>WNGA01034895.1_pt1 | contig 12002 bp, 8 predicted proteins | sample 5400061 | NCBI WGS metagenome assembly WNGA01 (sample SAMN13153366, study PRJNA577476) | soil metagenome | isolation source: 100 cm soil or saprolite under grassland replicate 2 | place: USA:California | collected 2016-06-15
ACGTTACTACAGTCACCTGGCAGGCCCTGCGAGGAGCTGGCACCTACCGCACTCGGATCGCCGGGAATTTCCGTTGATCCGTCATCCTCTGGCACGTCCCAGTCCTCGCCGGCACGATTTCGAATCCCGCCCTCTCCGCTGTTACGTCTCAGTCACTATTGCCTGCTTCGAGGCCTAGCCTGCGCGGTGATCTTTAGGCATCCGCGGCAACGACCGCGGGTGCCCTGCGCTCGGCGGCTTCGCCGCCGATGCTCGGAGTCCTTATGTTCTCCCAATCCGCGGCATTTCGCTCCGCGGCTTCGGACCTTTCACTCCCTTCACGGACGGATCGAATCCCGCCCTCTCCGCTAGTTCGTTCAGCGGATTTGTTGTCCGAAGACGCAGGCTTGGAAGATCGACTGTCCGACTGTAGTAACGAGTGTAGTAACCCACCGCGATCGTCGTCGTCGGAACCGTCGCTCGGATTGCTGCCCGCGCCACTCGCCTTCACCTTCGGAAACGCGATCACCTTACCGGTGCGAAGGTCGATCCGAAGCTTGCTGACCTCCTCGCAGAGGAGCTCCCACGGCAGCGTCTCGTGTAGAGATCGACGATGTTGCCGCGTGGTCCGTGCGTCACCCACTCGAGCACGTCCTTGCGCGCGCCGTCGGAGCGCGCGAGCGAGATGAACGTGCGCCGCAGATCGTGCTGACGGCGCGCGCGGATCCCGATCCGCTCGAGATCCTCATGAAAGCAACGAAGGCTGTGGTTGGAGTTGCGATTGCGGCCGGTGCTGGAGGGATTTACGAGATCGTCGTCGGTCGGCGCACGACCCATGAGCGCCCGGAAGCCCGCGAGCCGCCAGGTCGCGAGCATTTTAGCGAGCGTCGGGTGCGCGGGCACCTCGCGCGTCTGCTCGGTCTTCACGGACTTCTCGATGCGTTTCTTCGTGTTGTAGGACACCGCGATGAGAAGCCGCCCGAGCGGGCGCAGATGCGACTGGTACGATCGCCACCGCAAGGCTGACGCCTCTCCGAACCGGAGCCCCGCGAGAAAGAGGAGCGCATAGACCATGCGGCGCTCCAGCGGGATCCGCTCGTCCGAGATCAGCGCTTCCACCTCGTTCTTCGTGAACACCGCACCCGAGCGCCAGGTGGGATCCTTGTCGATCTTCTTCGGCAGCTCGCCGCGCTTCAGCACGCACGGGTTCGTATCGATCAGCTCGTCGGCGACCGCATCGGCGAACATCGTGTGCAGCGTGCCGTAGATGTGCCGCACGCTGCGAGGCGCCATCTGGTCGGCCTCCGGACCGCACTTCGCCTTGAGCGTCCGGATCGCGTCGCGCACATGGCGGGGTCGCACCTTGGCGAGCGGCGTCGCCAAAAACTCGGGAGAAAGATGCAGAAGGCGCCCTCGGTCCGTCTTCACGTCGGACAGGCCACGCTCGCCGCGCGCCTCGAGCCACTTGTTCTTGTAACGCTCGACCGTGAGCTCTCCTTCGTCATCGAATGCCCTGTGCCAGCGGGTATGGCTTGCGATGGCCGGCCTTGCTGGGTGGGGCCTGTGCCGTCGTCCATCGGCGGCCGCCCAACGGCGTGCTCCGGGGGAAATTTCGCCGCGGGCGCTGGCCCGGTTGTCGGGTCTTTGTCGTTGCAACTAAAATACATCTAAATTAGTATCACGGGCGGTGGGTGCTCCGACGAAGGCTTGGCAGGTGCGGTTGTCCCCGAAGGAGGATGAGGCTGCTAGTCAGCTGGCTTCGAAGCACGCGATCTCGAAAAATGACGTAGTCCGCCGCGGGGTTCGCCTTTTGGCTTTCGTTGAGGGGCTTTCGGAAGACGGCCACCGACTCCTCGTTCATCGTCGTGGGCGAAACCAAGAGGACGAGGCGATTGAGGTCTGGCTCATCTAGAGTAGTAGGAGAGGAAACCGTGACACGACCGGAGCGGGTGATTCAGTTTGCGGCGGTCCCTCGTGATCCCGATCGGGATGCCGCGCTCGTCGAGATCCGCGACCCCGAAAGATCACGCGGGGAGATCGTCCTATCGGTCGAGATGGTTACCCGTATTGAGCGCGTCGTTGAGGAGTTCCGCGCGCAGGCTAACCTCGCTCGTCACGGGCTCTCGCCCAAGAGCCGGTTGCTTTTCGTTGGGCCGCCGGGTTGCGGGAAGACACTATGCGCGGAAATCCTTGCTGGTGATCTCGGACTCAAAGTGCTGCATGCACGTTTCGATGGCATCGTGTCGTCGTACCTGGGCGAGACGGCGAACAACCTTCGCCGCGTGTTCAACTACGCGAGCCAGCAGCGTGCCGTCCTTTTCTTCGACGAGTTTGAAGCGCTCGGAAAACGACGAGACGATCCGCAAGAGGTGGGCGAGCTGAAACGGGTGGTGAGCAGTTTCCTTCAGATCCTCGATGCTCATCCGCGAGACCACATGGTGATCGCGGCCACGAATCACGAGGGCATGCTCGACGAAGCCCTTTGGCGACGTTTCGATGAGATCCTGTACTTCGCCAGGCCGACGGTCGCTCAGCTCGTGCAACTGATGGACCTGCGACTCCGGAGCGTCCGAAAAAAGGGGATCGATCTTGATGCGTTTGCAAACGAGATGGCCGGCTTCGCCTACGCCGATGCCGAACGCGTGTGCCTTGAGGCAACAAAAGCGATGCTCCTTCGAGGCCTCAAGGAGATGACTCCCGACCTGCTGAACCAGGAGCTGGCGGAACAACGAAGTCGATTGTCTCTTGCCAACGGTCGTCTAGCCTAGAAAACTCAGCTTCCGATGGCTGACGAGGGGGCTCCGCTACTTCGACTTGCGCAGCCTCGAACTCTCGCTCGCAAGAAGCGCCCTCCAGGGTTTCCGCCGCCACCGGCGCGGCAACCGGTCGAGCACGGTGCCGCTTTGCAGCGGGGGCTCGAGGACGTGCGCCGTCACTTTGACGACGCGGTGGCCCGTCTCCCAGGATTTGCAACCGACGTCCCCTACCTGAGGATCGAGGTGGCACCCGGGGTGATCGTGACCGACGCCGAGCTCGCCTCGATCGGCCTCGTGCCGGTGTACCGCCGCGAGGACTCAATATTGGCCGCCTACTCGCGAGACCGCGACCTTGGCACCTTCCAGAGTCAGCTGACGTCGTACACGCAGCTCAGGAAGAAACTTGCCATCCTCGCCAAGATTCAGACCGTCAACCCTTGGTCTCGCGACGATCGCACGACCGACCGGCTCAAGGCGCAGACGATCGACGCGGCAAGCGTCTACACGATCGACCTGCTTATGATGCCGTTCAAGGATGAGGTGCCGAATCCGCAAGCCACCCGCGCCGTCGAGCAATTCGTGGTGGCCAGCAACGGGAGCATCGTCGATCGAGCATTGGAACCAACCTTTTCAGCCCTTCGCGTGCGCCTGCGAGGCCAAGCTCTCAACGAGATCCTGGACTACCGGGACGACGTTGCTCTTGCTGACCTTCCTCCGGTAGCGCGCGTCATGGTGCCCGAAGCGCTTTCGTTGAAACTCGATCAAGTGCCTGAAGTTGCAGCGCCAGCGGGAACCGCGGCGGCGGTCTGCGTCATCGACTCTGGCATCATAGAAGGGCATCCGTTGCTCGAACCGGCGATCATCGCCGACAAGTCACGTTCATTCCCGAACGACCTCGGACCGCCGGTTCCACCGCCTCCAGTGAGGGCCGCCGGGCACGGGACACAGGTGGCCGGGCTCGCGCTTTACGGTGACGTTGCGTCGTGCGCGCACGCAAGGTCGTTCCAGCCGAAGTTGCGTGTCATCAACGCGCGGATGCTCGACGACAACAACGAACTACATCCCGACCGGATGCCCTTTCTGCGCGAAGTCGTGGAGCATGTGAAGGATGATTGTCGCGTTCTGAACCTCTCGTTCGGCCTCGACCCTCACGACGGGTTTCTTTCGGTCCATGCCGCCGAGCTCGATGCTCTCGCACGCGAGTTCAGCGTTCTGTTCGTCGTGTCGTCAGGGAACGTGAATCCGCGCACTCTCTTCGGCGGCGAACCGCCGTCGAAGAGATACCCCGACTATCTGCTGGAACCTGCGTGGCGAGTGCTGTCACCGGGCGAAGCATTGAACGTGCTCACCGTCGGCGGCATCACGCCTGACAGCGATCTCTTCGCTCCTCATCCCTCTCGCGCCATGGTCGCGCCGCGCCGCTGCCCCTCCCCATTTTCTTGCAGCGGAGGCATCAGAAACGTCGTGAAACCCGAGCTCGTCGAAGTTGCGGGCAACCTCGCGTTCGACACACTTCTGAAAGTCTGGATCGAAAATGATCCGGGTCTCCGGGTCCTAACCACCAGTCCGCGGTTTGCGACTGATTCGCTTCTTGGTTTTGTAGACGGCAGTAGCTTTTCCGCGCCGAGGGTATCGCATCTCGCCGCCCTTCTGGTGGAGCGCTACCCCGACGCGAGTCCGAACCTTCTTCGCGCCTTGCTCGTGCAATCTGCTCGTCTCCCAGAAGGGGTCAGGGAGTGGGTACCCGCGATGGCCATGCGATTGTGTGGCTTCGGGGTTCCTGATCTTGACAGGGCGCTATTCTGTCGACCCCACCGCGCAACGCTCTTCTACGAAGGGGAGATCGTCCCCGACCAGGTGAAGCTTTTTGACATCCCGGTCCCGCCGGAGTTTGCGAAGACCAAGGGGCGAAAGGCGATCACCATAACAATCGCGTTCGACCCGCCGGTCTCAGTCGTTCACCGGGATAGACCCGCCGGCGTCCATCTCACGTGGCGCATCGCACGTGGTGATGTCGCTGCCGCGAAAGTCGAGGCAGCGATCGCTGCCGAAGCCGAGCGCGAGTCCGTGGACGCCGACGCCGACTCCGTCCAAGTGAAGCAGAAGACACCCTTCCAAAAGGGAGACCTCCCGACTCGAATCCAACAACGGGGAACCATCCAGAAGAACGTCTTCTCGTGGAAGCGCGGTGTGTACGGGGATACGTACCGCCTCGCGGTCATTGCGAAGGCGATTCGACCGGCCTTTGCTACTACCGAGCAACGGTTCGCGGCGGTCGTCTCGTTGGAGTGCGAGGACGACCAGGTGAACGTTTTCAACCTCGTGCGCACGAGACTGGCGGCGGGCCGAGTCAGGGTGCGCGTTCCAGCGGGCTGACATCGATTCTCGAAGACACCCACGAGTCGCGTGTACGATTGGGCCATGTCGATCCCCTGGTCCCGCGCCGAGATCGTCGACCACCTTCGCCATGCGCTGGATCGGGTCGTGCATTTTCCGACATTCGCTCATCACCTCGCAAAGGCGTCGGTAGAGCGATGGGTGGCGTTCGAGCTGGCCGCGATGCTCGACCACTTGCTTCACGAACACGCTTGGATCGCGCTGGTGGAATGCGGTGGCGTCAGCAATTTCGATTTGCTTCTCGTTCCGATTACCGCGGTCGAGACGCGGTCACGCACCTGCCTCAAGACCCACACGTGGCCGACCGACGCAATCGCGATCGTGTTGAAGGTCGCCCATCTTTCCGACGGCGATAAGGGCCGCTCCCATGCGCTCATCGAGGATCTCATGAAGAAGCCCAGGATCGCGAAAGAGTGTGGTCACCCATGCTCGATGTTCTTCGGCGTGGTTATCACGACAAGCGGGCTCGGAACGACGTATCAGGCTCCCGTAGTTATGCGGACGAAGGAGCGCGCGTCGAGGATGCTCGATGCGAAGGTCGCAGACGGGCTCGCCGTAGTAGGTATGGTGGAGCGAGCAGTGGGTTACGGCGAAGGACGGGCACCGTCTGGGCCGAGATCATCGAGGCCACGGTACCGTGGCATTGAGGACCGCGATTCCTGAGCTCACTTCCTGTGCCGAGGACGTTCTGCCAGCGCGAGGTCGAAGATCAAGTTTCGTATTCGTCGTCGAGTGGGTCGGTCGGCAAGTCTGGCAGGAGCACGAGTCGCCAGGCTCCTTCCTTGGCACCACGCGGAAGAACGTCACCCCCGCCGCCCTTGTATACGAGCCGCAACTCAATCTCTTGTTGGAAAAACTCGTCGTGGAAGTAACCGCTAACTTGCACCGCGACGACAGTTATTGCGGGGGCGTGGTCGCTCACGCGAACGAGCTGTACATTGTCGACGCGGGTATTGGCGAAGCGCCTCCGATACGCGCCCGCCATCCGGTTTACACTCTCGCCAGTCTCGAACGCAGGATCAAGGCTGCGGACCATCGCACCGTAGTTGCCCTTTCGGAGGAAGGCGAAAAACTCGAGAGCCGCTCGCTCGGGAGTCCCCTCCGGAACGTCCGAAGGCCCCACTACTACCGGGTAGTCGTTGTCGACGTCGATAGTCCGCGGACGCCAGGCTTCGAGCAGGATACGCAGTGCCTCGTTCTCTTCTCGCCACGCAGCGTGCTTCTGCAGCGTTTGCCAGAGACTCGGCTTCTGCTCTGGTGGCGGCGGTCCCAGCTTCTTCTGCTCGGCCTTCAATGCCCAGTCGCGCACCGCGAATAGCGCGACCCATGACTTCGCCGCGACCGTCCTGTTGTCGTAGCCCAGGTCGCATCCGTGAACGATGCCGTGTCGATAGGGTAGGGTGATTGGATCTGTTCTCGTCTTGTTACGCGGTTCTTGTAGCAGCCGTGACAATCGCTCCAATCCTGTCACGTGTGCTGACATGGAGTCCCAGGCGTTCAGTTCGACATCCTTCGCGAAAAAACCGATCTGACGGTGATGCAGATCGTTCACGAGGCCATCCAGGAGTGACAAAGTAACTAGGACGCTCGCATAGTAGCGACCTTCGGCGTAGTCGAGACGCGCCTTCTCTGCGAGATCCGCACGTGGCTCAAATGCTCGAACGCCTCGCATGAGCATGAGCTTCCACTGAATGTGGTCCGGCGTGATGGCTTCAACGAGATCCCCTTCGGCGCCGTCCAGATCTCCTGCTTCGGCCTTGGCGACGCATGCTTTGGCCAGCTCAAAGTCGATCATCTCGTACATGATCCAACCGCGAACCCCGAACAAGGCGTTGAACCGATCAGGAATGGACTCCAGATCCGCGACCTGGCGTTCCCAACTTCGCCAATCCGCAACTTTCTTGTCGAACGCGACCATGTCCCGGCCGGCAAGAAGTACGAACGGACGCACGGCGCCCGCCACCGCGAGTACCCCGCGAAGGAGCTGGCGTGAGCCAGCCAGTTGCTTCATGTGGGGCAGGTCGCGGATGCGGTCGCTCATGAATCGTGACCCAATACTCGTAGCACCCCCACCCTTTAAGCCTCCAACTCAATGGATTGCGTGACCGCACCTAGGCAGGCTGGAGCGTCAAAGGCGCGGGGGGGCCACGGGAACAATCGCGCACGCCCTGCACTCGTCGACCACAATCGCCAACCAATGGGAAGGCTGGGGCAGACTACTTCCTTTTGGCTGCGTCGCCATTGGCCCTCGCCGCTGCAACGGCGGCGTCGTGCGTTTCAGGTTTGGGCTCGCTCGCCGCCCCTTCAGCTTGGACCCCGAGCTTGACGAAGCTCCCCGAGAGGGCGAGCTGCTCCTGGGAGAGCAACGGGAGTACGGCGTCAGTCTGTTCCTTTGTGATGGAGTCGAGGAACTGCTCGGCCATCTGTTGGCGCAAGTTCTGCTGGCCGGCGCTTCCGCTCGGGAAGAACTGAGCAACTCCGGCCTGGCCGAGGGCTCCGAGGATGCGGGCGACGACCTTGGTCTTCTCGAGGCTCTCCTGCTTGTCGACGTACTTCGACCGAAGCTCGTCCTCCATCTCCCACTGCTTGCTGATCCGTTCTCGCGGCTCGGCGTTTTCCTTTCGGAGGGCCGTAATCTCGGCGCCGCTCTCGGTGCGAATGGCCGCGACCTCTTCCGTGCGGTCGCGCCGAACCTCGGTGAGCGCGTCGACGAGCGCGATGTTCTGCGTTCTCAGGTCGGTGATGATGTCTTTCGCGTGCTGTTGATTTTCTGCCATGCCCTTTAGCGTGAGCACCGCGAACGATCGGTGGGACCGGAGCGCTGCCGTGATGCTCTCAGTGACCTCGAAAGGCACGGACGACGCTCCGGTCGGGCCGACGACTTGCGCAAGCGCCGCCTGCTCGAGCCGGTAGATGAAATGGTCGATGACCCGGCCCTCGCCGTCGACCGCACGCATTTCGCAGCGTCGGCAGTTCGCGTCTCGAACGGTGGCCTCGATGCGTTCAGCAAACTCCTCGAGATCGGTCTTGTTGGTGACGTCGAAGGTCCAGGTTTCGCCGCGGCCACCCGGACAATGACGACGCGCACGAGAGGCCCGGGCTCCTGGGCCTGCCGCATTTGATCGAGCCATTCCTCGAGTCGGACGTTCATCGGGTCACCTCCCCAAGGAGCTCGAGTATCGTGAGGAGTGCTGACCGTAGCGCCTCCTGGTCAGCGCGGTCGCGCCAAGCCCTCCCGGCGTCGTCGAGGGCGGCCTTGACCCGCGCAACCACTGGATCTTGGCCAGCTTCCTGGTCGTTTACTACGTTACTACAGTCACCGGGCAGACCCGGCGATGAGCTGGCACCCGCCGCACTGGGATGGCCTGGAATTTCCGTTGATCCGGCATCCGCTGGCAGCTCCCAGCCTTCGCCGGCACGATTTCGAATCCCGCCCTCTCCGCCATGACCTTTCAGGTCGCGATTTGCCAGCTGCGGCGCCTCGCCTGCGCGGTGATCTTTAGGCATCCGCGGCAACGACCGCGGGTGCCCTGCGCTCGGCGGCTTCGCCGCCGATGCTCGGAGTCCTTATGTTCTCCCCTTCCGCGTCAGTTTGGGGCTTGGCTTCGGACCTTTCACTCCCTTCACGGATGGATCGAATCTCGCCCTCTCCGCCTTAAGGTCTCGGCCGCCATTGACGGGTTCAAGGCCTCGCCTGCGCGGCCGTCATAGGTGCTTCATGGACGGGGCCGTCTTGCACAACTCCCACAGTTGCGGCGAATCAATGCATCGTCATCCCGATGGATTCGCCCAAGGGATGGGGCGCCCGCCCTCCCAAGCATGTTTCGAGCTTCCCGGAAGCCTGGAGTGTAAACTCCGCGTGGTGTCGTCCCAGTCGCTGCTGCATAAGTTGTCGCTCGTGTTCTTCGCGATTTCCTTCTTTCTCCCAGGGTTGGCGATCGTGTGGGGTGCCGTTCACGAGTGGCGCGATTGGGAGAGTTCCCAATCTGGCCTCGCCGCGCAAGCGAGGGCGACTCTCGAACCTACAACGGGCTGGCGGTGGGTGCGCCGGTCTCGATTCGCTACGCAGCCACCCGGCCTTCGCTCTCGATGCTCATAGAGGCGGACAGCCCGCGCTGGGCGTTGCGATGGGTCTTTATTTTCTTCGCAGTCGCTTGGAATGGGGCGGTCGTGGCGATGTTGTGGATGATGGCGACGAAGGACATGACGCCATCGAACGACTAGAACTTTACGTGCGGCAGTCGCTGGGCGAAGACACGATCGGGTAGCGGACGGTCACGATGCCGCCTTCGGTTCCCTGAAGGACAGACGGCAGTACGCCTGTCACGCACTTGACGACGGCCGCATCGGGGAGGTCGGAATCCCCGTTGCTCACGTCGGAGACGGCGCGTCGCGCCCAATGATGAAACGTACCGTTACGCCAGAGCCACAGAACGCCGCTTTCGCGGAATAGCTGATGGTGGGACGAGCGCCACCCAGGCCTCGCCTGCGCAGTCGTCGTTAGGCGGCAACGACCGTGGGAGCTCGGCGGCTTCGCCGCCGATGCTCGGAGTCCTCATGTTCTCCCATCCGCAGCATTTCGCTCCGCGGCTTCGGACCTTTCACTCCTTTCACGGACGGATCGAATCCCGCCTCTCCGTTGAGCAGCACGAGGTCAGACATTCGAGAGACGATAGGACCGGCTGCTTGCGTTCGAGGTCGGACCGAGTCATTGAGGGGAGTCGCTGAAGTGGTCGAGGTCATCGGTTAACTCGACGTCGCCGGAGCACCGCTAGCTGTACGGGGTCGCGCAGAAGCAGCGTGGGTACCAAGAGCACGTACGGCAAAATGAGCAGCCACTGCCTCATCGTCGCCGGGACGATGAGCTGTTGGATTGCCTGCCGGTGGATCCCGCTGGTCGCCCAAAGCGAGTAGAGGAGGATACATACGAACGGGAAGATGAATTGCAGGATTCGGGTGCGCCGCGCCGAATGCTCGAGCCGGATCGCGGTGACGCGCCCGAGATCGAAGCGGAAGGCTGCGATGCGTCGTTGGATCAGTTCCTCTACCGCCGGCGAGTTACGGAGCAAGCTCCGCAAGTAGCGGCGCGTGACCGTGTATCCCACGAATCCGATGAGCGAGGGGCCGATGACGTAAACCATCTGATACACGAGAGGTTCTGCGGCGGGCCTAGAAAGAATGGTGAGCGCGGTGACCGTTCCGATCATGACGCCGCCGTACAACCAGTAGACACGTGCGAGGCGGAAGATCGCCACCGAGCGCACGAGGTACGTTTCGCGTCGCTGCACGGTTGCCTCGTCGCCGGGCTGGTACCGAAGTCGCGTCGCGGCGAATACTTCGGGAGGTGGAAATGCCAAGAATACCAAGGCGAGCACGAGCACCGACAGGAACGTGCTTTGAAAGAGCAATGTTTTTCCGATCTCGAACAGGTCGACCGGAGGGGTGAGCACCTTTTGGACCAGGAATTCTCCGAGGTCCCCGTGACCTGCGAGTGTCCAATCGAGTCCGTGCGTCGTGCCGATGGTGAGCAAGAGCACGACGATTAGAAAGAAGGGCCACACTGCTTCCCAGCGCAGTCTCGCCACCAGCGCGTCATAGTTGTCGATTTGGCGCGCGAAGCGAACCTCGCCCGACAGAAAGAACAGATAGGCGAACAATGAAATCAAAATGACGATGAGCGACTGCGCCCACTCGGCACGAAGCTCGGTGGTGACCCGCCGCACGGACTCGGCCGCGACGATCTCTCCGCGATGCGCCCGAAGGATGGCAAGACGCGCGATCTCCGCGGTGAAGATGAGTTGAAAGACCGGCGCCAAGGCGGTGGCGAACGTCCGATGGGCGAGATAGCCGGACAAGAACTGCTCGTCAGCAGTCGGATCGCCGAACCGATCGCGATGACCACGAAATCGGAGAGCGAGGTAGGCCGCCCAAAGCGGAAAGCCGAAGGCCAGGATCATCAAGAACCAGCCAAAGGCATTGAAAATGGTCGCTGGAGCGAGCACGTACAGCGCGGAGATGGACTGGAGGGTCAAGTACCAGACCAGGAACGCAAAGAGTGACACGCTGCCCGCCATCCACAGCACGTTCGACGACGCCGAGCCGCGGTGATAATCGCGACCAATCCCCTCGATGTAGTCCTGCACGTGCGCGCGCACCCGTCGCAGGGAGAGCGCCCGGCGTTCGGGGTCCTTTTCCAAGAGTCTGAGCGCGAGCGTTTCGAGGGCGAGAGGTGTAGCGGGATTGATCTCGGAAGGTCGTTTCGGTGACTCGGTCATCACGCGCACCAAAAACTGCGTCCGATCCCCCTCGTCGAATGGAAGCGCACCGCAGAGAATCTCGTAAAGAATGACGCCGAGCGAATACAGATCGCTGCGTTCGTCCGCGGCTAGACCCCGCGCTTGCTCTGGTGACATGTACTCGGGCGTTCCCACCACGGACCCCTCCTGTGTATCGAGCGCCGGCTTTCCTGAACGGAACGACTCGATGTCTGGGGCGCCCGCAGGGGGCGGCATCGATCCGACGCCCGCGAAAGGCAAAGCCGCGTCGTCGGCTGCGGCGAGCGCCGTGCTCACTTCCGTCGCAACCCATTCCGCGCTTCGACCTGCCGGATCGATGAGCTTGGCGACGCCCCAGTCCATGACCAAAACTTCCCCAAACCCGCCGACCATGATGTTGGCGGGCTTCAGGTCGCGGTGAATGACGCCGCGTGCGTGCGCATACTCCATCGCCTGACACACGTTCAGAAAGACATCGAGCAGCTGCCGGAGACCGAATTCCGAACGGGTTTTGGCGTCGCCCGTTCGACGCCGTTCGAGGATCTCTTCGAGAGAGCGTCCTCGCACGAGCTTCATCGAGAAGTAGGCGCGCCCT
>WNGA01020215.1_pt1 | contig 12001 bp, 12 predicted proteins | sample 5400061 | NCBI WGS metagenome assembly WNGA01 (sample SAMN13153366, study PRJNA577476) | soil metagenome | isolation source: 100 cm soil or saprolite under grassland replicate 2 | place: USA:California | collected 2016-06-15
CTCAATCGCCCCTACCACGCAAATCGGATAAGATGGCAAGCGTTCGCCGCGGCGAACGCCTCTACAACTTGGGACACGAGAATCCAGCGAAACATTCCGATGCTGCAATCCGATCCGGCGCTGCAGGCTTTTGAATTCATTTTTGTGGCTGAGTTGGAAGTGAAGCATAAAAGTTAAGGGCGGCAGCGGATTCTCTGGGGAGCGCACGCGCCTCGCGTGCATGTTGCGGCGCCCTCGCCGAAACGCAGCCTCGGTTCCGATACGCGATACGCCGTGAATGCAAAAAGTTCGCGAGCGCGGGGGCGCGATCGCCAGCACGCGAGGCGCGTGCGCTCCCCGGAAGGCCAGCACACCTGCATCATTGACCAAACAATTCTGTTTGCGCGCCGGGGGGCGGTTTTAGTCCGAGCTTGCGATAGGCGTTTGCGGTGGCGACGCGGCCTTGCGGTGTGCGTTTGATGTAGCCTTCCATGATCAAATACGGCTCGTTGACTTCCTCGATTGTGCCGGCTTCTTCGCCCACCGCGACTGCGAGCGAGGTCAGTCCAACAGGCCCACCGTTGAATTTATGGATCAGGGTTTCGATGATGCGCTTGTCCCATTGATCAAATCCGTCGCGATCGATCTCGAGCATGGCGAGGGCGCGATCTGCGAGTTCGGCAGTGATTTTCCCTTCGGCTTTGACCTGCACGTAATCGCGCACCCAACGCAACAGATTGTTGGCCGTGCGTGGAGTCCCGCGTGAGCGCGCCGCGATCTCGGCCGCGCCCGGTGGGTCGATCTCCACGCCTAACAAGTGAGCGCTACGCACAATGATCTTCTGCATTTCCTCGGCGTTATAGTAATCGAGTCGCGCCGTCATTCCGAAACGCGAACGGAGTGGCGCGCTTACCATTCCCGCGCGCGTCGTAGCGCCCACCAACGTGAACTTTGGCAAATTGAGACGCAGACTGCGCGCCTGCGGTCCCTGGTCAATGATGATGTCGAGCCGGTAATCTTCCATTGCCGGGTAGAGATATTCTTCGATGGCCGGCTGCAGCCGGTGAATCTCGTCAATGAAGAGCACATCGCCCTTTTCAAGGCTGGTGAGAAGTCCTGCGAGTTCGCCGGCCTTTTCAATCACCGGGCCGCTGGTGTTTTTGATATTCACGCTCATCGCGTTGGCGATGATGTAGGCCAGCGTCGTCTTGCCGAGCCCGGACGGTCCGCTCAAGAGAATGTGCTCGAGCACGTCGCCGCGCTTTTTAGCCGCTTCCACCATCAGCTCCAACCGTTCGCGCACCTTTACCTGGCCGGTGAACTCGCTGAATGCTGGCGGTCGCAGCGAAATTTCAAAAGCAGCGTCTGGCTCCGGCGGTTTCATGTTCAAGCGTTGAATCGTGAATCGTTACATCGTTAAATCGGCAGCGCGAGCCTATTCAAGAAAGCGGAGTTCAATCCGACGCCAAGTTCTTGATGAGCACCAACTCGGTGCCACGGCGCTTGTGGATATAAGCCACCTCGTCAAACGCATAGCGAATCAAGTGAAGACCGAGCCCGCCCGGTTTGATCAGCTCGTGCGACCGGCCTTTCATTTCGTGCGGGAAAACTTTCTCGCCATAATCCCGCAAGCGCATGCGCACGCATTTGCGTAATCCTTCCATTCGCAACGAGATGAGTCGATCGTCGCGCAAACGATACGCGTAGCGGATGACGTTCGTGCATGCTTCATCCACGCCGAGCACCATGAACATTCGCTCCTTTTCTGAGAATGGATAGCCGTTCAGGAAATCGCGAACGCATTTCCTCAGCAACGCGAGATTCGCAGTGTGACTGCTAAATTCGACTTTGCTTCTTTTCATCGCAGCCCGGAAAGACGTGAGCAGATTTCAGCGACTGATTCAAGGGCGAGGGTATTTTGAAATGCGCTGAGATGTCGCCGCAATGCAAAAAGCCGATGGACAGTCAGTCAAAGCGCTGTTCAATTTTGCCGAATGTGGAGAGTGTGGGTTGGGCTTTTGCTTTTGGCAACGCCGGTCTGGGCCGAGGAAAACGCTACCGCGTACGAAGCGTTGCGTGTGCTCGGCAGCGAATTCGGTCGCGACGCGCTACAGCAAATTGTGTCGATTCGTGGCACCAAGGGCGATCCACAGCCGGAGAAATGGAAAATTGTTGTGGAAGATCCGCAGGGTGGCGGCGTGCGCGAATTGCAAGTTGCTGATGGCAGGATTGATTCCGATAACCAGGCAGACAGCGACGTAGCAGGTTCCACTGAAGGAGCGACGATCGATGTCTCACGGTTAAACCTGGATTCCAGCGGCGCGTACGCGGTGGCGAGTCATACGGCCGAGGCGTCGCACACCAGTTTTGCAACAGCCGATTACACATTGCGCACAGACGAGCGCGGCGAACCGATGTGGATTGTGACTCTCCGAAACAGATCGTCGCGTCCCATCGGCACGATTTACATCGGCGGCACCCGCGGCACGGTGAGGCGAACGGAGGGCATGTTTGCAGGGGCCACCATGGAAGATGTCGAAGGCGACTACGATCAGGGAAACGTAACGGGCGTCATCAGGAGCGCGAAACGATCGATCAAGCACGGTTTCAACAGAGCACAGGAAGAAGCCCGCGGAATGTTCGAAAAAGTGAGGCGGTCATTTTCCGATTTCATTAACCGGGAGTAGCGGCTCATGTACAGTTTGATATTGATATGGACAACGCTCTCGCTTCTTTCACCTCTCCCCTTGCAAGAGGGGAGAGGATTAAGGTAAGGGGTTTTGGAGTGCCGAACCGCACAAAGTGCAAACCCTCACCCTCCCCCTCTCCCTTGGAAAGGGCGAGGCGTCCCACACGCTTTCCGACATCATGAACAGCCCTTCCAATTCCTGGCCAGCTCTGCCGTTCGTAGAGTGGCAGGATACCGCGACGACGCTGCACATGTGGACTCAGGTCGTGGGCAAAATTCGCCTGACGCTAAGTCCGTGGACGAACCATTCATGGCACGTGACGCTCTACGTAACTTCGCGAGGCCTGACGACCTCCCCCATTCCGCACGGCGTACGCACGTTCGAAATCAACTTTGATTTCATTGATCACGAACTACGTATCGACACGAACGATGGCGAGCAACGAACGGTTGAACTCAAGCCACGATCCGTTGCTGATTTTTATCGGGCTCTGATAAAGACTCTCGACCAGCTTCATCTGCCGGTAACGATTAACAAGGTCCCTAACGAGATTCAAAACCCGATTCCGTTTGATGAAGATGGAGAGCACCGGTCCTACGATAGGGAATACGCCAATCGATTCTGGCGCGTTCTGGTGCAGACCGATCGCGTGTTCAAGGAGTTCCGATCGCGGTTTTGTGGCAAATGCAGCCCGGTGCATTTCTTCTGGGGGAGCTTCGATCTGGCTGTGACGCGCTTTTCTGGACGGCCGGCGCCACCGCATCCCGGCGGGATCCCGCATCTGCCCGATGCAATTACGCGAGAGGCGTACTCACAGGAGGTGAGCAGCCTCGGTTTTTGGCCAGGCAACGCCGCGGCGCCGACGCCGATTTTTTATTCGTACGCCTATCCCGAACCACCGAGATTTACAGAAGCGAAGATCCAGCCGGCGGCAGCCTTCTACGAACCCGCATTTCGGGAGTTTATGTTGCCACATGACGTGGTGCGCACAGCCGGAAAACCGGATGAGGTGCTCCTAGATTTCGCCCAGAGCACATATGACGCGGCCTCAACGCTGGGAAAGTGGGACCGCGATGCGTTACAGGAAGTCAAACCTTCCTTGCATTTCACCCACCCGCACTCGTAATTTACGCAAGATGAATCCTGGTTGCGCAGCGGAACAAGCTGCATGGCGCGAACTAAAAGACGGATGGCGTCCGTTGTACGGGGACGTCGACAAGATCGGTGTAGCGATCGAATGGCATGACTTTCGCATTGAGCGTTCGTTTAACTGGGGACGCACGTTTCATCAGAATAGTCTGGAGTTTTGCCTGAACCTCAACGGACATGGAGCCGTTGGCGGAACCCGCGGCACACGTAGCGATTATCTGCCGGGCAATTGCGGCTATTATGCTGTTGCCGATGCGCCGTTGCCTGCGTCACGGCGCGCACACGATCATCACCAATTCGTGACGCTCGAATTTTCACGCGGGCATTTGCGCAACCAGCTTACGCAGAACGAAGCCGATCTTGAACCGGAGATTCGCCGCATCCTTTTCGGAAACAAAGAGGAGAACGTGGTCGCGCCCGCGCGTCCAATGACGATGCAGCAACGCAGCGTAGTGGCGAGCCTGACGGAGCCGCCGGTCGCCAAAACAGCGCAGGTTCTTTGGTACGAAGGCAAGGCCTTGGAGCTCATGGCGCAGTTTTTCTTTGCGCCGAAGGATCCCGAATTTTTCTGCATGCGTCAGAAGCGTTTGGCCCGTGAGCGCGTGGAGCGGGTGAAGGAGATTCTCACGCGCGATCTGGCGAACCCGCCGACGCTGGAAATGTTGGGGCAAGAGGTGGGCTGCAGCCCGTTTTATTTGAGCAGAATTTTCTCCCGCGAAGTCGGTTATACAATCCCGCAATATTTGCGAAATGTTCGCATGGAACGGGCGGCCGAGTTGTTGCGCACGGGCCGTTACAACGTCACCGAAGCCGCGACAGAAGTGGGCTATTCGAGCCTGAGTCATTTCAGTAAAGCATTTTGCGAAACCATCGGCTGCTGCCCGGTTCTGTATCCTGTGGCCAAGAACGTCCTCCTCGACCGCTAACGCGTTGCGTGAATCGTAATTCGTGAATCGTGAATCGATGTAACGATTTAGCGAATCTCGATTAACGTCTTCATGAAAATCCGTCGCGCTCTCATTTCCGTGTCTGACAAAACCGGGGTCGCAGCATTTGCTCGCGCGCTGGAAGGACAGGGCGTAGACATCATTTCCACAGGCGGAACAGCGGTCCTGCTGAAAAAAGAAAAAATTCCGGTGCGCGAGATCTCGAGTTTCACGGCATTTCCTGAAGTGCTCGATGGCCGTGTAAAAACGTTGCATCCTCGCGTGCATGGCGGGCTTCTCTACAAGCGTGGCAACACTAAACACGAAGCAGAAGCGCGGGAATGCGGCTTTGATCCGATCGACCTGGTCGCGGTCAATCTTTATCCTTTCGAAGCCACAGTCGCGAAGCGTGGCGTAACTCTCGCGGAAGCAATTGAAAATATCGACATCGGCGGTCCGGCGATGATTCGAAGCGCCGCGAAAAATTATGAATCGGTCACGGTTGTCGTTGATCCCGCAGACTACGACGCGGTGCTCGAGAACATGGCGAAACACGACGGCGAAACGACGTTGAAACTTCGGGAGCGCCTCGCGATCAAAGCTTTTAACAGGACCGCGGAGTACGATCGGGTGATTGCCAATTTCCTGAACAAACAACAGAAGACCGAGGCCTCCTTTTCTCTTTCGCTGCCATTGGCGATGCGTTTGCGTTACGGCGAAAATCCTCACCAGAACGCTGCGCTCTACGGTGATTTCGACAAATGCTTCGAGAAACTTCAGGGCAAGGAGCTTTCGTTTAACAACATTCTCGACATTAGCGCCGCTACGAATTTGATTGCCGAATTTGAAGAGCCGACCGTCGCGATCTTGAAGCATACGAACCCCTGTGGCGTCGGCTCCGATCCAGATCTGCGCAAGGCGTGGGAGAAAGCGTTTGCCACGGATAAGCAGGCGCCCTTTGGCGGGATTATCGTGTGCAACCGACCCTTGACCGAGTCACTGGCAAAGGGGATCGGCGAAATTTTCAGCGAGGTGATCATCGCGCCTGATTTTGAAATCGAAGCGCGCGCCGTTCTGCAGAAGAAAAAAAATCTGCGGCTGATTCGGTTGTTAACGGCGCCGAAAGAAACCAGACCAACGACCGACCTGCGCTCGGTCTGCGGCGGTGTGCTGGTTCAAGACGCAGATATCGGTGGCGAGCTGACGTCGAACGTCGTCACGAAGCGGCGGCCGACGAAGGCGGAACTGAACGCGATGGCGTTCGGCTGGCGCGTCGTCAAACACGTGAAATCAAACGCCATCGTGTACGCCAAAGCGGACCGGACACTTGGAATTGGCGCCGGCCAAATGTCGCGGGTCGACGCTTCGCGCATTGCGGTTTGGAAAGCGAACGAAGCCGGGCTTTCGCTCAAAGGCAGCGCGGTCGCGAGCGACGCTTTCTTTCCGTTCCCGGACGGGCTGATCTCCGCGGCCGAAGCTGGCGCAACCTGCGCTGTTCAGCCGGGCGGTTCGGTGCGTGACGAAGAAGTGATTGCTGCTGCTAACGAGCGCAAGATGGCGATGATATTCACCGGCGTCCGGCACTTTCGGCACTGAGACTACGTTTCTCCAATGAGATTGACGTCTCAACGGGTGCGACCGCACACTTCTTGTCATTCTGAGCGGAGCGAAGAATCTCAGATCCGTTCTTTTAACGCATTCACCAGACCAATAGTCAGAGATGTTTCGCTTCGCTCAACATGACAGGGCTCGATCGGTTCAGCCGCCGCGCGTTTTAAACATCGAAGACCTGCGGCACAGGGCGAAGCGCCGGCTCCCTCGTGTCGTGTTCGACTACATCGACGGCGGCGCTGAGGACGAATCAACGTTACGCGCAAACTGCGGGGCATTCGAAACGATCACACTCCGGCCGCGCTGTGCGGTCGCGACGCCAGTGTGCGATCTGCGCACAACTGTGCTCGGCACTTCGGTTAGCATGCCGCTGATCCTCGCGCCCGTCGGGAGCTGTCGGTTGATGTTTCCGCGCGGCGAAGAAGCGGCCGCGCGGGCCGCTGGCGAAGCAGGGATAATCTGTACGCTTTCGACACTTTCGGGGTGCCGGCTCGAAGACGTCGCATCCGCATCCGGGGGGGCGGTCTGGTACCAACTTTATCTTATCGGCGGTCGCGACTGTGCTTTGGGCGGTATCGAGCGCGCGCGCAAGGCCGGGTTTTCGGCCCTGGTCGTCACGATCGACACGCCAGTCGCAGGTTTCAGAGAACGCGACCTTCGCAATGGCGCGAAAGAACTCCTCGGTGGAAAGCTCGGACCAATGCTGCCGTTTGTGAGTCAGCTTCTCGTTAGGCCTCGCTGGCTGGCGGCTCTTCTCGCGGACGGCGGCTTGATGAAATTTGAGAATGTCGTCATCCCGGGAAAAGGGCCGATGCCGTATGCCGACGTTACCGCTGCTCTTGAAGAATCCGTTGTGACGTGGGACGATCTCAAATGGATTCGTCAGGCGTGGAACGGGCCAATCGTGATCAAAGGCATCCACACACCAGAGGACGCAAGACGCGCAGTGGAAGTGGGAGCAGACGCGTTGGTCGTGTCCAATCACGGCGGCCGGCAACTCGACTGCGTCGCGCCGACCTTGCGCGTTTTACCTGAAGTGGTGGCGGCGGTAGGCGACCGCATTGACGTTCTGCTGGATGGTGGCATCCGCCGAGGCAGCGATATTGTTAAGGCCCTCTGTTTGGGAGCCCGCGCCGTAATGGCCGGCCGCGCGTACGCCTACGGACTCGGAGCGGCTGGCGGCGCGGGTGTTTCGCGCGCGATTGAGATTTTGCGCGCGGATCTCATGCGCACGCTCAAGCTGCTTGGCTGTGCCTCAGTCGCGGAACTCGATGGAACCTACGTCGATGTTCCGCGGGACTGGAAATGACCCGCCTCCGCGCGAGGCTACGGCGGGCAGGCGAATGACGAATGTCGAAGGAATCACAAAGGATGCTGTAGCGTCCGCTGTCCTCAGCGGATAACGCTTTCACACCGAGTGAGCCGGGGGGCAGCGCACGGCGCAGCAATTCTGTCTTCCGCATTGTTTCGTGATTCGTTAAATCATTACGACGTTACATCGGATTGCCGATTCAACGATTCAACGCCTTAACGATTCAACGTGGCGAAGCCATGGTTGATCAGCCGCAGCAGATGCCCAATTGCAAAAATGCCGAAAAGCGCGCTGGCAACGCGTAATCCAGTTTTTGGTGAGTTCATAAGCCGATTGTTAAAGTTGCGCGGCGATTTGTCAGGAACAATGCGCGTGCTCTATATCGCACTTCGACGGAACGATGCTGCCTGCACAAATATGCCTACGATCGCGAGGCCGATGAACACGAGTGTCGAACCGGTGGGCGGCAGCACAATGGCGCTTTCAATCAAGTACGCGCCGATAAACGAGGAGACAACGATCAGTGCCCAACCAAACAGCGCCAGCAGCAGAATTGCCCCGATGATACCGCCGATGACGAAGATGATGGTCGAGTATTGCGCATACTGCACAAAGAACGCAGCGGCGACCGCCGTGGCGAGCTTTCCGCCTGCTAAAAAACCGAGTACAGCAATCGCAACCTTCTGAAGGAACAGTGCGAGCAACGCTCCGAGGATCCCGAAGACTAGAGCAATTAGTAACGCCAGCAGCGACGACGGCTCGTTAACGAGCAACGGCGCAACCTCCACCCCGACAGCGAATCCGACTGCGGCAACACACAGCCAAAACAGCTTTCGTCCAAAGAACAGAATCGCGATCCCGATGAGTACGCCTACGATCGTGACAGAGGAATGCATTGAAAAAGGGGGATTTCGACAATTACAGTGTAGAGGCGTTTGTGCCAAACGCCTCTTTATTGTATCTCCCGTGCTAGACACAAGGATTGAAGCTGAGCGCTGTAGCGTCCGCTGTCCTCAGCGGACTAGATGAAGACTCGCTGCCTACGGACCCAATGCGCTGAGGACAGCTTACGCTACAGCAAAACCGCAGCTATCGGGTTCGTGGGATTTGAACCCACGGCCTGTCGCCGCGCGGCGACCGCTCTACAGCCGCGGGTCGCTTCAATCGGGCTGGTGGGATTTGAACCCACGGCCTCCTGGTCCCGAACCAGGCGCTCTACCAAGCTGAGCCACAGCCCGAAATGACCGAATTTGTCCGCGGACGCGGTCCTTACTTCGCGTATTTTGATCTAAATCGCAAGGACAAGTGGCGGCGTGAGTGATTTCGGTTTCCGCGTGGGGGCAAGGCCGTCTTGGCCACGTGGCTCGAAATTACTTTGTGCTCGCCCGGACAAAAAGCGTTGACAACGAGCCGCTTCATTTGGAAAGTCAACACTCATTTTACCATGCTCGCACCGCAACTTGTTCCCTCCGCGCTTACAAGCAGGGTGTCGAGTATCCTTCAATTCCCGACCGGGGCGGTCCGCCCCGTTCGTTCCTTGCGCCATATGACGACTCAACTTCTTCAGGAAGCAGCACAGGTGATCCCGAATCAGCAAGTTCTGATTAATGTTGTCTCCAAGCGTGTACGTCAGCTTGGCTTAGGACATCGGCCGTTGGTAGAGACGACACCGCGAATGTCGTTAACGGATATTGCGCTAAAGGAAATCATCGCCGGCAAACTGACTTACGAGTCGCTCGAAGGTTCGACGGACGGCGCGTAAGAGTTCCAGACACTCTTCCGGTTAGGTTCTGGCGTCTGACACAGACGCCCTACAATTTTGCTGGAAGTCTCGATGCTCGTACACTGGATTTTCCGCTGAGGACAGCGGACGCTACAACGAACGGAGACCGGTGGCGAGAATCCGGGATCGTTGGCAATATGGCAGCAGAGTCCATCATCAACCGCAAAGCGCTGCGGGATTATCACATCAGTGACCGTTACGAAGCGGGCATCGAATTGAAGGGCAGCGAGGTTAAATCGATCCGCGCGGGCAAGGCCAACATCGGTGACGCGTTCGCGCGAATCGAGAACGGCGAAGCGTTCCTTTACAATGCCGACATTCAGCCCTACGAGCGTGCCAGCCACGAAATTCCAACCGCAAAACGCATACGCAAATTGTTGCTCCATCGCGAGGAGATCGACAGGCTCTATGGCGAAACGCAAGTCAAAGGTCGCGCGCTCGTGGTGCTAAAGTTGTATTGGAAAAACGGGAAGGTGAAAGCCGAAGTCGGCGTAGGCACGGGCAAGCTTGCGCGCGACAAGCGCGCCGATTTGAAGAAACGCGCTGTTGACCGCGAGACGGCGCGTGAAGTTGCGCGCTTCAATCGCAAACACGCGTAACTGTTCCAACAAATGACGCGGCGTCGCCTTCTTTCACGGCCGTTTGCTCCAACCCTTTCGTATCTGATTATGGGGTCGTGCAAATGAATACGCGGGTTTGGCTCGGAGCAGCCGCTCTTTTAGTCGGCGGTTGGATAACCGCTCGCCTCATCCGCACGGCGAAATACACGTTGCGCGATAAAGTTGCCCTGATCAGTGGCGGATCGCGTGGACTTGGTCTCGTGCTGGCGCGACACATTTGCAACCAAGGCGGAAAGGTTGGTCTCCTCGCGCGTGATCCAGAAGAACTTGCGCGCGCGAAAGCCGATCTCACTGCGCGCGGCGGAAAAGTTCTCACCGTCGAATGCGATCTGCTCGATCGCGATCAGATTCAGGCTGCTGTCCGGAGAGTCATCGATCATTTCGACAGGATTGACATTCTGATCAACAACGCCGGCATCATCGAAGTCGGTCCGCTCGATCACATGAGCCGCGAAGATTATGAGCGCGCGATGAGACTGCATTTTTGGGCGCCGTACGAATTGATTTCGCAGATCCTGCCAGAGATGCGTCTTTGGGGTGGGGGACGTATCGTGAACATCACCTCCATCGGCGGCAAAGTTGCCATGCCGCATTTCGCGCCGTACAGCGCCAGCAAGTTTGCGCTGACCGGTTTCTCCGATGCGATTCGGGCTGAGGTGGCGCGTGATAATATTCAGGTCACAACTGTGACGCCGGGACTTATGCGGACCGGCTCACATGTGAACGCAAAGTTCAAAGGCAACCACAACGCTGAATTTGCCTGGTTCTCCGCTTCCGCGGGTGCGCCGCTCGTCTCAATGGATGCCGACCGCGCAGCGCGGAAAATCGTTGCAGCATTCAGGCGTGGTCAGCCATCGCTTACCCTCACGTTTGGTGCCCGCGGCGCGATCGCCGGGAACGCGCTGTTTCCAAATCTCACCGGATACGCCATGAAAATTGTGAATCGGTTTCTCCCCGATGTAGCCAACGAAAGCGGCGAGCAGTCGCGGGCTGGTTCGGAGCTCCCACGATTAACGCCGGAGTGGATGACACGTTTGGCCGACCGCGCGACGAGGAAGAACAATGAAGACGCGACGTCGTCCGTGAATCGGTAAGACGTTGCATCGTTACATCGGATTTGCTTCATACCGATTCAACGATTGACCGTTCCACGAGTAAAGTCGCGAAGCCATGAGCAAACGGCTCTTCGTCGCAATCGATCTGCCGGACCCAACACGCCAATTGCTTGCAGGCCTTGATCCGCACATTCGCGGGGTGCGTTGGACGCAAACCGACCAGATGCACCTGACGCTCGGTTTTTTCGGAGGCGTACCGGAAGATGTTGAACTCAAGCTGCGGGAAAAAATCAGCGCGATCGAGTTCGGCGCGTTTTTTCTACCCGTGAATGGCGTCGGTGTGTTCTCCTCACAGCGCGCGCCGAAAATTATCTGGATCGGCGTCGGCAAAGCGCACCCGCATCTGTTCCAAATTTACAAGCGCGTGCAGGAAGCCGCGCTGGCCGTCGGTATCGAATCGGAGCTTCGTCCGTGGCATCCGCACATCACGATCGCGCGTTGCAACGATGTCTCCGCTCAAGCGCTCCGGAAATTCTCACAATCGAATGCTGAGTTCGATGCTGGAATGATCCGCGTCAACGCGTTCTATCTTTATTCCAGCAACCTGACCCCAGCGGGACCCATTCATACTCGAGAACTTACCGTTCACTGTAGCGGCGGTCTCTAAGCGCCGGGCGTTCTGTAGCCGCTTCGCTGTGCGAAGCGCGACGCTGATGTATTTGCACTACGAATCCCCGCGCGTCTCACAGAGACGCGGCTATCAGATTACAATCCCTTGCTCGACAACGGTGCGGCGATGTGCTCGAGCGAGCGTCGCTCGGCGGCCACGCCAATCCATGCTTCCATCGCCGCCGCAAAAATCATCAACGCCGCAGC
>WNGA01010844.1_pt1 | contig 12000 bp, 13 predicted proteins | sample 5400061 | NCBI WGS metagenome assembly WNGA01 (sample SAMN13153366, study PRJNA577476) | soil metagenome | isolation source: 100 cm soil or saprolite under grassland replicate 2 | place: USA:California | collected 2016-06-15
TGGTGGCCAGCTTGCCGGACCGGGCGGCCTCGTGCAGGACCCGCCAGGCGGCCGCGATCAGCCAGAACCCGCCGCCGATCGCCACGTAGCTGGCGAGGTGGAAGGGGCTCAGGTGCGGGTCGCCCCGCCAGCCGATCAGATCGTTCCACAGGTGCCCGCAGGCGTGGGTGGCGCGCAGCCCGGGGAACCGCGAGCCGAGCCAGCTGCCCAGCAGGTAGACCGTCAGCGGCGTGCCGTACATCTCGGTGAACAGCGCGACCAGGAACGCCGAGTAGGCGCCCATCGCGCGCCAGTCCCGCGAGGTGCGGGGATGGAAGAAGCTGACCGCGAAGGCGATGAACAGTGCGGTGTTCAGCACCACCAGCGGCCACAGGCCATAGGCTGCGTCAGCCATCACACTTCTCCTGTCCGCTCAGAGTGTGTGAGCACCTGGTCGCGGTGGGGGTCGGTGTCGAAGGCGGGCGCGCATTGGTGCTGGTGGCCGTCGCCGTTCTGGGTGTGGTCATAGCTGCCGGCTTGCGATCCGGTCTCGACCCGCGGGTCGACGGTCGCCTTAGCGGCGGGAGGCAGCAGCGGGCTGTGGTAGCGGCGCAGCCGGTTGGCGTTGCTGACCACCGACAGGGACGACAGCGCCATGGCCGCCGCGGCGAGCATGGGGCTGAGCCGGATCCCGGCGATCGGGTAGAGCACGCCGGCGGCGATGGGGATGCCGATGCCGTTGTAGACCAGCGCGAAGAACAAGTTCTGGCGGATGTTTGCGCATGGTCGCCCTGCTGAGGCGGATGGCGGTCACCACCCCAGCCAGCGAGCCGGAGATCAGGGTGATGTCGGCGGCCTCGATCGCCACGTCGGTGCCGGTGCCGATCGCCAGGCCGACGTCGGCCTGGGCCAGGGCGGGCGCGTCGTTGATGCCGTCGCCGACCATGCCGACCCGGCGCCCTTCCCCTTGGAGGCGGCGGATCTCCGCCGCTTTGTGCTCGGGCAGGACCTCGGCCAGCACCCGGCCCACGCCGACGCCGCGGGCGATGGCGGCGGCGGTGCGGGCGTTGTCGCCGGTCAGCATCACCACCTCGACCCCGAGACCCTGCAGGGCAGCCACCGCCTGGGCGGAGTCGGCCTTGAGGGTGTCGGCGACCGCCAGCACGCCGGCGGGCCGGCCGTCGACGGCGGCCAGCACGGGGGTCTTGCCCTCGGCGGACAGGCCCGCGCCGATCTCCTCCAGCGCGCTGGCGTCGATGCCGGCACCGGCGAGCAGCCGGGCGTTGCCGACCAGGACGGTGTGGCCGGCGACGGTGGCGCGCACGCCCTGGCCGGTGACCGAGCCGAACCCGCCCGCGGCCGGGATGGCGATGCCGCGGGCGCGGGCGCCGGCTACGATCGCGGCGCCAAGCGGGTGCTCGCTTGGGGCCTCGGCGGCGGCGACCAGGGCGAGCAACTTGGTCTCCTCCAGGTCCCCGGCGGGCCGCGCGTCGGTCAGGGCCGGCTTGCCGGCGGTGATGGTGCCGGTCTTGTCCAGCACGATGGTGTCCAGCTTGTGGGCGGTCTCCAGCGCCTCCGCCGAGCGGATCAGGATGCCCGCGCGGGCGCCCTTGCCGGGTGCCGACCATGATCGACAGGGGGGTGGCCAGCCCCAGCGCGCACGGGCAGGCGATGATCAGCACCGCCACCGCCGACACCAGCGCCAGCGTGAACGCCGGCGGCGGACCGAGGATGAACCACACCGTGAAGGTCACCACCGCGGTGGCAATGACCGCGGGCACGAACCAGGCGGAGGTGGCGTCGGCCAGCCGCTGGATCGGGGCCTTGGAGGCCTGGGCCTGCTGCACCAGCCGGACGATCTGCGCCAGCACGGTGTCGGCGCCCACCCCTGTGGCGCGCACCCGCAGCGCGCCGGTGGTGTTGATGGTCGCGCCGATCACGGTGTCACCAGCGCGCTTGGTCACCGGCATGGGCTCGCCGGTGACCATCGACTCGTCCACCGCCGAGGCGCCCTGCAGCACGGTCGCGTCGACCGGGACTTTCTCGCCGGGGCGGATGACGACCTCGTCGCCGACCACGACCTCCTCCACGGGGATCTCGGTCTCGGTGCCCCCTCGGACGACCCGGGCCGTGCGCGCCTGCAACCCGAGCAGCGCCCGGATGGCCTCGCCCGTGCCGGCATTGGCGCGGGCCTCCAGCAGCCGGCCCAGCAGGATCAGGGTGATGATCACCCCGACCGCCTCGAAGTACACCTCCCGCAGGCCCCCGGGCAGCAGCCCGGGCGCGAGGGTGACCAGGAGGCTGTAGCCATAGGCGGCTACGGTACCCAAGGTGATCAGGCTGTTCATGTCCGCGGAGCGGTGTGCCAGCGCCAGCCAGCCGGTGCGGTGGATCGGCCAGCCGCTCCACACCATCACCGGGGTGATCAGCGCCAACTGCAGCCAGTGGTTGCGCAGCATGCCAGGGACCCAGGCGGCCTGCAGCAACTCGCTGGCCATGACCGCCACCAGCACCGGCGCGGTCAGCACCGCACCCACGACCACCCGGCGGGTCAGGTCGGCGATCTCGGCGCGTCGCTCGGCGGCCTGCGCGGCCTCCACCTCGGCCGCCGCGGGCTCCACGGACGGGCCGATTTCACCGCCGGCGACGGCGCCGTCGGGGGCCGTCCCGTTGCCGGAGGCGGCTTGCGCGTCCGGCTCGACGAGCAGTGTGCCGTGGATCATGTTCATCCCGCACGCGAACCCGAACGACCCGGCCCTGGACGGGTCCAGCCGCACGGCGGTGCGCTGGAACGCGGGCAGCGCCGCGGAGACCCCCAGGTCGGGGAAGACCACTCTGGAGGTGCAGTCGCCAGACTCCTGCCGGTCGAAGGTCACCTGGACCGACACGCCCTGGCGGACCCGGATCACCTCCGGGCTGTAGCCACCCCGCACGGTAACCGTCACCCGCTGGACCCCGTCGGCCAGCTCGGCGGCACGGGCTCGGCGCGGGCCAAGAAGAACCAGCCCAACGCTGCCAGCAGCACCAGGGCGCCGGCCAGGACCATCCAATCGGCCACGTTCATGGCAATCCCTCGTCTCAGCTCACACTGCGGCTCATCCCACGCCCAGCGTCTTCCCTGATACCCCTACCGGGTAGGGACTTCTGGACCGGGAGCGCGGGGCCCTTCGGTCCCAGGGGGGTTCATCCCTGGCTGGCGGTGGCGGCGGCCGGGGCCTCGAGGGCGCCGCGGAGGCTGCTGAGCAGCTCGCCAGTGGGGACGAACATGGACGGATACTCGCCCCGCCAGGTGATCTGGCCGCCGGAGTTGACGAGGATGAAGGTGCGGCCGGGCAGGTTGGCGTGCATGGCCGAGCCGTCGCCGACCGCCTGGTAGGTGCGCGCGACCCTTCCGCCGGGATCGGTGAGGAACGAGGTGCGCAGGTTGAAGCGGCGCATCTCCGCGCGGGTGGAGGCGGGGTCGTTGACGACCACGGGAAGCACGGTGAGCCCGAGCTTGTCCAGGTCGCTCTGGTGCTGCTCGAGGTCGGCCATCTGGTACCAGCAACCGTCGCAGCCGACCCCCTCGCTGAAGTACAGCAGGACGTTGCGGCCGGCGTAGTCGGCCAGCAACACGCGCCGTCCGTCGGTCGCGGTCAGGGTGAAGGCAGGCGCCGGCCTGGCCCCCTGCTGGGCTGCCTGGCGGGTGGTGTCGCGGCTGGTGACCAGCAGCATCGCGGCGACCACCAGCGCCGCGGCCGCCACGGCGAGCAGGCCCCAGCGCATCCTGCGGGGCTTGCGCCGCCCGGCGGGTGATCGTGGAGTGTGGCTGCGGTGTTGGGCCATCAGTGACACGCTCCTCCAGGGGTGTCGTGCGGGACTGGGGTGAGCGGGGTGTCCATGTCCACGTCGTCGTCCGCGGACACGGGCGGCCGGGCCCTGAGCCCGAACCAGAAGACCGTGGCGGCCAGGCCGAGCAGGCCAAGGCCGAGGACCGGCTCGGGGACGGGGTCGAGCCAGCCGAGCACGCGGGTGAACACCTGCTGCAGCCAGCGCCCCACGGCCAATTGCGCGCCCGGTGCGGTGGCTGTCTCGCCGGTAGCGGCCAGGCCAAGGACCATCGCACCCATGGCGGTGAATGCGACCGCGACCGCCACGTTGAGGGTGTTGGTGTGCAGGGTGCGGCTGCCGAGCCGCAGGCGGACGGGACGGGCTTGGAGCAGGCGCCGCTCGCCCAGCCGCAGCCGGTCCCAGCACAGCGCCGCCAGCAGCAGCGGGAAGGTCATGCCGAATCGTAGGCCAGGCCCAGCGTTGCCGCGCCAGCCAGCGACCGCGACAGGGCCGAGAGGGTCATGATGCCGGCCAGCACCGGGGCGCAGCAGGAGGACGCAACCCCGGAGAACAGCCCGAGCGCGAAGCTGCCGGCCGAGTCGGTGCGGCCCAGCTCTGGGGCGTGGATGAACCCGGGCAGCGACCAGCTACGGCCGCTCAGCGCCAGCGCGGCCAGCGCCAGCAGCAGCACGCCGCCGGCCGCGTACAGCGGGGTGTGAAAGCGGGCCAGCGTGGCCGACAGCAGGCTGACCCCGAGCGTGATAGGCAGCAGCACGGCGGCCACCCCGAGGGCGAAGAAGAGCGTGATGGGCAGGATGCGCCAGCGGCGGTTCTTGACCGCCACGGCCAGGTAAGAGGGCAGCAGGAAGACGATGCAGCAGGGGCTGAACAGCGCCACCATGCCGCCGAAGAACGCCGCCAGGATCGACCCGCCCGCCAGCAGCCCGCCCACTAGCCGGAGTTTCCCCCTTAGCCGATGAGTGGCAAGGAAAACTGCTGGTCAGCGGCCAGTTTTCGAGGATGCGAGTGTATGACCTAACTGCCTGGCCGGTACCCGGCCAGACTTGGTCTGCGCGGGCCGCAGGCGGGTCGTTGGCCCCAGTGCTCGCTGCGTTTTAGGTCATACACCATTTACCCTGCTCAGACCAACTTTACCTGACTTAGCCCGGAAACTCGGGCTAGCGCACCCCGTGTGGCTGGACCGGCAAGCCCAGCGCGGCCAGCCGGGAGCTGAGCCTGCCGCGCGACAGCCGCCCCAGCCGAGCAGCTCGCCGTCGACCAGAACGATGGGCAACATCTGGGCACGGGTCCGCGCAAGCAGCTCACGGCCCTCCTTGCTGGTCGCCTGCACGGTGCGCAGCGTGAGCGGCAGCGTGCGGGCCAGCTCGCTGATGGTGGCCGCCGCGTCCTCGCACAGGTGGCAGGCGGGCCCTCGACCACGGTGACCTCGATCATCGCGCTGCACGTGAGAGGTCCCAGGTGGCCTCGACCGGGGCGGGGAGCCCGCCGATCCGCAGGCTTGCGGTGCGGGAGGGGCCCGGCTGGCTTGCCGGGGTAAAGCGCAGGGTGCCCTGCCGGTGGTGGCCGCCGGGTGGGCTGCCCGACCAGCCCGTGCTGCCGATCGCCTCGCCAATCGGACCATCCGTTGCAGTGAGCTGAATGGCAGGAGGTGACCGTCATGCACACCGCCGGCAAGCTGGCATGGACACTGTGGCTTCTCATCGCGGTCGTCACCGTCGCGGTGTTCGTGACAGCGGCACGCACGGGACCGACGCCCACGCCCGCGCACACTGGCTACCCGCATGTGCAACTGCAGGCGGACCTGCAGATGACCCAACTGATGTCGGCGCCCGGCGCGAGCGGGCCAATGTCCAGCGGCGCCGTGGTGGACAAACCAGTTGCGCCGCTCGCAGGACCCCGCCTACGCCGCGGCGCTGGAGGCTCACCAGCGCGAGATCGATCAGATGCTGGCCCGCGCGACTCCGTGAGGACTCTGAGCAGTCCACTCGCCGGCTGAGGTGGAGACGATCACCCTGCCTGCGAAGCAGGCAAGACCGCCCGAGTCGCACCGGGCGGTCCCACTTGTGGCGGCGTCCTGGCCGCGGTCACGCGCTGACTACGGCTGCGCCGAGCCCTGGTAACCGCTCATCATGCCGCCGCCGCTCATCATGCCGCCGCTCATCATCTGGCCGGCGGTCTGCTGCATCTGCTCGTGCATGGCCTCGTGCTGCTGGCGGGCCCGGGCTGGCATCCGTGCGCGCATCTGCTGCATGGCGGCGCTGTCGTGGATGCGGTCGCACGCCTGCGCCGCAGCCATGGTTGAGGAGTTCCCCTGGCCGGCCGCCACCGGGCGGGTGGCCGCCCAGGCGGCCCCGCCGGCGAGGGCGAGCACCATGACGGCCAGCACGATCACCATGATCCAGCGTGTCCTCGGTTTGATCGTCATCGTCGTTCGCCTCCTTCGACCCGTACCGTAGCCACGGGCTGTGAAGGAGCCGTGAAGGACCGCTGTGGAATCGGTGCGACCGGCAGCCGCACGGTGAGCACCGCGCCCGTCCCGGGTGGGCTGGCTGCCTCGACGGTGCCGCCGTGGGCGGCGACCAGCTCGCGCACCACCGCCAGGCCGATCCCCGAGCCACCGGCGCGCACGCCGCTGCCACGGAAGAACCGGTCGAACACCCGCGGCAGCTCCTCCACCGGGATGCCGGGACCGGAGTCGGCCACCCGCAGCACCACTTCACCGTCCTCGCCGGCCAGCTCGACCCGGACCCAGCCGCCCGACGGGGTGAACTTGAGGGCGTTGGACAGCAGGTTGCCGCCGACTTGCCGGAGCCGGGTCGGGTCGCCGGTCACGACCACGTCGGCGAGCCGCGTCTCGACCGTGACCTGCTGGGCCGCGAACAGGCCGCTGAGCTCGGCCACGGCCTGCTCCAGCAGCGGACGCAGCGCCACCGGTTGGCGTTGCAGCGTAAAGCCGGCCGCCTCAGCGGACGCCAGCGTCTCCAGGTCGTCCACCAGCCGCCCGGTCCGCAGGACCTCCTCGTGCAGCGACGCCAGCGTGTCGGGGCCCGCCTCGACGACCCCGTCCTGCATCGCCTCGACCTGGGAGCGCAGGATCGCCAGCGGGGTGCGCAGCTCGTGGGCGACCGACGCGGCGAACGCGCGCCGCAGCCGGTCCTCGCTCTCGATCCGGTCCGCCAGCAGGTTGAACGCGCCAGCCATCTGGCCGAACTCGTCGGCGCCGCTGATCGGCACCCGCTGGGAGCGGTCACCGGCGGCCAGCGCGTCAGCCGCCCGCGTGAGCGCACGCGCCGGAGCCGTCGCCCGGCGCGCCAGCACCAGACCCAGCGCCACGGCGACCAGCGCGGCGACCAGCCCGCCGAGCAGCAGCAGCCAGTTGACCGCGGTGCGCAGGGCCTGGTCCGCCGGTTGGGTGCCCACCGCCGGAAGCCGCACGACCGCCGTGCCGATGGTCGTGTCGCCGGCACGCACCGCCAGGCGCTGGGTGGGCCCCAGCGCCGCGGACATCATCTGCTGGTGCATCTCGCCCATGCCGTTGTGCGAGGCGCCGCTGGTCTGCCACACCACCCGCCCGGCGGGGTCGAGCAGGGTGAGCTCGCCCCCGCCCAGCAGGTCGACCAGGTCGAGCCGCTCCAGGTCGGCCGCGTCCCAGCCGCCAGCCCGGCGCCACGAGTCGGCCAGCGCGGCGACCAGTCGCTCCTGGCTGGTGCGCTGCTGCTGTTCCAGGTAGCTGGTGAAGCGGGCACCAAAGGCGAGGTTCACCAGCAGCGCGGTCAGCGCCGCCCCGGCCACGGCGACGCCGGCAAACCCCAGCGCCAGCCGCACGGTGAACGAGCGCCTAGGCATCCGGCTTGACCCCGAGCTTGTAGCCCACCCCCGGCACGGTGACCACGTAGCGGGGCTGGCGCGGGTCGTCGCCGAGCTTGCGGCGCAGGTTCTTGACGTGCCGTCGATGGTGCGCTCGTAGCCGTCGTAGTCGTAGCCCTGCACCCGGGTGACCAGCTCGTAACGCGACCAGGCCCGCCCCGGCCGGCCCGCCAGCGCGACCAGCAGGTCGAACTCGCTGCGCGTCAGCGCCACCACCGCCCGTCCAGGCGGACCTCGCGGGCCTCCCGGTCCACCACCAGCCGCCCACCGTCGAACGAGGCCACGCTCTCGCGTCCGTGCCCGCGCGTGCGGCGCAGCACCGCCTCGACGCGGGCGACCAGCTCCCTGGGGCTGAATGGCTTGACCAGGTAGTCGTCGGCGCCAAGCCGCAGCCCGGCGACCCGGTTGTCTTCGCTGGCCTTGGCGGTCAGCATCACGATCGGCACCTCCGACAGCTCGCGCAGCGAGCGGGCGACCTCCTCGCCGGCAAGATCGGGCAGCATCAGGTCCAGCACCACCAGATCCGGATGCGCCCGCGCGGCGGTCGCAAGCGCCTGCTCGCCGGAGCCGGCCAGCAACACCGCGTAGCCGTCGTGCTCGAGGTAGGCGCGGACCAGCTCGCGGATCTTGCGCTCGTCATCGACGACCAGGACGGTTGCCGAGCCCATCACCGCACCCCGATCAGGCCTTGACGAGCCGCTCGATGGCACGAGTGGCCTCGGTCAGCTTCGCCTGCCCGTCCTCACCGCCGCCGGCGGCGACCGCGCCCATCACGCAGTGGCGCAGATGCTCGTCCAGCAACCCCAGCGCCACGCTCTGCAGTGCCCGCGTGGCCGCGGAGATCTGGGTGAGCACGTCGATGCAGTAGGCGTCCTGGTCGACCATGCGCTCGAGCCCGCGGACCTGCCCCTCGATCTTGCGCAGCCGGGCCAGGTACGCGTCCTTGTCCATGCTGTAGCCGCGCATGATGCGTCCCCTTCCATTCCCTTGCCGAGATCTGCACCCAGCATCGGCTGCCCGGCTTGCGGGTGGCAGGGCGGATCGGCCCAGACTGCGAGGGACGATGGACCTATGCCCCCTACCCCTATGCCGCAGTGCTGCAGGCCGGTTCGTTCCCCGCTATCCGGCCAGCGCGGCGACCGCGATGTCGGCCGCGACCACGCCCGCGCAAAGCACCAGGACCAGGATGCGGCGCCAGGCGGGTGCGGCGGGGACGGTCACGCAGCGGGAACAGCAACTGCCGGCCCAGCGTGTAGGCGGCGATGGAGTCGACGAAGACCACCCCGGCGGGTCGCGGCTGCGCCTCCAGCAGCGCCAGCAGAGCCGCGATGCCGATCAGCAGCGCGACCGTGGCAGGCGCCGGGAGGATCCCTGTGTGGCCGAACGCCCCGATGCGCGCATCGCCTTCCCGCCTTCCCCGGGCTCGTTCTCCCTACCCCGGTACCCTATTTGGCGGCCGGTCTGGCGAGGATGGGCCGAACGGCCCTCTTCGGCCGGGACGAGCCGCCAGGGGCATCGTGGATCTCGGTTGGAGGCCGGGCGAGCGGACCGGGGTCTAGCGGACCGGCTCTGGCGTCTTGCGCCCGGCCGGCTGTGGCTGAGGGGCGCCCGGCGGCGCGTCGGGCAGCCGCAGTCCCTTGAGTGCCAGGGCGTTGACGGCGACGATGAAGCTGGACCCCGACATCGACAGCGCCGCGATCTCCGGGCGCAGCACCAGCCCGAAGGCGGGCTCGAACACCCCCGCCGCGATCGGCAGCGCGATCGCGTTGTAGCCGACCGCCCAGCCCAGGTTCTGGCGCATCTTGCGCAGCGTGCCCCGCCCGATGCGCAGCGCGACCGGCACGTCCAGCGGGTCGGAGCGCATCAGCACCACGTCGGCGGTCTCGATGGCCACGTCGGTGCCGGCCCCGATGGCGATCCCCAGGTCGGCCTGGGCCAGTGCGGGAGCGTCGTTGACACCGTCGCCGACCATGGCGACTCTCTGGCCGGCGCGCTGCAGCTCGGCCACCCTGGCGGCCTTGTCGCCCGGCAGGACCTCGGCGATCACGGTGTCGATGCCAAGCTCGGCGGCGACCCGCTCCGCGGTCGCGCGGTTGTCGCCGGTCAGCATCACCACCTCCACACCCAGCTCGTGCAATGCCTCCACCGCCGCCCTGGCGGTCGGCCGGGGCGCGTCCGCGATGGCCACCAGGCCCGCCGCCTTCCCGTCGACCGCCACCACGACCACCGTCCGGCCCCCGGCGGCCAGCTCCTGGCGCCGCTCGCCGAGGCCGCCCAGCTCGACACTCTCGCGCTGCATCAGCCGCAGGTTGCCGACCGCGACCCGCCGCCCCTCCACGGTGGCGACCCCGCCATGCCCGGGCACGTTCTCGAACCCCTCCGCATCCGCCTCGGCAACGCCATCGGCCTCCGCGCGGCGGACGACCGCCTCGGCCAAGGGGTGCTCGGAGTTGCGCTCCACTGCGGCCGCCAGCCGCAGCAGCTCGGCCTGGTCCACCCCGTCGGCGGTGACCAGGTCGGTGACCTCCGGCTCGCCCTTGGTCAGCGTCCCGGTCTTGTCCATCACCACCGCCTGGATGCGCGCCGAGGTCTCCAGCGCCATCGCGTTCTTGAACAGGATTCCCCGCTGCGCGCCGAGCCCACTGCCGACCATGATCGCGGTCGGGGTGGCCAACCCCAGCGCGTCCGGGCAGGTGATCACCACCACGGTGATCGCGAACAGCACCGCGTCAGCGAGCGGTCGGCCGGCCAGCAACCAGACCGCCAGGGTCAGCCCACCCCCGAGCAGGGCGACCAGCACCAGCCAGAACGCCGCCCGGTCGGCCAGGCGCTGCCCTGGAGCCTTGGAGTTCTGCGCCTCCTGGACCAGCTTGACGATCTGCGCCAGCGCGGTGTCGGCGCCCACCTTGGTCGCCCGCACCCGCAGGGTGCCGTTCTTGTTGATGGTGGCGCCGACCACCTGCGAGCCGGGCTGCTTGTGCACCGGCAGGCTCTCGCCGGTGACCGTCGACTCGTCGACCTCGCTGTCGCCCTCTTCGACCGTCCCGTCGACGGCGATCTTGGCGCCGGGGCGGATCAGCAGCAGATCGCCGACCTGTACCTCGGCGGTGGGGACCTCCACCGGCTCGCCGTTGCGGAGCACCAGCGCCTTGGGTGGGGCCAGGTCCAGCAGGGTGCGGATGGCGTCGTTGGCGCCGCCGCGGGCGCGCATCTCGAACCAGTGCCCGAGCAGCACGAACGCGGCCAGGACGGTGGCGGCCTCGTAGAACACGTCCCCGCCGCCCGAGAGGGTGACGTACAGCGAGTACAGCCAGCCGGCCCCGACCGCCACGGCGACCAGCACCATCATGTCCAGGGTGCGGGCCCGCAGCGCGCGGACCGCGCCGTCGAAGAAGATCCAGCAGGAGTAGAAGATCACCGGCAGGCTGAGCAGCAGCATCCAGACGTCGTCGCGCAGCCCGAACGGCGCCGCCAGCGTGAAGCCCAGCACGTCCCGGCCGATCGGCGACCACAGCAGGATCGGGACCGAGAACACCGCGGCGACCAGGAAGCGGTTGCGCATGTCGGCCACCATCGCCGCCATCGACATGCCGGCGTGGCCGCCGTGGCCCATCACCTCCTCGGGGGCGCGCACCGCCTCGGCCGACGGTGGGGCCAGCACGGTCGCCGTGGCCGCGCCGTGGCCGGCGTGCCCGTCCGACGGCGGGTCGGGCTCGACCATCGGGTCGCAGATGTGGGCCGGGACCGACTGGCCGGCACAGTGGTAGCCGCACTCGGTCACCCAGCCACGCAGCTCGGCAAGCGAGGTCACCCTGGGGTCGTAGGTCACCGTCGCGGTCTGGGCAACCGGGTTGGCCTCCACCCCCAGTACGCCGGGACGGCGGCCCAGAACCGCCTCGACGATGTTCTTCTCGCTTGCCCAGTTGAGCCCACGCACGTCCAGGACGGCCGTGCTCTGCTCCTTCCTGGTCTCCACGGTTCTCCCTCCTACCCGTGGGCCATCGGGATCCATCTCTGCGGTGGTCTTACTCGGTGTCGTAGCTTGGCAGCCACCGTACACCGCCCACCCGGATCCGTAACCAGGCGGCAGTCAGCCCGGGCTGACCATCACATGCGCGACTCAAAGTCCTTCGCGGCCGCGCCGCCTGAGCCGCCCGAGCACGAACACGATCCGCCCGGCGACCAGCGCGGCGAGGACGAGGCCAGCGCCGGCGATGGCCAGCAGCAGATCATCCTCGATGCTGGCGGCGCCCGTGGCCACCCGGTCAGCTAGCGTCCATACCACGCCGAGCAGCAGGACCGCCACGATGGTGGCCGACCAGA
>WNGA01049453.1_pt1 | contig 12000 bp, 10 predicted proteins | sample 5400061 | NCBI WGS metagenome assembly WNGA01 (sample SAMN13153366, study PRJNA577476) | soil metagenome | isolation source: 100 cm soil or saprolite under grassland replicate 2 | place: USA:California | collected 2016-06-15
CTCTCGGATCCGCGTCCTTCGCCCGAACATAGACATCCGACAGACTCTGACCACTGTGTCCTACGGCGACGCCTGACGGGTTGAGGTGTTTCATCACGGCAGCTGCAGGTCTGTCGAAGTATCTGACTATCCGGATCCCGTGGCTGCCATCCTCGATGTTTGTCGCTGACGGTCCATCCTTTCCCCACTTGATCCATTCCACGTTGCCGATGCCCCCCCTCGACTCGGTGGGCCTGTACAACGCCGCCTTCTGGTGCGGGTTTGTGCCGTACCTCAAACCTCGATCCTGACCATCAATCGTCCAGCGGACCTTCACATACTCCATCGTCCTTCCATCCATTACAAGTTTGAGAGATTCCGGAAGATCCTCTCTCCGGGCGGTTCTGTAGATCTTCCGAATCTCCTGCTTGCTCATGGTCCCTGGCCGGCCAGATAGTCTCGAATCGCACGGTCATACTCGGCAGTCAGGGCAAAAGCTTCTCGAGCCAGCCGTTGCCTGAGCTCGTTGCCAACGTATCCCTTCTTCTCCAGATCCTTCACGACCGCTTCATACTGCTGAGGGTTTGTGACCGGAGCCACCCTCTGATTCAGGAGAGCGCCCTTCCCTGCGGCCCTGATCAAGGTCACGCCGCCAATGTCGATATTCTCAACAGCCTTGCGCAGATCGCCTGGGTCTGTCTTAACAACGCTCTGGAACGGGTAGAGATTAACCACGACAAAATCCACGGGTTCGATCCCATTAGCTTCCAGATACTCGCGCTGTGCTGGATCACGCCAGTCCCCAAGAATTCCTCCATGAATCTTCGGATGCAGCGTCTTCACCAGACCTCCAGGCATCTCTTTCACACCAGTATACTCCGAAACGTCAACCACTGTGAGGCCAAGCTTGCGAACTGCCTCAGCGGTACCGCCTGACCCGAGCATCTTCACTTGCAGCTTAGAGAGTATCCAGGCGATCCTGTCGAGACCCGTCTTGTCATAGACTGACAGGAGCGCGTTACCAGGCAAGCCTCTCACATTGAGAGCCTATCCCGGACTATTTTAGCCTCGGCGGGACCAATCACACGAGCTCCAGTGCACGAGTGATCTCCATCCGAGACGCTTGCAGCGCAGGATATAGACTGCCAGCCAGAACTGCGACGATCGCGAGGACGAATGATTGGATGATCGCGTTGTAGGGGACGACGAAGGGAATGAAGAAGCCTGCAAGGGCGGTGCTGTTTGTGGCTCCCTTCAGCAACAACAGTCCGCCTGGAATTGCGAGCAGGAATCCGAAGAGGCCGAGAAGCGCCCCCTCACCAAGGAATAGTCCCATGATCTGCCCTCTGCTCACGATCAGGAGGGCGAAGTAGAGTATCAAGAGTATCAGTGTAAATATTCTGTTGATCGTGTTGTTGACGAGCGAGAGGAGTTCGCCGAGTGTTATGGAGTTCTTGCCGAGATCGTAGCGGGGGAACATGGTCGCGATGTCTTGAGCGATACTGGTCGCCTGAGACTTGTATTGCGGTTTGAGGTCGACTAGGAACAAGGGGGATGTGTCGTCTCCTCCAAAATACTCGTGTTGCGCGGCGAAGGAGACAACGATCGAATCGCTTGCAAAGTGTTCGCCGAACTGAATATACTGCAGCACTGGACCCGTAAAGACTCCAGCAACTGTAAAGGACACAATGAGATTGCTGTTCGCTGTGGAGTTTCTTGTTAGAATCGAGAGCTGGTCTCCAGCACCAACATCAAGCTTGGATGCCAGCGAATCTGGTATCAATAATGATTGATTGTTGGATGAGAGTTGAGAATAGATTTGGGACACTGGTGGTGAGTTGACAAAAGTATAGGAGATGATTGTTGGAAATACTGGCGGGTCTACAGCTACAACTCCGATACTGCTAGTTGCGCTCTTTCCAAAGGCCTTGGCAGGGTGGAGACTTGGGGACAGAGGTGTTGCGCTTGCAACCTGTTTTAGACTTGTGAGGCTGTCTACGAAGCTGATTGGGACCGACTGGTTTGCGACGAGAATTATGTCTGCTCCCAGGGCTTCTTGAATTCCCTGCTGGAGTGCGCCTTGGACTCCGCTCTGTATTCCGCCTATCATTATCGCAAAGCTGAGAGTTATCGTTATCATCCCGAAACAGACACTGCTACGCAACAGCCTCTTCCTGCCGCTCTTTGACGCAACGTATCGCACAGCGCCGGATAGTAGAAACAACCGCCGCGTCAGCTCGCTCCCGGTTTTTGCGAAGATCGCTGAGCCGAGCAGGACGAGACCGATCGGTACAAGGATCACATCTAGGTAATTGACATGGAAGGGGGTAAGTCGGAGGGATTCTCCCACTCCAAGGCCTAGCATGAGAACGCCTACCAGGCCGATGAGTCGTAGTGGGACCTGTCTCCTCGAGTTCCTGGCGGAGGGTCTGATGGCCTGTATGACGTTGATCCGGCTTGCTGATAGTGCAGGGTAGAGGGACCCTGCGATTACAGTCAGGAAACCTGCTCCAAGACCTACTAGAGCAATGCTGAGGGTCAGCTGGGCGACGGGGAGGTTGGGAATACCAAATGTCGTCTCGAACAAGTAGGTAAAGAGCCGGGCAAGTCCCAGTCCACCAAGTAACCCAGCGACTGTTCCGAGGGTTCCGATTAGAGCCCCCTCGGCGAGGAATATTCGGAATATCTGGGCTCGAGAGCTTCCAACTGCTCGTAGAATCCCGATCTCGTACGTTCTCTCGCTCACCGTCATGAACAGCGTGTTGAATACAATGAAAGAGCATACGACTAGTGAGACCCCTATCATCACGTTGAGTCCTATCTGAAAGCCTGCGGTCTGCCCCTGGATGCGTTGGACGGCTTCTGCCTTAGGAGCGCTCACGTCGTAGGTTGGCAGAATCTTCTGCAGCACATTCGCTGCGTCTATCGCGGTAGTGGGGTCGAGGAGGCTAGCGTAGACATGAGTGATCTCTCCTCGAAGTCCAACCTCGGACTGCAGCTCAGGCAGAGACATGTAGATTGTTGAGCCAAGGCTGCGGAGAGGATAGTTGATTCCAGCGATTTCGAGCAGGATCGATATCTGTTGACCTTGAGCAGTTAACGTTGTTATGTTTAGAGTGGACCCTACGCCTGTTCCGAGTTTCTCGGCAATCACGTTGTCGACGACTGCTTCGCTTTGCGAGAATTGACGTGTGCCGGTTACGTTGAAGGTTGCATAGTCGAAATCATTTGTCGTGTTTACTCCTGTTAGGAAGAAGGTAGTGTTATGCTCGGTGCTTCCGACTATTCCTCCCCATTCGAGTCTCTCCGCGGCCTGACGGACTGGAATGTTCTTCTGTACTACTTTGAGTGTCTGGTTGGAGAATGGTAGTCCGTTGCCGGATGTTACGACGATATCGGTGGCTCCCCAGAACTTGTTGATGTAGATGTCGAATTCTCCGAGAGCGCTCACGGTGGCCATATTGATCCCAACCAGCAGAGCAACGCCGAGAAAAACGGCGGTAACCGTGAGGAGTGTCCGAAGTCTTCTCTTCGGAAGGTTTCGCGAGGCAATCTTGGCAGATAGCAAGCCTGTTTCGAGACTCTAGTTCGGCTGTGACAATGATCGTCCCGGCTCCGGCGGCACAGATTCTACAGCACGGATAGCATGTTTCTCACCAGTGAGTGGTTCGTGGACGATTTCGGTGATTCTTCCATCTCTCATCTCGAGAAGCCGGTCGGCCCTCTCGGCTATTATCGGATCATGAGTAACCACCACGACTGCCGCGTGTTCCTGTCTGGCAACTTCGTACATCATACGGACCACCTCAGATCCTGTCTGCGTGTCAAGGTCTCCAGTCGGTTCATCGGCGAGAATGATTCGGGGTCGATTGGCGAGAGCTCTCGCTATCGCTACCCGTTGTTGTTCTCCGCCACTGAGCTCGTCAGGCAAGTGCCTAGCACGTTCTTTGAGGCCTACTCTATCTAGAAGCTCGTTCGCGCGGTCTTCCGCCTCTCCACGTTTCGTTCTGGATGTTAGGAGTGGGAGCTGGACGTTTTCGAAGGCCGTCAGAACCGGGATTAGGTTGTGGAACTGGAAGACGAAACCTATCTTATGGCGTCTCAGCCTCGTCAGTTGTCCATCGTTCATCTTCGCAATGTCCTCTCCGTCTATGAGGGCTCGTCCCGAAGTTCCAAGCTGGTAGATCTTCTCAAGATTCTCCAGCTGCACAACGGGTGGCTTGTCCAAGCTGAGCTCCGGCTATCATTGTCAGATGTCGAGGCTGGGCTATGAAATCTGCGTTGCTAAAGGAAGCGATTTAGGACGGTCAAGTAGGTGCGAGCGGGCAATGTCAAGAATCGTGTTCCTCGACTTGGAGACATCGTCTCTCGAAGCGGACGGCGGGATAATTGTAGGAGCGGGGGTTATGTCGGAGGCTGGTGAGAGCGAATATTTCGAGGCTAAGAAGACTGGTCAGGAGAGGCCTCTGCTCTCGAAGCTTCTCAAGCGGCTAGAATCCTCCGAGGTAATTGTGACCTGGAGTGGTCGAGGCTTCGACATTCCCTTCCTCACGACCCGGCTATTGAAACATTCAATGGATCCCCGTCCCGTGCTTGGTATGATGCACCTTGATCTTAACGAGGTTGTGAAGTCTAGGCTTCGCTTGACCTTTACCTACTTGGATCATGTCTGTGACTTTTTCGGGATCAGACGCGAGAAGGGGCCCATGGGACTGGAGGTGCCGAGCTTGTTCGTCAAAGCGTTGGAGGGGGATGAGGCCGCTTTGAGGTCGATCCGAGATCACTGTCTGGATGATTTACGAGTGACCCGCGAGGTTTTCTTGAGACTCAGACCATTGCTAGAGGGGCAGCTCGCCTAGAACACGCCGAAGGGTAGAGGAGACCCGAGGACAGTGGCGAGGATGAAGAGGATGATGAGGTAGAGGCCGAAAAGTCCTATAGTTATCAGGAGGTTCTTCTTCCATTTCTGGCTCCAGGCGATTCCGAAGGGGATCCCGACTGTGAATCCGATGACGTGGGCAATGTAGGCGACGCTTGGGTCGAAGAGTCCCTGGCCGAGGATGGACGGGTCGGTGACTATGATCGCGTTGAGGGTGAAGTAGATGATTGCCACTAGTCCCTGTGGTGCAAGAAAGAGCCAGCTGAATTTCAACGGTGACATGAGCATGACGCATGCTGCCAGGGTGAAGATTGCCGCGCTTGCGCCCAGCATCCCAGTGTCGGGGCTGTAGATGCCTACTAGGGGCGGTAGTAGGAAGCTTGTGAACCCGCCGATGAAGAAGACGAGAAGATGATTGTCTCGCCCAATCATCTTCTCAAGGGTGTTGCCGAAGACGAATAGGAACGGCATGTTTCCCAGAAGATGAGCTACGCTGGCATGGACGAAGAGTGCAGTAACCAGGGTCCAGACGCGTCCGGCCAGGAGGTTGTTCAGGCTGAAGACCAGGTTCTGGTCCGCCCAGTTCGGGTCTTGCTGCCACGCGTAGAGGCTTGCAAGCACGCACCCGAGGATGAGGAACCAGTTGACGCGCATAGATCTCGAGCTTGGATAACGAAGAGTCGCGAAGTTGGGCTATTTCAGAAATATCCTAGCTTGGAGCGGCCAGTGATGGACAGTCGGATGATGACCGATTCTCGGCGGCTATCGGACGCCTGGTAACTTGTAAATCTCTTGATTTGTAGGGTGAGAAGTTGCCGGGGGAGTCTCGAATTCCTTTCGGTCGGTCCTATTGTTACATCGGCTGATGACTTTGATTGGTTTGAATACACTCATCTGGCCTGCATTTTTTCGCCGATCACAAATCTTGATCAGGATATCTGCGGCAGACAATAGGCCTTGTTGTCTATCTCAGGTTCACCGAGCTTGAGAGTCCTGGTTGAGCCCATCCAAAATATTATATGCCGATAGCCGGGTTAGCGGGGAAGTGAGCGATGGATAAGTGTGGACCGCTATGCGTTGAGAATGTGGCTAATCGCGATGCTAGTCTACAGCTTGTTCTTCTGACCCTCTTATTGCACCGCTCGGGTGGACGAATTTCGAGGGACGCGCCTAGGCGTTATCCTTCTCACGAAGTCGAGTTTGAGCTTCAACAGATGAGACCGAATGCTACGGGTCTCGCCCATCTGTCCGGAGTCTCGTAACTGCTCGACGGAACTCGACGTTCCTTCGATTCATAGTGTTGGGGATAAGAAGGCCCCCAGGGAAGAAAACCCGAACCAAGAGGAGCTTTGGGCTCTCTTGGGTGGTCATCAGGTTAAGATTCCTGGGGACCCTCTGTACCATTTCATTTCTTATCTATAATAGATTACCCCTCGTATAGATATCGCTGGATTTCGACCGGAAGAGATTTCTTTCCCTTAAAAACGGACGAATTTTCCGGGTGGGATTCTTCGGACAGTTTCTTGGCTGTTGCTACATGTATGCGCTTGTCCCACAAGACAACACAGTTGTCACAAGTCTTATATCTTGTATTCAATGCATAGGGCGTTTGGTCATCGGGTTGAGGATGAGTACGAGAGTTGTTTTCGGGTAAGACTCTCCGGATAGCCCTTCACGGTAAGGTTCTGTTCGCCTTCTCCCTGCCGCCGGGAGAAGGTGAGCGCTGAGCAGGCACACAACAAGGAGCGTTAGGGCTCTTCTCCTCTGTACGGCCGTTCTGATGAGTGCCGCGCTGGCAACCCAGTTATTGGCATTGCCGGGATCAGCAACTGGAAACGGGTCGAGCTTCAACCACAGCGTCCTAGAGTCAAGCACTTCTACTACGGTCGGGTTCAACTGTACGGACTGGAATTGCAATCCTAGTAATGGTCAGTCTTTGACTGTGGCAGGCAACGGGACGATGCAGGTTCGGCAGACGAATACGGCTTGTGGATGGAATGGGACTTACTATGATAGCGCGGTGAGAGGTACGCCGCCCCCAGCACAAGGTGGCCCTCAAGGAACGCCTCTTCCGCCCGGGCTCTCCACGGTCTCGGTACAAGTAAAGTTCCTGGGGAGTAGGTCAAGCAGTTCCAGCTGTGAAGAATATCACCTATTTGTTTCAATGTATTTCCGGTTGTCTCAAAACGTGACACTGTACTGTTCAGAAGGAGGGAGAACAGAGAGTTCGAATTATCTCGATACTCAGGTAAGACTTGACAATGTTAACGGTACTGACCGACCACAGCTTTCCAGCCCTGCCTATTGTGGCTCAGTCGTGGGGGCCTGGGGCTGGAGCAACAATGTCCTTTCCCTATCTCCCGGTCAGGATGGTACACTGACAGCAAATGCAACAACACAGTGCCAGCAGGCCGAGGCTGCCTGGGGCATCTCTGGAATCCCATGCACGCTGACTGGAATAGAGATAGGGACAGAAGGCTACGGAATCTCCTCGCTAGATACGAACTGGTACAGTGTGACATATTCACTACAGAGCTCTGCTGTTCCTTCCGGTAGCAGCTTCGACCACATTGTCATAATCGCTATGGAAAACCAGTACTACTCGACGGTTCTCGGCACTGGGACGGGAGCTTCATGCTGTCCGTTTCTAACAAGCCTCCTTCCATATAGCGCTACTATTCCCAGCTTCCACAACTACGGAGCCAACGATTTCTCCGGGGACACTATCAGCGGCTGTTCGGCCGCCTGCTATACTGCCGAGACATCAGGAGGAACCTATGGAGTATCTGACGGTCTTGCAGGTGGAAGCGTAAGCACGACCAACATATTCGACAGGCTGACAGGAGCAGGATTGACATGGAAGGGCTTCTGCGAGGACAGCTGCCCACGCAACGCTGACCACTTCCCACTCCTACAGTACGCTGACACTTACCAGAGCACGTGCGCGGCCGCGTCATCGGAGAACTGTTTCCTCTACACCTGCACAAGCTGCACAGCGGCGGATGTCTCTGATTCGCAGCTAATCGCGGAGCTCAACTCTCCCAGCCCCGCCAACTACATCTGGTTCACTCCAACAGATGAGCATAACATGCACAATGTCTCACCCTCAACGGGAGACGCTTATCTCCAGCAGATCCTCGTCGGAACAGGCACCGTCTCCAGTCCCTCCCTGACGAATACGCCAGCCTCCACACCATAGAGAACAACTGGAGCCTGATAGGTCTAAACCTTGATACCAACGCTCCTCTCATCTCAGACATTTTCAGCCCAACTACTCCCCTGTCCGCGGCTTTCACCTACACTCCACCCGTGCCTACCGCAGGAGCCGCCGTGACGTTCGTGGCCTCGGCCATCGGAGGAACGCCACTGTACACATATTCGTGGGACTTTGGCGATGGAACAAGCGGAACAGGATCATCCAGCACACACACCTACTCCTCAGCTGGAACGTACACAGTGGTTCTGACTGTCAAGGACAGTGGTTCACCGCAACAGACAGCATCGTCCCAGCAGACTGTCTCCGTAACGAGCCCATCTCCGCCTCTCAGCGCCAGCTTCACATTTAGTCCCTCATCACCTGCGACGGGACAACAGGTCACATTCACCGCCTCATCAACTGGTGGAACCGCTCCGTACAGTTACAGCTGGTCTTTCGGCGATGGGTCGACAGGAACAGGCTCTACCTCAACGCACGCTTACTCATCCGCAGGAAGCTTCACTGTGACTCTGACTGTGAAGGATACTGGTTCGCCTCAGCAGACGGTAACGTCTCAGATAACCCTCACAGTCACAAGTCCGCCTCCCACTCTGACCGCCAGCTTCATCTATAGCCCATCTTCGCCCCAGACGGGTCAGCAGGTAACCTTTACCGCCTCGGCGGGTGGTGGTACAACACCCTATAGCTTCAGCTGGTCGTTTGGAGACGGATCAACCGGAACAGGCGCCTCGGTAACACACGCATACTCGTCGGCAGGGTCCTTCACCGTCACCCTGACTGTCAGAGACAGTGGGTCGCCCCAACAGACAGCCACTTCACAACAAACCGTCTCAGTCAGCAACCCTTCTCCGGCTCTGACTGCCAGCTTCAGCTATAGTCCGTCCTCCCCACAGGTCGGACAGCAAGTCACGTTTACCGCGTCAGCCAGTGGTGGAACCGCGCCCTATTCTTTCACATGGGACTTCGGTTACGGCTCAACCGGAACAGGCTCGTCCGCTACTCACACCTACTCGTCGGCGGGAACCTTTACGGTTGTCCTGACGGCCAAGGATAGTGGTTCTCCTCAACAGACTGCGAATTCACAACAGCCCGTGACTGTGACCATCACCACTCTAACTGCCAGCATCAGCTATGATCCTTCCTCACCCCAAGTTGGACAAGCGGTAACGTTCACAGCCTCTGCCAGCGGCGGAACGTCTCCGTATGCCTTTAGCTGGAATTTTGGCGACGGATCCACGGCTGTCGGCTCATCAGCTACCCACGCTTATTCCTCTCCAGGCAGCTTTAATGCTGTTCTAATAGTCAACGATAGCGGTGTTCCAAACCAGACGGCTAGTTCTCGCCAGACCGTCAGCGTCACTCCTCCTCTATTGACAGGCAATTTCACCTACAGTCCACCCTCACCACAGGCCGGACAGCAGATCACATTCACAGCCTCAGCATTGGGAGGGACAGCACCCTACTCCTTCAACTGGACGTTTGGTGACTCATCAAATGCTACAGGATCAACGGCAGCTTACACATACTCATCGGCAGGAAATTTCAGCTTCACACTGACCATCAAGGATAGTGGCTCGTCACAGCAGACGGCCACCTCCTCCACAACAATAGATGTCTCTCCGACGCCTACTTCTACGGCTGTAGCCTGTCCAGGAACGGGCATCGTCGGTGTAAGCCTGATATGCATTGTCACAGTCGTCGATACCGCTTTTGGGATTATCAGCATGCCAACTGGTTTCGTCTCGGTCAATTCGAGTATCGGTTGCGTCCTCTCTAGCGGCTTATGCATTGTGAACATAACCTCATCAGTCTCAGGTAGCCTCGAAGTATCCGCAAGCTACGGAGGAGATGCCGGACATCTCGCCAGCATCAGTCCTCCCGTAATGGTAAGGATCAACAGTCGTGAGACTTCAACAGTGGTTACTTGTGCTCCGTCAACTCTGACGCTAGACCAGGACACTACCTGTTCCGCTATTGTGACTGACACGTCGCCTGGTATGACTAATACCCCATCCGGCAACGTGACCTTCACTCCTATCGGCGTCTGTGCACTAACGGGCACTGGAGCTTCGGCCAGCTGCTCAACAAACATCGCTACAACAGCCGTAGGGAAGCTCTCGATCTCCGCCCCCTACCTCGGTGACTCGAATCACAATGCCAGTTCGGGAATCACGACGGTCGATGTGCTCCCGCTTCCGCCACCACCCCTCGTGGCCGATCTTGCCTTCAGTCCCAACAGCCCTGTAACGGGTCAAACGGTCAACTTCACAGCGACCGTTACCGGCGGATCGCCCCCCTACACCTACTCTTGGAGCTTCGGCGACGGCACCACGGACTCTGGAAACCTTACCAGCCACACGTATGAAAACGCCAACACCTACTCCGTCGTCCTGATCGTGACGGACGCAAACCGAACAACCTTCTCTGACACTAAATTACTCGCCGTAAAAGTCACACCAAATCCTCCCATTATCCTTACAGTTCCAAGCAACCAGTCAATCGATCACGGTTCAAATCTAACATTCAACGTGACAGCGGTGGAGGACTCGCCACAGCAGATTAGCATATCATGTGTGTCCTGCCCTAGTCTAGGCGCGGATTTCACATCAAACAGCGGCCCCGGTGCCTCGTATGGAACGTTCAGCTGGACCCCTTCCGAAGCGCAAGCCCCAGGAGTATACTTTGTAGTCTTGTCCTCAACGGATGGAACACAGATCGTAAACGCGACCTCTACAATAACCGTCAACGAGTACAACGTACCCCCGGTTTTACATGTCCCTGGCACTCTTACCGTCCGGGACGGAGAGACCCTTCAGTTTACAGTGAACGCAACAGACTCTGATGCTCCCCTCGAGAACGTCACTTTGACAGCCATCGGGCTTCCAGATGGCGCGTCATTCGACCCCGAGACAGGGGTCTTCTACTGGCCCATCCAAGGAGTCCAACCTGGCCCGTACACTCTCACCTTCACGGCCACGGATAATGGCGTTCCGCCTCTCCAAGATTCGCAGACCGTCGTAGTCCATGTGAATAATGGGAACGGCCGATGCTTCATCTGCGAGATGTTTCTTGAATCGCAGCTAGCCGTGAACCCGAGCCCATTAATCCTCATCATGCGGGCGATGGTTGCGTTGATGGGATTTCTCTCGGTAATAACAATGAAACATTTGAAAGATCATGGACGAGAGAGGGTCAAACGCACGATCCAACATTCTGGCGATGTCGAGAACGCATCATGAGGCGGCCTCTCCCTTTCTAGGCCCCTCTAGCGTGTCCGTGATACCAGCGATGTCCGGGCCCTAATCAGTCCTGTCTTCGACAGCAAGGAACCAGTCTGTACAATAGTCATACTTCTGAGAATAGTTGCCGCTAAACCCTTTTACCCGCGACCTCCAAACCTCGTCCGTCGCTGAATTGCAGATCCACCGGCCCAGCACTGTCAGTTCGTATTGGGAACTGATGAAGCCGAGAATCGTTCTCCTGCTGGACTTTACTGCTTTGGCTGCGTTTCTCGCCACGCCTTCAAGCATCAACATTTTTCGACTGGTGGCGGTAATTGCGGCGGGCACGCTTGCTTCAGGAGGAGCAGGGGCGCTCAATAGCTACCTCGACAAGGACATCGACAGGTCGATGGGCCGAACCAGTCGTCGGCCCATCCCCCAGGGAGATATCTCCCCGTTCAAGGCACTGATCTTTGGCCTCGCGCTGATAGGTGGAGGATTGGTTATATCTGCTCTCTATCTGCCGCTACTTGCAGGACTCTTCATTCTCCTAGGGGCCGCTATCTACGTCCTCTTCTACACGAAATACTTGAAGAGAAGAACCAGTCTCAACATCGTCTTGGGAGGCTCAGCCGGGAGCTGTGCGCCCTTGGCCGGATGGGCCGCGGCAACGGGAAATCTCTCAAATGCTGCGCCGTGGTTGA
>WNGA01010848.1_pt1 | contig 11999 bp, 10 predicted proteins | sample 5400061 | NCBI WGS metagenome assembly WNGA01 (sample SAMN13153366, study PRJNA577476) | soil metagenome | isolation source: 100 cm soil or saprolite under grassland replicate 2 | place: USA:California | collected 2016-06-15
GGCACACCGGCTGGTCGATGTAGTCGTTGGAGCCTGCGACCAGAACGTTCGGGTGGCTGGCGTCCACCGCGACGGCGGGCTCGTTCTGATGGTTGGGCGGGGTGATGTTCGCAGGGCTCCCGACGCTGACCAGCGCGCCTGTCGCCGCGACGGCAGCCTGTGCGGGTAACGCCTGCGCCGCGAGCGCGGCCGCGACCAGCGCCTGGGTGAGCACGACTCTGTGCCTCATGGGCGACCTCCTCCAACCGGTGTCGGCCGGGCCCGCGCCCCGTCGCCCCCCCACGCAGGCACCAGCGAACGTCGCACGACGCTAGCGCCGCACCCGCGCCACGGCAACGCTCCGCACCCAGGCGTCGGATACGTGCCGAGTTCGACAGCAAGGAGGGACCTACCGGATCCATGGGACCGCCGCAGCAACGGACCCCTCTGCCGATGAGCGCGCGTCCGGACCGGCCGGTCGCCGCCGAACGGCCGCCAGTGGTGAGATGCCCGAGCCGACGTAGCTCCATCGTGCCCATCGCCATCTCGAGGGTCTTGCCGAGGCCGATGCTCGTGGGCGAGCGATACGGCCAGCTCCGACACGATCCGCTCCACAGTGGCCGCGCGGCGGCGGCTCTGGCTTGCGCGGGGCGTTCAGTGAACGAGATGGGGTGTATCGGGCGCCGGCGTCGGTGTGGTGGATCAGCCCGGTCAGGTCGGTGATGCGTCTCATGCCGGTGCGGGTGAGGGGTCTCGAACCGGGTCGACAGCGGGCATCGTGCGGCGGGGCGCCGCGGTAGGAGCGTAGGCGTTTCGCCCCTGCGACGCCTGCATGCCTTGCCATTATCGAGATGTGTGGAACCCGGCATGGAACCCGCTCGACGACCCCAACGGCGCCCGGGCGACGCCGAAGGTCTGGAGTGACCCGAGGCCCGTTCCTGCGGCGGGACGCCGCTGGACTGCCCACGGTGCGGGCCGGTACTGGCGGGGCGGGTCGAGCCGAGGTAACGCACAGTTGGGCAGCCTGGTCGGGTAGAGCTGAAGCGATGGTGCCCTATCGGGCAGGTTGCCGGTCGGGGCACGGCGCAGCCGGTTGCGGCGGATCGGAGAGCGTGGGCGGGCCAGACGTTGCGCGCGGGGGTTGGTCTGCGGCGCGCTGCCCGGCTGCCCGGCTGCTCGACAACGCGGCTCGGGCTATCCGATGCGCTGGCTGCACCGAATTGGATTCGGATTGGTTACGTCTGGCGTGGCGTGCCCTCGGCGTGTAAAGTTCTGCTCTTGCCCTCCACACGGGCGAGTCGCTTCAGGAGGTTGCACCGCCATGTCGGGCATGGATGCCGTTGGTGCGGAGGGGATCGCGGGCAGCTTCGCCGCGAAAGTTGAGGAGTACCGCCGGATTCACCAGGGGATCTCGTCGTACGGCGAGGGTAGTAGGTCCGAGCAGGCGACGCGGTTCTATCTGAACCACCTATTGGAATTCGTCGCCGAGCAGGCCCGTGCCGCAAGTGATACGCCACGCGCGCGAGTGGATCTGCTCATCAGTTTGTGTGGGTTCACGCCAACGCCGACGATCCTCACGCATGAACTGTTGCAGCCGAGTCGGATGGTGGTCGTGGTCTCCCGTGACGCGGAGGACAGTGTCGACGTCATTCACGATCGGGTTACGCGACCGACCGGCCCGCTGCGGCCAAGGGATTTCCACCATGTTTCCTGCAATCCGACTGACCCGCTAAGCATCTATCGCATCGTCAAGGAGGAACTCGAGCGTTTGGACGTGGCCCCGGGTGGCCGGCCATACGCGATAATCGACATCACGGGCGGGCGCAAGGTGATGAGCGCGGCCGCCGCGCTAGCGGCGTGGCAGTTGAAGCTGGACTTGGCCTATATGGAAGGTCAGTTCGATCGGCACAGCCGCCATCCGATTCCGGGCACGGATCGGATGCTCATCTTGAGCGACCCGACCACGTTGTTCGGTGAGCAGGAGATGGCTCGCGCTTTGGAAATGTTCCGGGCCGGCGCGTTCGAATCCGCTCGTCGTCGTTACCACGAAATATGCGATACCATTGCTGTCCCTGGGCGGGCACGGTTTATGCGTGCGGTCAGTGATATGTACCGGGCGTGGTGTGATCTGGACTTGTCGGCGCTCCCCGCTACGGTGGAGTTGGTCCAGGCCACGCTCGGTCAGGTCCGTCACGACATCGGCGCCGAGCACCTCAGTGTCTTGGAGCGCCAGATAGGTTTCGTGCGGCGACTGACCGAGGGAGACTTCAATGCGGTGCTTATCTACTTCTACGTGCTCGGGCTGCACTACCGGCAATTGGGTCGGCACGACTTCGCGGCTCTGCTGTTCTACCGCACGGTGGAGGGCTGCCTGACCCGTCGGCTCATACATCGCTATCCCGGATTGGATCCCGATCGGTTGGACTGGTCACTACTAGGAGACCGACGAGCGGCGCGGTCGAGGTACTCTGCGTTGGCGATCAGGCTCGGCGGAGGCGGCGCTGCGCCCCCATCGAGACTGACGCTGATGGGGGCGGCAATCTTGCTCGCGAGTGAGAGAGACGAGTTGTCTAGGCGGTGCGGTCTCAGCGGAGTTCCGGGCTTGCGGGGCCTGCAGGCCCAAGCTCGGATGCGCAACAAGTCGATTCTCGCCCATGGCTTCCAGGCCGTTCCGGCTGAGCACGCAGACGCTTTGAGGGGCCGGGCGTCCGATCTGCTCCATTCGTACTGGGACTTGCATGGAGACGCGGAGAACCTTGATGACCTCTGCGCACAACTCCAGTTCCTGCAGTCAGATCGGTAACAAACCTCTACATGGCGTGGGGTGCTCTGCGGGCGTGCACCCTTGTTGCAATGACTGCGTGAGTCCGTCGACGTCTCCGTGAGCTACCGCGTCTCAACCGCGCAAACTGGTAAGGGTGGTCAAGATGGCGATGAAGTTGCCCGAGGATTGGGTGGAGGAGGTCTCTCGGGCGCTGGCGCCCGAGGCGTACGCCCCCTCGGCGCGGCTGTACCTGTCTCTGACCTACCGCATGGGATTACCGCAGCGTCTGGCCGACATCGGTGTGTCCCTCGGCGACGTGGCGGCCGACCTGACCAACGGTTTCAGTAGCGACCGGCGTAGCGGCCGCGACGGCGAATACTACTGCCTGTCCGGCGCCCGCTTCGATGTGTTTGTCAATTCTCAGCCGGAGGAAAATACTGGGATGCCGCTCGCGGTGCTCACGTCCGTCAAGCCACTGGTTCGCCTGGCCCGCCGAGACGAGATATCTGCTGTCTCGGTCAGCTTTCATCTGCCCTATGAGCAGGTGAGTTGTGACATCGAGTTCATACACGTCGAGTTGGGCAAGCTGCGTCGGCAGCAGCGTCTGCGTCAGCAGGTTCGGGCCAGGGCCGATGCTCTGTTGGGCCGCGCTCACTTCGGCGGTCTCGGTCACGCTGACATCCACGCCCGCGTCCGTCGCCAGTATTCGCCGTTGCTGACTGTGATCGACCTGCTCAGGACCCTCAGCGACACCGAAGGACGAGTGCAATCGGCAGGGACGGTTGTCGCCTCCAGCGATGCGACCGGCACCGCAGACGACCCACTGGTGTGCGTTCGACTCGAACGGTCGACTGGCACGTTCCGGCAGGGCGCCGAGGTCACCGTCGCCACTAGCGCACGCTCCTGGAAGCTCGAACTTGCCGTCGCCCAGGACAACCTGATCTATCTGGAACCTCCGGAACGCGGAACACTCACACTTGGCGACATGGTGACGCTGGAGCAGCAGGACGCCTTCCGGTTGAAACGGCACGCCTATGCGCTAGGTCGGTTCCTTGAGGAGGACGTTGTCGGCGACTGGTCAGCGCTCGCGCAGTTGCTGTGTGCGCCGAACACGCTGGCCGTGCCGCCGGCACCAGCCAGGCTCACCTTCTACGACGAGGATCTCAACCCCGAGCAGCGCGCTGCCGTTGCCGGTGCGGTCGCCGCGCCGCATGCCTACTTCGTGCAGGGGCCGCCTGGGACGGGCAAGACTACGGTGATCACCGAGATCGTCCGTCAACTCGTAGGCCGAGGTGAGCGGGTCCTGCTCGTCGCGTCGATGCACGTCGCCGTCGACGAGGTGCTCCGTCGTATTGCTGATGCCGACGGTGTGTTCGCCCTGCGGTTCTCAAAGGACGACTCCAAGGTCCGCGACGACATGCGTCGGTTCCTTCCCGAACAGGTTGTCGCTGAATTCGCCCATCGGGCCGCTCGCCCTGCACAGTCGAAGGAGCCACGCTGGCGGGCTGAGATCACACGATTGGCGACGGAATTGGAGACTCTGCTTGCCGTTGTCGCCGGGCGGAGCGCTGCGCGGGACGCGCAGTCTCGCCACGCCAACGTGGTACGGGCTGCAAAGGAATGGCAGTCTCAACACGCCGTCGCCGTCGCCGAGGCCGAAGCGGCAAGCTCGCTGGCGCGGCAGCGCCGAGACCAGGCATACCAATCGTGGGTCGCAGCGTCGGTGGCTCAGCGAGCGGCCAACGCCGATCTGGCCGCTGCGAAGGCCAGTCGGGCATTCGGGGACAGACTGGCGGGCTTGTTCGGACTAGGCCCGCTGCGGCCCTTGCGCAAGCGGCACCGTCTGGCGGAGCAGGCGCTGGCGGGGGCGCACGCCACGCACGCTGCGCTCACAGCCGCCGCCGACCACGCGGTAGCGCATCAGCGCGCATTGGCGGCCGCCGGGGTCGCGGCGAGCCAGGAGCATATGCGGGTTCAAGCGCAGGCTATCGAGGTGGTCCACGCGGCCGAACGGCGTGCCCGAGCCGCTGAGGAGGCATCCCGCACTGTACTTGGCGGAGCCGATCCAACCCGCGCGCCGGACGAGGAGATCTCGACCCAGGTTGCGCGGCGGCAAGCCCGCGTCGACCACCTCGAGCGCTTCATCTATCTGGAGAGGCGATGGCATCAGATCGTCGGCCTCGCCGACGCCCCAGGCGCCGCCATCGAGCAGGTACTCGTCGAGATGGGCAGCGGGTTGCTACAGGCGGCGAACGTGGTCGGCTGCACAGCAACAGGTTTCGGAGGCCAGCCAGCCATCCGAGAGACCGACTTCGACACCGTCATCGTGGACGAGGCCAGCCGGGTGACCGACAGCGAATTCCTGATCAGCGCCAAGCAGGCGCGGCGCTGGGTCCTGGTGGGCGACGAGCGTCAGCTCCCGCCTTATGTGCATGCGGCGGACGAGCACCACCTGCATGCCTTGGCGGCGCTGCACATGACCGAACGTGGGGCGGCGCCTGACCTGCGGGCGGCGGTGAAGCATCTTGGCACGTTGTGCCGGGAGGACGAGGAACTGCACCGGTTCCGCGACGATCCGGTGCAGCGTTGCGCGGAGAGACTGGGAGACACGGGCTACTGGCAACGGTTCTACCGGCCCGCGTTCCACACCGCCTATGAGCGCCTCGGTCGGGACAACGACGACGGGGACCGTCAGTTGCTCGCTGCGATGCGGACTCACCTGGTGCAGAGCCTGTTCGAACGCTGTGTCGCGGACTGCCCGCTCGCCCTACGGCAACGCCTGATTGAGCAGCGCCGTATGGTCGATCCGATCGCGGCGATCGTCCGCGCGCCTATCTACGGGGGCGAGTACCGTAGCGCGCCGGGGGCCGAACTGCAGCGGCTTGGCGTTACACCGCTGGTGGGCGAGACCCTGCGGGAGCCGGTTGTGTTCATGGACACTTCCGACCAGCCCAAGGCGGCGGAACAGCAGCAAGACACAGGCTTCATCAATAGCCTGGAGGCCGATTGGGTGGTCTGGGTCTGCCGGTTGTGGGAACGTGAGCTGCGCCGCCGGGGCGAGCGACGGCAGGTCACAGCCAGCGTGCTCACTCTCTACAGCGCCCAGGCGCAGCTCATCCGCTCCCGGCTGGGCTACCCGAACTATCCCAACCACCGGGCGCTGAAGATCGAGAAGGTCGACTCCATCGACGCCATCCAGGGTCAGGAGAGTGACCTGGTGCTGGTGAGCTTCTGCCGAACCCGCACCGGCCGCATGGGTGAGGGCTTCGGATTGTGGCTCCAGGACGTGCGGCGACTCAACGTCGCCTGCACGCGGGCTCGTCGAAGCCTCGTGCTCATCGGCCATCGCCGCACGCTTCAACGGCTGTCCACAGTAGAGGAGGCCAAGATCTTCTACCGGCACCTCTTCGGCCTATTCGACCGGCCGAGTCCCGGCACGGTCGTCGTCCGGGAGCTGCGGTGACCGGCCCAGTCCGAGTGCGGCGCTGCGACCCACCCGCGGTTACGGCCGAGACGGTAGCGGTGGTGTCCGAGGCACTCCTGCCCCTGCTGGGCTGGCGTGATGTCCCGGTGCTACGGGAGATCCGGCAGGAGCTGACGGCGCTAGAACGCTTCGTCCTGGAGATGGCCATGACCCTCGGTTCGGTTACCGCCGAGAACTTCACCGAGGTGGTCTCACTTCCGCGCCAGGTGCTGGCCGCTGGGGCGAGTCGCCTCGTCGGCGGCCGTGCGCTCCGGCTAAGCGCCGGCACCTATGAGGTCGAACCGGAGATCGCCGCGCAGGCGCTGCGTGAGGCGACGATTCGGCGACCGCTGCCCGCCACCGCAGACTTTGTGCTGCTGCCTCGGACTGATGACCTGCTTGAAGTAGCAGGAAAGAAGAAGAGCTGGCTACGCCAACTCGAGGTGTCCCGCCTGCACCCGGCTGCTCGCGCGCCGGTGCCGAACGAGCTGTGGGGCCAGCGTCGATCCCGGTACCTAGCCGCTCGCCTGCAGCAGCGGACCGTTGCACTGCTCGACGTGAAAGTGGTCGACGTGCCGGTCCCGGACGACGACCCAGCGCTCATCGTGGTGAGCGATGCTGACGCAGCCGCGCAAGTCCGCTTGTGTCCGGCGTACCGATGCCGGGCGGAGGTCACCCGTGACGGGCAGGGCAGGCACACGGTACGTGCGGTGCTGCACGGCCCCGCCCGTGGACGACGGGGCAAGGACGACAGTGGCACACCGGCCCGGACGGTCGAGGTGCCGGTGGAACTCACCGGCGCCGAGCATCTCGTCGCGAGGTGGCTTGCGCTGGTGGCCGAGATGGAGAACCCCGACACCCAGCAAGCCACTTGGCAACAGATCGGCCCACCGCTGACCCACGGCACAACACCCTTCCTCGCCGCACACCAGCGGGGCCCGATCGAATGGGAGTTCCCACTCACTGGCCAAGCTGCGCGTGCCATTGCCGAGGAACGGCGGGCGCTGAGCCGGCCGGTCGGCGCGGCGCTGGAAGGCGCTGACGCCGCTGTCAGCCTGATCTGCTCGTTCGCCCCCGTCGACGACGAGGCGCGTGTCCTGTTCGCGCGCGACGATGCGGTCAGCTGCCTGCTAGCTGCCGCTGACCCCCTCCGCGAGCTGTCCGTTGCCTGCCAAACGGCAAGCGCCGCCTTCGGCATCGCGGAGGATCACCTGACGCCGCTGGTAATCCGCGAACGAGCCTGGGACCTGGGTGCTTATCGGCTCGCCTACGTGCTGCGAGAATCGGAGGACTTTCCCTATGACTGACCGCCTGGACCTTGGTGCGTACGTGTACGACGAAGGCTACTTCTTGCTCCGCGCCCCAACCGACGACAGCGGGTGTCCCGCCACCCATGGGCTACCTTGGACGCCCTCTGCCGAGGACAGTGGCGCATACCGACACGTGTTCAGCTACCAGCGCTCGGAATCAACTATCAAAGAAGCCGCACTGCGCCTGCTTACTGCCGCCCAGCACAAGGTTTTCCTAGCCAGCTTCCGAATCGGCGACGCGGACCTGCTCAAGGCACTCTACGAGGCCGCCAACCGACTGCGCGGTGGGGTCTACGTGATCTCCGCGCTGGACGAGAAGAGTCTCCGCAGAGGACTGCAAAGCGAAGACGCAGACGCACCGGGCGCCGACGACCTCCGCGCACAGAACAAGCGCTTCGAGGACATGACCAGTCGCGGCATCTCCGTGCGTGGGCACGAGAACTTTCACGCGAAATTCCTGATCGTCGATGACCGTGAGGCACTGGTGTCCAGCGCGAATCTCGAGACCTCGGCGCTAACGGGTACCCCGCAGAGAGCCGCCACCGGTGAGAACGGGTTCGTCGTTTCCGATCGCGCCGAAGTGATTCGGCTGGCACGCTACTTTACACGCCTCTGGCATGCGTGCACCTACGAGATGCCACCAGGCCAGGGTCACACCGTGCAGAGGCGGTCCGCCTCCCCGAGTCCGTGCCGAGTGCCCGCCGCCGGCCGCCCGCCGAGCGTGATCTGGACCTATCCCGGCGAACCGGGGGTCCTACAGACGATCCACGAAGTAATCCGCCGCGCCCGCCACGAACTGCTGCTGGCCACCTATTCCCTCAACGGCCTCACCGACGAACCCGACCTGCTGTTGACCCCACTCGAAGCCACAATACGCATCCACCAGCCAAGAGTGTCGCTGCTCGTCCGTGCCCGCAACAAGCACACACCAACGCGCCACGACGCCAAAACTCTGGCCGGACTAGGCGTACGCATCTACGGCGATTCCCTAACCCATGTCAAAGCGGCAATCGCTGACGAACGACACGGCGCAGTGTTCTCCGCCAACTTCGACGCCGAACACGGACTGAACTCCGGCGCCGAGGTAGGTGTGGCGCTCGAGAACCATCCTGGACTCCACGAAACTGTGCGATACCTTCGACACGCCATGTCGCACGCCGACCTCACCTTCACTCCGAACCCAACACAACGCGAGATGGACGCACGACTAGGTGCCAATTGGCGCACACCCTGGCCACTCGATCCAGTAATTCCAATAATCTGCTCCGACCCGGACTGGCAGCGGTTCGACACCTGCGCTCGGAGTGGCCCAGTCTTGTACTCCCAGACTCGGAACGGCGAACTCCACCTGCACGCCGGCGACCGGAAATGGCGGCTGACCGCACCCAGCGCCACCAGTGGCCAACAACTCAACAATGCAGGCCAGGCCGCTCACACCAACACGACGCAACTGCTGGAGTCGTGGCTCTCCCCGCGAACAAAGAAACCAGGCACACCTGCAGAGCGCGGGTTCTGCCCCGCCGTATTCCTACGGACACGAGACTAGACCGAAGAGCAAGCAGCTGCAGAACCACGATACTTCAGTCATGAAACCTACTGAAGTATCGGCCGAAGCTGCGGCCTACAACAGGTACAGACTAAGTTGACGATCGGAGTAACGAACCTATGGAACTACTAGAGTTTGTCGCGCTTGTTGTGCCTCTCCTCGCGCTCGCACAGAACACCGCCGGTCCTTCAATACACTCCAAGTCTCGCCGTAGATACGGTGCCACCAGGAGTCAGAGCCAGGCCCACACCTACGGATACTAAAATGCACCACACCGAGGATGATGACTGGGACGATGACTGGTGGGACGAGGAACAGCGACGTCGAGACGAGGAAGCCGCGGACGATGACTGGTGGGACGAGGAACAGCGACGTCGAGACGAGGAAGCCGCGGAGGACGACTGGTGGGACGAGGAACAGCGACGTCGAGACGAGGAAGCCGCGGAGGACGACTGGTGGTGGTGGTAGTGGTACGAAGAGCAGTGACCCATGTCGACGAAGACTGAAAGGGCTGATCCACAGAGCAGCCACATCTCGGGGCTCCGATCAGCCGCAAGCCGATGGCTTATCGAGGTCGACCGGCGTCGAACCAATTCGAAAGTCGCGAGCGGCCGAATTAGGAGGCGAGAAATGACTGCGAATGAACAATCGCCGACCGACCAGGAACTTGCGTTGAAGGTCTTGGCCGGCTGGGGACGGCTATTCAATACTGTGACACCTGGCCCGGACCAAATGAGTCGGCTCGCATCATCTTGCCAGGTGTCGCCTCACGCGATCGATCAGGTTCAACAGATCTGGAACCGTGTAGCACGCTCCCGCGGCCCTGACCGACAGACAATCCCTCGACAGGACCTTCTCCGTGCATTGGACACCATCCGCCAAGCGGAGCGGAACCTTCGTTGTCGGTCAATAGGGCAAGCAAACTTGACCTCGGATACCGGGATCCTCCTGCCGAAGGACCCCGACGAGCCACCAGAACCCGACGACGCGCCGCCCGGCGGCGACCTGCGCCCGGCCAGTCGTATCCGGCCACCGGAACACTACGGTGATGCTCCGGCGTACCCTCATCCGATAGTCCCTGCCTCACGACAACAGCCTACCGACCCTAGCGCAGGCCAGGAGGTGCCGGACTACAGCCATCCGTCGAGCAACCGTATCGCTCCCAGACGTGTCAACTTCAGAATCCCGCGACCAAGACGCTGGTGGCGTGCACTAGAGGACGAGGATCGATATCGCTGGATCTTCCGCGCGAAGGTCCTTTCCGTTTTCGCGTGTCTGGGCGGACTTCTCATCGTCGAACGTACCCTAGGGCTGACCATCGCACTCGCAAGCCCATTCATCGTCGCCGTCGCCATCGTCGCCGTGCTTCTAGCTCTCTTTGTCTTGTGGCTGCTTTGCTGCGTAGGGGCGTTCGGATGCACCGTGTACGCGATCGTCCTGTTCGCCCACCATCAAAACTTTAAGGCAGTACTCTTCTTGTGGCTGGCCGCGCTCCTCGGTAGCTTGGCGATATGGGTCGCGATCCGCGTGGAAGAGCTCTAACCCTAGCTATCCGTGATCTTGACAGTGTCAGCGTGGAGATAGCGAAAGCGCCTGCTCTATAGGGGATGCTGGTCTTGCTGAGGGACCAGTTCGGGTGCACGGGAAGGCACTTTGGGGCGCAGACTACCGCTCGCCCGATGTTGGTGACGCGTCCCTCACGTTGTACCAAACCTTGCACCAACCGAAGCCGATCGGATCCGTCCACGAACCCGCCCGCCAGAGATCACGCAAGCGCCCTCACATGGCTCCCCTCTATGTCAAGGCCTGGCTTCCTCGGCCGTGGAGGGTGCGCCGGCGCTTGGTCGGCGTCAACGTCGTTCGTCCGGTGGGGCGCTCCACGTTGACGCCTCGGGCGCGTCGGCGCGGGGGGCGGCTGCCGGGGAAGCTGGTGGGTGAGGGGGTAGCGTGGCGGGTGCGGGTCCGGGCTGTGGCGTGTCCGAAGGGCCGGCCGTCGGGGTTGGGTCGGCCACGCTGGACAGGTTTGTTGTCGTCCCCGGGTGCCCTCCCGGGTCCGCCTGGTCGGTAGTGGTGGTGTGCGGGGCGGCGGCCGCGGTGTCGGTGACCAGTTGGCGGTAGACCACATCGGAGAGGCGCCCGGCGCAGGCAGCGCAGGCCTTCCAGCGGTGTCTTGCCTTCGGCGAGCTTGCGCCGGTAGTAGGCGCGGCCGGGGGTGTCGTGGCGGATCTGGACGATGGCGGCGATGTAGAGGACATGGTTGAGACGGCGGTTGCCGGCGCGGGACAGGCGGTGCCGGATCTCGCCGGAGGAGCCGTCGATGGGTGCGGTGCCGGTCCAGGAGGCGAACCGGTTGCGGTCGGCGAAGCGGGCCACGTCGCCCACGTCGGATGGGGATCCGGGCGAAGCCGGCCGGGCCGGTCCCGAACACCTCGAGCAGCCCGGACCCGGCTGCGTGCGGGTACCGCTACGGGTGCGGATCAGACCACCAGGCTGAGCAGGGCGGCGACGCCGAAGGCGGTGCAGCCCTGATCGTTTCCAGCACGGTCCAGGACTTGAGGGTGTCCTTCTCACTGATCCCGAAGTACCGGCTGACCAGCCAGTAGCCGGCGTCGTTGACGTGTGAGGTGGCGGTGGCTCCGGCGCCCATCGCGATGCAGATCAAGGCGAGTTGCGGCCCGGAGAGGTGGGCCTGGGCGACCAGGCCGGCGATGATGCCCGAGGTGGCGACGATCGCGACGGTGGCTGAGCCCTGCGCGATCCGCAGGGCCAGCGCGATGACGAAGGCCAGCACGATCAGTGGCAGGCCGGTGCTGGTCAGGCTGCTGGACAGGACCCTGCCGACGCCACTGGCGACCAGGATGCTGCCGAAGACCCCGCCGGCGCCGACCACCAGCAGGATCATCCCGACAGGCTTCAGCGCGCTCTCGGCCACCGTGA
>WNGA01020469.1_pt1 | contig 11999 bp, 10 predicted proteins | sample 5400061 | NCBI WGS metagenome assembly WNGA01 (sample SAMN13153366, study PRJNA577476) | soil metagenome | isolation source: 100 cm soil or saprolite under grassland replicate 2 | place: USA:California | collected 2016-06-15
TCGGCGCGCGCGAGATGCGCCCGCACATCGAAGAGCTGGCGCGCATCGCGCCGATCTACATCCACTGCTATCCGAATGCTGGACTGCCCAACGCTCTCGGCGAATACGATGAGACGCCGCAGTCCATGTCATCGCTGCTGCGCGATTTCGCCGAGAATAATTGGCTCAACGTCGTCGGCGGATGCTGCGGAACCACGCCCGATCACATCCGCGCGATTGCCGGCGTGGTCAAAGATCTGCCGCCGCGAAAACCGGCACCGGTCGATCGTTTCCTGCGCCTCAGCGGACTGGAGCCGCTGACGGTGCGCACTTCTGTCATCCCGAGCCGCGAAGACGGCGAGGGATCCCCGGCGAGCTCAGAGGAGATCCCTCGCTCTGCTCGGGACGGCGCCCGTGGCGCCGATTTTGTGATGATCGGCGAGCGCACGAACATCACCGGCTCGCCGAAGTTCGCGCAGCTCATCAAATCGGGCGATCTCGATGGCGCGCTGGCGATCGCAAAACAGCAGATCGACGGCGGCGCAAACATTCTCGACATCAACATGGACGAGGGTCTGCTCGACTCCGAGAAAGTGATGACCGAGTTCCTACACCTGGTCGCGTCCGAGCCGGACATCGCTCGCGTGCCGCTAATGATCGACAGCTCGAAATGGAGCGTGCTCGAAGCGGGGCTGAAGTGCACGCAGGGCAAGTCGGTGGTCAACTCGATTTCGCTCAAGGAAGGCGAAGGAAAATTCCGCGAACAGGCGCGGTTGGTCAAACGCTACGGCGCCGCGGTCGTGGTGATGGCATTCGATGAACAGGGGCAGGCGGACACGATCGAGCGCAAAGTGGCCATTTGCTCGCGCGCCTACGAGATCCTGGTGAATGAAGCCGGCTTCGATCCGACCGACATCATCTTCGATCCCAACGTCCTCACCGTCGCCACCGGAATCGAGGAGCACAGCAATTACGGCGTCGCATTCATCGAGGCGGTACGGCAGCTTCGCAAAAAGTATCCGCTCGTAAATACATCGGGTGGTATCAGCAATGTCTCATTCTCGTTCCGCGGCAACAAAATGGTCCGCGAGGCGATGCACGCGGCATTTCTGTATCACGCGATCCAGGCTGGACTGACGATGGGCATCGTCAACGCGGGGCAGCTCGCGATTTACGAGGAGATCCCGAAAGATCTGCTCGAGCTCGTCGAAGACGCCCTACTGAATCGCCGTCCCGACGCGACCGAGAGGCTCCTGTCATTCGCTGCTTCGGCCGGCGAGGGCGCCCGCCGCCACACCAAAGAGGAAGAAGCCTGGCGCAGCGGCAGCGTCGAGGAGCGTCTCTCGCACGCGCTGGTGAAGGGCATCATCGATCATCTGGAGCCCGATCTCGAGGAGGCGCGCACGAAATATCCAAGCGCTCTCTCCATCATCGAGGGTCCGCTGATGGCGGGCATGAACATCGTCGGCGATCTCTTCGGCAGCGGAAAAATGTTCTTGCCGCAGGTAGTGAAGAGCGCGCGTGTGATGAAAAAGGCCGTCGCCTACCTGCTGCCGTACATGGAAGCGGAGAAAGCGAAAGCAGGCGACCTTTCGCTTCGCGGCAAAGTGTTGCTCGCGACCGTGAAGGGCGACGTCCACGACATCGGCAAAAACATCGTCGGCGTGGTCCTCGGCTGCAACAACTACGACGTCATGGATCTCGGCGTGATGGTCCCGGCAGAGAAGATCCTGGACACGGCGGTGAAAGAGAACGTCGACATCATCGGCCTCTCCGGTTTGATCACGCCGTCGCTCGACGAGATGGTGCACGTCGCTCGCGAGATGGAGCGCCGTCATTTCGACAAGCCGCTGCTCATCGGCGGGGCAACGACATCGAAGCTCCACACCGCCGTGAAGATCGCGCCGCGCTATTCGCATGCCACTGTGCACGTGCTCGATGCTTCGCGCGCTGTGGGCGTGGTCAGCACACTGTTGAGCGAGAGGCGCGACGGCTTCGTCGATGCCAGCCGGCACGAATACGAAAAGCTGCGCGCGACGCAGAAGACGCACGCCATTACGCTGCTGCCGATCGAAGAAGTGCGCCGCCGGAAGCCGGCGCTCGACTACGGCAAACCTGCGCGCCCGACGTTTTTCGGCATTCGCAGTTACGACGACTTCCCGCTCGACCGCATCGAGCCTCTCATCGACTGGAATCCTTTCTTCCAGACGTGGGAACTCCGCGGCCGCCTGCCGCAGATCCTCGAGGAGCCGCGCGCGCGAGAGCTTTACGACGACGCGCGCAAGCTCCTGGCGGAGATCATCAGCAAACGGTTGCTGACTGCGCGCGCGGTCTACGGCTTCTGGCCGGCGAACGCTGTGGGCGACGACATCGAGCTGTACGCCGACGAATTGCGGCGCGATGCCATCGCACGGGTGCACACGCTGCGTCAGCAGCAGGAGACGACCACGGGACGCAATCTCGCGCTCGCCGACTTCATCGCCCCGAAGGAAACCGCGATTCCCGATTACCTCGGCGCGTTTGCAGTTACAGCGGGAATCGGCGCCGCCGAGCTGGTGGCCCGATTCGAACGCGATCACGACGACTACAACTCGATCATGACGAAGGCCCTCGCGGACCGGCTCGCGGAGGCATTGGCGGAAGTGATTCATCGCGAAGCGCGCCGTGCGTGGTACGCGCCGGATGAAAATCTCTCCAACGAAGATCTCGTCGCAGAAAAGTATCGAGGCATCAGGCCTGCTCCCGGCTATCCGGCGTGCCCCGATCACACGGAGAAGGGCACGATTTTCAATCTGCTGGAGGCGGAGAAGATCGGCATCACCCTGACGGAAAACTTCGCGATGCTGCCCGCCGCGTCGGTGAGCGGAATCTACTTCGCGCATCCCGAGTCGCACTACTTCGCCGTCGGAAAGATCGATCGGGATCAGGTGTTCGACTATCACCGCCGCAAAGAAATGCCGCTGCCGACCGTGGAGCGCTGGCTTGCGCCGAACCTCGCCTATGAGCCGGAAGCAGAGCCGATCGCGCGCTAATCCGCGCCCGGCATTGCATGCACCTGCTGCACGACGATCGACTGCGATGTACCGGCAGGCGTCTCGTATTGAACCGTGATCCGTAGAGAGACGGGCCCGTTCGCACCGACGATCGTCGGATCGTCGATGTACGCTGGAGCCCAAAGCTCGAGCGCTGTCGCGTCGCCCGGATTGAGGCGCGCGTCGAATGGATTCGAGCTCGGTCGAAGCGTGTATGCACCGGTACCGAGAGAAACGAGGTCGATGCGTTTGATGGTGATGGGCTGGTTCGCGCGATTCGTGATCTCCACGCGATACTGCACCGAGATGCCGCCCGTGATGTGCCGCGCGGCCTCGGAGACGTTCGAAAGCTGATGGATGTGAATCTGCGGCTCGCTCAGCGACGCCGAGGCACAGCCAATGAGGAAGAGGACGAGTGTAGTGACACCCCTCATCCGGCCTTCGGCCACCTTCTCCCGAGGGAGAAGGCTCACTAACCAGATCCCTCTCCCGCCGGGAGAGGGTGCCGCGAAGCGGCGGGTGAGGGGTCGTGTTACTTCACGTATTTCAACATCTCCTTGGCCGTCGCGGCGTCTTTGCCATTCGGCTCGAGCTCCAGATATTTCTGCAAGTTGGCTTTGGCATCGGCATTCTTGCCGGTGCGCACCTGGAGCATTCCGAGCTCGTAGTACGCCGGCGCGAATTTTTCATCGACTGCGATCGCCTGTTTCAGAAGCGGCGCTGCATCCGAATCCTTGCCGGAGTTGATCAGTTTCGCGGCATCGTTGAACAGCGACGCTGCGTTTGCCGGCAGTTTCTTTTTGGCTTCGGCGGCTTTGGCCTTGTCGCCGGTCGCCGTTTAGGCGTTGAACAGAACGGCGTACATGTCCGTTTCGTCGGGAGCGATTGCCAGCGCTTTGTTCGCAGCCTCAATGGCCTTCGCGTAATCCTTCGTCTGGATTGCTGCGCGAGCGAGCGCTTCCCATCCGGCGATCAGATCCGGCTTCGCGGTCACCGCTTCCTGAAACTTCGCTTGGGCTTCCGGGTACTTCTGGTCATTGAAAAGCTGCGCGCCGGCGTTGTACGCGGCCACTGCGGGATCGGGCTTTGCCTCAGCGGCGGGCACTGATGCAGCGGCGGCAGCAGCGTTCGCTGGGACGAGTTCGGCGTCCTTCGACGTGACCTCGCCGATCTTCAGCTTCACCGGCTCTTCGTAGGCCTGGTATCCGGGCGCGGAGAACGTCACCTTGTAGGGCAGCGTGCCGTCGATCACCAGAACGCGGTAGACGCCGTCTTTATCGCCCTTGAATTCCTGTCGGAAATTGCGGCCGCCTGTCGAAACCATCAGCACGGTTGCGTTGGCAATGGGCTTCTTCGTGACCGCGTCCGTGATCTTGCCGGTCATCCGCGCTTCGGCGCCGGCGAACGCGTTGACGGCCACAGCAGCAATGCCCAGCAGACACATCGCGACTGTTTTTCGCATCTTGGTCTCCCCTGTCTTTTGTCGAACGACTCCGAATAAGTTTAACCATATGGCCGCGGAGGCCATTCCGGCCGGACTCTACTCGAAACTAAGGTAGGTTTGGTCCTTGAGGCCGCGCTCGAAATCCTGCAGCAGGCGCATGCCTTCGTTCGGCTTGAGCACGTCCTGTTTGATCGCCGCATCGATCTGCGCCTTCATTCGTTTTTCGAGATCGCGCCAGTCGTACTGCGTCATCGCCAGTACTTCGCCGATGCTCTGTCCGGGGATCTCTTCCTCGATGTAGAAGCCGCTCTCCTCGTCCGGGTCGAGGAACACGTGCACCTCGTTGACGCGGCCGAACAGGTTATGGATGTCGCCCATGATGTCCTGGTACGCGCCGGTGAGGAAGATGCCGAGGTAGTAGGGCTCACCGTTGCGGAGCTCGTGGAGGGGCAGCGTTTCGCGGACATCGTAGAGGTCGATGTACTTGGAGACTTTGCCGTCGGAGTCGCATGTGATGTCCACGAGCGTCGATTCGAGCTGGGGACGCTCATTGAGCCGGTGAATGGGAACGATGGGGAAGAGCTGACCGAGGGCCCAGTGATCGAGGAGGGATTGAAAGACGGAGAAGTTGCAGATGTACTGATCGGCCAATTCGGTTTTCAGAGTCTTCAAATCTTCCGGCACTTCGCCTGGATCCATCTGTCGGATGAGCAGCGCCAACTTTTCAGCGACCTGCCAAAAGAGTGTCTCCACGCGCGCTTTGACGTCGAGATTCAGCAAGCCGAGCTCGAACATCTTCTGCGACTGCTCTTTGATCTGCACGAGGTCGTGCCACGACTCATTGAGGTTTTCTTCGGTGAGGCGCTCGTCGATGTCGATGACTTCGCGAATCAGTTTGTGATCGCTGGCCCGAATGGAGATCGGCTCGGCGGGTGTTTTCTCGATTGCGCCGAAGGCCTGGACGATGAGCACGGAGTGATGCGCGACGATGGCCCGGCCGGACTCCGACACGATGTGCGGATGCGGCACGCGCTCGTCATCGCAAACGTCCATGATGTTGTAGACGATGTCGCTCGCGTACTCCTCGATCGTGTAGTTCATCGAGGAGTGGAACGTCGAGCGCGATCCGTCGTAATCGATGGCCAGGCCGCCGCCGACGTCGAGATACTCCAGCGGATGTCCGAGTTTGTGAAGCTTGGCGTAGTACATCGCCGCTTCGCGGACGGCGCGCTTGATCGTCAGGATGTCGGGAATCTGCGAGCCGATGTGGAAGTGCAGCAGCTTGAACGCCGACTCCATGTTCGCTTCGCGCAGAATCTCGATGGCCTCGAGGATCTCCGCGGTCGAGAGGCCGAACTTGGCATGCTCACCGCCGGACATCGCCCATTTGCCGGAGCCCTTCGAGAGCAGCCTGACGCGGATGCCGATCCAGGGCTCGACGTTCATCGAAGCGGCGACTTTGGTGATCGCGCGCAGCTCCGAGAGTTTCTCGGCGATCACGATCACTTTCTTCCCGAGCTTCCGGCCTAACATCGCCATGCGGATGTAGGACGCATCTTTGTAGCCGTTGCAAACGATCAGCGATTCGGGATCGTTGTGAATCGCCAGCCCCGCGTAGACCTCAGGCTTCGATCCGACCTCCAGGCCGTAGTTGAACGGCCTGCCGGCGTCGAGGATCTCTTCGACGACCTCCCGCAACTGATTCACCTTGATCGGAAAGACTCCCCGATAGCTGCCGCGGTAGTTCTGCTCGGCGATTGCGCGTTGAAACGCGCTGTTCAGACCCTCGACACGATGCCGCAGCAGATCCTGAAAGCGAATCAGGATCGGCGTGTTGAGATTGAGGGCCTGAGCTTCGCGAAGGGCGTCGATGATCGGAATGGGAACGCCGCTTTCCTGCAGCGGTGCAACGGTCAGGTCGCCATTCGGATTGACGCTGAAGTAGCCCGCGCCCCATCGGTCGATCATGTACAAAGCAGCGGAATCGTCGACGCTCCAGCGTTGATGATCGACGAACTGCTCTGGGTGCGCTTCCATGTGCCACAAGAATAGAACGAGTTGGCGCTCGTGTCATTCCGAGCGTAGCGAGGAATCGGTGTGGCCGGGAGGTGCGAAATCTGCGGCGGCGTGCCTCCCGTCCCCCAGGTCCCTCCCCTTCGCTCCGCTCAGGGTCGGGATGACAGCCGATCAGCGAATGACTTTGGTGACCACCTTCCCCGGCGGCGTGTCGTGCGTGAACATCTCCAGCGCCGCGCGGACCACCTTTTTGTGAAAGTCGCGATCGCCCGCGCGTCCGATGATGCGGCCGATCTCCGAGCCGTCGAACGTCATCGCGCGCGGCGGGCGCACCGACTCCGTTGCCGCCGGCGACGCGGTGATGATGAGCGTCGGAACGCCGCGCGCTTCGATCTCCCGCGCAAGATTGGCGATCGTGCGATGACAGGTCTCGGGACAGCCGGCGGTGAGCACGACCACTTTCGCTTTCGACCGCTCCACTTTGTCCGCGATCTCCGGAAACGTCTGCTCGTACAGCTCGCGCAAGCGCGTCGTGAATCCGTAGCTGTAATGCTTGTCGTTCACCGAGCCGATCACGCCTTCATTCACCAGCTCCCGCAATGTGTCCAACGGAAACACGATATTCGGATCGGCATCCGCCTCGGAATGATCGTAATGATGATGGGCAATGCGCAGCGTGCTGGTGTCGGTCGAGCCGGCGATCGTGCGATACGTGACATCGCCCGGATCGACGGTCGGAAACGGCTCCTGATCCGCCGGATACACGCCGGTCGCCGACACCAACGCCACCGTTGCCGTCGAAAGGTCCTTATCGAACGGTGTGAATGGCACACATCGCCGCGCAATGCTGAGCATCAATCCAGTTCGCGCAACACCTCGAGGATCTGCGCGTTTTCGGGCGCCTCGCCGATGTTGTGAACGTCGATATAGCGGATGATGCCCTGCTTGTCGACGACCACGATGGCGCGCTCGCAGTGTCCCGATTCCTCTTTCCACACTCCGTATTTTTTCGAGACTTCGCCTTTGGGATGGAAATCGGCGAGCAACGGGTACTTCTCGATTCCGCCGATCGATTTCGCAAACGCGACATGACTGGGAACGCTGTCAACCGAAATGCCCACGACCTGGGCGTCATACCGTTCAAAGTCGGCCATCTCGGCCTCATATCCCGGCATTTGCACGGTTCAGACAGGCGTCCAATCGAGCGGGTAAAAGACGATCACGACGTTTTTCTTGCCCCGCACGTCGCTCAGACGAAACTTCTCCTTGTTTCGATGACCGGTAAGCTCGAAATCGGGAGCGCGATCGCCGACCTTCAACGCCTGGGTCCGGTCCGCCACAGACGTTCTTCCAACAGCAACTGCCATCTTTTTCGGCGGCAGCCTTCGCCTGCGGCGTCGGCGCGACGACTTTATACGTGTCTTGCCCTGTTTTTTCCACTTTGCACGCTAACGTCAGGAAGGCCAGCGCGAGCAAAAAGTTGCGAGTCATAAAAAACCTCCTCGCAGCAATCGCAGCAAACGCTGAGCCCGTGCGAAACAAACCTCGCTCATGCTGCGTTTAGCACTGGACCATGGAGCAGGACCGATTGATCCAAGGCATGGCCGAGGGAGGAGACTTCCGCATCATCGCCGCCCAGACTACCCACACCGTCGAGACTGCTCGGCAGCTCCTCGATCTCGCGCCGGTGGCCACCGACGCGCTCGGACGCGCGCTGACGGGCTCACTTCTACTGGCAAGATTGCTAGATAAGAATGTTAAACATCAATATGTCACATTACGACTGGAAGGCGACGGCCCGCTCGGCGTGATCATCGCCGAGGCGAATGTCGCCGGCGCAGCACGCGGTTACGTCGCCAATCCCGTTCCCGAGGACCAGACGCTCGATGTCAGCCGCGCAATCGGCCGTGGCATGCTGACGGTCGTCCGCGGCACGCCGCCGGCCGGGAAACCGTACACCTCACAGATCGCCCTTGAAGGCGGCGGTGTCGCGCAGGACCTCACCCGTTATCTCGCTGGCTCCGAGCAAATCTCATCCGCCGTCCTGCTGGGCGTGCTCAATCGCCGCGATGGAGTGGCCGCCGCAGGAGGGATAGTGATCCAAAGCTTCCCGCACGCGAGCGAAGCGTCGATCAATCGCATCGAGAAGCGGATCAAAGAGGCTCCCTCGCTGAGCACATTGCTCGACAAGATGCCGATCGAGAACGTGGTGGCCACGGTCTTCGACGGCTGCAGCTACAAGCAGATTGACGCGAGCTTCAATGTGCCGCTCAGCTACACCTGCACATGCAGTGCGGAGCGCGCGCTCGCGCCGCTGGCGTTGTTCACGCCCGACGAGTTGCGGGAGATGATCGAGCAGGGCGGGACCGAGGTGGTGTGTCAGTTTTGCGGCCGGAAGTATCGGTTCGAGAAAACCGATCTGCTTGCGCTGCACGCGAAGGCTGACGCATGATTCGGGAGTTGGAGATCGACAGTAGGGAGTAGGAGTTCGCACCAACTCCCGACTCCCTACCTCCTACTCCCAAATGAAATCCATCATCACCGGCAGCGGAATCGGAATCCCGAAGAACATCGTGCCCAACGAGGCGCTAACGCGACTCATGGACACGAGCGACGAGTGGATTCGAACGCGCAGCGGAGTGCAAGAGCGGCGCTACGCGGATCCCGGCCAGGGTTCGGCGGAGCTGGGCTCGATGGCGGCGGAGGCGGCCCTCGCCGATGCGGGCAAATCGAAGGGCGACATCGACGCGCTCATCTTCGCCACGATGACGCCGAACTTCTACTTTCCGGGAAACGGTCCCGTCGTGCAGGCGAAGATGGGCTTCCCCGAGTCCATCGTCACGTTCGACATTCGCCAGCAATGCTCGGGATTCTTGTATGGGCTCGATCTCGCCGACTCGCTGATCCAAAGCGGAAAGTATCGCCACCTCATCCTCATCGGCGCCGACGTGCACACGCCGTTCATGCCATGGGAGAAAGGATGGGCATCGACGATCGGCGAACCCGCGCGCGAGCTCTCGCCGGAAGACTACGCCTTCAACACCAGCATCCGCGATCGCACAGTGTTGTTCGGAGACGGCGCCGGCGCGGTGGTCATCGAGTCATCGGACGACGGCGATCGAGGATTTGTGGCAGCGAAGTTGTTCACCGACGGGTCGAATATCGAGGCGCTGTACGTGCCGGGCGTCGGTTTCAGGAGACGACCGTATGTCGATCGAGAGCAGCTCGAGCGCGCCGAGCCCATTCCGGTGATGGAAGGCCGGGAAGTCTTCAAGCAAGCGGTCGTGCGCATGCCGGAGTCGGTGCGCGCGGTCTGCTCGGCGGCAGGAGTTTCCGTCAGCGACATCGATTTGCTGCTGATTCATCAGGCGAACCTGCGCATCGTCGAAGGCGTCGGAAAAGCTCTCGGGCTGAAACCGGAAAAAGTGCCGCACAACATCGAACGCTATGGCAACACCACCGCGGGCACGCTGCCGATCCTCTATCACGAATGCGTACGGGACGGCCGCATCAAACCCGGCATGCTGATCTGCTTCACCGCCCTCGGTTCCGGTCTCCATTGGGGCGCCGCGTTATACAGAACGTGAGCTCTTCAAGGCACTCGGATTGCAAATCGAGTGAATGTGAGTCCCCGAATTTGCCGTGCTCTCGTGGTCGAAGATGACCCGGCGATCTGCTCACTTTTCCAGACCGTTCTGCGCCGCGAAGGCTTTGACGTGGATGCCTGCGGCACCGGAAAACAAGCCATCGCTTCGATCGCTACCGATCGCTACCACCTCATCGTCGTCGACCTCAGGCTTCCCGAAACCAGCGGGAGGGAAGTGATCGCCTATCTGAAGAAGCACCATCTCGACATGCTGAAGACGGTGATCGTCGTCTCTGCCGACGACTCTGCGTTTCGAGGCGGTTATCCGGAGCCGATTTGCAAGTTTCTAGCGAAACCCTTCGACATCGATGAATTCGTGAAGCTCGCCCACGCCTGTTCAGAGACTTGCGATACGACCGCCGCTACTCCCTGAGATACTCATCCATCAGCCGCGCGTTTTTCTCCATCGCCTGAAGATCGACCCAGTACGCCCGGGCGTACAGCGCGATCGACGCTGCGGAAAGCGTGAGATGGAGCCAGCGCGGCGTTTTGCCGGTCGATACGCCGCCGCCCATGATGAACGTCACCATCAAAACCGCCATCGCATAGGTCGCATTCGGTGACACTCGCATGGCGAGAGCGCGCGTTGCCTTTCGCACATCGGCTTCGTGCTCGCCGCCTTTCGCTTTCTCTTTGAGCTGTTTTCCAGTGCCGATGAAAAAGAACATCGTCATCGACTGCGAGAAGAGGCCGGCCAGCACTGTTGCGAGCGCGAGAAGGATGTGCTGTGAAGCGTGAGCCGGCGAAGCGAAGAATCCAGCGATGCTCGTGGCGATGAGCCCGGCGATCGACAGCAGCGTGGTGATGAGGAGAAACTGCGCCATCTGAGCGGCATGCTAGACTCGCCCGCCGTGCCCGACAAGACGTCGTATCGCGACGCCGGCGTCAACATCGACGCGCAGGACGAAGCGCTTCGCGAGGTTCGTCACATCGCGCGCGGAACGTTCACTCCCGATGTGGTCTCCGACATTGGGCTCTTCGGCGGTCTATTTCGTGCGAATTTCGCGGGCATCGAATCTCCGATCCTGGTCTCATCGACGGATGGTGTCGGCACGAAGCTGCGCGTCGCCCAGGCGATGAAGATCCACGACACCGTTGGTTACGATCTGGTCTGCCATTGCGTGAACGACATCCTGGTGCAGGGCGCGCGGCCGCTGTTCTTCCTCGACTATTACGCCACCGGCAGACTGCGGCCGAAAGTGATGACCGACGTCGTCCGCGGAATGGCGCGCGCCTGCACGGAGAATGGCTGCGCTCTGATCGGCGGCGAGACGGCGGAGATGCCCGGTTTCTACGGCGATGACGACTACGACATCGCCGGTTTCATTGTCGGCGTCGTCGACGAGAAAAATCTGCTCGACGGCAAAGCGGTGCGCGAAGGCGACATCCTCATCGGATTGCCATCGGCCGGCCTGCACACCAATGGCTACTCGCTCGCCCGGCGCATTCTCTTCGACCAGCTTGGATACGATCCTCAGTCGGTCGTGCCGGGCATCGGAAAGGTCGGCGAGGCGCTGCTGCAGCCTCATATCTCGTATCTGAAGCCACTGCTGCCGCTCGTCGACCAGCGCGCCATTCATGCGCTCGCGCACATCACCGGCGGCGGCTTGACGGACAACGTTCCTCGCGTTTTGCCCGAGTCGCTCGACGCGAAGATCAAGCTGGGGTCGTGGCCGGTTCCGATTCTCTTCCGTTTCCTCTTCGAGAAAGGGAACATCCAGGCTGACGAAACGCTGCGAGTGTTCAACATGGGAATCGGCATGGTCATGATGGTCGGTGTCGATCAGGTCGATACCGTTACGAAACACTTCGCGCAGATCGGACAGCGATATTTCTTCATCGGCAACATCGTGAAAGGGTCGGGCCGCGTGAGTTACGACGC
>WNGA01026398.1_pt1 | contig 11997 bp, 10 predicted proteins | sample 5400061 | NCBI WGS metagenome assembly WNGA01 (sample SAMN13153366, study PRJNA577476) | soil metagenome | isolation source: 100 cm soil or saprolite under grassland replicate 2 | place: USA:California | collected 2016-06-15
AAAAACATATTTAGTTCATCACGAATCACGCCTGGCTGCACACGTACCCAATATTCTTTTTTATTCAGTTCAAGTATCTGTGTAAAATTTTTCGATACATCCACTACAATCCCATTACCAACCACTTGCCCTGCTAATGATGTGCCGCCTGCTCTTGGTATGAGAGAAGTTTTTTCATTGCGTGCAAATGCAAGTAGCTGTTTAATGTCATCAATAGTTTTAGGAATAGCTACTGCCAATGGCAATTCCCTGTATGCTGATGCATCGGTGGCATATAAAATGCGCATCGCTTTATCGAAATATAATTCCCCTTGTAATTTGCGGACCAACTGCTGCAACTTTTCTTTCATTTAAAAACCCTTATTTTCTAGCAGGAGTGCAAATTTACCGGGTTTAAATTATCAGTCTTGTAAAATATAGTAAGACATGAAAAAGAGTTGTAAATATTTTTATGGAATCGGCTGAAGTTCCCATTATCATAATGGCACCGCATATTGTTTCACTGCATAGTGCAGGCCGCACACAAAGACAGTTTTATATCCCATTTATCTTTCCAAATCCACCATTTGTAATTTTAAACTCATCGCATTCACGAAAGATATTAATTTCGAGTTCATTTCCCGGCCTTTTGCATCAGTGTACAGGTGTAATTATAACCAACGTTTCCGGCCTTACCAATATTGAATCATAAAGACGAATGTGCATTTAATTATAGCAGCACTCTTTGCTTACATTACTTGCATAGTCGTCAATAGCAATGTTTATTATTAAACAAAAAATAAACAGCCATGAAAAAAATAACAGTGTTGGTAGCTGCATGCATCGTATTCGGTTTTGCATCAAAGGCACAATGCGATCAAACCATTAAATGGACCTCTTCAAAATCAGAGTTCCTCGATACTTCAGGCAATCTTCAACATGCAAATGATGAAGCTGTAGAAGTAACAACAAGCCCAACAAAAATTTCTATTTTGAGGCATGGCACCCAGGAAGATGAAATGAAAGGTGACATCACCAATTATTCCTGCAAATGGAAGGACAAGCAAAACGGCAAAACAACTTTTAAAAGTGTATTGCTTGATAAACAAGGCAAGACCAGGCATGCTACCATTACTATAGAAGCGGTAAACGGTAAAACAACTATTTGGCTTGAAGCAGAGGAAGAGAACACAAAAATAAAACTTAATATAGATGCGTTTGAAAAGGTAAAATAGCATGGTTTTATGTAAGACTTATAGCTGCTTCCCTGACTGTTGCATTACCAGCCGTAGCAAAAGGTGTGTACTTTGTATAGATAATAAGTAACGGTAGTATTAAGAATGATAAAAATTTTATTGAATAAAAATCTCACGTCATTCAATTTTTATTATAAAATATATTTTGAGTTGAGTGAATAACCCATGAACTGTTGGTCAAGCACAAGAGGCGATAACATGAAATACCAAAGCTTGTCCCCAAAAAATACTTGCAGTATTACCGATTGTCAACTCAAATATTTTCCCACAATCGGTACTCTTCTTCCTACACCAAAAGCTTTTGGGGATATACGAATGATGGGGCAAAACTGGTTGCGCTTGTATTCATTAGTATTTACAAGCTTTAATACTTTATCAACTAAGGCAGCATCATAATCCTGCGCTTTTATTTCTCCGGGTCCAAGCCTTCTTTCAATATATTGAAACAAAATTTTATCGAGTATGGCATATTCCGGTAAACTATCAACGTCTTTTTGATTTGGTCTTAATTCTGCACTCGGCGCTTTGTTGATAATTTTTTCAGGGATTAGTTCTCCATTGCGATTAATATAATGTGCCAATGCATAAATCTGTGTTTTATAACAATCGCCCAGCACGCCAAGACCACCGGCCATATCTCCATATAAAGTTCCGTAGCCTGTTGCCAGTTCACTTTTGTTTGATGTGTTTAATAAAATATAGCCGAACTTATTGGCAATTGCCATCAACAAATTGCCTCTTGTTCTGCTTTGAATATTTTCTTCTGCTATGGAAAAAGGTAAATCCTTAAAGATTGGTTTTAGTGTGCATAAAAAAGATTCGTAGATTTTATCAATACGAATGATATCATAAGGATTATCTAAGTTTTTACTCAGTTGTTCAGCATCATTTACCGAATGTTCTGTTGAGTAAGGCGAAGGCATCAGGATAGCTCTTACATTTTCTTTTCCCAATGCTTCACATGCGAGAGCAAGTGTAACAGCAGAATCAATTCCTCCTGATGAACCTATGAGCGCTTTGCTGAATCCCATTTTTTGAAAATAATCTTTAATACCTATCAGTATTGCTTTATGCACCTGTGGAATATTTCTTTCCGGGTCTAATTCAATTTGATCAGGAAATTTATGCAGTGGTTTATCAGAAGGTTCAACAACAGGTGCATCAATGGTTCCGTCATCATTTAAAACAACTGCTTCAAGCGCTTCTTTAAATTGAGGCAACACTTTGCGCAAGTTTCCCTCTTTATCAAAAACAAATGAAGCGCCGTCAAAAACAATTTCCGTTTGACTGCCTACTGCATTGCAGTAAAACATAGGCAAGCGATATTTGAATACATTGTTTCTTATAACAGCTTTCCTGTCTTCTTCATGCAAATAATCGAATGGAGAAGCACTGAGGTTAATCATCACATCAGGTTGTTGCTGCATCAGTTTATCCATCGGACAAAACCTGTACAATGGATTATCACCAAGATTCCAGATGTCTTCACAAATAGTAACCGCGAGGCGCTTGCCTTTAAACTCAACAATATTCCATTCAAATGAGGGCTCGAAATAACGGTACTCATCAAACACATCATAAGTAGGCAACAGTGTTTTGTGTATCTCTGCTTTTATTTCTTTTTCATATAAAAAGAAAGCAGCATTAAATAAATCTTTCCCTTCGATGCTCGGGTTACGTGCAGGAGAGCCAACCAACACACCAATAGTATCAGCATGTTGTTTTATAGTGTCTATGAATTGATAACATTTATTGATAAAATCATTGAACTCAACAAAGTCTCTTGCAGGATAACCACAAATGCTCATTTCGCTAAAAAGAATTAAATCGCCTCCCAGCGTTTTTGCTTCCTGAATAGCCTGTATAATTTTTTGTGTATTACTTTGAAAATTGCCTATATGATAATTCTGTTGTGCCAAAAAAATTTTCATAACCGATGTTCATAGATTGAATGAATGAACACAAAGTTCACGAATTATCGCACAACAAAAGCTCAATCAAAATATATTACCATTTACTTAAAAATCTTCTCTTAGCTAAATGCCTTTATGATTATTTGAGCTCAGTAATCATATCAAAAAGAAAACCCTGCCAAAAAATATGACAGGGCTTTAGTGTCTTCCATTTTACTAGTGCTGTTATCTCAGAAAAAGCATTTCACGGTACTTTGGTAAAGTCCATTCATCATCGCTTACCAGGTGTTCAAGTTTATCAACATGATAACGAATTTCGTCAAAGAATTTTTCTTTAACCTGGCTGCAATAGGCAATGGCTTTGGTGCGAGTACTATCTATATTGTTTGCCACTTTTCGGGCCTCAACCATTTCATTTACTTTGGTATACACTGTTTGTATGTGTTCAGCCATTTCATTTAACATCTTTAACTGAACGCAATAACTGCTTTCAGTCAATCCTGTATCTTTCAAACCCTTAATGTTTGCAATAAGCTTGTTTTGATACTCAATTGCTGCGGGAAGAATATGATTGATGGCAAGATCGCCCATTATTCTTGCTTCAATTTGTACTTTCTTAATATAGTTTTCTAATTCAATTTCGTGGCGTGCTTCCAGCTCACCGTGTGTGTATACATTGTTGCTTTCAAAAATATTTTTTGCTTTTTCAGTAATCATTGCATCAAGCGCAAGAGGTGCCACGCGTACATTAGGCAAGCCTCTGCGTTCGGCTTCCTTATGCCATTCTTCACTGTAGTTATCGCCTTCAAACAATACTTTTTTGCTTTCCTCTATGTATTTCTGGATTACATGCATAATGCCGATCTCTTTTTTCTCCCCTTTTTCTATTAATGCATCCACTTCTTTTTTAAATGTTTTCAATGTCTCGGCAACAATAGTAGCAAGCACAAGCATTGCATTTGCGCAATTTGCAGATGAGCCAACTGCACGGAATTCGAATTTATTACCTGTGAATGCAAAAGGTGAAGTACGGTTTCTGTCAGTGTTATCAAGCAATAATTCAGGAATGCTGCGGTGAAGATCAAGCTTGAGAATAGCTTCATCCTGCTCATCAAATTTTTCACCTACTCTTGTTTCAATATCGTTGAGCACTTTTGTAAGATATTCACCGATAAACACTGATATAATTGCGGGTGGGGCTTCATTCGCACCAAGACGATGATCGTTTCCGGCAGTAGCAATAGATGCCCTGAGAATATCAGAATGATCATGAACAGCTTTGATGGTGTTCACAAAGAATGTAAGAAACATCAAATTTGTTTTTGGTGTTTTACCAGGTGCCAACAGATTTACACCTGTGTCTGTTGCCATGCTCCAGTTGTTATGTTTACCACTTCCGTTAATGCCAGCGAATGGCTTTTCATGCAATAACACCTTAAGCTTATGGCGACGCGCAACACGATCCATAATATCCATCATAAGTATATTATGATCTACTCCAAGATTTACCTCTTCAAAAATAGGAGCACATTCAAATTGAGAAGGAGCTACTTCATTATGACGTGTACGAAGCGGAATACCAAGCCTGTAAGATTCTTCCTCATAGTCGCGCATGAATGCATATATTCTTTCAGGTATAGACCCAAAATAATGGTCTTCCAATTGCTGACCTTTTGCGGGAGCAGCGCCAAATACAGTGCGACCGCATTGCACAAGGTCAGGACGGGCATTGGCCAAACCTTCATCTATTACAAAATATTCTTGTTCCCATCCTAACGTGGCAGTAACTTTTGTAACGTTTTTGTCGAAATAATTACACACATCAACAGCGGCTTTATTTAATGCTTCCAGAGCTTTTAATAAAGGGGCTTTATAATCGAGAGATTCACCTGTATAAGAAACGAAGATAGTGGGAATACAAAGTGTTTTCCCTTGTCCTATTTCCATGACAAATGCTGGAGAGGAGGGATCCCACGCAGTATAGCCACGTGCTTCAAAAGTTGCTCTTAAACCACCACTGGGAAAAGAGGATGCATCAGGCTCCTGTTGAATTAAGGCCGCGCCATCAAATTCTTCAAGCGTGGTTCCATCACTTTTAATTGTGAAGAAAGAATCATGCTTTTCAGCAGTTGCTCCCGTGAGTGGTTGAAACCAGTGTGTAAAATGTGTAACACCTTTACTTTCCGCCCACGCACGTATTCCATTTGCAATTTGGTTAGCAACGGCACGGTCAATTTTTTTGCTGCCTTTAATACTTGCAACAAGGCTTTTATAAGCCTCATCACTAAGATATTCCCGCGCGGTTTTAAGTGTAAAAACATTTTCACCAAATATGGCTGTAATTTTTGTTGAGCCTTCCACTTTTACTTCCAAAGGTTCATTAGTGAGGTTGTTGATAGCCTGAAAACGTAATGACATAGAGAATTTTTTAGTTGATTTAGAAAAGGGGAAAAGATTAACGGATTAAGCTTTTCTTGAAAAACTGTGCAAAAATATGAGTTGGGGTTGAAAAAAAGGAAAAATTGATTTTTATTCTAAATTTTCGACGCAAATTTTAATTAATCGCACATATTGTATACAATTTAATGTGAAGTGCAATCTGATACGGTGCATTGGCAATTAGAAGAAAAGAGTATAAGTGTCTGCTTAATGCGGAAGGAAAGATGCTAACGATGCAGGGCTGGGCACACAAAAAAAAACAAATGATTAATTATGGTCCTCTCCTTATAAGATTAAATCGCACTAAAACCGGTGTAAAAACAAATGGCAGAATAACCGCTCTGTAGCGGACAATAGCACCTGAAAATGTAATGGTATACCCCGCTATTAATAAGAATGATATTGAAAAACAAATACAGAAGATTACAAATGCAACCTGTTGTGAGGATAATTTTTTCTTCCTTCTTCTAATAAAAGAATATAGTATAACGACCCATAAAAATATTACTTCAAGCGCGGCAGGTATGTAACTTTTGTTGCGGATCTCAGTCATATGAGGACGAAAAAAAGCGATATCAACAGCAGTAGGAAGAAACTTAATAAAACTAAATAAATTGTTTTCGAGCGGTGGTACTGCAATTGCCGAATTGCCAGAAAGCTGTTTGAATTCTGCCTGTTTTTCTATGATGTATCGGGGGAAATCTGTGTGAGGATTAATTCTTGCTGATAAAAAAACCAATATAATACCAATTCCATAAATTGCTATTGCAATGCGTTCTGATTTCGAAGGATATAAATGACTTAAAAGCCATACAAGTAAAGCTGGCAGCAATAACAGCGCTATAAAATTTCGCAAGGCAAAGAGAATTACCAGGCAAATGATTGAGATAATAAAGGATGAAAGATTTATTTTTTTGTTTAAGAGTTGCTTATGAAAATGAAATAAGATAAGGGCGATGCAGGTAACGATAAAAAGCTATCGGTCCGAGAAAGAATAAAAAGTTGAACAATACAATATCAGCGAAATAATTTTTAAATGTAAATACATTACACAGTGCAAGTAGTTTTATGATAATATTGCTTTTGAGATCGTTCCAATATGAATTACTGTGAAGAAAAAGATTACCTGTTTGCTGGTATCCATGTGTAAAAAGATCTTTGAAAAAAGCAACCGGGTCTTTTAAAAGCCAGTCTGTTTCTCCTTTACTTAATTCGAAATAATGCCAGGTGTCGCTGGTGGCATAATAACAGGGCTGCATATAAAACCATGCATAAGCAAGACCTGCAATAATTTTTAGCGAGAATAATCCGATGAGCCATCCCGTTTGTAAACCGGTATTTTTAATAAAGGGTATGCGGGTAATCAACCAGTTGAAAAAAATAACGTATATAATAAAAACTAAAGAAGTTTGCACAGTCAAACATTTTTGTAGGAAAAAAAGTAATAGTAAATATCCGAAAACATAAAATCAACTTTTATTACAGCAGATCATTGAAGGTTTAAAATTAGAGTGAAAGATGCGGAATATTACTCATAAACTACGCGTAAACTTTTTGTAAATGGAAATATTATGGGGAGATTGATTTCTTAAGTGAGTAAGTCATTATTTTCGTTTGCGATTTGGTAATCCATTATTCATCAAAATAGGCCAATTGATACCAATTATTTTGTGAATATAACTTAAATGCCCACTTTATGATTCAACACCAGAACGCTTTTGAGATCGATCAGAAGAATTATGTTGCGCATGTGAACCTTAAAGTAATTGAAGAAGATGAAAACATACTCTCCCCTTATTTCTCGAATTGGTACAGCAAAGTAGTACGTGTTGCCGAAATATTTTTTTCCATTGCACTATTTCTTGTTTTTGTTTTGTGTTTACCTTTTGTCTGGTTATCAAACCTGGTATTTAGTCCGGGCCCTTTATTTTACAGGCAAAGCAGGGTTGGCAAAAACGGAAAGATTTTTACTATTATTAAATTTAGATCTATGAAAGTTGATGCTGAACCAGATGGTGTGGCAAGATTTACAATAGAAAATGATAAGCGTATTACACCTGTAGGCAATTTTCTCCGCAAAACAAGAGTTGATGAGTTGCCGCAGATAATTAATATTCTGTGCGGAGAAATGACGTTAATTGGCCCAAGACCTGAACGGCCGGAATTTGTAAGGGAATTTATAAAGCAGGAACCACATTATGACCTTAGAAGCCTTGTAAAGCCCGGCATAACAGGATGGGGCCAGGTAAAATATAAATATACCAGTACTCTTGAAGAAGGTTTGAAAAAACTCGAGTACGATCTTCATTTTATTAAAAACCGCAATTTATCCATGGACTTTGAAATAATCTGCCGGACTTTTATTACAGTTGCCTCACGTGCAGGTACGTAAATTTATATTGCTTAAGCACTTTTCTCTCACTGCATACTTTTGCTCCATATTCAACATCTTCAGATTCTTTTAATCAACATCGCTGATAGCAACGAAGTCTTCTGTAAGCTCAAAATTGTATACTTACTTCAGCAAATGGCTTGTGTCATTATAACTGATTTCCCCTGATGATTTAAAATTAACTGATGGCATAATTTTTTTGCAGACTATAATAAAAAATCTGATCATGGAAAAGAAGAACAAAGACTTGCGCTATACTGAACAAAGACAGTCTGAAACAGCAAACCCGCCTCAACAAAACAACAAAGAAGACACAAATAATAACAATACAAAAACTGACAGACCCCCTAATCCTTTGCTTGGACAAAAAGCGGAAGAATATTTACGTGAACAAGCAAACATCGAAGACTTGCCAAATGAGAAGGATGACGAAGATTACGATAAAACTATAGAGAAGAATAAATAATAAAAGATTTCAACATAACAAGTTCGATTGTTTGAATGTTGACACTAAACGTTCAAACTTTGGAACATTTGAATTCAGGTATATAGCAATCCTTTTATATTAACGCACCATTATATTGCTATTCGATTATTTTTGCCCTTTAATATAATTGTATGATTGACTATATGATTGACAGAAAGGTGCAACCAGCTATGCTTGATCCGGTTGAGCTTGATTTGAAATTAAAGCCCTGTCAGTATTTTACATTGGATAACGACATTCCTGTTTATGCAATTGATGCCGGAGAAGAGGAAGTATTAATGGTAGAATGGGTTTTCTATGCGGGTAATTGGTTTGAAGAAAAAAATATTGTTGGTGCTACCACTAATTATCTCCTTAAGAATGGCACTAAAAATAAAACAGCATTGGCTATTAATGAGCATTTCGAATATTATGGCGCTTATCTCAACCGTAATTGTTATAATGAAACAGCATCAGTATCACTCCATTGCCTTAATAAACATATTGATAAGCTGTTGCCTGTTGTTGCAGAATTACTTACCGAAAGTATTTTTCCTGAAGAAGAATTAGGGACTTACAAACAAATACAGAAACAAAAATTAGCAGTTAATCTTAAGAAATGTGAATTTGTTGGCAACCGTGTAATAGATGAATTATTGTATGGTCTTCAGCATCCATATGGAAAGTACACTTCACTTGAAGAATATGATGCATTGCAGCGGGATGAAGCAGTTAAATTTTTTGAACAATTTTATGTCAATGGTAATTGTATATTGTTCGTTGCAGGGAAATTGCCGGCAGATATTCATCAGCAGCTTAATAAAAATTTCGGAAGTCTTCCGTTTAATAAAAAGCAGGTGTCTTTAATAAATCACAATGCACAGCCTGCTGCAGAAAGAAAACATAATATTATAAGTGACCCGAATGGTGTGCAGGGAGCTATAAGAATTGCAAGACCTTTTCCCAATAGGCATCATCCTGATTTTATTAAAGTGCAGGTATTGAATAATATTTTCGGTGGCTTCTTTGGTTCCAGATTAATGAGCAACATTCGTGAAGACAAAGGATACACTTACGGCATTCACAGTTATTTGCAAAATCATATACTACAAACTGCGTGGGTGATAAGTACAGAAGCGGGTCGTGATGTTTGCAATGCCACCGTTGCAGAAGTGTATAAAGAAATGCAGCGGTTACGCGAAAAGCCGGTGGCTGAAGAAGAGTTGCACCTTGTGCGAAATTATATGATAGGTTCTATTCTCGGTGATTTGGATGGCCCCTTTCAAATTATTGCCCGGTGGAAAAATTATATACTTAATAATCTTACAGAAGCGTATTTTTATAAAAGCATAGAAACAATAAAAACAATTTCCGCCGAAGAACTAATGCTGCTTGCAGAAAAATACCTTGAGCCGCAAGATTTTTATGAACTCATTGTTATTTAAAAGCATGGGAAAATTTATAGGCAAAATACTTGTCACCGCAGTGGCAGCTTTGATAGCGTCGTATATATTGCCCGGTGTAGACATCAATGACAGCGTTACAGCCATTATACTTGCAGTAGTGCTTGCCCTCCTCAATGGTTTTGTAAAACCAATTCTTATTATTCTTACTATTCCCATTACTATCGTCACACTTGGTTTATTTCTGCTTGTCATTAATGTTCTTATTATTGAATTAGCAGCAAAAATTGTCCCTGGCTTCACTGTAAGAGACTGGTGGTCTGCATTATTATTTAGTATTTTACTCTCACTCACTACGGCATTAATCGAAAGTCTTATTGGAACGAATAGAAAGGATACACAATAGATTTATTTTTTATTTTATGGGACAAGCTATAGTGCATGCGGCGCGGTTCTGAGCTTTGTTGAGAATGATGAATTGTTATTCCTTCTCATCACCTTTCTTCTTCTCTTCATTTATCTGCTTAAACAATTCTTCCATTTTAAAAGCATGCTCAAGTGTTTCATCAAGATAATAATGTAAAACGGGTATGCGGCGTAATTGATGCTTCACTCTTTCGGCAAGTTCTTTTTTTATTTCCCATGATCTGTCTTCTATTTTTTTCATGGTCGCTTTTGCATCATCAACTTTAAAAAGACTGAGGTATATCCTTGCTTCAAGCAAGTCGGGCGTAACTTTTACATTAGAGATAGATACCATTCCGCCATTGATCATAGTCAAACCAAGACGCCTGAAAATATCATTCATTTCTTCCTGTATTACACCGGCCACCTGGCGCTGACGTTTTCCTTCTTGCATAATTGTACCTTTACAGCCTGTAAAATTAGCATGATTAGGTTTAGCAGCATGAATTTTGTTGACTATGCCGCGTTAATATTTTAACTACACAATGAAGAAATACGCAAGAATTTTTGTCTATTTAGGCAATTATAAACTACAGATACTCCTTTACTTTTTTTTTACTATTCTTTCAGTTGTTTTCTCTATTGTTTCTGTTGGTATGCTGATGCCTTTTCTTGAATTAATTTTTAATGCAGGCGGCACAACAACACTGTTGCAGGGTTCAAGCAATCCTGTTATAAATTTTATAAGAGATCTTCTTGTTCGGTCAATTACAGAAAGCGGCAAACTTGAAACACTTTTATGGATATGTATTTTGATCGTGGTTTCTATATTTTTTAAAAATCTTTTTTTATATCTCTCCTACTACGTTTTAAACCCCATGAAGAATAATGTAGTGAATGAACTGAGAGCAGACCTTTACAATAAAATACTGCAATTACCTATCGGTTATTTTACTGCACAACGAAAAGGTGATCTTATAAGTCGCATAACCATTGATATAGCTGAAGTGGAAACTTCAGTAGTAGGCACACTGGAAGGATGGATTCGGGATCCTTTAACCATCCTTATAAACTTTGCGTTTTTATTTTATTTAAGTCCGCAGTTAACATTATTCCTGTTGGTGTTTTTGCCAATCATTGGTTTTATAATAGGTCGTGTAACACGTTCTCTAAAAAAACAATCTGCTGATGCTGCTATTAAATATGGTGAATCTGTTTCTATCCTTGATGAAACACTGGGCGGATTGCGCGTGATAAAAGCATTTAATGTTGAATCTATTTTGCGCAATAAATTTTTTGATGTTAATAAAGCCTTACTTACAGCTAAAAATAAAATCGGTTACCGCAGAGACCTTGCATCACCAATGTCTGAGTTCCTTGGTGTAATAGTGTTTGCGGCTATTTTATGGTATGGCGGCAGTGGTATTTTAAAAGGGAGTATTCCATTGGAAGGCTCTGCGTTTATTGGTTATCTCGCATTGTTTTATAATATCATCAATCCTGCAAAAACTTTATCTACTTCTTTCTCCAACATGCAAAAAGGTACTGCCGCTATTCAAAGAATTGAAGAAGTATTGAAAGCGCCGATAACTGTTGATGATAATCCAAACGGAAAGAAAATAAATTCATTTAATTATTCCATAGAATTTAAAAATGTATGTTTTGCCTACAATGAGTTTGTGATATTAAAAAATATCAATCTCAAAATTGAGAAAGGAAAAACAATAGCACTCGTCGGTTCAAG
>WNGA01024508.1_pt1 | contig 11996 bp, 7 predicted proteins | sample 5400061 | NCBI WGS metagenome assembly WNGA01 (sample SAMN13153366, study PRJNA577476) | soil metagenome | isolation source: 100 cm soil or saprolite under grassland replicate 2 | place: USA:California | collected 2016-06-15
CGAGTTGGCTTCGGCTAGTGATCCCGAGTTTGGGGAACAGCCGATACAGGTGCGACCCAATGGTGCGGTGTGAGAGATACAGACGCTCGCCAACCTCACGGTTGGTGAGTCCGTCGGCTGCGAGCTGTGCGATCTGTAGCTCTTGGGGCGTGAGCTGCGCCCAGGCCTCGGGGATGCGCCGGCGCGTTGTCTCGCCCGATGCGCGCAGCTCCTGCCTCGCTCGCTCGGCATATTCCGATCGGCCCAGAGCGTCGAGAGTCTGCGCCGCCTCACGGAGGAGCGGACGAGACTCAGTCGACCGGCGGTTCCGTCGCAGCCAACCACCGTACGCGAGTTGTGCCCGCGCTCTCAGGTCGGCCCAGTCTGCGCCGGCGTTTTCGATCGCATGACGGAACCGATCCTCGGCTGTGTCGTCATCTCCGAGAACAGCGTCGGCATATGCGATCTGTGACGCGAGGTACGGACTACCGCTGGATTCCGCAATTGGACGCCATTCAGTCAAGGACTCGCGTACGGTCGCTTGATTTTCTGGGACTCGCATGCCTGCCTCGGCCAGGTCTGCGATAGCCCAACCGCTGATGAACGGCTGAAAACCGACGTGGTTGGCGTCGAAGAGCGGCCGAAGATGTTCAAAGGCTTCGCTGAAGCGACCAGCGGCGAGAGCCAGACGACCGCGGGCGAACGCCGCGAGCGAGAGCAGAGAGTTGGCACCCATCGGGACCAGGACGGACTCGGCCTCGACAACGAGCGCTTCGGCGCTCTGGGCGCCGCCGCGATCAGCGACCGTGATCGACTCTGCGAGTTGCGCCGCCACGAGATAGCGAATTTGTCCGGTCTCCTGGGAAAGCCGAACGCCTTCGCCAGCGACGGTCATTGCCGAACGAGAATCGCCCCGCCGCAGGAGCAGCCATGCAAGAAACACGTCTGCGTGTGCCACAGACGACAGGCGCCCTTCGCGGCGGAATTCATCGATGGCTCTGTGCAAGAACGGTTGTCCGAGATCGTCCGCCCACGTGGCCGAGGTAGCGCTGCCAACGGCGAAAAGGTCGCGTGGATCAACGAACTGCTCCGGTGTGAGCCCTTCGATGCACGAACGAACATGACCGGCTGTACGGAGGGGGTCGACGTGCGCGATCACCGAGAGAAGGAGCGGATCGTCCGGTGGCACCTCGAAGCCCTCGATGATGCTGGCCGTCTCGCGCCGAGAGGCCTCGTCGACCTGCGAGAAAAAGAACCGTGTTGACATGCTCTGGATCCCCTCAAGCGCCTCACGCTGTTGCGCACCGTCGCTCAGGCTGGCCGCCATTGAGATATACGCACGGACGGTTTCTGCGCCCGACCACCCTCCATCCAGGATCTCGACCTGGTGCGTCCGTCTTAGCCGGTCGTGCGCTGATAGCTCGTCTGGGTTCGCGGTCTGCAGGAGCCGGAGGCTTTGCTCCCAACGTCCGAGCTCGAACGCTTCTCTTCCGGCCTTGAGCAGCCGTTTCGCTCGTTCACCGCGATCGCCTGAAAAGGCTGCTGCCTGTTCCAGTGCCGATACCGCGATGTCGCGTGCCCCGCGCCGCGTAGCTCTCTCCCCGGCTGCATCGAGCGCAAGTGCAAGTTCGTCGTCGGGCGCAGTCGCCGCGGCCGCGTGATGCCAGATCGCTCGATCGAGCTGATCGGTCAGGACTTCTGCAAGGGCGGTGTGCGCAGCTCGCAATTCCTCTGGCGAGGCGGCCTGCTGCACCGCCGAGCCGACAAGCGGATGCCGGAACACGAACGCTTCGCCGGAGAGTTTGCCCAGGTTCGCGTCTGTGAGAGATGCCCAGGCACCTTCGCGCGGTTCGCGTTGAAGGATGATCGCGGCTGCTTCTGCGACTTCAGTGATGCGAGCGTCGCCGAGGGCTGCGAGGAGCGCGATGGTGCGCGCATCGAGGTCGAGGTCGCCGAGGCGCTCGGCGAAGGCGCGCTCGAGGCGTGCGGTCAACGGCAACGCGTGATCGGATGCGCTGTCGGCCTCGAGTCCGCTCGCTGCGAACGAGAGCTCGATCAGGGCGAGAGGGTTGCCGTCTGCCTCCGAGAGCACTCTGCGCTCCAACTCAGGGCTCAACGCCGCAACTTCTCGTAGAACCGCTTCTGCGTCCGAGTCCGTCAGGCGATCGACCTCGATGGCGGTGAGCCCAGCTTCGCGGAGCGCCAATGAAACGTCCTCGCGCGCGGCGAACACCATCACCACAGGCTCGAACTCAATGCGCCTGGCTACGAAGGTCAAGACGTCGAGCGATGGGCGATCGAGCCAATGCGCGTCCTCCACTGCAACCAGGAGCGGGCGGTCGGCTGCCGTCTCTGCGATCAGACCGAGAGCCGCAAGACCGATCAGGAACAGGTCTGGCACGTCGGCGTCCGAGATCCCGAACGCGCCCTCGAGCGCCCTGCGCTGCGGCGCAGGCAGAAGCCCAATGACTCCAAGCATCGGGTGGAGCAGCTGATGGATTCCTGCGAATGCGAGGTGGCCTTCCGACGGCGTGCCGTGAGTGGTTGCAATGCCTAGATCGCGCTGAGCAGCGAGAGCGGTTGCCTGCGCGAGCAGCGCCGATTTCCCGATTCCAGCGTCGCCGCGCAGAACGAGCGCCGCGCCGCGCGATTCGATCCCGTTGATCAGGTCGCGCAGGTGCGCAAGCTCGCGTTCTCGACCGCGCAGGATGGGCTTCAAATCCTGCTGGCCCTGACTGGCTGTCCCCGCCGGGAGCACCGACACGAGGATACGCGCCGCCCAACGGCTGCGAAACCCCGCGACCGACCGTTGGATTCGTCGATTCAGTCACGTAGCCCATTAGACGCAGTCGAACGACGTAAGCGACGGAGGTCGCTCCGTCCTACCTTCGTCACGAGCTCGGCAGCGCGCGCCGGGCGCGTCAAACCAAACGAAGGAGAACACCATGTCAGACGTACGCAACGTCGTACTCGTTCACGGCGGGTTCGTGGACGGCTCAGGGTGGGAAGGTGTTTACCACCTGCTCAAGCACGAAGGCTTCAACGTCAGCGTCGTCCAGAACCCCACGCTGTCGCTCGAGGGCGACGTCGCCGCGACGCGGCGGGTACTCGACAAGCAGGACGGGCCGGCGATCCTGGTCGGCCACTCATACGGCGGCGTCGTGGTCACCGAGGCCGGACGGCACTCGAACGTAGCCGGTCTTGTCTACATCGCTGCCTTTGCACCCGACCTGGGCGAGTCCGTCAGCAGTCTCATCGCCGACCCTCCGCCGGGTGCTCCGGTTCCGCCGATCCTGCCGCCCGTCGACGGGTTCCTGTTCCTCGACCGCGACAAATTCGCGGCGTCGTTCGCGGGAGACCTCCAGGCGACGCAGGCAGAGTTCATGGCCGACGCACAGGCCCCGTGGGGTCTCGACGCCCTGAACGGCTCGGTCACCGAGCCCGCTTGGCGGACGAAGCCGAGCTGGTACCTGGTCGCAACCGAAGACCGGATGATCCCGCCGCCCGCTCAGCGGGCGATGTCGGAACGGGCAGGCTCAATCGTCGCAGAAGCGGCGGGAAGCCACGCCATCTACGTCTCACAGCCGGCTGCCGTGGCCTCGCTCATCGCGCGAGCCGCACAGTCCGCGCTTCCCACGACCGCGGGAGCCACCGCATGATCCAGCCTGCTGCGACTACGAAGCTGATCCTCGAAGCAGCCAAGGCGCTCAACTGACCTACCGGCCGGCAGGACGCATCGGCGTCCTGCCGGCCACCCAGTAGGTGCAGCTCGCAACGCGCCATCCCGAATAAGAAAGGACGAACAGATGAACGCCACCGCACGTCACTCACCTATTGCGGATCAGGCTCGGGTCGAGGCGGGAAACCACCTGCAGGCCACCCTCGTCGAGTTGATCGCCCTCTCGCTGATCGGCAAGCAACTGCATTGGAACATCGTCGGTCCCGGCTTCCGCGAGCTCCACCTCGAGCTAGACGAATTCGTTGACTCCTGGCGCGAGCTCCTGGACGAGGTCGCGGAGCGTGAGGTCGCGATCGGAGTCTCGCCTGACGGCTGTGGGCCAGCCGCTCTCGCCAGTGGCGTCGCGTCGCCTGAGCCAGGCCAGATCGAGATCGCGGAAGCCATACACACCCTTGTCTCGCGGATTGGCGAGGTCGCCTCGAGCGTTCGCTCGCGACTCGAGCCGCTTGGCGAGCTCGACCTCGGATCACAGGACGTACTGATCGGAGTCGGCCGCACGCTCGAGCATCAGCTCTGGATGCTCCGCGTTCAGCTGCCCAATGCGAACACAACGTGATCCAATACAACCCCAGCTTGAGCTGCTTGATCCCTTCGTGGAGCTCGGCGCTCGCGAGACGGGCGATTTCGACATCTCGCTCTTTGGGATCGAGCCACAAACCGCGTTCAAGTGCGCCTCGTTGATCGGACGACCGGCGAGGTGTCGATCTGCGTGGCGGCAGCCTGACCACTACTCCCGATCGGACGACCCCACGGCTTCGGTGACGCTCTTTGGAGCGGTGTTCCACTGACTCCTCGCATCCGAACTGCTCACACGACTTCACGCCGGCGACCTTCAGTTGGTCCAACTGGGAGCAGCCCATGCGTCGACCTCCTTCGCAAGGAGGGGATCGAGGGTCAAGCGCGGCTCGACACCTCAGAGAGTTGCTGGAAATCACGAACGTTTCCTTGGCGCCCCGGCCGCGTTGTGAAGCTGGGGACAGGTTTTGGGGACTAATGACGGCTGGCTCGGGCCGAATGGCTCGTCCACGCGTGCACTAGGCACGTAATAGAAGAGGAAGCAGACGTCCGAGCGCAGGCGAGAGCCGCAGGCGGGTGTGTCGATCGAATCGACACATCATCTGAAGCGGGGAGGCTTGCTGCTTGGCGCACGCGAGATGCCAACTTGCAAGGCGACGACGCGCGCAAACACGAACTTGACCGCCCGGCATTACGGCGCAGAGAGTCATGTCAGTCGCCGATGCGTCGCGACTTGCGAACGGCGAAACTCGTCACGGATGCACCCGGACGACGCCAACCCGCTGCTCAGGTTGCTGAACGACGGCGCTGCGCCGGGGAGGGCGTGAGGGGCCACCGTGTGCCGCCTCTTTGGGATGTCCGGCGGGCGTCGCCGCGTCCGCGCGACCTTCTGGCTCCTCGACGCCCCGGACAGCCTCGCGCTCCAGAGCCGAGCTGAGCCGGACGGCGCGGGGCTCGGTACCTTCTCCCGCGACGGCAAGCCGTTCCGCCACCGCACCGCACTCGCGGCGTACGAGGACACCGCGTTCGCGACCGAGGCGAAAGAGCTCGAATCAACGACCTTCGTGGCGCACGTCCGCTACGCCTCGACCGGCGCCGTCGCCCTGCAGAACACACACCCGTTCGAGCAGGCTGGCCGCCTGTTCGCACACAACGGCGTCGTCGGCGACCTGCCGATGCTCGAGCGCGAGCTCGGTCCGCAACGCGCGCTCGTGAAGGGCGAAACGGACTCCGAGCGCGTCTTCGCACTGATCACACGCGAGATCGACCGCAACGGCGGCAACGTGTCCACGGCGATTGCGGACGCCGCGCGCTGGATTGCGCGCAAGCTACCTCTGTACGCGCTCAACGTCGTGCTGACGACGCCGGACGGGCTCTGGGCTCTTCGCTATCCGGACACGCACGACCTGTTCGTGCTGGAGCGCGCGGCCGGAGGGACGCACGGAGGCCGCCATTTCGAGGGCGCCAGCGAGGCCGGCCGGATCCGCGTTCGCTCGCACGACCTCGCTCACGCGCAAGCTGTCGTCATCGCCACCGAGCGCATGGACGAGCACACCGCCTGGCGCAACCTCGAATCCGGTGAGCTTCTCCACGTCGACGCCGACCTGCGCGTCCGCTCCGAGATCGTCCGCGACCAGCCGCCGGCGAAGCTGCTCAAGCTCGAGGACCTGGACCCGCGTGCGGCAGCGTCGCAACATCCCACCGCTCCGGTGAGAAACGCGACGTCCCGTTAGACCGCGCGGCGTGCCCCTCGGCGACGATCAGAGGCCGATTCGATGACTACGGCCCTGCGGCCGGCGAGTAGCTTCGGAACGCAAGGAATGACATGAAGAAGGGCCTCTCCACTGACGCGCTCCAGCTTGTCGACTGGGAACTATCGAGAGGCTCTGTCCACCTGCGCGGGGTCTCTGAACTGTTCGTCGCACAGCTCGACGAGCAGGAGCTCGCGTTCTCAAGAACGCTCCGGACAGTGTCACAGTCGACCGCACGTTTGGCTAAGGGAATATCGGTGACCCGCGACGCGCTTAGGCGAAGCGCTGGACAAACGCGAGCGCCTTGTCGGCGACCTCGCGCCAACCGCCGTCGATTGTGAGCGCATGCCCGCGGTTCGGGATCCTCGCGACCTCGGTGACACCGGAGTTCCGTCGCTGCTTCTTGTACGACGCGTTGACGATTGCCCAGGGCACCGTGTGATCCTTCTCGCCGGATATGAGCAACAGCGGGCCGCGGTCGGAACTCTTGCTGTTGACCTTCGCCTCGGTCCACGGATTGAGGTTGGCGCTCGCGGCCTGGAACAGCGGAGCGCCGGGCGCCGCAACGTGGAACGTCTCGTGCAGCTGCTTCGCCTCGTCGTCGCTCAGGACGTTGGCCCACCCGTACGCGAATTGCTTCAGGGTGAGCGTGACGGCCCGTTTCGAGTTGGCGGGGTTCCCGAGCACCGGCCAGGCGGACTTCAACGAAGAAATCGGAAGCGGAAGCACGCCGCGAAAGGGTGCCGGATCGATCGCAACGGTGGCTGCAGACAGCCCGCGTCCGCCGACGATCTGCGCCAGCAGTCCGCCGAACGAGTGACCGACGACGGCCGGCTTCTTGTTCAGCTTGCCGATCACATCGCCAACGTGGTCTGCGACCTGACCGATCTTCTTCCCGGCGAAGACCTCTGGATGGGCCGTCCCAGCTGCTTGCGAGCAGCCACAGCCCGTGGATGAAGACGACGGGAGTGCGCTCCGACGAGTTCGCCGCGTCGACCTGCCCCGATTCGTGAGCGGTGAGCGTCGCCATGGCGGCGAACCTACACGTTCGAGTACTGGCTTGGAGCTGCGGTGGGCGGCGCTCAGCATCAAGCCCTACATAGGCGGCTTGACAGGGTAAGCAAGGGGTCGACGGTTCGATTCCGTCAAGGGCTTCGCGAAGTTCCATCTCTTCAGCTCCGTTTCTTCGCGAACGCGACGACGGTTGGGTTTCCCGCGTTCACTGAGCGTCCAAACGTGCGCTGGACATACTCACGCCCGATGGGACGCCTCGAGAGCAAGGTCGCGATAGTCACAGGCGCAGGCAGCGGCATCGGCGAGGCCACTGCGCGTTTGATGGCGCGCGAAGGTGCCTCGGTGGTCGTCGCCGATATCAACGGGACTGAGGCCGAGCGTGTGGCCAGCGAACTCGGTAACGCTGTTGCCGCCGAGGTCGACGTCTCAGACGAGCCGAGCGTCGTGCGCATGGTCGAAACTGCAGTGGCGTCGTTCGGCGGCCTCGATGTGTTGCACAACAACGCGACTGACTCGTCGACCAACGCCGTTGACACGGACATCGTCACCCTCGACATGGCGGTCTTCAACCGACTTGTCGCCGTCAACCTGAAAGGCCAGTTCATGGGCTGCAAGCACGCGATCCCCCACATGCTGGCGCGCGGTGGCGGCTCGATCGTCAACACTGCCTCGGTCGACGGCTTCGTCGGACGCGGCGTGCGTGCCGCGTACGGAGCATCCAAGGCCGGCGTCGTTCTGTTGACGAAATCGGTGGCTTCGCAGTACGGGGCGCGGGGGATCCGGTGCAATGCAGTAGCACCGGGCCTCACGCTCACGCCTGGGGCTGTGGGCAACGCGACGCCGGAGTACATCGAAGCGTCACTCGCGCTGTATCCAATGCCGAGACTCTGCGCGCCTGAGGATGTGGCCAACGCCGTGCTCTTCCTTGCGTCGGACGAAGCCGCGTACATCAACGCGGCGACGCTAATGGTCGACGGCGGCGCGACTGTCTATATGGCGAGCACACAGTTCGCCGGCGTCGGCAAAGGCGGAGGGTAACGCTCTAGCCTGAAACTCGAAGACGCTCGCGCGTACGCTGCATAGACAGATTCTTGGGGACAGGTTTTGGGGACAGGTTCGGTCTTCTCAAGACTGCTCAGGGAGTCTCAAGGAGAGGATGCAAAAGGAGCGCAGACCGGCTTAGCCACAGGAAAACAAGGCGGGAAGCGCGCCTCCCCCACTCGCCGACGCACCGCGAAACCTCGATCATAGAGAGGGGGTCGACGGTTCGAGTCCGTCAGAGGGCTTGTCTGGAACCACGAAGCCGCTGCAAAAGGCGGCTTTTTTGTTGCCGATCAAGACACTCTGGACCACCTCCTTAGCAAGGAGGGGATCGGGCATCGATGAACTCCCGCTGATAGGCGCGGATTCGGCTTGAGCACTGTGGATCATCGCCGTCAGGCGAGCGGCCGACTCAGGGTGTTGCTCTTTGGGGACAGGTTCTGGGGAGGTTTTGGCTCGAAATGTCGCCAAAACCGGCAACGCGACACCTGTCGCGCAAAACGCTCCGGGTGAGCTAGGTGGGAGAGAAACGTTTCGGCCAGCCGGGGCCCAGGTTGTCGTGGTTGGGGATGCGGTCTAGCCTCGTAGTCAGTGCTGGTTTGTGCGAGCTGTGGACATGCGAACAGCGAGGGCGCGAAGTTCTGCGAGGAGTGCGGATTCTCATTTTCTCCTTCGCCAGCGCGGACGCAGGAGCAGCGCAAGACGGTGACGGTTCTGTTCTGCGACCTGACCGGCTCGACCGCCCTCGGTGAGACGCTCGATCCTGAGCGGCTGCGTGCGCTGCTCGCCCGCTACTTCGAGCGCATGAAGGCGATCGTCGAGCGGCACGGCGGCAGCGTGGAGAAGTTCATCGGCGACGCCGTGATGGCCGTATTCGGGGTGCCGGTGCTGCACGAGGACGACGCGCTGCGCGCGCTGCGCGCCGCGGCCGAGATGCGCGATGCGCTGTCGGAGCTCGGGCTGCAAGGACGGATCGGGGTGATGACAGGCGAGGTCGTCACCGGCACTGCGGAGCGGCTCGCGACCGGTGACGCCGTTAACGTCGCTGCACGGTTGGAGCAGGCCGCCGAGCCGGGCGAGGTGCTGATCGGAGCGCCGACGCTCGCGCTCGCCGGCGACGCGGCCGAGGTCGAGCTGGTCGAGCCGCTCGTTCTGAAGGGCAAGGCCGAGCCGGTTCCCGCCTACCGGCTCCTTACCGTGCGCGAGGCGCCGGAGCGGCGGCACGAGGCGCTTTTCGTCGGACGCGAGCGGGAGCTCGCGCTCGTCCGGGAGGTGTGGGAGCGTGTGCAGGCCGAGCAGCGCTGCGAGCTGGTGACGGTCGTCGGCGATGCCGGCGTCGGCAAGTCGCGGCTGGCTGCGGAGCTTCTGGCGTCGGTCGAGGCGACGGTCGTCCGCGGTCGCTGCGTCCCCTACGGGGAGGGGATCACCTACTGGCCGGTCGTCGAGGTGCTGAAGCAGCTCGACCTGCTGCCCTCAGACGAGGCCGCCGCGGTGGCGATCCGCTCGCTGCTGGGCGAGACCGAAGCGGCGACCTCAGCGGAGGAGATCGCCTGGGCCTTCCGCAAGACGCTCGAGCAGGTTGCGGCGGAGCGGCCGCTTGTCGTCGTCTTCGACGATCTCCAGTGGGGCGAGGAGACGTTCCTCGACCTGATCGAGCACGTTGCGCTCCTTTCCTTGGGCGCGTCGATCCTGCTGCTCTGCATCGCGCGGCCGGAGCTGACCGAGCACCGCCCCGCCTGGCCGGTGACACTACGGCTCGAGCCGCTGGCCGACGCAGACGTCGATGAGCTGATCCCGGAGCGGATCGCCGGGGAGCTGCGCGCGAAGATCACGCGGGCGGCAGGTGGCAACCCACTCTTCATCGGGGAGATGCTCGTGATGGCGGGCGAGGCGTCGGGGGAGCTTGTCGTGCCACCAACGCTGCAGGCGCTGCTCGCGGCACGCCTAGACCAGCTCGAGACCGCTGAGCGGCGGGTGCTCGAGCGCGGCGCGGTCGAGGGCGAGGTCTTCCACCGCGGTGCGGTGCAGGCGCTCGCACCGGAGGAGACGCAGGTGACGCCGCGGCTGGCGGCGCTCGTTCGCCGGGAACTCATCCGTCCTGACCGGGCGCAGTTCGCGCGCGAGGACGGCTTCCCCGTCCGCCACCTGCTGATCCGCGACGCCGCCTACGACGCGCTCCCGAAAGCCATGCGGGCGGAGCTGCACGAGCGCTTCGCCGGCTGGCTGGAGCAGCGCGGCGAGGAGCTGGTCGAGCTGGACGAGATCCTCGGCTACCACCTCGCCCAGGCGGCCCGCTACAAGCAGGAGCTGGGACAGCCCGACGCGAGCCTGGCCGAGCGCGCCGGTGAGCGGCTCGCGGCCGCCGGCCGCCGCGCGCACTGGCGCGGCGACGAGCGGGCCGCCGCCGGGCTGCTCGAGCGGGCGCTCACGCTGACCCGGCCGGCAAGGCTCGACGTCCTGCTCGAGCTCGACCTCGCCGACGCGCTCTCATTTCGGGACGGCGCGAAGGCCGCCGCGATCGCCGAGGCCGCCGCCGAACGGGCCCACGCGGCCGGCGACGCCACAGGCGAGCTGCTCGCCCGCGTCGGCGCCGCCTTCCACCGCTCGTTGTTCGAGGCCGACCCGGCCGTCGACGAGCTCGAGCGGCTCGCGCGGAAGGCGCTGCCGCTGCTCGAGCGAGCGGAGAACGACGCCGGCCTCGTGCACGTCTGGTACGCGCTCGGTTTCGAGGTCGCGAACGTCCGCGGCCGCTTCGAGGACTATGCACGCGCGTCGGAGCAGGCGCTGCGCCACGCCCGCCTCGCCGGACAGCGCAACTCGCATCTCTTCCACCTCGAGGACGCGCTCGCCCTCGGGCCGCGGCCGGCGGACGAGGCGCTACGCACGCTCGACGCGCTCCTACCCGAGAACCCCCATCCCCGGCCGCTGCTGACGCGCGCCTGGCTGCTGAGCATGCTCGCCCGCTTCGACGAGGCAGCCCAGCTCGCCCACGAGGCCGGCGAGCGCTGGCGCGAGCTGACCGGCGACGACACGGTCGACGTCTATCTCGGCCGCATCGCGGCCACCGCCGGCCGCCACGAGGACGCGGCCGACCAGCTCCGCCGCTACTGCGACCTGCTCGACGCGAGCGGCCTGCGCTCCTTCCTCTCCACCTACGCGCCGCTGCGCGGCCGCTCGCTCTGTGCGCTCGGACGCCACGACGAGGCCGAGCCGCTCGCCCGGCTCGGCCGCGAGCTCGGCGACGAGCAGGACGCCTTGACGCAGGCGCTCTGGCGGCAGGTGCAGGCGCTCGTCGACGCCCGCCGCGGCCAACACCACGAGGCCGAGCAGCTCGCCCGCGAGGCCGTCGCGATCAGCGAACGCACCGACGCGCTGAACATGCAAGGCGACGCGCTCTGCGACCTCGCGGAGGTGCTGCACGCCGCCGGCCAAGGCGACGAAGCCGCCGCGCTCGCCCAGGCGCTCCAGCGCTACGAGCAGAAGAAAAACCTCGCCCTGAGCGCGCAGGTGCGCGACCGGCTGGCCGAACTCCAAGACGCAGCGCCGCGCTGAACGTTCCCGTCGCACCCGTCCGCTCATGCGCCAGATGAAGGCCATCTTGGGGACAGATTCTGGGGACAGGTTCAGGGCTTCTCGGGTAGATTCAAGGCGTCCCGGGGAAGTGATCGCCTCGCGGCTGAACTACTGATCTTGCGGGCGAAAGCCAGCGACGAGCGCGTAGAGGACGCCATCTTCGCGCGCTTCCTTAGTCAGCCTTCCTAGCTGGGTCGAGTCGCCAGTCGCGTCCGCACACGACAGGCGTGCCCGAGAGGGGTGCCCCGGCCGGGGCGCATCGAAGGAGGACAGAGCCCCGGCCGGGTGTTCGTCGTGCTACGCGGCGTGTGCGCGCGCGTGCCCGCGTCGTGCGTACAGCGTTGCGCCTGCAAGAGCGCCTGCGAGCAGGACGAAGCCGAACA
>WNGA01010854.1_pt1 | contig 11993 bp, 9 predicted proteins | sample 5400061 | NCBI WGS metagenome assembly WNGA01 (sample SAMN13153366, study PRJNA577476) | soil metagenome | isolation source: 100 cm soil or saprolite under grassland replicate 2 | place: USA:California | collected 2016-06-15
GCGGTGGCGGTGGTCGCCGGAGGTGAAATCATGAACAAACAGAGAAAGAGGGGGTACACAATGTCTTCAAATTCAAGTCGGCAAAAACTTCTTTCCAGAGTCGGCACTGCCACGCTTCTTGGCCTGCTCATCTTGAGCAGTGCGCCAACGGTGAGCCCACAAACAACGTCGCCGGCGATGAGAGGCAAGGCCTTTGAGACCGCGCAGCAAGCTGCTGATTCATTGGTTGACGCCACCGAAAAGTATGACGAGGCGGCCCTGACAGAAATCCTTGGTCCGGAGAGCTTTGACCTCACTCATCCGGGCGAACCGGCTCGCGACAAAGAAAACTCCGCGGCCTTTGCAGCTCAGGCACGCGCGAAGATGAAGGTGGACCTCAATAAGGCAAAGACTCGCGCGACCCTTATCGTAGGCGACGAGGATTGGCCTTTTCCGATCCCGATCGTAAAAGTCGGCAAGAGCTGGTACTTCGATACGAAGGCGGGCCGTGAGGAACTCTTGCTCCGGCGCGTAGGTCGTAACGAATTGGACGCGATCCAGATCTGCCGCGGTTATGTCGAAGCTCAACATGACTATGCCCTGTTGAAACACGACAACTCAGGCGTGAATCAGTACGCCCAGCGGATCATTAGCACGGCCGGCATGCAGGATGGCCTTGCTTGGCGGAACCCGGACGGAACCTGGGGTGGCCCAATCGGCGAGAAAGTTGCGGAAGCGATAGCTCGTGGTTACTCGAGCCGCACCGAGCCCTATCACGGTTACTTTTTCAAAGTGCTGAAAGGCCAGGGACCGGCGGCGCCGTTGGGGCAAATGGATTTTGTTGTGAAGGGCGTGATGATTGGCGGCTTTGCCCTAATCGCGGCGCCGGCGCAATACCGAAACACCGGAGTGAAAACCTTCATGGTGAGCCACGACGGCGTGGTCTATCAAAAAGATCTGGGGCCAACGACGCTCGAACTCTTTCAGACGATCGATCGCTTCAATCCGGACAAGACCTGGACTCCGGTGTCGGACGCACTGGATTACAAATTGAAACCGGGTTGGCGCAGCACATTCCGGTGAGTCTAAGAGTGAATCATTTCGCCAAGTCTAGGGAGGGCCATTATGAAACCTAAGACCAGAAGTGTGATGAGCTTTGTAATTACGACAGCTCTGCTGCTCGATGCGAAAAACATAAGGAGTCGTGAATGAATTGGCTTCGTCAATACCGTCTTCGACTCTATCTGCGCGATTCCATCTGGCTCTTCCCCGTACTGAGTATTGCCATTGCACTTCTAACTGTGGGCCTTTTGAACCGGCTTGAGCGAGCCATGGGCTGGCAGATGGGTATGAGCGCGCAAACTGCGCGAGCCATCTTGGGTACGATAGCCAGCTCGATGTTCACCTTAGTGGTAGTAGTCTCCTCGGCCGTACTGGTTGCGGTGCAGCTCGCGAGTGCTCAGCTTACGCCGAGAATGATCCCTTTGGTGTACCGAAATACTGCCAGGAGATTTTCGCTCACGGTGTTTGTTTTCACGTTCACTTTTTCGGTGGCCGTCCTGGTTCGTATTGAAGATACAGCGCCCCTGCTAACCGGTTACCTGGCAGCGTATGGTTTTCTTCTCAACCTGTGTTTGTTTTTGCATTTCATCGATAGCATCGGTAAGACCGTCGGACCACCCTCTGCTTTGAGCTCTGTTGCTCTGCTGGGCCGTAAGGTCATCAGAGCGGTTTACCCGAACCCGTTCGACGAACAACACTCCAAGCCGCCTGAGCCGATCAACATCCTCGATACCAAACCAGTAAGTACCGTTGTTAATTCTGTTGACGGAGCACTGTTAGCCTTCGATCTAAGAGGGTTGATCTCACTTGCGCAACGGTCCAACTGCCTTATTCAACTGATACCTCAAGTCGGCGACTTCGTCGCCGTTGGAGATCCGTTGTTCCGGATTTATGAAGGCGGAGACCATCTAAAGGACTCTGATTTGCGGAATTGCGTGGCCCTGGCGCAGACCCGCAACATGGACCAGGATCCAATGTTCGTCTTTCGGATCGTCGTTGACATTGCGGCAAAGGCCCTATCACCGGCGGTTAACGATCCGACGACGGCGGTGCTGGCGATTGATCACCTTCATCACCTCCTTCGCGAAGTTGGTGGTCGTTATCTCGTGGATGGACATGAATCGGATGAGACCGGGCGACTGCGACTCGTCTATCGCACGCCGAATTGGGAAGACTTCGTACGTCTGGCTGTTACGGAGCTTCGGCAATACGGTCGGTCGAGCGTTCAGGTTAATCGGCGTCTTCGCGCCATGTTGCAGGACTTGATCGAGACGTTACCCGATCGGCGCGCGCCAATACTCCACAATGAACTAACTCTGCTGGTAGCAGCATCGAAACGCGAATTCCCTGATCTCGATGATCAAACACTGGCTGGGAGCAGCGACCTACAGGGCATGGGCGGCAGTGCGGTTGACAACCGTTGGCGCGATCACTCCCGAGGTTCCAATAGGCCCGCCGAGCTACAGAAGGTCAGGACTGTTTCATAACTGAATTCATGGTCCAAGTGGGCCTGTGATGTAGGACTACGTAAAACAGAGGAACAGATTGCGAGGGGACAAACATGAACCATAGAATTATTCGCAACATCTCACGCCCCGACGCGGAGATCATCCAGACGCTGGGCCGGCAGGGCGTCGCCACCCTACACGAAGCACAGGGGCGCACCGGACTGATGCGGCCTTATATGCGTCCGATCTATCCGACGGCCCGCATCGCGGCATCAGCAGTAACGGTTTCGTGCCAACCCGGTGACAACCTCATGATTCACGCCGCGGTTGAAGTCTGCCGGCCCGGTGACGTTTTAGTCGTGGTCACAACTTCCGAATCAACCGATGGCATGTTTGGCGAACTGCTGGCGACTTCCTGCGATGCGCACGGAATCGCGGGACTGGTGATTGATGCGGGCGTCCGCGATGTCGCTGAGATCACCACCATGAACTTTCCTGTCTGGTCAAAAGTTATTTCCGCTCAAGGTGCGCTCAAGGCCAGCCCTGGGTCAGTCAACATTGATATTGTTTGTGCCGGTGCGATTGTTCGCCCCGGCGACGTCATCGTCGGCGATCAGGATGGCGTGGTCGTTGTGAGGGGGGAAGCGGCAGCAGAGGTGGCGAGGCTGGGCGCGGAGCGTCTTGCAAAAGAACAGATATCCCGTGAGCGTTACCGCGCGGGCGAACTGAAATTGGACTTTGACGGAGAACGCGCGAAGCTAGCCGCACTGGGGGGTTGAGTACATCGACTAGTAAGGTGATCGTAGCTCATCGCTGCCATCAGGACGAACGAGCAAGTAAAGCGTCAGCCAGATCGCTCCCGGAATCTACCGACGCATCGGTAGAAATTAGTCGGACGCCATCGAAATCTGTCGCGGGGCTGTCGAGGCACAGCACTAAGCAGGTCTAAAAGGAGGTAATTCATGCCCATTTGGCTTTATGAGATTGCGCCATGGCAAGTCGCCCTGTTCATGCTGGTTGTAATTGAAGTGCTTTCGCTCTTAGGTCTCTTCGCTGCGAGACGCTTTTTGCTGCCCTCTCTTCGATTCAATGAGGGCATCAATGACGCGGTTAGTGGTATCGTGCAGGCAATCGGTGTCTTCTACGGCATTACAGTTGGTTTAATTGCGGTGAGTGTATGGAATACCAATTCCACCTCGGCAGATCTAGTTTCGAAAGAAGCTGCATCAATCGGAGCTTTATATCGAGATGTGAGTGGTTATCCATCACCAGTCAAGGAGGAGTTACGAGCAAAGCTGCGGGATTACATCGTCTTCACGATCGAGCAGGCCTGGCCGGCACAAAAGAAGGGCCAAATCCTTGACGGTGGAACGCAAATTCTCGAGGACTTCCGGTCCAAGTTGTTTAGTTTTGAGCCAAGAACAATGGGAGAAGCCGCCTTACATCAGGAAACACTGGGTGCTTTCAACAACTTGACCGAGAACCGCCGGTTGCGTGTCGCTGCTGTGCTCAGTGGATTGTCTGACGTGATGTGGGCAGTCATTTGGATCGGGGCTGCGTTCAGCATCGCCGTTGCGTATCTGTACAAGATTGAGGATCCCAGAATACATGCAATTTTGGTGGCGTTGATGTCGGGCTTTCTGGCTGTCGTTCTTTTCATGATTGTTATCAACGACAAACCTTTCTATGGTTACGTCAGTATCACACCTGGGCCATACAAATTGATCCTGGATAGACTGATTGCGATCTCCAAGTGACTTAGCATGGGATTGCGAGACTTGCCCTCTGGTCCATACGTCCTAACGGCTCCCATCAGACACCGCCGGAATACGCCAGATGGGTCGAACTTTGACAGGATGTGGACTGCGTTGGATCACTTCCAAATAATAACCGGACTTTTCAATTGGATAATACGGTGAGCCGATCGGGTGCGACGTCAAAAAGCAAGGACCGTCTGGAGCATCGGCATCCAGCCGGCCATTCCCGCGGTGTACGGAGTAAAGGCTCCGCTATAAGGAGATTTGTTAACCCGCATCACCTCGCCGGTCATCCACAACCGCTCGGTTGGTAGGAAATACCACTTGAAACCACCGCCATACTCATAAGGGTTGGCAAATTGTCCGAAAACCTTTGAACCGCGGACATACAGCTGCAGCTTCTTTGGGACGACAAATTTGCCTGTCGACAACTCAAAGCCGTGGTCGAATGTGGATGCGAGGGGAAGCGGCCCGTCGGCTTCGAAGTGGCTTAGCCAGCGAAAGTAGTATTGCCCGTTGACCGAAAAGCCGCTCTTTTTGAGACCGCCATCGATCGCCCACATTTTGTAGAGGGCTTTCTGGACGGTCACACCCGGAGCAAACGCCCCGGTCGAGAAGGCAAGCACGCCATCGGAATTGTAAATTGAAGTGTTGTCGGGACTTGACTGGTCGGTATCTGAAAAGCGGTCTTCCCGGGATCTCGTAAAACTGGTCCCAATCCGAATGCGAGTCTTTTTGGAGGCGAAATAATCGTCGTACATCTGGCGCGATTTGCCGGGCTCCGAGTAGGCTCCCAGCGGCTCCCACCAGACACTGCCGGATAACAGCAGATGTGGATCGATCTTGTTTGCGCTGATGTTCAAAGTATTGAGACCGTTGCCGAGGAACACCAAATAGTTCAAACCCTTTACCGGTTCTCCGTTCGCCCAGACGCCCTGGGTAAAGCCGGGGCGAAAGAAGTTGTCCGCCATGCTCCTATCAATTGGTTGAAAAAATGGGAACGTGCCAACAAGTGATCGGCTGCCTGGAACGCCAGTGTAGCCTCCCGTGACCGTGAGCGCTTTATTGAACCGCCAGCCAATGTTCCCGGCCACCACGATCGAGGCGGCCCCGGCGGAAGTCCAGACGGTGAGGCTATATTGCAGCTTCTTGGAGAACATGTAGCCGGCCAGGATGAACATCGAGCGGTTCACGGTTATATCGTTGCGTGTATGCACTTCGCGGACAACGCCCAGATGGTCGGTGAAGGTATCGTTGCTGTTTTTCGTGTTGAGGTATCGGAGCTGGGTATTGACGTTGAACTTCAGCAGGAACGGCACCTTCGAATCTTCGGGAGTTTCCCAGATAACAATTCCATCTCGGTATCTATCGTCCTCAGGTTTGTCCTGCGTGACAGGGGCGGGTGGCGATGAAAGATCAGCGTCTGCTGGCTGGTCCGGCGGTACGTTAGTTGACGGTATTGAGGTATCCAGTGCAGGCGATGTGCTCGCGGGTTGATCAGCGCGCGACGAATTCGCAGTAACTCTGTCAATCCCGCGCTGTAAACGTTCGACCATTTCCAACAGAAGCTTCTGCTGCTCCTCCATTTTACGAAGCGATTCTCGAAACGCTGCGTTCTCGGCCTTCACAGCTTCAACTTGGGACTCGAGGTCGCCTGCCTTGGGTGCCTCACCGGTGACTTTGTTCTCCTGGTTGGTTAAACGCGAACCCTGGGCCGCGAGGGTCTCTTTATCCGAATTACCTGGCTTGGATGTTGTGGATTGTCCACTGACAGAGTTTGTGAACAATGTCAGTGCTGTAAAAGCCAATGTAGCTCTGAGTCTGATGGATGCGCGATGCACTGACATGTTAAACCTCCGCCGAGAAGTCATCTATGGCGATGCTGGTTGAGTAGTCATCGACTTGCTGCCCGTAAACAACCTCTTGAGTTGCCGCCGAGCCTCCGATTTGGGCTCGGCGTCGGAATTCTAGAAATTAGATAATTGTGTACGGGGGAGAAACCGACGGCATCTTGATTTCCGTCATAGCTCCATTCGATCAGCAGAGTGTTACGGAAAGGGCCAGCCCCGCCTCGCTGGTTTCCTTGTACTTGCTGTTCATGTCCCTGGCGGTTTCGGCCAGCGCCATCACGGTCGCGTCGAAATCTACGCGGTGTCTGGAAGCGATCTCGTTGCTGGCGATCGCGTAGGCCGTCCAGGCCTTTACCGCACCGAATGCGCAGCGCTCAATGCACGGGACCTGCACGTACCCGGCGACCGGATCGCATGTCATGCCCAGGTGATGCTCTAATGCCGATTCCGCGGCATTCTCGACCACTCGCGATTCTGCATCGTACGCGGTGGCAACCAATGCGGCAGCCATCGAGGACGCCACACCGATCTCCGCCTGACAACCGCCCTCGGCTGCTGACAACGTCGCGTGGTGCTTACAGAGATAGCCGATCGCCGCGGCGACGAGCATACCCTCACGGATCTTCTGAAGCGGGAGCTTCCGCCCACCCTCACCGAGCCCATAGACCAGAGCCGGCATAACACCGGCGGAACCGCCTGTCGGCGCCGTGATAACGAGGTGGCCGCGTCCGTTCTCTTCGGAAGCCGCCAGAGCATATGCCGAAAGAACGCCGATGCCGCGGTCCGACTGGTACTTCTCATCCATGGCGCGTTTGTAAACGGTCGCTGCCTTGCTGTGCAGTTTGATCGGGCCAGGCAGCACATCATCCTCCGACATCGAAAGCCCCGACTTTACCGTCGCGACCATTGCGTTAATGATCTTGTCGATGAAGGCATAAACCTCCTCTTCTGACCTGCTCGCGATCGACATCTCGTTGGCAAGCATTACCTTTGCGATCGAGATCTTGTTATTGTCGGCGTGAGCGCGAAGCTCTTTCATCGTCCTAAACGGATACTTCGGCGGATTTTTCTTCGGGGGTGTATACCCTTTCCATTCGATGAATCCGCCGCCGACAGAGTAGTATTCCTGTTCGAGCAGCACTTCATTTCCGGCCAAAAGCTTCGCGGTCATCGTATTCGGGTGGTGGAAGTCGCCCTTGGGCGCATCGTAAACGATGTCCTTCAGGCTAACGTTGATCGTCTTGTCGCCGAGCTTGACCGGAAACACCTGGTCAGGCTTGTCTCGCATGCTGTCGAGAAACAACGGGTCGACGGTTGCCGGCTCCTTTCCTACCAGGCCCGCTAATGCTGCCCGTTCTGTGCCGTGGCCCTTACCGGTGGCGCTTAGGCTGCCAAAGAGGTTGACCTGGAGCGCGGTCGCTCGGTTGAGTTTATCCGCCGGCAATTTGGTGCAGCGCTGGTAGAAATCGTAGGTGATACGCATCGGGCCGATCGTGTGCGAGCTTGAAGGGCCCGGCCCTACTTTGTAGAACTCATCCACGGTCGTCAAAACGGGCCCTTTACCCTTCTGCACCACGTTAAGCTTCGGATCCAGCGGCGGCGCCGGCGTAGATTGCTGCGGCAGTACCGGCAGCGTGGCGACGGCCTTCTCTATTCTCTCGTGAGCCGAAACGATGCTGCCCGTCATCACTGCGGCCGCACCCCCCACAGCGCTGCGTATCAAGAAACTACGGCGATCCACGCCAGGCGGAACCGCCTTCGAAATCAACTCGATTGTGCTACCAAGCGGATCTCTCACGCTGGTTTTGAGTGACGGGCCTTTCGAGCTAACAGTGTCGTCAACTGTCTTATTTTCTTTTTCGGACATGGTGCAATCTCCTCACTTTCATCTAGATTCAGACCGACATGAACCGCCCCAACTGCGTTTCAGCGATTTCGCAAACCTCCGGTTTGTGGGTCTTTTCCTAAACTCGGTGCTTTTGCGCTTCGCTTCATCTCACTGGCTGAACTCGGTTTTGCCACCATACCAACTGTATTCGCGTACCAATAGCGCGATCCCTGTCAGAATTACTAGGTACTTGGACTTTACTGATTTTTGTCCGGAGGTGAGACTTGGTGTTGGTATGGATTAACGAACTGCAAACAGCGGTTCGATTCCGATCACCGCACGTCATCGCTGGTTAAGGCGCGCAGGAATTCAACGAGGTCATTAATCTCAACATCGTTAAGATTGAGAGGACCTATTCGTTCATCCAAGTGAGAGTTTGGATTGCCCCCGCGATTGTAGAAGCAGACGACATCGATCGGCGTCTTTATGGAACCGTCGTGCATATAGGGCGACGTTAGCTCTATATCGCGTAGTGTTGGAGTTTTGAAAGCACCGACCTCTGTTGATTTCATTGTGACTGCAAAGCGACCAAGTTCTGCGCTGCCTTCCGAATGAGACAGCAGCGTGAGCATAGAATCACGGGACGCACCGTGAGTCTTGTGAGTTGAAAGCTTGCCATGATCCTATCGAACAGAGCGTCAGAAATCGCAATGCCAGTGTTATGAAATTTGAAATCAGTTGTATTGAATGTCATGTCTTCGCGATTGACTCACCTTTCTTTAATGCAAAGCCAGTGCAGCAGATTGCCAGACCAGCAGGATGGTGCGACAAATGTGGAAAGTTATTTGAACGTGCGACGCCAAAAGTGAAATCAAGAGCAATCGATGTGCGCGTATTGTGCGTGCGAGAAATTTTTACTCGCTTTTTGGCTATCGTTAAGTTGTTGGAAAGATTGGTGGCCAGGGACGGAATCGAACCGCTGACGGCGGCCTTTTCAGGGCCGCTTACCGATTCGCCGAAGTGGTTTGAAATCAATCGATGTACCTGAGGATACAGAGCTTATGCCGTAGGTAATTTAGGATGGTTTAGGATGCTTTGGGCTGTTTTCGGCTTCTCGATGTGCGCGTATTGTGCGCGCCGTTGATTCATGCCCGTCTCGCGGGCTCATCTATCGCCTCATGCACGGCTGGACCCATTGTCTGTTCTACGTAGGTCAAAAAAAAGTCCTCAACGAAGAGTCTTACCTTTGCGACTTGGCGTCGATTTTGGCAGGCCATTTCCTTTGAAGATGAAATTGTCAATCATTCGATTCTGCCGGAGCTTCTGATTGCTGACGTCAGCGAGTTTTCCCGTCGGATCCAATTCGTGTGCGAGATACATTCACGCTCTGTTGTTCGACCAGAAGCGATACTCGCGCGTCCTGATGTTCAGAAACTTGATACCAAAATCTAAAGAAGTGGCCTCACCATGCCCCAAGCGCGTATTCTCCTTATATATATTAAGGACTGGGACGATCGGCGTGAATCGAGCGATGGGTTGTCTGCATCCTCTTTTGAAGTACGGAACGGTTCAACGACATCAACCTCAACTTTCTGGGGTGGTGAAACCAACCTTTACGATGATGCCGCGAGAAGAACCGAAACCTGGCCGAGGCCCAAATGCGCCAGAGCGCCGAAGGATTGGTTCATCACCAGGCCCGGATGGTCGAGGATCTTCTGGAACTTCGCGGCCGGCTGCGGGCCTTGTCCCGCCCCGAGGTAGGCCTGGCCCCGCAGGTAAGCGAGATAGAGGTTCCCCAGCTCATAGGTCGCGCTCCCGGCAGGCTCTTCAAGTGCGATGCCAGCGTTCACACCACGAGCGGCGATGGCCGCTCGGATCATCGGCAGGGTATGAAATCGTATGCTCGTACTTTCCGGATAGCGCTGAGCAAGATCATCGGCCAGTTGGGTGGCTTTCGCGGAATCGCCGGCTAATCCGAACGTTATCGCAACCAGGCCCTGAATGTATTTGATGTCCGACAGGCTGCGTGCTTCCTCCGCCTGACGTTTCGCCAAATCCAGGTTGCCCACCAGGGCCTCGCGCAAAGCAGCCTGGGCCAAAAAAGCAGCCGCCCTGGAGTTATTGCCACCGTGTTGCACGTCGTCAACCGCGCGCCGTGTCAACTCCCGCGCTTGAGACATCTGCCCGCGGTATGCTGCTGTGTCCGATTCAAAGGATAACGCGAATGGCGACCCTCCCGGCTTGCTAATCAAGAGGGCCGCCGTGCTCTCCATCCCGGCCGTATCCTGCTGCAGGAAACTGATCTGATATAGGCCGAGGTGAAGCTGCAGGGAATCAAGGTTGTGAGCCTGGGCTTCCTGTATCGTAGCTTTGGCCTCGTCCAGCCGGTTCAGCATGACGTACGCGAACATCAGATTAGAGTAGCCGACCACATTGCCAGGATCGCGCCTCAGGCTCTCTTGTCTTGCTGCAAGTGCCCTCTCGTGGTCCCCCTGCGTTGCATAGATGTTGCCCAGGTAGTTTGGTGGTACGTTGTCGCGGGGGTAGGCTCGCGCCCACAATTCGCAAACTTTGCGGGCGGCCTCGTAGTTTTCCGTGACATTAAGCTCGTAAGTGGACTCGATTGCGAACCTCTCCCGCTCGCTCACTCGCTGGCGCAGGTCGTACGCGCGGCGGGCGCTTTCCGCTGCCCGGGTGCTCTCGCCAATGTTTTGGTTGTTCGTCGCCAGCGCCACGTAGGCCATGGCGAAATTCGGATCCAGGCTGACGGCGCGCTCGAAAGACGCTATCGCGCCCTTGAAATCTGCGTTTACGTGCCAGGCCTTTGACCCCAGGCTGTAGGCCTGCAACGCTTCGACCGAGCTGGTGGTGACGTCCTGGGCCGGGACTTCATACTTCTGCACCGAAGCTAGCGATTCTCCCAATTCGTCGCGCAGCTTAGCCGCCGCTTTGCCCAGCGCCGGGATTACCTGCTCCCGGTTGTCTACTTTCTCCTTAACGTCCGCCAGCACCTCACCGCTTCGGCAGTCCACAGCTTTCAGGCCCAGTGTGTATGGGCCGCCGGTGCCGGACATGGATCCCTCAATGGTCGCTTTGCTCCCAGTGCGCTGACAGACGTCGCGCGCCAATTGATCGGTGAGGCGTGCATCTTTTGGCTTGGTCATCAGTGCCAGCGTCTGGGCAATATGATCGTCGGAAACCAGGGCCAGAAAAGGCGACTGCTCCAATAGCGACGCAAGCCCTTGCCGCAATGTTCCGTCGAATACGGAATCACCGGTGGTGTTGGTGAAGTCAGCAAGCACGATGGTGTCCTTGTCCGTGAGCTTGATGGATGTATGGAGATGAAGGTAGACGCCGACAGTCGCTAGCACAACGATGCCGAAGACGGCGATTGCCGCGAGTGCTTTCCAGTGTCTGTGCGCAAAGCTGGCTAAGCGACTGATCCTGGGGATCGCTGCGTCAGGCAGGGTAGGAGATCCAGTTTTTGCCTCAGTAGCCGTGAAGGCCCGTTGAGGATCGGTGTCCCGTTTCACCCCCGTCAAGCCAGCTTCTAGGTCCGATACAGACGCCGCTACCGGTGCACGATGAAGGTGGTCCGCCGCGCTGTCCTTCGGCTCCGCGACCAAGGTTTCCGCGGTTTGCGAGTCCGAATTCGTTACTATCCGCCTTCCCTCACCACTGCGCTGAAGTTCAGCTTCAAATTCCAAGCGCTGCTTCAGGGTTTTTAGATCTTGGCCCAAGTCTTTAGCCAGCTGATAACGCTCTTCCTCATCCTTCCGCAGTGCCTTGGTGATGATCCGTTCCAGTTCGGCGGGGACATCAGCCCGATATCTGGTGAGCAGTGGTGGATGCGTTGTCAGGACGGCCGCGATCACGTCGCTCATGGTCTTGCCAGTAAACGGCTGACAGTTGGTCACCATTTCGTAGAGCACGACGCCTAGACTCCAGATGTCAGTACGCCCATCCAGCGGTAAACCGCGGGCCTGTTCGGGTGACATGTAACGCGCCGTGCCCATCACCACACCTGGCGTTGTGAGGGGCAGCGCCCTGGTTAGTACTTCGGTATCGA
>WNGA01010856.1_pt1 | contig 11992 bp, 18 predicted proteins | sample 5400061 | NCBI WGS metagenome assembly WNGA01 (sample SAMN13153366, study PRJNA577476) | soil metagenome | isolation source: 100 cm soil or saprolite under grassland replicate 2 | place: USA:California | collected 2016-06-15
GATTCCGCTTGAATTGAATGCATACACCCTAGAGGGACGTTTTCTCAGCAATCCGCGTCGCGACTTTTCGGTTCAGCAAGAAGTGGCTACGTGGTTAGCACAGGGGAGACTCTGAGTTGCATTCAGCGCACGATCAAGGGACTGTTCTCATAACGGGCGCCTGCGGGCACATCGGACGTGAACTGTGTCACCTTTTGAGAAACGCCGACCGCGAGATCATGCCCATCGACATAGATCCGGATGGGACGCAAGGTACTGTTGCTTGCGATTTGCGGTCGGAGCAGTCTGTATCAGCGCTGTTCAGGACCCACTCGATCCAAACAGTCATACATTTGGCAGGCATCCTGCCCAGCGCCTTTCAAGCTGATCCCTTGGCGGGAGCCGCGGTCAATCTTAACGCTTCAATCGAGCTGATCCGGCAGGCAGCCGCTGCGCGCGTTAAGCGTTTTGTCTTTGCTAGCTCAATGAGCGTTTATGGATCGCGTGGGACATCACAGCCCCTAACGGAAACTGAGCCTGTAGTCCCCGACGAGCCATACGGCGGGTCAAAGCGAGTCATAGAGCTGATCGGAGGTGCGTTGGCCACGAAGAGCACGATTGAATTTGTCGCGCTACGTATTGCGAGGGTCGTCGGCCCTGGTATTAGGAAGTCGTTGTCTCTTTGGCATTCACAGATTTTCGAGACGGCTCTACGCCAGACTTCAATTGTCATTCCATTCTCGCCACAGGCCAGGCTGTCGCTGGTACACGTGAATGACGTTGCACGCATGCTTATGATGCTTGCGGATATAGGCGAAATCCGCAGCTCTATTTACAACACGCCGGCAGAGATATGGACGGCGCAGCGGTTGAAAGGGCTGATTGAGGAGATCCGCCGTTTTCGCGTAGAGCTCGTGGAAGGGGCGCCGGACGGCGGTCCCATGTGCGAGGGCAGCCGTTTCGTGCGCGAGTTCGGATTTCAGAGTCGCGGACTCCGAGCCCAGCTTTCGGATTGCGCGGCGCGCGACTAGCTCGCGTCTTCTGAAACAAAGAATTTCATGCTTGTGCTTTTGCCCTGTCCCTTCTTCGATACGCGGCTGTACCTTATTAAGAGCATGATGTTGGTTATTGCAGTTACCGCCACAATCTTGGCCTTTGTGCAAAACATGGTCATGTTCAGTCTGGGCATGAAGGAAATGGCCATTTTTTCTTTTCCCCTCTCATTCGTTGGGATTTTTCTTGCCGAAATCGCATTGGTATGGACGGGATACTTCTGTATCCGCAGATTCCTTTCCCACCGTCGCGCACTGGTACTGGCGGGGTGGGCGGTTGTCGTTCTGGGAGCAGCGGAACCGCTGCTTCCGGCGAGCTATTTCACAATCCTCGTTCAACACACGAAAAGAAAACATGTTCTCGAACAGATCGAGCAGGCAGGTAGCTCGATTGAAGCGCTAGCCTCAGATCAGGGCAGTAGCCGTTTTGCACTCACCTATAATCTGAGATTCCCCATGACCGCGCATTACCTGACCTTTCCAGCCTACCTAGGGCCCTCAGGTAACCGGGTATTCGGCAATTACTTTACGAAACTGCATCCTGAATACTATGAGGAAAATTACGTTTTCGATGCTGGCAAGCTGTATAGCTTTACTGTGGTGTTCGACACGGAAGGCAAACAGTTCGATTTCTCAAAGGAAAAAGCCAACATAGACATCTGCGACGGCCAGGACTATTTCATGGCTTGCAGAATCATGGGTGTCGGACTTGCGGGTGTGCCGGCGGCGGCGCTTACATCCCATCCTTCGCCGAGGCGACGTGAGCCGGCGGTCCGGCCGACAACGTGCGAGACGTTACCGAGAAGAGCATTCGCCTGGATGGACTCAAGCTTAAATCGGAGACAACCAAAGCGGGCGTGGCGGTGGAATTTTCCTATGTCATTACGAATGTGGGCAACAAAGATGTAGCCATACCCGGAAATGATTTCGCGAACGTGATCGGCGTCAATTATGGATGGGAAGCGGTGTCCGAGAGCGCAAAGAGGACGAAGGTCATTCCAGGTATCGTGCGATTCGGCAATGCCGTAGCCGCAGGCAGCGCGCAGTTCACTTTTGTTCACCAAAGCAGTCTCGCACCGGGCGAGAAGGTGAAGTTCCAGGATAAGATTGCGCCGTTCGAGCCTCTCGCCCCTGGACAATACAGGCTCCACGTCTACCTCTTCAGCCGCTACGCCACCGAACTCAATAAACCGGAGCAGGAGCTTGTCCAGGAGTTTTCCATCGTTCCGTGACGCCTGTCGTCCTCTGAGGGTCGCGAGAAGTCGCCGGTGATTCGTTTGCGGGGGACGTAGTTCAGCTGGTTAGAACGCCTGCCTGTCACGCAGGAGGCAGCGGGTTCGAGTCCCGTCGCTCCCGCCATTTGGATTTCGAACTGCATAGATGTCGCCGATGGGCTGCGTGAAGTCTCAAGCGCCAGCGTCGCGCTGCCGCCGACCAGGTGTCAGGCCACGGGACATGGCAACGCGCTCTGCGTCCTTGTTCATCTCGCGTCGGGTTATGGCGCTCTATGCAGGGCGAGAGGCCACCGTACCGCATTTCGGACAGGCGTGAAATTCCTCAATGATTCCGCCTAAGGCGGGATCGGTAAGTCTCATGTCTTGCAAATCGGTAGCATACACGAGCTTGTCGCAGTGGTGATTCATCTCTCCGCCACAGCGTGAACAGGTGATGTTATTTGCCGTTGTAGTCACAGCAATGATCTCGTTAATCCAGAGGAATTTGTTCACGCCCCTGGCGCAACGTCTTAGCCATCCAGATCAATTCCTCCACAAATTTGTCTATGCGCCGAATATATGAATCATCCAACAGCGCGCCGTCTGCGCTGAAGACCTTCTGTTGCGCACTTCGGAGACGGAGTTCCCGATCCTCAACTTAGAACAGGGCCGTATCGCGAATCGTTGGGGACGAATGATCTTCCATGTGGCTGACGTCGATGCATTCTGGACTTATCTCAAAAAGAAAGGATTTGATCCCGATAGCCAGGACGCCTCCTGGGGAGAGCGGTACTTCCACATGCACGATCCCGATGGGCATGAGCTGTCCTTTGCTCGGCCGCTATAAAATGGGAATTGACCCCCGCTCGACGCTGACGGTGGATCCGTATCAGGCATCCCAGCATCGAGCGATAGCAGCTCCAAGAGAGGAGGTTGACCATGTCGCTCGCTCGGCTCAAAGACTTTCTCGACAGCCAAAATATAAAATACGTGACCATCTCACACTCGGTTGCGTACACGGCGCAAGGGATCGCCGCGCTTACTCACACGCCAGGCAAAGAGTTGGCCAAGACAGTGATCGTGAAGCTGGATGGTTCGTTGGCTATGGCCATTGTTCCCGCCTCTTCGCAGGTTGATCTTTCCCGCCTGAGAACAGCAGCGGGTGCAACGCATGCTGTGCTTGCTTCGGAGCAAGAATTCAAGGACAGATTTCCCGACTGCGAAACGGGTGCGATGCCGCCCTTCGGAAATCTCTATGATCTGCCCGCCTTCGCTGACGAGAGTTTGTCTCGCGACAAGGAGATCGCATTCAATGCAGGTTCGCATCGCGAGCTTGTCCGCATGGCCTGGGAAGATTTCGGTAGGTTGGTGAAGCCCAGAATGGCCAAATTCGCGACGGGAAAAATCGGCTCCGCGGCGGCTTAACTTGCAATAGCGCTCGATCGGATCCTCATCAGAGTAACCGTCGTCAGCAGCACGCTGCCTCAAACAAAAAGAAAGCCCTCCGAAACTTTGAATTGCGCCTAGCGATCGAAGGGCATTTGTGACTTACTTCGTGCTAGCCGATTTGCATGTCTTCGAGATGTGCTTCATGCTCTGCACCGTCAGCGTGGGTTGTTGTGTCGCACCCGCTGGTGTGCCGGTTGTGGGACTTGTCGCAGTCGAGGCCGATGTCGTAGATCCGGTGATCTGCACCTCGTGTCCTACGTGTGCGCTGAGCTTCGAGGTGTCACCCTGAAGCTGATAGGTCGTTCCACTCTTGTCGGTCAAAGTGTAGTTCCCATCCGAGCCTTGCAGGCAGCCTTGTACCGTAGTCTGGCCGGAAGCAGACGTTGCGGTTTGACGTGACCCCGTCTGCGGATATTGGCTTTGTGCCTGCAGCCAAGCGGCCGAGACCAGAAGGCTTATTGCGAGCAGCAATGTCTTTGCCATAAATACTCCTCCTTTCGGGCCCCTATTCGATTACGCGTAGGGACCACTGGGTTTTCCACGAAAACGAGCCCCATCGAAGTCCTAGAGAGTAGGTTCGCCAGTAATTCGCGATCACTGCACCTCGGCAATCGCCACTTTGTTTACCCCACTGCACGCCAAATAGAGTTTGCCATCCTTTGTGGCGGCGATATTTCGGACCACGCCGCCGCCCGAAGGAATCGCGGTACTCGAAAATGTTTTCTCTTTCGGGTCAAAGCGAACCAGGGTGTTGGGACGAACTCCCGACTCGCTGTACCAGACGGTTCCATCTTTGGTGATGGCAATGCCGTAAGGATTCGAGCCGCCACCGCCGGGAGATCGCCACTCTTCAAATTTTCGGGTTGCCGGATCAAAGTGGCCCAAATAGCCGCGCGCGTAGTCGGTGTAATAGATTGTGTCATCAGGAGCGACAGCAATCCGGCGCGGGCGAGAGTCCGCATTGGGGATCGGGTATTCGGCAATCGCGAGAGTCTTCGGATCGATGCTACCAAGCTTATTCGAGCCGAACTCGCAGAAGTACGGGATTCCAGATTTCGTGACCGCGATGCCGTAGGGAACTGCATTCGGCGTCGGCACCTGCTTCACTTTGATATCACCGGTCTTCGGGTCGAGCCGGCCCACCACGTTCGATTCCTGGGTCGTGAACCATAGGATCCCGTGCCGATCGAATACTGGAGTGTGCGGATCGGCAGCGCCATCAGGCAGGCGGTATTCCGTAATCTCGCCAGTCGATGGATTCAGCTTGCCAATGTATCCCTTGGAAATCGCCGTAAACCAGATATTGCCCGCTGCATCAGCCGCCAAACCATGTGGGCCGGAGCCAGGAGTCTTGAGCGGAAATTCCTTAAATTGCCCAGTAGCGGGGTCGAGCCGGCCGAGTTTGTTCGCCATTTGTCCCGTGTACCAGAGCGAACCATCAGGGGCGACGGCCGGATCATGCGGACGCGATTTCGGCGTCGGCACATCGAATTCCTTGATCGACACTTTGGGTGAAGCGGCGATCAGGGCTGTGTTGATGGCAACCCAGATCAATGGGCCAGCCAGTAGAGCTTTAGGCACGCGCATAGGTGGGCTCCCTTGAGAGGAGTATTCACTCTGCGGCTTTGGATGATGCTGAAGCGATGCAGGTTAGCAGCTTCTTGGTAGTCCGATCCGCCGTATAGGCTGCAAGTTTGTAATAACCGCCTCAACCCATTCAATCGAAAGCAAATCCTTGCAAGAAAGACTGAACATCATACCTACGTATTGTGCATCGCAATAATTTTTGTGCATCGCAATAAGAAGCTAGCGAAGGAGGCTTCTATGAAGCACATTGTATTTTGCTTTGTGTTGTTGCTGGCCACCATCGGTTTTGGTCAGCAGCAGGGACAATCACCTCCCACAACTTCTCCGCCGTATCAAACTCCACCCACGTTCCCTGAGGGACGCCAGACACCAAGAGCAAAGATGCCGCCCGACACGCAAGCTCCCCCGCCGCAGACCATGTCCACCGAGAAAGTCGAGCAGCAAATCACGCAGCGTCTGAGCTCGGAACCAGAACTCTCCAAATCAAATATCGACGCCAAGGTTGACGAAAACTCGGTCGTACTGACGGGGAGCGTTGATACTGAAACACAGCACGACCTCGCCGTTCGCATAGTGCAGTCCTACGCGGGCGACAGAAAGATTGTGGACAAGATCAAGGTTAAAGAACAGACATAGGAGCCAGGGCAGGAGGCGTGTATGAAGGTCAAAGAAGTGATGAGCGCGAACCCAGCGTGCTGTACGCCAAATGACAGCGCGCAAAATGCAGCCAAGATGATGTGCGACCTCAACGTTGGTTCCATACCAGTGGTAGCTGATCACCAGTTCACGCGCACTGGTGGGCATGATCACAGACCGGGACCTCTGCTGCTCGATTGTCGTACATGGCCTGGATCCGAGGACAACACAGATCCAGGAATTCATTACTTACACTCCTGTTAGTTGCCGCGACGGAGAAAACGTAGCGACATGCGAACACTTGATGCAAGAGCACCAAGTCCGGTGCATTCCGGTCGTGGACGCGGAGGGTCGTGTGATCGGGATTGCGTCTCAGGCGGATCTAGCGCTGAAGGACAAGCCCGAGAGAGTGCACAAAACGGTTGCGGAAATTTCAAAACCAACCCGGCCTTCCATCATGGTTGCCTAAGGTGCAGCACGGGGGGTATAGACCCGCCGTGCTGCTCGTTCCCAGAGGGAAAGGCATTCAAGTGCCCACGAACTTGATCGGGGTCAACTGTGGATGGGAAGTAGTATCCGATAGCGGAAAGAAGACCAAGCGGGCGATCGGTGCTGCAGCGTGACTGTTCCCGATCGATCACTCCAGTATCGTGCGATTCGGGAATGCCGTCGCTGCTGGCACTGCTGCAGTTCACTTCTATTCGCGAAAAACAGTCTCGCGCCGGGCCGAGAAGGTGATGTTTCCGGATAAGATTGCCCCGTTCGAGCCTCTCGCGCCTATGCAATACAGGATCCATGTCGATCTCTTCAGCCGCTACGCCACCGAACTGAACAAGCCGGTGCAGGAGCTTGTGCAGAAGGTTTCTATCGTTCCATAACGCTGTCGTCCTCTGAGGTATGGACAGGATCGGGCAACGGTCACGCTGCCACACCCATCGTCCGTTGCTTCAGGACGCGGCAATGCCTCACGTGTTTAAAAAAGATATTCCCCGCAACTTTCCTTCCACACCTGCATGTTCGGACCACGAGAGCATGCTTCTGAGCCCGAGAGAGCACATGAACGGCGCCGCTTTCGGAAACGCCGTATTCTTTTATCAGCCATTTCGCGGTGGCCGGATCGATCAGCGTCATGTTGATTTGATCACCGTGCTTTCTGCAGAACTCCTCAAAAGATCTGTCCGTAACGAATGGGTCAAGGACCTTCAGTTTTCCCGTGCAGATAAAACCCTGAATCTGCTCGATCGTAATGCCGAGCAGATTAGCCGTACGCTCCCAGGAGTATGCATCGTGCTTTGCCACTAGCGCGCTGATTCTGTCCATGGCGGAGTGGTCGAAAGCGACATCATTACTGCTGCACAGTCTCAGCAGGGAACTGGTCGCGATACGGGGATCGCGTACCCTCATCATGCCGCTCCCGACGAAGTACCTGAGTCTGGCAGGACTTACACGCAATAATTTCTGTAGTGCCCGCTGCGACCAGCCATCGCTGACCTTTGCGCTCATGCCCAGCGCTCCCAGGCGGAAGCGGACAGCGCGAACCGAACGGCCGAGGCGCTGCGCGATCTTATTCACTGGCTCGTATCCCGCCCAATCCAATAGCCGCCCACTTCTTCAGCAGTCCACGGACGAGAGGTCGGCCGGGAGCGAGAGGCGGCGTTCTCCGATGCCTGTGATCCGCTCCGAGGAGGACATATTTGGAGCGTTCGCGTTTGCGAACTTCTTCGTAGCTGTCGGATGCGCCGCCAGCAATCGCCACGCTTCCATTCCGGAATTAACTGTAAGACCCTATTGATCGCCTTATGCTTTCCCGCGCGACCAAGCCTTAATCCCGTAATCAGGACTCGATCAATCGCGGGCAGGAATCGTGGATTAATCTTGGGGTGGCTAATACTTGATGCAAGTGCGGCTGACATGGCAACAACTCCCACGGCTGGCCGGTATGACGAGTGCACACCGGAAAAGATGGGAATGATCGTCACGCACTTCTGCAAGGAAGCGGTGTTTTCTCTTTCTTGTGGTCGGGATTCCGGACAACGGAGTCAGACGATATGGCGCGAAACCGTTCGAATTCGCCAGAATCTCTTAGACTTGACGCTTTTCCGGCTAAGTGAAAGGTTGTTTCTCCTGTCCGTGTCGGGATGTCGGACTGGGTGGTCGGAAATCCGAACGCGCTGGAAATCCGAAAACGAGCCTATTCTGGATCCCGGACTGCGCGAAACGATCTGCCTGGTGAGCTCAATTGCTCTTGTGGGGGTCGTACTGGGGCACGTCTTCGGACACGGCGAGAATGCACGCCTGTCCATCGAATTGGATCTTGTCCGCGGAGTGGGCCGTGACTTTGATCTCTCCTGATTTCGTGCGAAGCCGGGTCACGATGTTCCGGATCGGACCGCCTCGCTGCAGTTGCGCCAGCATGTACGCGCGATCCGCGGGATCCTCCCATATCCTGAGCTCATGAACCGTATGTCCCACTAGTTCCTCGCGGGAATAACCATAGCGGCGTTCGAAAGCGGCGTTTAGGTCCACGAATTTTCCTTCCTTGTAGGTTGTAATGGAAAACGGGACAGGGCTCGAGCGAAACACCTTTTGAAATCGATCTTCGGATTCGTTGCTCTCCTTTTGTCTGCGCCAATGCCGTCTCAGCTGCATGGAGGTCCGACAGACGTTTCTCCAATTCCGATGCGAAAATCTCTGCGCGCGCATAGAGTCGGGCAGTTTCTATTGCCGCAGCCCCAGGTATGGCCAGCAGTTCGGCGCGCCGGAGGTGTTCCTGGGTGAGCCGGTTTGGTTCTGCGTGGCCGACCGAGAGAAACCCCAAATATTCTCCGGAGGCAACTAGGGGACAGAAAGCCAGGAGCGCAGGTTTTTGTGGCCTTTGAAGGTTTGCCAATCCTTTTCCTCTGGTGTGTCGGGAACTAAAACGCTCTTCTTGCTTTCGGATGTGCGCCGCAGGAATGGGGACTGGTCATCCATGAGAGTCAGCGGGGCTCTCCACGATCTTTTTTCGGGATCGGAGTACAATCTCTCGCCAAGAGCCAACCAGTGGGGGCCGCCTTCCGGAACCAGACCCCTGCGCAGGTGTAAGGCACCACTTCCGCAAGAGACCGCAGGGGCGCGTCCATAACGTTGCCCATGTGAAGGTCTTGCGTGAGCGCGAGCGTCGCCTTACGGAGCGCCTCTTCTTCCGCCCACGCCGACTTAGCTATGGCGAGATTGGTCGCGACCTGTTCTTCTGCCTGCTTTTGCGCCGTGATTTCCAGAGCAGTTCCGACCAAGCGCGTAATCTTGCCTTCGGCATCGCGGACCGGGAAACCACGGACCCAAACCCAGCGAAGTTCTCCGCCAGGCCTTACGATCCGTTCAGCGCATCGAAAGCCCGCATCATCCGCGAGGATACCGGGAACTTCGTTCTCCGACGAAAATGGAATTCTGGGCGATCATGCACAGCGCATCGAAGCTGGAAGCAGCTGCGCAGTTGGGTTTTTTCGAGCCAATGCTACTGCGGGACTTGGCGGTGACTTGCACCTTGGTAACTGGAGCCACTTCCTTCTACCAGATGAAAATAGTCCATCCACATGAAACCGGAGCACCCAGTGCACCTTCGCCAGAAAGCGGCGCAGCTCCATCAGCGCGCTCGTCTGCGGGCTGCACTCGTGCCGGTCAAGGTTCGCATCGTACTCGGACTGGTTTTGGTCGCAGGAGTGTTCTTGGCGATTTACACCGCGCTTACGGCCAAGGATTCCAGCCTGCATTTAAAACTACAGCACGACTTCCATGGGGCGCAGGTCTCATTATGGGTGGATGACGAACTCGCCTACTCCGGCAAGATCACCGGCTCTGCAAGAAAGAGATTTGGCTTGATCCCCAGTGACTCGGCGCAAGGTAACTTGTCGCAGATAATACCGATGCGTTCCGGCCGGCATAATATCCGCCTACGGATTGAGCCCGAAGACGCGGCGATGCAGGAAGACAGCGTCAGTGGAGACTTTTCCCCTCACACGGAGCGCGAGCTCTCTGTCTCTGCCCGGCACAGCAGGCTCTCGGTGTCTTGGCAAGGAACAGGCAGAGATCTAGTCGAAACGTCCTCAACCTTTGGTTGGTTCTCGCGCTACGCTGGCTCGCTATTCCTGACGATCGTAGGTTCCATCATGTCCGCCCTAGCGGGATATGCCATCAAGGAACTGCCCGCGCGCTTCCGCTCCACATCCGATTCCGGGCCCGAGGCGGAGCTCGGTCCTCAATAGTTTTTGCGCAGCTTTTCGTCAAATAACTTTTTCGCTCTTTGGATAGAGGGAAGAAACCCATTCCAACCGAGAAACGATAACCGCCTGTCTTGTATCGATTGCCGAGCCACCATCCACGAGCAATCGCCAATTTCCCTAGCCTAACCAGGAGAAGGTTCCTATGAAGCTTCATCGTAATGAATCCTGTCCAATTCACCGATCCCTTGTCTGCTGCGGCCGTGAGCCAGTGCAGAGAGTGCACATTTTACGCCTGGGCGTCCAGCGCATTGAGGATCCGCATCACCCGAGAGGATATCGGGAACTGAGGTCAGCGGCAGAGATGCGAAAGCTGCTAAATCGCAAGATCGTCGAGCAGAACCGCATATGCGCAATGGTCGCGGAACGCTCGCCAGAGCCTTATCAGTTCGAACAGGTCTTAAGCGGATGCGGCCCGCAGGATGCCATGTGGTTTAAAATCGTCTGGCGATTGTGCAACTTTCGTACTGTAGGTAGTTCGCCATCCCGATCGGCGGGGCACATCTCACCCTAAGAAGTCTCCAGGGGGATTGTCGCGCACCTCACGGCGCCACAAATTGCAGAAACATCTAGCTCCCCCTTTGCTGTCCTGCAGGTTCGTGGTAGACTAAACTAGTTAAACTAAGTTTTGGTGAGGAACATGAAAACAGTGAACATTCACGAGGCGAAAACTCAGCTCTCGAAACTCATAGAAGAGGCTTCAAAGGGTGAGGCGTTCGTTATTGCCAAGGCTGGTAAACCAGTTGTAAAGGTGACTGCTCTTAGCGCTCCAACCGGTGCTCAAGTACGGCGGCTCGGTTTCATGACGGGGCAGATCTCTGTGCCGGACGACTTTGATCGAATGGGCAAGGAGGAGATCGAGCGAATCTTCGGCGGTGGTGCATGAAACTTTTGCTGGATACACATCTTCTCCTTTGGGCTGCCGGTGAACCCAAGCGCCTCTCAAAACAAGCTCGAACCTTGATCGACAATACGGACAACGAGCTTTTCTTCAGTGCGGCTAGTCTATGGGAAGTGGCGATTAAGCGCGGCTTGGGCCGGGAAGATTTTAAGGTGGATGCGCGGTTGCTGCGCCGCGGGCTATTGGACAATGGGTACAGCGAGTTGCCAATCATCAGCGATCATGTCGTCGCCACGGAGAGTTTGCCGCTGATTCACAAGGACCCTTTCGACAGAATCTTAGTGGCACAGGCGACGGTGGAAGGTGTCACGCTATTAACCATCGATTCCTTGGTGTCGCAGTACCCGGGTCCTATTAGGACAGTGTAGGAATCTATGCTACTGGAGTGGAGAGTAGAACTGAAGAGTCTGGACGTGTGCCGGATGTGTACCAAACTGCGGCGATCCTTAGTCCTCACCGGGACTAGCCTCGAGCTAATCTTCAATTCCTATTCGCCCAACGATGTCGACTTGCCTGACGGCCGATCAGCCGGCCAGCGATTACTTCCGAATTGCCCGTGATCCACCCACGATTCGTTGGCAGAGCCTCCTACAAGCCGACTTGAACGAAGCCGCAAAGCGGCGGACGCTTGCGCGTGGCGTTGAGTCGGCCTTTGAGGCGATGAGCTAAGTTGTGTCACAGAGAAGGAGGTATCTCTGTGACACATCTACGGCAGATCATGCTGCAGGAACTGCAGCGTCGCAACTACTCCGAGTCAACCATCCGCGCTTACATTCGAACAGTCGAGCACTACTCCCGACACTTTCACCGTGCCCCGGATCAACTCGGTCCAGAACATCTTCGCGAGTATCAGGCCGCCATGTTCCGCGAGTGGAAGCTGGCTCCCAATACGGTGACCCAGAAGCTGGCGGCGTT
>WNGA01027437.1_pt1 | contig 11992 bp, 11 predicted proteins | sample 5400061 | NCBI WGS metagenome assembly WNGA01 (sample SAMN13153366, study PRJNA577476) | soil metagenome | isolation source: 100 cm soil or saprolite under grassland replicate 2 | place: USA:California | collected 2016-06-15
ATGGGCGGCGGCCTGCTTGTCGGCCTCTCGAACAAGGACGCCGCCCGCTACGCCTTTCTGCTCGCAACGCCGATCATCGGCGCAGCCGCAATCCTCAAGCTGCCCGAGCTCTTCGGCCACCAGGGCGCCGGCGTGCGCGGCCAGGCCCTGGTCGGCGCACTCTTCTCGGCGCTGACGGCCTTCCTCGCCGTCAAGTTCCTGATGCGCTACTTCGAGACGAACACGCTGATCCCGTTCGCCGTCTACTGCCTGCTGGCCGGCCTGGGGACGACGCTCTACTTCGTCACCTAGGAGGAGCGCAGCGCAGCGCGGGCGGACGCCGCGGCCTCGTCCGCAAAGCACCTCGCCTTGGAGACGCGCTCGTCCGCCGGAGCGACCGCCAGATTGATCTCGACCAGCTGAGCCGCGATCCGCGCGCTCGCCTCCGCCAGGGCGGCGCCTGCAGCCGCTTCGGCGCAAACCGCCTCGTTCGCGCGTTCGGCGACGAGCGCCCCCAGAGCCGCCACGTCGGCCGCGGCCTCGGCGATCTGCAGGGGAACGTCGGCTGCCCGGGAGAGAGCGTCGGCGATCTCGGCGTCGCGCCTCTCCGGCTCCGTCCCGGTGGGCGAGCGCATCGCCTCGAGCGCCTGTCCGTAGACCTGCGCATCGGTCTCGGCCAGCGGAATCACACGTGCCCGCAGCGAGTCGGCCTGGACGATGACGCCCGAGGCCTCCCCCCAGCCCTCCTGGGAGATGCGCGCGGCCTTCGCCACCAGCGCCGCGCCCATCGCCGTCGCAAGTGCGGCCACGGATCCCGCACCGGGAACGGGCGCGTCGGTTGCGAGGTCTTCGAGGAGAGCTTCGAGGGATTCGGAGAGGGCCAGGCCGCGATTCTACGACTGCTGCAAGCGGCGCCGGATTTCTTCCAGCTCCCGCTCCGCAGGCTCGTACCCCTCGGCGGCGAGCGCCGCCTCGAGGTCGGCGATGAGCGCCTTGCGGAACTCGATGTCGGCCTCGGCACGCGCGACGATGTGGTCGAGCGAGCGCCGGGCGGCCGGCAGCTCCTGTGCGGCCTTTAACCACGCCTCCGGCGCCGGCGGCAGGGCGGCGATCAGCGCAGCGATTCTCTCCTCGTCGTAGGTCATCGTTCTCTAGACGGCCGAGCCCCCGGAATTCTTCCCTTCGAGCACCTCACGCAGCTTGGCCAGGCAGCGCGAGATGCGGCTCGCGATCGTCCCCGCGGGAAGCTGGAGCGCGTCCCCGATCGTGCGATAGCTCTCGTCGCGCGCGAAGAAGCGGTCGAGGACCTCCCTGCAGTCTCCCGACAGCCCGGCGAGCGCCTCGTGGACGGACAGGGCCTCGTCCAGCCGGACGAGCGTCGCGTCGGGCTCGGCCTGCTCGTCTCCTTCCTCCAGCAGCTGCTCGCGCGAGCCGGCACGGATCCGATCGATGCAGAGCCGGCGCGTGAGCTGCGCGATCCAGGGGCGGACGGCCGCGTCGTCGCGAAGCTTGTCGAGATTCTCGTAGACCCGCGCGAAGCACTCCTGGAAGATGTCCTCGGCGTCGGCCTCGGACAGGCGAAAGGCTTGCATCGCGATCCCGTAGACGTATCGGGAGAAACGCTCGACCAGCTCGCGCCAGGCGTCCTCGTCCCCTGCGCGGCAGCGCGCGACGAGCTCAGAATCGGAAGGGGGGGCCTGCACGGCCCCCCCATCAAATCGCACTCGCTGTGCGTTCGTCTAGTCCGACTGCGCCTTGGCGTGCTGGGAAACGCACTTGCCGAAGGCGTTGGACTTGTTCTTGTTCGTGCCGTACTTGGCCTTGAACGCGACAGGGTCAAGAGCGCGCTCTGCCTTGCAGGTCTTGGCGGCGTTGATCGTCGCCTCCTGCTGCTGATCCTCTTGCGCCTGCGCCTTCTGAGAAACGCACTTGCCGAAGGCGTTGGCCTTGTTCTTGCCCGTGCCGTACTTGGCCTTGAACGCGGCCGGATCAAGAGCCTGCTCGGCCCTGCACGCCTTGGCGGCGTTCGCCTGATCCGCAGCGTTCGCGCTCGCAAGCTTGGAAACGCACTTGCCGAACGCGTTCGACTTGTTCTTGTTCGTGCCGTAGAGATCCTTGAAGGCCTTGTCGCCGATCGCGGCCCTCTGGTCACGGCACTGCTTCTGCGCTGTCGCCTGGTCCGCCGGGCTCGGGTCCGCGAGAGAAAACGCCGGGACGGCGAGCAGAGCGGCAAAAGCGGCTAGCAGTGCGATCCTTCGCATAGAGAAACCCTCCCTGTCGTGATTGTCGGACATCGACTTCATGATCATTCCCACCCGATGTGTGGGACGTGTTAGCACAGCGTAAAACTTCTCCGCGGAATTTACAAGAGCTTTGCTAAAGAACTCCGAGGCTGCGGGGCTAGGATTCGAACCTAGACTACCCGGTCCAGAGCCGGGCGTCCTACCATTAGACGACCCCGCAACGGACTCGATTCTAGCCGCGCTTCAGGCCACTTCCGCTGCCCAGTCTCCGTAGAGCGAGAGGTAGAGGCCGCGGCGCGCCATCAGCTCGTCGTGCGTCCCCTGCTCGACGATCCGGCCCTGCTCGAGCACGACGATCCGGTCGGCGCCGCGGATCGTCGAGAGCCGATGGGCGATCACGAAGGCTGTCCGGTCAGCCAGGAGCAGCCGCAGGGCCTGTTCGATCTTGCGCTCGGTGCCGATGTCTACCGATGAGGTGGCCTCGTCCAGGATCAAGAGGCGCGGGTCGGCGAGCAGCGCCCGGGCGAATGCAACCAGCTGGCGCTGGCCGAGCGAGAGCCGCGAGCCGCGCTCCTGCACATCCGTCTCGTAGCCGTTCTCGAGCCGCATGATGAAGTCGTGCGCGCCGACTGTTTGCGCCGCCGCTATCACCTCGGCGGGAGTCGCGTCGAGCTTCGCGAACGAGATGTTCTCTCGCACGCTGCCGGCGAAGAGGAATCCCTCCTGCGGCACGATTCCGAGCTGACGCCGTAGCGACTCCTGTGTGACGTCGCGCAGGTCGATTCCGTCGATCGTGATCCGGCCGTCGCGCGGGTCATAGAAGCGCGCAAGAAGCTTCGCGATCGTGGACTTGCCGGCGCCCGTATGGCCGACGAGGGCGATCGTCGTCCCGGCCGGCACCTCGAGGTCGATTCCGTGCAGGACTTCGGGCCCGTCGCCGTAGCCGAACCGAACCGCCTCGAACCTGACATGACCCTCGACCCGAGGCAGGTCCCGTGCGCCGGGGCGGTCGTTCACCTCGGGTTCTTCGTCCATTACATCCATGATCTTGTCCAGCGCCGCGACGGCCGACAGGAACGTGTTGTAGAGCTGCGAGAGCTGCTGCACCGGGTCGAAGAAGTTCGACAGGTACAGCATGAAGGCGAAGAGCGTTCCGATCTGGATCTCGTTGTGGAAGTACAGATAGCCGCCGAAGCCGAGGACGACGGCGATCGCGATCGACGAGAGGAAGTCGACGAAGGGGAAGTACAGGCCGTTCAGCACCACCGTCTGCTGGTTCGACTCGCGGTAGTCGGCGTTGACCCGCTTGAAGTTCCGCTCCTGCGCGAGCTCGCGGGTGAACGACTGGACTACGCGCATTCCGGCGATGTCCTCGGCCAGCGTCGCAGTGACGGTCCCCAGCTTCACCCTCACGGCGTTGTAGGCCCGGGTGGCGCGGACGCGGAAGATCGCAGTCGCGACGCTCATGAACGGAAGCACGAACAGCGTCGCGAGCGCGAGCCGCCAGTCGAGCAGGAAGAGGATGATGGCCGTTCCGAAAAGGGTGAGCGTGCTCTGGACGAGGCTCGTGACGCCGTCCGTGACGAGCTGGTCGATTGCCTCGACGTCGTTCGTCAGCCTGCTGATGATCACGCCGGCGCGGTTGCGCTCGTAGAAGCCGAGCGAGAGCCGCTGCAGGTGGCGGAATAGGAGGTTGCGGAGGTCGGCCAGTATGCGCTCGCCCGTCCAGCCGGTGAAGTACGTCTGCGCGTAGCTCGCGCCCAGGTTGAGGACGCCGGCGCCCAGGAACGCGATCACCACGATCACCAGCGTGTGCAGGTGCTCCTGCCGGATGCCCTGGTCGACCGCGATCTTGGCGAGGTAGGGCGGGGCGAGCGCGGTCGCGGTCGCGACGAGCAGCGAGGCGAGCGCGAGCGAGGTGCGGAGCTTGTACCGCTTGGCCAGCCGCGCCAGCGTCGTCACTCGCCGGACGGTCTGGGCCCACGACCAGTCCTCCACCTGCGCGCCGCGCTGGCGGGTCATGTACGACCCGGGCTGCCAAACCCTCATGACGCGGCCGCCTCTACCTCTTCGATCATCTGATGCTCCAGGAGGCCGTGCTCGTAGATCTCCCGGTAGACGTCGTTCGTCTCGATCAGCTCGTCGTGCGTCCCGCGCGCGGCCAGCCTGCCCCCGTCGAGGACGACGATCTCGTCCGCGAGCGCAATCGTCGAGAGGCGGTGCGCGATGATGATCGTCGTCCGACCCTTCATTGCCTGGCGCAGGCCGAGGCGGATGTGGGCCTCGGTGGTCGCGTCGACGGAGGCGGTCGCGTCGTCGAGGATGAGGATGCGCGGGTCGACGATGAGAGCGCGTGCAATCGCGATCCGCTGCCGCTGACCTCCTGAGAGCGTGATCCCGCGCTCGCCGATGACCGTGTCGTAGCGGTCCGGCAGACGGTCGATGAACTCGTGCGCCTGGGCGAGCCGCGCCGCCTGCTCGATGTCCTCGTCGGTCGCCTCGGGAGCGCCGAAGGCGATGTTCTCCCGCACGCTCGCCGAGAACAGGAAGGGATCCTGCGAGATCACTCCGATCTGGGCGCGGAGCGAGGCAAGCTTCACGTCGCGGACGTCGCCTCCGTCGATAGTCACACGACCCTCGGTGACGTCGTAGAAGCGGGGGACGAGCGATGCAAGCGTCGTCTTACCGGAGCCCGTCTGCCCGATCAGCGCCACCGTGCGGCCGGCCTCGAGGTCGAGCCCGACCTTCTCGAGCACCGGGCGCTCCGGGTCGTAGCCGAAGGAAACGTCCTCGAAGCGAACGAGCCCCTTGCCGTGCGGCAGGTCAATCGCATCCGGTGAGTCCGCGACCTCCTCGGGCTCGTCGATGACCTGGAAGATGCGCTCGCCCGAGGCGGTTGCCCGCTGCGACTGTCCGATCCACATCCCGAGCATCCGCAGCGGCATCACGAGCATCGTCAGCAGCAGGTTGAACGCGACGAAATGGCCCAGCTGCATCTGCCCGTTGACGACCATGCGCCCGCCGACCAGCAGGACCGCCGCCTGCGCCACGAGCGGGATGAACGAGATCAGAGGGACGTAGTAAGCGCGCTGCCGGTTCGCTCTCACGCTCTGGCCGAAGACCGCTTCGGAGCGCACCTCGAACTTCGCCTGCTCTGTCTTCTCCTGCGCGAAGGCTTTGACGACGTGGACGCCGACGATGTTCTCCTCGGCCACCGTGGCGACGTCGGCCATCTTCTGCTGGACGTCGCGCAGGATCGGGTGGGAGATGTGGCTGTAGCGGTACGCGAGCCCGACCAGCACCGGAGTGATCGCAAGCGCGATCAGGAACAGGCGCCAGTCGTACCAGAGCATTACCCCGGTCACGCCGAGAAGCGTGAGCACGTGCTGGAAGAAGAAGATCAGCCCGTAGCCGAGAAAGAAGCGGACGTTCTGCAGATCGACCGTCGCACGGGACATGAGCTGCCCGGTCTGGTTTCGGTCGTAGAAACCGAACGAGAGCCGGAGCAGATGTGAGTACAGGCGGTTGCGCATGTCGTATTCGACGGCGAGCGCCTGCCGTCCCGAGATCAAGCGCCTGCCGACCATGAACAGCGCCTTTGCTAGGCCGATGACCGCGATCAGGATCACGAAGGCCCAGAGCCCGTGGCGGTCGTGCGGGACGATCGCCTTGTCGACCACCGTCCCGGCTATCTGCGCGCCCTGAGAGGCCGCCGCGAGGAGGACGGAGACGGTGAGCGAGAGCTTGTAGGGGCGCAGGAACCCGAGCAGCCGGGCGAACGTCTGTCGGTATGCGACCGGCGTAGCGTCCATTCGAAACCCAGTGGAGGGTAGTTAGGCGACAATCCGAGCCGATGGAAATTCCGGAGACCCGCTACGCCCGCAGCGGCGACGTCTCGATCGCCTACCAGGTCACCGGCGACGGGCCGTTCGACATCGTCTTCATTCCGCCGTTCACCTCCCACGTCGAGCTCGCGTGGGGAGTCCCGACGATCGCCTCCTTCAACCGCCGGCTCGCCTCGTTTTGCCGGCTCATTCGCTTCGACAAGCGCGGAACGGGCATGTCCGACCCGGTGACCGGGGCGCCGTCGCTGGAGGAACGAATGGATGACGTTCGCGCCGTCATGGACGCGGCCGGCTCCGAGCGGGCCGGGCTCATCGGCGTCTCCGAAGGAGGTCCGATGAGCATCGTCTTCGCCGCCACCTATCCCGAGCGCGTTTGGGCACTCATCCTTGCCGGGACCTACGCTCGCGCTCGGTGGGCTCCCGATTACCCCTCGGGCTGGCGCGAGGAACCGGCGGGGGAGGAGGAGCCAGAGCCGCCGTGGCCCGAGGTTGCGGTCGAGGTTGCGAAGAACATCGCCCCCAGCGCTCAAGGGGAGGACCGGCGCGCTTTGGTGGATTACATCCGGATGAGCTCGAGCCCCGGCGCCGTTGCGGCGCTCACCCGCATGAACTGGGAGATCGACGTCCGCCACGTGCTGCCCGCCGTCCGCGTGCCGACTCTCATCTTGAACCGGGAGGCCGAACGTCCGATGTTCGTCCACGGAGCTCGGTTTCTCGCCGAACACATTCCCGGAGCCAGACACGTCGAGCTGCCGGGGACTGACCACGCCATCATGGCCGGGGACCAAGACACCCCGCTACGCGAGATCGAGGGTTTCCTGACCCGGGTCTGGGAAGAGGGAGGCTCACAAGAGGTCGAGCCCGACAGCGTTCTTGCGACTGTGCTGTTCACCGACCTGGTCGGCTCGACGGCGAAAGCGGCCGAGCTCGGCGACCGCGCCTGGCGCGAGCTCCTCTCGGAACACCACGAGCTCACCCGCCGCCAGCTCCAGCGTTTCCGCGGCCAGGAAATCGACACTGCGGGTGACGGCTTCTTTGCTTCCTTCGACGGGCCGGCCCGCGCTATCCGTTGCGCGCGCTCGATCTCCGAGCAGGTGAAAGAGCTCGGCCTTGAGGTCAGAGCCGGCCTACACAGCGGCGAGTGCGAGCTGCTCGACGGGAAGGTGACCGGGATCGCAGTCTCGATTGGCGCGCGCGTGGCGGCGGAGGCCGACCCTGGGGAAGTGCTCGTCTCGCAGACGGTCAAGGATCTCGTCGCCGGCTCGGGGATCCAGTTCCAAGACCGCGGCGCGGCGGAGCTGAAGGGCGTCCCGGGAGAGTGGCGGCTTTACTCGGTCCGCGAGTAGATGGAGATCCCACAGACCAAATACGCGAAGAGCGGCGACGTCTCGGTTGCATACCAAGTCTTCGGCAAAGGGCCGTTCGACATCGTCTTCGCGCCGTCCCAAGTCACCCATGTCGAGCTGCAGTGGAAGGTGCGGCCATGGGCGGCGTTCTTCGAACGTTTGGCCGACCTCGGCCGCGTGATTGTGTTCGACAAGCGCGGGACCGGCATGTCGGACCGAGTCGTAGGCATCCCTGACATGGAGCAGCGGATGGACGACGTCCGGGCTGTGATGGATGCGGCCGGCTCGGAGCGCGCTGCACTGATCGGCACGTCGGAGGGCGGCGCGCTCTCGGCGCTCTTCGCGGCGACCTATCCAGGGCGGTGCTGGAGCCTCGTCCTCTGGGGATCGATGCCTCGCTATCGCTTCGCCTCCGACTACCGCGGTGGAAACACCGAGGAGGAAGAACGGGCATACGACGAGTATGAGGCTGAGCATCCATGGGGGGAACAGGAACGGATGGAATTCTTCGCCGACTGGCTGATCCCCGACGCGGCTTCGGTCGACAGGCAGGCACTGATCAACATGCTCCTGGCGGGGGCCGATGTCGACGGGGTGCGCACGCTCCGGAACATGAACATCGCAATGGACATTCGTCCTGCCCTTCCGGCGATCAGCGCTCCAACGCTCGTCATGTACCGCGAGCAGGAACCACCCGTCATCACCTACGGCTCGAACGTATACGCCGAGTTGATCCCGGACGCCCTCCTGGTCGAGCTTCCCGGCGCGGGCCACTTCCCGTTCGGGGGCGACTCTGCTTCCGCGCTTGCACAGATCGAGGAGTTTCTGTTGCGGACCTGGACGGGGACGCCGGCCCGGCCCGAGTTCGACCGCGTTCTGACGACGATCCTGTTCACCGATGTGGTCGGCTCGACCGAGAAGGCGGTCGAGCTCGGTGACCGAGCCTGGCGCCAGCTCCTCGAGCGCCACCACGCAATGATTCGCATCGAGCTTGCGCGGTTCCGCGGCAGCGAGCTCGATACATCAGGCGACGGCTTCTTTGCACGCTTCGACGGCCCTGCGCGGGCGATTCGTTGCGCCCGCTCGATCTCCGAGCAGGTCAATCAACTCGGAATCGAGGTCAGGGCGGGCCTCCACACCGGGGAGTGCGAGCTGCTCGACGACAAGGTCGCTGGAATAGCCGTGTCGATCGGGGCCCGCGTAGCGGCGCAGGCCGGCCCTGGGGAAGTGCTCGTCTCGCAGACGGTCAAGGATCTCGTCGCCGGCTCGGGGATCCAGTTCCAAGACCGCGGCGCGGCGGAGCTGAAGGGCGTCCCCGGCGAGTGGAGGCTATTCGCGGTCGAGTCGGGCTAGCTCCGAGCCGACGAGCTCGAGTGCCGTTCCCAGTCGGCGGCGATTGCCGGAGTCGTTGAGCCAGCCGCTGGCGCCGGAAGGGTGGGGCAGAGGAATGCACGCCGCGTCCTCGTGCGCGAGGCGCGTGCCGACACAGGCGAGGCTCGGCTCTCCCAGCAGTCGACGCGCTGCCATCCCTCCCACGGTCACGATCAACTTCGGGCGCAGAAGCCGCAGCTCCCAGTCGCGCCAGAAGGCGCACAGCTCCTGCTCCCGCGGCGTCGGCGTCCGGTCGCCGCGGCCTGAGGGCGGTCTCCCGGGATAGCAGCGCGTAATCGAAGCGCAGTAGAAGGTGGCGTAGAACTCCTCCTCGTCGAGCTCCAGCCAGCGCCGCAGCGTCTGACCCGCGCGGCCGCGCCAGGGCCGCCGCGCCTGTCCTTCGAGGATCCCCGGCGCCTGGCCGAGGATGTAGGCCCGCTGCCCCTCGTGTCCCTCCAGCACCGGCAGCGACTCGAGGGGGTAGCCGGCTTCGCTACACGCGCGGCAGACGCGGTTGTCGCGCTGGAGCGATCGGAGGGAGTGGTAGCTCGACCGGCGCCGAGTCACGGGGAGCGGACGACGAGGAAGTACCGCTCGCCCTGGTACAGGATGTCGCCGCCGCCGAGCTCCGCCAGCAACTCGTCGGGCTGGAAGTAGCGCTTGAAGACCTGCCAGCGGGAGCCGTCTGTGAGGACGCGCTCCTCCCATCGCTTCGCCGGCACCTCCTCCCGCCGGATCGACGCGATGACGACCAGCTCGGGCGCGAGGCGTCGCGCCTCGGAGAGAAACCGGAGCCGCTCGGGCTCCTCGAGATGGCAGTAGAAGTAGCTGGCGAAGACCCGGTCGAACTCGCCGTCTGCAAACGGCAGCTCCAAGGCGTCACCCTGGACGAACGTCGCGTCCGAAACCCTCTCCCGGGCAAATTCGAGCATCGCCTCGCTCTGGTCGAGCCCGACGACCTCGCCGCGCAGGTGCTGGGTGAGAAATCCGGTTCCGCAGGCGACGTCGAGCGTTCTCGCCGGCGAGAGCTCCGAGACGACGCGCTCCAGCTCCGCGCGCTCCTCGTCCCAGCCCGGCCGGTCGCGCTCGGCGAAGGGGCCCTGCCCGAGCCACCAGTCGTCGTACTCGCCGGCGCGCGCGTGGTAGTAGGCCTTCACGCTCCTACAGTATGCGCGTGCTCGAATCGATCCCGAACTTCTCCGAGGGGCGAAATCGCGCGACGATCGACGCGCTCGCCGACGCGATGTCCTCGCGCGCGCGACTGCTGGACGTCCACGCCGATCCGGACCACAACCGCTCGGTCTTCAGCATCGTGGGCGAGGCCGACGAGCTCGTCGAAGCGCTCGTCGCGGGGATCTCATGTGCACTGGAGCACATCGACGTCCGGGAGCACGAGGGAGCACACCCGCGGATCGGCGCGGCCGACATCGTCCCCCTCGTTCCCATCGTCGCCGAGGACATGGAACATGCCAAGGAGACCGCCCTTCGCCTCGCCGAGCGCGTGGGCTCAGAGCTCGAGCTGCCGGTCTTCCTCTATGCCGAGCATGCGCCGGGCCGAGGCCCGGCGTTCTTCCGTCGGGGCGGTCCGGAAGAGCTGGAGCGGCGAATCGACGCCGGCGAGCTCACGCCGGATTTCGGGCCCAAGCGACTTCATGCCTCCGGGGGAGGCGTGCTCATCGGCGCCCGCCGGCCGCTCATCGCCTTCAACGTGAACCTGCGCGGAAGCCTCGACGCCGCCCGCGAGGTCGCAAGCGCGGTCCGTGAGCGCGACGGGGGCTTCCCGGGGGTGCGCGCGCTCGGCCTCGACCTGCCACGGGCGGGGCTCGTTCAGGTGAGCATGAATGTAGAGGACCTGGAGGCCGCGGAGCTGCACGAGATCGTCGCGAAGGTCGAGGCCGAAGCTCGTGCGCGCGGAGCGGAAGTCATCGGCTCCGAGCTCGTCGGATTGATGCCGGCCTCAGCCGCGGCAGCGGCCGCCGGCGCAGCGCTCAGAATCGAAGGCTTCGATCCGTCGCGAGTGCTCGAGCTTCGAATCCTCGAGAAATGATGGCTCCCGCGATTCCGACTACAGGCAGCGCCAGCGCCGCCGCCGCGAAGATCGTCCGCGGAGCGAGGATCGCGAACAAGGGCGAGACGAACAGAAGGCCGGTGGCATGCGCGCCGCGATGGGTGAGCGAGATCAGGCCGAGGACGCGGCCCAGTAGATGGTCCGGCACCTCCTCCTGCGCCGCAGAGTTGGCGAGTACCCACGCCGAGCCCTGGCCGACACCGCAGAGAACGGCTCCCGCGAGCGCAACGCCCAGCGAGCCCGCAAAGGCGAACAGGGCATAGGCGGGGAGGTAGAAGCACCAGGCGAGCAAGCTCCCGAGCGCCTTCCGCCGGATCTCCCGCCGCGCCAGGAAGACGCCCGCGATCACCGATCCCACCGCGTACGCCGCGGCCATGAGCGCGAAGCTGCCGGGCCCGCGGTGAAGCGAGTCCCGAACGAACGTGGGCACGCCGACCATCCACGTCCCCGAGGAAATCGTGACACCTACCGCGATCACGACGACGGCGCCGGCGAGCATCGGAAGAGGGCGCAGCGCGGCGAAGCCCTCGCGGATCCGGGGGACGGCCTCATGGGCAGCGCGGCCCCGGCCCGCGCTCACACCGGCCAGCAGCGCCGCCGAGACGAAGAACGAGCCCGCGTTGACGGCGAAGAAGGCGCTGATCGGAAGGAAGGCAAGAAGTCCCGCCGCCGCCGCCCACCCGCCGACCGAGAGGGCATCGGCCGTCGCCCGTACGAGGCCATTCGCGCGCTGCACGTTCTCTCGGTCGACGAGCGATGGTAAGAGGGCGCCGTAGGCGGGATCGAAGTAGCTGGCGGCTGCCGTGAGCGCGAAAGCAGCCACGATCAGCAGCCAGAGCGGGAGCTCTCCGCTCAGCCCGAGCGCTGCGACCGGGATCAGGAGCGCGCCGCGGAAGAGATCGGCGGCGATCATCGTCCGTCGCCGGTCGAGCCGGTCGGCGACCAGCCCTCCGTGGAACCCGAAGCCGAGCGCGGGGATGCTGTCTGCGAGGCGCACGCCCATCACGCCGAGCGGCCCGCCGGCGACGAGCGCGAACCACATCAGCGCCACGTACTGAAACGCGTCGCCGAGCTCGCTCGCGGCGATGGCGAGGTAAACGCGCCGGAAGTCGCGGCGACGCAGCAGCCGGAGAGGGCCTT
>WNGA01010857.1_pt2 | contig 11991 bp, 7 predicted proteins | sample 5400061 | NCBI WGS metagenome assembly WNGA01 (sample SAMN13153366, study PRJNA577476) | soil metagenome | isolation source: 100 cm soil or saprolite under grassland replicate 2 | place: USA:California | collected 2016-06-15
CGTTGATGATCGACGTCCCGCGATTGAAACATCAGGACCGCGGCCTCTGCCGAGTTGATGCCGGGGCAATCAAACGGAAAGTCTTTGGTACGCCCCACGAAGACAACGTTGGGTTCGACGTCGTTGAAGACTCCCGCCTCGTTCCCGATGTGTTGCCGCGAGAAGAGCACGACGGTGTAGTTGGTCGCCATGGTTCGAGGGCTCCCGTGCATCGGGACGCGTGCATTTCCTGAGTCTGGAAGGTACTCCCTAGCGACAGGACAGGCAACATCAACGCCCTTTGGCGGTGGGCACCCCCCTCGTGGCCCCCGTCCACTCGGACGCTGGCCGCCCCAGAAGCCGCTGCCACAGCGGTTGGATCGCGCGTCCAGGTCGGCGTAGGTCAGCACCGTCTCGCCCTGGAACACCGCCGGGTTGGACGGACTGATGGCGAGCGCGGTGTCGAACAGTAACCGAGGTTGTCGGGCAGCACGCGAGTCGCCCGATAGTGCCCCGCCGGGCCCGGTCTCGTCAAGGCGACGGCGGCGGTCTACACTACCGCCTAGACCAAACCCAGGGAGGAACATGATGGCCCAGAAGCCGATCGCCTACGTCCAGGCCTCGTGGCACACCGACATCACCGACCACTGCCGGACGGCCTTCATGGCCGAGCTGGCCAGGCATGGATACCAGGCCGGCGACGTCGCCTTCTTCTCGGTGCCCGGCAGCCTCGAGATCCCCCTGATGGCCCGGAAGCTCGCCCGGACCGGCCGCTACGCCGCGGTGTGCGCCAGCGGTCTCGTCGTCGACGGCGGGATCTACCGGCACGACTTCGTAGCCCAGGCGGTGCTGCAGGGGATCGTGCAGACCTCGCTGGAGACCGACGTGCCGGTGCTCTCCGCGGTGCTCACGCCGCATCACTTCCACGAGCACGCGGTCCACGAGGAGTTCTTCAGGGAGCACATGCGCACCAAGGGCAAGGAGCTGGCCGAGGCGTGCGTGGCGATCATCGGCCAGCTCGCCGCGGTGGCGTGAGCGCGGCCCCTCAGGGCACGTGCCAGGGCACCATGCGCTTCAGGATCCCGTCCCGCAGGACCAGCGTGTGGAACAGGATCGCGGCGAAGTGACCGAGGAACGTGAGGAAGAAGAGGTACGCGAGGACGGTGTGTGCGTCTTCCGCAGCACCGCGTACAGCATCGGGCTGTGCGGCAGGATGAACGGACGGAACGACACCAAGTCGACGCTCGGCGCCGAAGGGATCCGGACGAGTTCCACGTCGCCCGGCGGGTCAGTGATGGTAAATGAGGGGAAATGGGCGGACTGGTATCAGGGTGTGGAGAAGCCATGGCCGTACGGGGACACCACGACCTATGAGATTGGCGCGCCATGGCTCGACGGCTGCGCTCTCATCGAGGATTGGGGCTGCGGTGCGGGCTGGCTGCGCACGTTGGTTCCGCCGGATCGGTATCGCGGCATCGACGGAACCTCCTCCCCCTTCTGCGACGAGGTGGTCGAATGCAGTGCCGGATCAGGGATCTCGGGCTCCCCTGTGGCTCGCGGACCCGGATGATGGCCAGGATGCCTCCTGACGTCTTCGGGCTGACGGACGATCCCCTCTGGTACAAAGACGCGATCATCTACGAGCTCCACGTTCGCACGTTCTACGACAGCGACGGGGACGGCGTCGGAGACTTCCTCGGCCTGACCCAACGGCTCGACTACCTGCAGGATCTCGGCGTCACCGCCCTCTGGTTGCTTCCCTTCTGCCCCTCGCCCCTGAAGGACGATGGCTACGATACCTCGGACTACAGGGGGATTCACCCGACGTACGGCACGATGCGCGACTTCAAGGCCTTTCTGCGTGAGGCGCACCGTCGCGGTCTCCGCGTCATCATCGAGCTCGTGCTCAACCACACGTCGGACCAGCACGCGTGGTTTCGGCGGGCCCGTCAGGCCAAGCCTGGGAATCACTGGCGCAAGTTCTACGTGTGGAGTGACACCCCCGAGAAGTATCGGGAAGCCCGGATCATCTTCAAAGACTTCGAGCCCTCCAACTGGACCTGGGACCCGGTCGCCCAAGCCCATTACTGGCACCGCTTCTACGCGCATCAACCGGACCTCAACTACGACCATCCCGAGGTGCGGCGCGCCATGCTGCGGGTCGTCGACTTCTGGCTCGAGCTCGGCGTAGACGGGCTCCGTCTGGATGCCGTGCCCTATCTCTACAAGCGAGAGGGAACGAGCTGCGAGAACCTTCCGGAAACCCACGCGTTCCTCAAGGAGCTCCGAAGTCACGTCGACGAGCGCTTCCCGAACCGGATGCTCCTGGCCGAGGCCAACCAGTGGCCGGAGGATGCAATCGCCTATTTCGGCGCCGCGGACGAGTGTCACATGGCCTTCCACTTCCCCCTCATGCCACGGTTGTTCATGGCCATCCAGCGCGAGGATCGCTTCCCCATCATCGACATCGCCCAGCAGACGCCCTCGATTCCCGAGACCTGCCAGTGGGCCCTGTTTCTGCGAAACCACGACGAGCTGACGCTGGAGATGGTCACCGACGAGGACCGCGACTACATGTACCGGCTGTTCGCGATCGACCCGCAGGCTCGCGTGAACCTCGGGATCCGCCGGCGGCTGGCGCCGCTCCTGGGAAACGACCGCAGGACGATCGAGCTCATGAACAGCCTGCTCTTCTCGCTCCCGGGCACCCCGGTCCTCTACTACGGCGACGAGATCGGCATGGGGGACAACTTCTACCTCGGGGACCGGAACGGGGTGCGGACCCCCATGCAGTGGAGTGCGGACCGTAATGCCGGGTTCTCACGGGCCAACCCTCAGCGGCTCTATCTCCCCGTCATCATCGATCCGGAATACCGCTATGAGGCTGTCAACGTGGAGGCCCAAGAGAACAACCGCCATTCGCTCTTGTGGTGGATGAAGCGCTTGATCTCGTTCCGCAAGCGCTCCAAGGTGTTCGGTCGGGGGAGCCTGGAGTTCCTGCCGTCGAAGAACCGCAAGGTCCTGACCTTCGTTCGCCGCTATCAGGACGAAGCGATCTTCGTAGTCGCCAATCTCTCCCGGTTCGCACAGTCTGTGGATCTCGACCTGTCCGCTTTCAAGGGGAGCGTGCCGCTCGAACTCTTCGGGCAAACGCGGTTCCCCCCTGTGAGCAACGCACCCTACTCGCTGACACTCGGGCCCCACATCTTCTACTGGTTTGCCCTCCCGCCGCAGAGCGTGGAGGCCGTCGCCGGCCCTGCCGCCACGGCTGGCGCACTGCCCGCGCTCACCGTGCGGAGCGCACGGGAGAACGCGCTGCGAGGGCCCGACAAGGCCAAGTTGGAGACCATCCTGCCCCGCTACCTCAAGGAGCAGCGCTGGTTCAGGAGCAAGGCCCGGCTGATCCACACCGCCGAGATCGTCGAGGCTATTCCCGTGCCGTATGACGCGCCAGTGGCTCACATCCTGCTCGTCCAGGTGACCTATACCGAGGGCGAGCCTGAGATCTACGTGCTCCCGGTGGCCTTCGCTGACGCTGGACGCGAGACCCCGGGACCGACGACTCATGCGATTGCGAGCGTGTGCGTTACGGACACGGGATCCGACGAGAAATGGGTCCTCCACGACGCGATGGTGGATCCGCGCTTCTCGCTTGGCCTCCTCGATCTCATCGTCCGAGGCCGGCGCTTCAGCGGGCGATTCGGCGAAGTGATCGCCTCGCCGACGCCCGTTTTCCGCTCGCGTCTGGAGACGGCGGGAGATTTCCTGAAGCCGGCCGTCGTCAAGACCGAGCAGACCAACACATCGGTGGTCTACGGCGACCGCTTCATCCTCAAGCTTTTCCGCCGTCTCGAGCCGGAAACGAATCCCGATCTGGAGATCGGGCGGTTCCTGACAGAGGAGAGAGACTTCCGGAATATCGCGCCGCTCGCCGGGGCGCTCGAGTTACGCAGGCCAAACGGCGAGCTGACGACGCTCGGCGTCCTCCATGGCTTCCTGCCGAACGAGGGTGATGCCTGGACCTACACGCTAGACACACTGGGGCACTACTACGAGGAGGTCCTCGCGCATTGCGCCGAGGTGCCTACCCCTCCCGCCTTCGAAGGGCCCCTGCTGGCCGCCGTCGAAGACGAGCTCCCGCCGCGCGCGCGAGAGTGGATCGGCCTCTACCTGGAGGAGGCCCGGCTGCTCGGGCAGCGCACCGGCGAGCTCCATGTGGCCCTGGCGAGCGACCCCGTCAAGCCCGAGTTCGCGCCCGAGCCCGTCTCGGACTTTTCCCGGCAGGCTCTGTATCAGGCCATGCTGAGCCTCGCGAACGATACCTTCTCCGTCCTCCGCCAGCGATTGGCCGGGCTGCCCACGGCCATTCGCGAAGAAGCGCGAAAGGTTCTGGAGCTCGAGGGAGAGGTGCGGAACCGGTTCCGGTTGCTTCGCGATCGGAGGATCGCTGCGATCCACCTCCGTTGCCATGGGGATTACCATCTCGGGCAGGTCCTCCACACGGGCAAGGACTTCATCATCATCGGCTTCGAGGGCGAGTCGGCCAAGCCCCTCGGCGTCCGACGGCTCAAGAGCTCCCCCCTTCGGGACGTTGCTGGAATGCTGAGATCCTTCCACTACGCTGCGTACGCGGCCCTGCTCGGCCAGGTGCCCGGGGCGCGTCCGGAAGACTTTTCCACCCTCGAGCCGTGGGCTCGGTTCTGGTACCGCGCGGTGAGCGCGACGTTCCTCAAAGGCTATCTCCCTGCCGTCGCCCCCGCCTCGTTGCTGCCGCAGACGTCGGCGGAGCTCGGGACCCTGCTGGACGCCTACCTCGTCGACAAGGGCATCTACCAGATTGGCCACGAGCTCAACAACCGGCCCGACTGGACGCAGATCCCTCTAAAAGGGCTCCTGGAACTCTTCGAGACCGAACGATGAGGAGCGACGACACGATGGAGATCACCGATTAAAGGATTCAACAGGATCATCCAGACGGGCGGTTACAACAGCCTCGTCGAGAAGATGAGGAGCAAACAAACGCAGTTCACCGAAGAAGACGCCGGAAGACGGGAGTGCCAGAATTGCGAGGCGCCGAATTCGGCGACGGCGAAGTTCTGCACCAGTTGCGGCACATCGCCGGGGCAGCCTGCTCGTCGCGATGACCAGGTTACGGTCGTGAGCGAGAATGAACGCTCGCCCACGGAATTGAGACGTTCCGCGTAGAATGCCTCGGTTTGACAACGCGCCGAGGAGTCTCGAGGAAGAGCAGCCATGCCTGTGTAGGAGTACTACTGTGACAACTGTCGACGTGCCGTGCCCGCCGCCGCGCGCCGGTCGCCAGCGCGAGCGGAACGGCCCGCCGCAAGCTCGTTTTTTTTCTGACTTCCTGCGGTCTTCGGAGTGAGTTTGGAGGCGCAAGGCCCGCCGGTGGCGTCCGTCGCCCTCCGACGATTCTTCGACGCTCCCGCTGTCCCTTTCCCCTAGAATATCTGGAGCGAGCCCTCCACCTCGGGGCGAGCCTGGTCGCCCTATTTCAACAACGTCGGACCGGCCATTGATGGAAGAACCCGGTGCCGTGCTGGGACGAGCGGAGGGGTCAATGCCGTGGCCGACGAGCCTCACCGACCACCGGTCGGACGAGTCCGGCCGCGGCGGCTCGCGCGACGCCGCATCGGGAGCCCGTTCGGCTCCCGGCCTTTCCTCCGTCACGCTCATCGGGATTCTCACCGTCGTCTACTTCATCACGGCCAGCCTCGGCCTGTCCCTGGCGGCCATGCACAAGAGCGTCTCCCTGGTGTGGCCGCCGACGGGAATCGCGCTGGCCGCCGTGCTGCTCTTCGGCTACCGGATCTGGCCGGGGGTCGCGCTAGGGGCATTCCTCGTCAATGCGTCCACGGGCGTCGGCTTGGCGGTGTCGGCGGCGATCGCAACGGGGAATACTCTCGAGGCGCTCGCCGGCGCCTATCTCCTTTGGCGCCTCACGCAGTTTCGTGAGTCGCTCGAGCGGCCCCAGGACGTCCTCGGATTCACGGCGCTGGCGGCGGGAGTGTCTACAGTGGTCAGCGCGACCATCGGCGTCTTCAGCCTCTGTCTGGGCGGGGCAGCCCCGTGGCGTCTCTACGCGACGCTCTGGGGCCAGTGGTGGCTCGGCGACGCCATGGGCGCCCTGATCGTCGCCCCGGTGCTGCTCACGTGGGCCGCGCGCCGGGAGATCACCTGGAACCTCCGGCGGGTTGGCGAGGCCGGAGTGCTGCTGACCTCGCTCGTCGTTGTCAGCCAGATGGTGTTCGGTGGCTGGCTGGTAGGGGGAGCGATCGGACCACGATCCCTAGCCTTCGCCATCTTCCCCTTCTCGATCTGGGCGGCGATGCGCTTCAGCCAGCGCGAAGCCGCGACCGCGACCCTTCTCGCATTCGTGATCGCGACCTGGAACACTGCGCGAGAGGTCGGTCCGTTCGCGGGCAGTACACCCACGGAGAGCTTCCTCCTGCTGCAGATCTTCATGAGCGTGGTGGCGGTGACCGCCCTCGTCCTGGGCGCGGCCATCGGCGGACACCGCCGGGTGGAGGAGGAGCTGCGGAAGAGCGAGACGCGCGCCCGGGCGTTCCTGGAGTCCGCGGGTGAAGGGATATTGATCGTCGATCGCAACGGGCGGATCGTGCACGCCAACGTCAAGATCGAGCAGATGTTTGGCTACCGCCGGGCCGAGCTGCTCGAGCAGAACATCGAAGTCCTGCTTCCCGAGCGCTTTCGTGACGCCCACGTCGGACACCGGGCAGGGTACACCTCCACGCCCCGAATCCGCCCGATGGGCGAGGGCCTCGACCTTTCCGGTCGGCGAAAAGACGGATCCGAGTTCCCTGTCGAGATCAGCCTGAGTTTCACCGAGACCGATGAAGGGATCCGGATCATGGCCTTTATCAACGACATCACCAGGCGCAAGCGGATCGAGGAGGCCTTGGAGCAGGCCAACCGGAACCTCTCCGAATGGGTGAACGAGCTCGAACAGCGCACCCGGCAGACCACGTTGCTCGGTGAGATGGCCGACCTGCTCCAGAGCTGTCTGACCGCTGAGGAGGCCTACACCGTCATCCGCGGGTTCACCCCGAAGCTCTTTCCCTCGGAGTCCGGTGCCTTGGGTGTGCTCGGCGCGTCGAGGAACCTCGTGGAGGTCGTCGCCTCCTGGGGAGACTCGCCTCCCACCGACCCGCTCTTCGCGCCGGACCGCTGCTGGGCCCTGCGGCGCGGGCGGCCCTATCGCGTGGACGGCGGCGGCTCGGAGCCCGTCTGCGGTCATCTGGGCTCGTCTCCGCCGAAGAGCTACCTCTGCGTTCCCATGATGGCGCATGGCGAATCGATGGGCCTCCTGCACCTGCAAGGAGGCGCCTCCGAGCCGGGTCAACGCGATCGCGTTCGCGAGCCTTTGCGCGAGGCCCAGGAGCGGCTCGCCGTGACCGTGGCCGAGCGCATCGCGCTGGCGCTCGCCAACCTGCGGCTGCGCGACACTCTGCGGAGCCAGTCCATCTTGGACCCGCTCACGGGGCTCTTCAACCGCCGCTACATGGAGGAGACGCTCGACCTCGAGCTCGCCCGAGCCGCACGCGGCCGGCGCGCGATTGGCATCATCATGCTGGACATTGACCACTTCAAACCGCTCAACGACTCCCGCGGCCACGACGCCGGCGATGCGTTGCTGCGCGAGCTGGGCGGCTTGCTCATGGCACGGGTGCGCGAAGGCGACATCGCGTGCCGCTACGGCGGCGAGGAGTTCGTCCTGATCCTGCCGGAGGCGCCCCTGGAGCTCGCGCGGCGTCGCGCCGAGGAGCTCAGGGAGGCGGTGCGGCAACTCCACGTGTCGCACCGAGGCCGGATCATCGGGCCGATCACCGTTTCCGCCGGAGTCGCCGCCTACCCCGAGCACGCCAAGACCTCCGCGGCCCTCCTTCACGCGGCGGACTCCGCGCTCTACCGGGCGAAGAGCGAGGGCCGGAACCGGGTTCGGGTCGCAGAGTAGACGGGCGAGCTGCCCTCGCTCGATCCGCCATGCAGTGGCCCGGGCGCGTGCGATAGCAGCCTCGATGAACAACAGCCTGATGCGCCTGAGACGTTGTGGAGGAAGGTTCCGCCAGGAGCCCGATCCCCCGGCGAGAATCGGACGTCCTTCACGGTAAACCCCATCCTGATTTCCTGCTCATTCCCCGTCCCGTCGACCGGGTACGACTGACCTGGCGAGCGGGAAGTTTCGACCCGCCCGGTTCTGCGATCGCGGCGAATCCGGCTGCTACTGCCGCGCTCTCATGATCGGCGTGATTGGCACAGCCATTGTGTCCGACTGTGATGGAGGTATCCGCTCGCGGCTGCGGAGTAAAGATTCACGCACCGTGAACAGAGGAGGAAGAAGATGCGCTACAGACGAATGACGGCGTTGGGTGTCGCAGCACTGATGCTGGCTGGCGCGCCTGTGTATGCGTACGCGCAGAGCACGACCGATCAGCAGCAGAGCACGACGGAGAAGCCGGGCACGATGCAGAAGATGGAGCAGAAGGCCAAGGGTGCGGCGACGGGGGCCAAGGCCGGGGCCACCGATTCGTGGATGACGTCGAAGGTGAAGATCGCCCTGTTCGCCGACGAGCGGGTCAAGGGTCACCAGGTGAGCGTCTCGACCACAGACGGGACGGTCTGGCTCCGAGGCAAGGTGGACTCGGAGGAGGCGAAGATGGCGGCGGCCGACATCGCCAAGAGAGTCGAGCACGTCAAGGGCGTGCGGAACGAGCTGCAGGTCGTGCCCGCCCCCAAGCGCGCCCAGATCAATACCGACGACAAGGCGATCACCACCATGGTCGAGAAGCGACTCAAGACCGATCCGCAGCTGAAGAGCGCGCACATCACCGCGCGCGTCGACGCCGGCATCGTCACGCTCACCGGCCAGGTGAAGAGCATCATGCTCAGCTCGCGGGCTTCCGAAATCCTGGGCGACGTCCCGGGCGTCAAGGCCGTGAGAAACGATCTGACCTATCAGCAGCAGCGCACCAGCAGCGCGGCGCCCGCGGCGCAGGAATAGCCTGGTTGCCCCGGGCACCGCAGGAGGGACGCCGAACCGACGAAGGCGCGGCGCCTCGTCCAGCAGAAAGGCGCTGAGCGAGGCGACACAGGCCGGCGCCCGGATCCCGAAGAGGGGACCGCGCCGGCCCCGCTTGGAGACGGCCCTTGCTAAAGGTTTGAGCGGCTGACCGAGGGACTCTGGTTTCCGGGAGATCCGTAGAGGTGAGTGTCATGCGACTCTTACTTCGATCGCGATGGGTGTGGCCGACGACAATCTTCCTGGGACTTCTCGGCGTCACTGTGCTCGCGGCGCTTGCTCTCGATGCGCTCGCGCACCGCTACATGGAGCGCGAGATCAACCGCCGGCTCACGGGATACACGGTCTCGGTCGGCGCGCTTCACATCCATCCCTGGACGCTCCAGGATGCTGCGTCGGCATCGGCCTTACTTCTTGGAGTCAGGAAGGAGACTCGATGACCATTCCCCACGATTTGCTGAACGATCTTCGCAGTTCCCCGACAGACCTCGCCCGCATCGTTGAAGCTGTGGTTCGTGACGGCCTTCCCTACGTAGTGATTCCTGATCAGGCCGTCAGATCCTGGGAATGTCGGGCGCCGGATCACTGGGCCAAGGTCGCCGGCTGGTTGGCAGCGCAAAACGTGGCCGTGGTCCAGATCTGAGCCTGGCCCGCGCATCCCCAGCTTCATCGTGAGGGCCGATGCCTCAATTGCGCGGGAGACCGGTCACGTCACCCGGACGGCGCCTCGGTCATCCGAGACCGGCGGACGCGAGCCTGGATATCGTGCACCCGGTCACGCTCGAAGTCGATCTGGACTTCGTGCTCCTCCACGTCCCAGTGGCCGACCGTGGCGAACCAGCCAAACGACCGCCGCCGGTGGGGCACCACCTTCTGACCGCGGTACACCAGCGTCCGCGTCTCGCCTGCCGGGACGCGCGCCTGCTCCTCGGCCACGGGGCCACACAGCTTGAGCACCTCTTCGTAGCTCGTCTCCCCAACTCGGATACGTTCCAGCGCCTCCTTCGACGGAATCGCGCCTTTCTCTCTGCCCGGCGCTTCGCCGCGACCCACGTGCACGCGCGCCCGGAGGGTCCGGGAAAGCCGTCTCAGCAGCGCGGCGACCAGCGGCCCCGTGAGATTGCCGAGTCCGAGGAGGAGCACAGAGATCAGGATGGGTCGCCACGGCAGCTGCCCTGAGAAGTAGGCGAACTGGACCTTCAAGAGCTGGGGCGCCAAGCCTTCGGATACCAGGAGGGGAAGCTGGAACGCCTCCGTATTGCTCCGTGTCTCGCTCATCCGCCTGGTCGCCGAGGGAGGCACCACGTCGTCGATCTTGAGATGGCCCGCGTCGCCAAAATTGATAAGGAGCATGGAAAAATCACGGGCCAGCGGCACCACCCGGTCACGCGCGCCGAAGTAGAGGGGATAGAGTGACACGGAGCCGACATCGCCAAAGCTGAGCGTAATCGTGTACCGCCGGCCCCAGAACGTCTCCTCCAGCCAGCTCACTCGCCTCGTGGCGATGCCGCCTCTCAACGGTAGTTCGAGCCGGACGAGCCAGTCCAAGCTCGCCGATTCCGATACCCAGGGGATGCGAATAAAGGTGGCGCCGCGTGCCCCCGCGGCGAGCCCACTCTCTCGGCCAAACGTCACGAACGGCGCCTCGCCCAACTGGCGAACGCCGGCGGTAGTTCCCATCTCCTTTCGACCGCGTGCAGACAGGCGCAGACTGCCATGCTCCTTGACCCTGAAGCCCAAGGGTTCCACCTGGCGGACGAGGGCGGGATCAGCCCCGGCGGCCCCGGCGGTTCCCGCCACCTCGGCTGGCCACAGGAGGTAGAGGTCCTGGGCGATGTCGGTGGCGCGACGCTGTGGAGGCAGCGCGAGGCTCCACGACACCGTCACGGTCAGCGGGGCAGGGACCCCACGCGTATTCTCCTTTCCCACGGACGCCGACACGAACAAGGGTCCGATGGCAAAGTCCGGCTGCGGATGCGAGGCGATGAAGACCTGAGCGCATGCACTGTGGGGGATCGCGCAGAGCAGCAGGACTGCGAGGAGTAGCATGACGACCTTTCCTGCCTGCGGCGCCTCGTATATCGCCGGCAGCCAGCTCTTGGCCGCGACCATCACCGTGAACGTTCGTCGTCCTTGCGGGTGCACGGCGTGCGGGAGGTTGGCGGGGTCCATGGCGGGGCTATCGTAGCGGAAGGTTGAGGACGGGGCCAGGGATCCAGGCAGCGGCTCGAGACGATTCCTGCGCTACCTAGGCTCGCTCAATGCCAGCGCCCCCACTGGCCCTGAACCCGTTGAAGGACGTTCATCTTGTTCCCGTACTTGTCTACGTCGAGATGGTCGACCCAATGGCCTTCGAACGATCCGTATTACGCCACTCCATCGTGGTCCAGTGCTACCAACGCTGCTACCAGAACACGCCGTATCTGCAGTACCTAGGACGACATCCAGCTATTCAGGATCGCTTAGGTTTGTTCGGCTTAGGTTGTCTTGGGTCTCCTGAGTACGGGGTTCGGGGCAACTCTTAATCAGCGGGTCGGAGGTTCGAGTCCTTTGTTGGATGCCGTCGCTGCCAGTCTTGGGAAGCTAAGACCTCCGGCAAACTTCCCGTTGACGTGTCTAGCACACTTCTGACACAGGCCGACTCTTGGGTCTGAGAAACTCAGCAATTGCCCACTATCGGTGGACATCAGCACGCATGGTGCGAAAGTCAGAACCAACGCACGGTTGAAGACGGGGACCACGGTGCAGCTAGAGTTAGTTCCCCCCGAGGGGCCTCAGCTCCGCGTCGGGGCACTCGTGTGGCGAATTGATACCGATGGGTTGGCGCTTCTCTTCAGCCACGATATTCAGCACCGACTCATCCGCATGAGCTAGCTCCCGGCCGGGAGTTTTGTAGAAGATAGTTCGGCTCGACGGCGACACTAGATTTCGCCGAAAGGAGAAGGTGGAAC
>WNGA01015192.1_pt1 | contig 11989 bp, 12 predicted proteins | sample 5400061 | NCBI WGS metagenome assembly WNGA01 (sample SAMN13153366, study PRJNA577476) | soil metagenome | isolation source: 100 cm soil or saprolite under grassland replicate 2 | place: USA:California | collected 2016-06-15
CGTTCGAGACGCTTCGACTGCTCTCCGACCGCCTCGGCATCGAGTTCCTCGTGGCCATCAGCCCCCCAGAGAGCCGAACTCCGTGGATCACGTCCAAGCCGCGCGATGCGACGCTCTTCGAGGACGCGCAATTGATCACTGGCACACGCGTCGCCGTCGCTGCCCGATAGTAAGCATACGATCTTACGAAGACCCTTCGTTCAGGCTGGTTCCCGAAACGGCCTGTCGGAGGCCAGATTTCTCGACAGAAGCCTGACCAGGTGATACGCTAGGCCCCGATCGGGCCAGTTGAACACCGGGTCCTGGTAACGGCCGGACAGGGGGGATAGGTATGTCGGCTCATCTGGATCGCCGCACGTTTCTGAGGCGGGCTATCGGGGCCGCTGGCTGGGCGCTGGCGGTCCCGCTGTTAGCCGCCTGTGGCCCGGCGGCCGCGCCGGCCCCGACCGCCGCGCCAGCGAAACCAGCCGAGGCGCCCAAACCCGCCGCGCCCGTCGCCCCGCCGGCGGCGCCCGCCCCGACGACCGCGCCAGCGGCGCCAGCGGGCGTCACCAAGATCAGCTACGCCATGGTCACTTACAGTCCCTACCACATCGTTCCCATCAGCGCGGCCGAGAAGCCCGAGCTGATGCGGAAACACGGCGCCGAGATCGACATCATCATCACCAACAACTCGCCGAACTCGGTCAACGCCATGGTCGGCGGGTCCGTGAACTTCGCGGGCGTGACGCGCGAATCGGGCTGGCCGGCCCAGGCTCAGACGCCGGATATCCAGCAGGTCATCGGCGTCGCCAACGGCACGCCCTACCAGCTGTTCGTCACTCCGGAGATCAAGCAGGTGGCTGAGTTGAAGGGCAAGACGCTCGGCGCTTCGGCCGCCAGGGGCGGCGCCGACACGACGGCGATGCAGATCCTGCTGCTCGAGAATGGGCTCAAAGAGGGCGACTACAGCATCGTCCAGGTAGGCCCGATCGCCGAGCGCACGGCGGCCATGAAGGCCGGCACGATCTTCGGCTGCGCCCAGCAGGAGCCGCAGAGCACCCAGCTCCGCGACGCCGGCTTTGTCGAGCTGGACGACGCCGACAACTATCCGGCGCTGAAGAACGTCCAGACCCTCGTCGTGCTGTCGAGGAAGAACTGGTACCAGTCCAACATGGACAGTGCGCTCAGGTTCGTGCGTGCCTGGGTCGACATCACCAAGTGGGTGTACGACCCGGCCAACAAGGACGAGCTGCTCGGGATCATGGTCAGTACGATGAAGGTCGATCAGAAGGCCGCCGAAAACGCCTACCAGCGCTGGTGGGTCAAGGCGCAGACCGCGACGTCCCCGCCCCTCGTGGACCTCAAGATGGCGGCACAGCAGGCCGAGAACCAGAAGCGGGTCGGCAATACCAGTGTGCCCGACGACTTCTCGAAGTTCGTCGACAACAGCCTGGTGGAGAAGGCGCTCACATAAGGGAATCGCCGCGCGAAACGGCCGGCACGTTCGCCCGCTGGGAGGAGGTCGTCGGCAATGCCAAGCAGTGTGGATCGCCGCGCGTTTCTGAGACGTGTCGTGATGGCCGCGGGCTGGGCCCTGGCCGTCCCGCTGGCTGCCGCCTGCGGCCCGCCCGCCGTGCCCCCTGAGGCGTCGAAGGGGAAACCGGCCGAGCCGGCCAAGCCACCTGAGGCCGCGAAACCGGCCGCGCCGGTCGCCCCGCCGGCGGCCCCCGAAGCCTGAGTTCATGCGCAAGCGGGGCGTCGAGATCGATCTGCTCATCACGGGCAGCTCGCCGGCCGCGATCGCGGCGATCGTCGGCGGCTCGATGCATATGACGACCGCGACGTCCGAGTCGGCCTGGGCGGCCCAGGACAAAAGCCCGGCCTGTTCCAGGTCGCCGTCATCTCGACTGGCTACCCGTACTCGCTGCTCGTGAACCCGGAGATCAAGAAGATCGCCGATCTGCGCGGCAAGCCGCTCGGACAGACGGCGGTCCGCGGCGGCGCCGACACCACCGCCCTGCGCTTGCTGCTCAACGAGAACGGTCTGAAGGATGGGGACTACAACATCATCCCGGTCGGCGCGCTCGCCGAGCGGACCGCTGCCTTGAAGGCCGGTACGATCCTGGGCACAGCCCAGATCGAGCCCCAGGCCTCGGCCCTAAAGCCCCAGAACAGGGACGAAACCGTCGCGATGATGGCCAAGACGATGAACGTCGACGCCAAGTTTTCCGCGAATGCCTACGAGCGGCACTTCGTGAAGTCGAAGACGGCCCCGCTCGATCTGCGCGTGGACGCCGAGCTGATGGCCCTGAATGCCGACCTCCAGAGGAAGATCGGCGCCGAGAACGTCCCGACCGACTTCGCGAAATACATCGACAACAGCGTCGTCGAGAAAGCGATGGCGGGTTAGAGCCGCCCTCACCCCCTACCCCTCTCCCAAACGTGGCAGAGGGGGGCCGCCCTCACTACCCCTCTCCCAAACGTGGCAGAGGGGGGCCGCCCTCACCCCCCTACCCCTCTCCCAAGCGTGGCAGAGGGGGGCCTAAGGGTGAGCGCCGAGTTTGCGCAGCGCGAGACTTCGTGTAAGCTATCGGGCAAGTGGGGATAAGAGGCCGGAGGGTGTGAGATGGCTGAGGTAGCTCTGGAGCGCGGAGGCGTGCTGGACAAGTACGAGCCGTTCGTGCTCCGCTGGTATCGCGACAACACCGCCATGCTGCGGGCCGTGACCTCGTTCGTCGCCGTCGGGCTCATCTGGGAGATCGTGGGTCAATCCGGGCGCTATCCGCTGGTGGTGACACCGCTGTCCAGTATTTTTGCCGCATTCTGGAAACTGCTCACCACCGGGCTGCTCTGGAGACACGTCTCCACGAGCTCGATCGAGTTCCTATGGGGGGTTGCGCTGGCGGGGGCCGTCGGCATTGCGCTGGGCATCGCGATCGCTACCAGCGACGTGGTCCGTGACTTCGTCGACCCGTGGATCTCGGCCCTCTACTCCACCCCGACCGTCGCCCTGGCGCCAGTCTTCATCTTGATCTTCGGGATCGACATTCCATCGAAGATCGCCGTCGTCTTCTTGTTGGCCGTTTTCCCGGTCGTGATCAACACCGCCACCGGCATTCGCGCCACCGAGCACGTCTATCTCGAGGCAGCGCGCGCGTTTTGCGCCAGTCGAAATCAGATCTTCGCCAAGGTCCTGATACCCTCGGCCTTGCCCTTCATCGTGGCTGGCCTGCGGCTCGCGATCGGCCGCGGCCTGGTGGGGGTGGTGGTCGGCGAGCTGTTCGGGGCTCGGGCCGGCCTGGGTTTCCTGGTGCTGACCTCCTCCCAGCTCTTCGACACGGCAGGTCTCTGGGTTGGCGTCTTCATCCTGGCCGGGACCGGCATCCTGTCGGTCGTGCTGCTGCAGAAGGTCGAGCGCCGCATGGCGCCGTGGCGCGAGTTCGAGCTCAAGTAGGCGCGCCACATGTTCGGCCGCGACGGGCACATCAAGCTCCAGACGCGCAACATCTCGAAGACGTTCGTCAGGCGCCGGCAAGCGGTCGAGGTGCTGCGCGACGTGACGATCGACGTCGAGGCGAGCCACTTCGTCTCGATCGTCGGCGCCTCGGGCTGTGGTAAGACCACCTTCCTTCGGATAATCGATGGACTGATCTCGCCGACGAGCGGTGAGATCCTGATCGATGGCAGTCCAGTAGCCGGCCCCGGCCTTGATCGCGCCTTCGTTTTCCAGCAGGACGCGCTGTTCCCGTGGCGGACGGTCATAGATAACGTGATCTTTGGGCTCGAAGTCCAGCGCAAGAGCAAACGCGAGTCAACCGAGCGCGCCATGGAATTTATCCAGCTCGTCGGCCTGTCCGGCTTCGAGTACCACTTTCCACATGAGCTGTCTGGTGGGATGCGCCAGCGGGCCAACCTGGCGCGGGCACTGACGGTCGATCCGCAGGTCCTGCTGATGGACGAGCCGTTCGCGTCGCTCGACGCGCAGACCCGCGAGATCATGCAGTCGGAGCTGCTCAGGATCTGGCGCTCCAACCGCAGGACGGTCCTCTTCATTACGCACCAGATCGACGAGGCGGTCTACCTGGCGGACAAAGTCATCGTCATGACCGCCCGCCCCGGTCGGATCAAAGCCATCCTCGACGTCGACATTCCACGTCCGCGGCAGCTGTCGGTCAAGCGCACGCCCCGCTTCCTCGAGCTGGTCGACGAGATCTGGAAGATGATCGAAGAGGAAGTCAAGGCGGCGCTGAACATCGTCGACGAGACCGAGGTCGCAGCCAGGCCCGTCCTCATCTAGTCATTCTGGTGAGACCCCGCTCCGCTCTGGCTCTCAATCCCCGCCGCCAGCGCCCTCACCCCCAACCCCTCTCCCTCAAGGCCCTCAAGGGGAGAGGGGCTGGAAAAAGACGGCTGGGATACCCAGCCGCACTGCCCGGGCGATGCCCTCGACGACGGACGGCGCGTCCGCTCCCTGTACGTCTATCCCGATCATTAGTGCGGCATGCGGACGAACGACCGGCAACCTACTTCAGAAAGCGATCGAACCACTGGACCGCGTGATTGAGTGCCTCGCTCCAACCGGGATCGAAACGCAGGTCTAGGCCATCGTACGGAAGCAAGGCCAGGCGCTTTGGCTGGTGGCATCTCGCGTAAGCTTCGAGGACTTGGTCGATAGGGTGTACGAGATCGAGGCCGGCCGCGGTCACGATGCAGGTGGCTCGCGGCGCGATCTGATCGATCAGGCCGGTAGGGTCGAATTCAAGGACGCGTTCGATGGACTCCAGTGTTACGTCCTCTCGCCACGTGGGGAACGTCCGCTTGAGTGTCACGAAGTGCTCAGCCAGGTCCGTATCAGCGGTCGGCATGGCGGAGAATTCGTCAACCGGTCCCGACAGCAGGACCCGCGCCCCGGCACCGGTCTCGAACCGTCGCTGCCGATCCTCTTCCAGCTTCGCGAGCAGGTCCTCCCACTGGCCGGCCGTGCGCAGCGATCTGAGCCACCTCCGGCCGTGAACGATCGGCATCTGTCCGACGACAGCCTTGACGCGTCGATCTACCGCCGCGGCATAGAGCACGACCCCGCCGGCGAAGCTTGTGCCCCAGAGTCCGATCCGGGCGGGGTCAGCTTCTGGGCGCGTCTGCAAATAACTGATGGCGTTGCGGAAGTCTTCGACGTGCGCCAGGGGGAAGGCCTGGCAGCGCGGCTCCCCGTCGCTCTCGCCGAACGTGCGGTAGTCGATCGACAGCACGACGTAGCCGGCGTCATGGAAGTAGGTCGCCTCTTTGAGGTTGGCCGCGCGCACGCCGCCGAAGCCGCGCCCGATGACCAGTCCCGGTCGCCGAGCGCCTGCCGCGGCCGCCGTGGGCACCAGCAGGTCGGCAACGCACAGCACTCCTTCGCTCATGAACCGGACGGTCTCAACCACCGGGCTGTCCTTTCTTTGGTCCTCGCGTCATCGCGGGGCCACACTCGCGGCGCGGAGCGAGCTGAGGAGGTCGCTGTATGCGCCGCGGTCGAGCGGCAGCCGGACTTCGGCCCCCGTGAGCGACGAGTAGGTGATCGCGTTCGCAAGCTCGAGGGTGAGGGCTGCCTCGTTGCCGGGCGCGAGCGGCGGACTCGAACCGGCGAGCGCTCGCTCGAGATCGCGGTACAGGTCCTCGTGACTTCCGCCGGCGCCCGAGACCGGCGCCAGTCGATGCGTGGACGGCGGTGCGTACGGGTTGTCAGTGCTAGCGGCGTACTCGCGGAAGTCGACTTCGTTGCGGAACAACTCGAGATGGCCTCGCAGCAATCGTAGTCTGCCTGCCGTCCCGGTGAGCTCGATCCGCTCCGCCTCGTCCGCTTCCGCCGTCGAGAGGTGGATGGAGCCGACGGCCCCCCGCGGCCATTCGACGAGGGCGGCGACCGTGTCCTCGGTCTCGATCGGATGAACTCTGGTGCGGGTCGAGCCAACGACGCGGCTCGGCATGCCGGCCAGGTAACAGAGCAGGTCCAGGTCGTGCTGGCCCTGGTTGATCAGCACTCCGCCGCCCTCCCCCCGCCACGTCCCGCGCCACGGAGCGGTCCCAAAGTACGAGGACCGGCGTGGCCACGTCGCCAGCAGATCGGCCCGCTGCAGATCGCCCAGGAAGCCAAGCTGGATCAGTCGCCGAGCCTCCTGAACTTCGGAGCGAGTCCGCTGCTGGAAGGCCACACACAGGAGTCGTCTGCACCGCTCGGCCTCGCGCAGCATGGCGTCGGCCTCGGCCACCTCCACGGCGATCGGCTTCTCGACCAGCACGTGGAGCCCGGCGCGCAAGCACGCCGTCGCGTGTTCGGCATGCACCGGGTGGGGAGTCACGATCACCGCCAGGTCGGCGGGCGTCTGAAGCAACTGGGCGATGTCCTCGTGCAGCGGGCAGCCGAGCTCGTCGGCGACAGGCCGCGCACGCCGCAAATCGATGTCCTGGACGCCGACGATCTCGGCGCCGATCGCCCGAAGGCCCCGCTGATGCGAGGGGAAAATGTGCGCCCCCGCGCCGATGACGACGACACGCAGTCCGCTCATCCCCCGCTAACCCCTCAGGCCGGTCGTCGAGATGCCCTCGAGCAGCAGGCGCTGAAAGGCGACGAAGAAGACGAAAATCGGGACCAGCGAGAGCAGCGACATGGCGAGCATCTGACCCCAAGATGACTGCCCCGAGGAGTCGACGAAGGCCCGAAGCGCGACCGGCACCGTATAGGTGTCAACGCTGTTGCCCAGGTAGAGCAACTGGGAAAAGAAGTCGTTCCAGGTCCAGATGAACGTGAAAATTGCCGTCGTGGCGAGGGCAGGCGCCAGGAGCGGCAGGATGATCCAGCCGAAGGTGCGGAATGGCCCACAGCCGTCGATCTTGGCCGCGTCGTCGAGAGCGGTCGGGATGCTCCGAATGAACTGCACGAGCAGGAAGACGAAGAACGTATCGACCGCGAGGTATTTGGGCGCCAGGATGGGCAGGACCGTGCCCACCCAACCCAGCCGCAGGAAGAGGATGTATTGCGGCACGATCGTGGCCTGAAACGGCAGCATGATCGTCAGCAGCATGGCCCCGAAGAGCACGCGCTTCAGAGGGAAGCGCAGCCTAGCGAACGCGAACGCCGCCAGGCTGCAGGACACCACGTTTCCGAGCGCCGCCAGGCTGCACAGCACGAGCGAGTTGACGAAGAACCCGCTAAACGGAGTCCGCAGCGCGGTCCACCCGAGCCTGTAATTGTCGAGTGTCGGCTGGTGCGGCAGCAGGCCGAGGTTCGTCACGACCTCCTGAGGCGGCTTGAACGATTCCGAAGCCATCCACAGCACGGGATACACCATCACGAATGCTCCGGCGACGAGGACCAGGTGGAGGATCCAGCCCGGCCAGACCCTGAGGAGCTGCGCGCTCATGGCCCCGACTGTTCCATGTAGAAGACCCAGTAGCGAGAGCTGCTGAAGATGGCGGCGGTGATGACCGCGACCGCCAGCAGAAGGATCCAGGCCATCGCGGTCGCGTATCCCATGTGCAAGAAGCCGAAGGCCTGTTCGTACACATAGAGCGTGTAGAGGAGGGTGCTGTCCACCGGTCCGCCCGTGCCACCGCTGACGATGAAGGCAGCTGTGAAGGCCTGGAAGGCTCCAATGATCTGGAGCACGAGGTTGAACAGGATGAGCGGTGTCAGGAGTGGCAATGTGATCCGAAAGAACTGCGCGACCCGCGAGGCTCCATCGACCTGAGCGGATTCGTAGATCTCGCGTGGGATCTGGCGCAGCCCGGCCAGGAAGATGATCATCGGGGAGCCAAACTGCCAGACCCCGAGCAACACCAGGGTGTAGAGCGCGAAGCGGGGGTCGTGGAGCCAGGTTGGCGGATTGGCCCAGCCGATGGAGGCGAGCATCAGGTTGACCATCCCGTCGGGGCCGAAGAGCTGGCGCCAGAGGACGGCGATGGCGACGCTGCCACCCAGCAGGGACGGAAGATAGTAGACCGCGCGGTAGAGGTCGAGGCCGCGCTGGCCGCGGTTGAGCAGGAGCGCCAGGCCCAGCGCGAAGCAGAGTCTGAGCGGCACCTCCAGCAGCACGTACACCAGGGTGACGCGCACGGACTGCAGGTACCGTCCATCAGTCGGCAGATCAGCGTAGTTCTGGAGCCCAATCCAGCGCGGCGCCGAGACGAGGTCGTAGCGCGTAAACGAGACCCAGAGCGAGGCGAGGATCGGGCCCAGCGTCAGCCCCACCAGACCCAGTAGCCAGGGCAGCAGGAACACGTAGGCGGCGATGCTCTCGCGGCTAGTGTCGGTCAGCCTGGGCCAGGCGCGTCGCTGGGCCAGCCTGGTCGCGAGCGTCGCCACCGGCTCTTCGAGTCTCACGCGTTGAGCGCTTTGTCGGCCTCCGCCATGAACTTGTCGGCCGCCTCGGACACCGAGGTTCCCGACAACGGAATCGACAGCGCGTTGCGGGCCAGAGCCTTCTGGATCTCGCCGGCGCCGGAAGGATCCAGGATGGTCCTAGCGGTGGTCTTCTTCGTTTGTTGATCGAAGTAGTCGAGCTGCGCTCGATCCTGTGGGCTGAGGAGAGGCTTGAGCGTCTCGCGCGCCTTGGCCGAGCCCGGCACGCCGCGCTCCGGGCCCAGCGCCTTGACGGCCTCCGGATCGGTGAGGAAGAAGCCCATGAAGCTGGCCGCCCCCTGAGTGAACGCCGTCTTGGCGGAGACGCTGAAGAGGGACCCGGCTCTCAGATAGGCCCCGGGCCGGCTGCCCGCGGGACCGCTCGGGTTGGGAACCATGCCCAGTTGATGCTGGGTCAGCGGTTGATACTGGCCCAGGAAATTCGACCACCTCATCTTGAATACGGCCTTTCCCTGGACCAGCGGGGTGTTTTCTGGCCTGTCGTCCTGGAAGAAAGCGGCCGCGATCTCGCCGGGCACGCAGGCTCCCGCCTGTCGGAGGTCGGCCCAATACTGGAACCAGTCGACCATGTCCTGGCGCGAGAAGCTCGCTTTCCCGTCCGGCGTGTACAGCTCCTTGTTCCGCTGGCGAATGAAGACCTCGAACGGGTCCATGTTGACGCTCTCGTCATCAGATGCCCAGGTGCCTTTCGGCAGCGTCTTGCTCAGCTTCTCGCAGTAGGCGGCAAAGTCTGCCCAGGTCTCCTGGCCCGTCGGCGGGGCCAGGCCAGCCTGCTGGATCGCGGTCAGGTCGTAGAGGCTGGCCTCGACAATCCCGCCCAGCGGGACTCCATACAGACCCCCGCTGATCTTGCCCTGGTCCAGAAGGCCCGCGTCGAAATCGCCAAGGTTGAGGGCGTTGTCCGCGAACCTGGCCAGGTCGGCTATCAGCTGCTTCGAGGCGAACTGCCCGATGTAGCGCATGTCCATCTGGAAGATGTCGGGCAGAGCCCCACCAGCGGCCTGGGTGTTGATCTTGTCCCAGTAGGCGAAGAAGTTGGTGAATTGCGAGTTGAACTTCCACTGGGGGTACTTGTTCGAGAACAGGTCCATCGCCTTTTGGGTCCGCTCGGCCCGGTCGTTGCCTCCCCACCAGGCGACCTGCATCGTCCCACTCGAGGCCCCGAGGTCGGGGCCGCCAGAGCCCGACCTGCTGCCGACCCCACATGCAGCCACGAGAGGAAGCAGACTTGGTTGCCGTCGCGTAGGCATCACACCCTCCTTTCGACTCCACGCAATTCAGGGTCCAGAAAGCGATCTTTAAGTCAGCCGTCGGGCGTAGAAGACGCTTGCCACCCAGCTGGGCGGGGCGTCGCACTGAAACGTCTTGGTTGGGGGCTGTCCAATCTGGCAGGGGCGGCAGATGTTGCCAAGCGCGCACCTCCAGTGTCCCTGGGCGGGGCCGACGAGGCGCGGATCGCCAGCCCGAAGCTCAACAGCTTGTTCGCGATCGGGCGGCCTTCCTGGAGCTGGCCCAGCAGCGCTTCCATCGCCGTCGCGCCCAGCTCGTGCCGGGGCACCGAGACGCTCGTCAGCGGCGGCCAGGCCTGGCGCGAGGCCGCCGTGTCGCCGAAGCTGACGAGCGTCAGCTCGCCAGGGATGTCGACCCCCCGCTCGTGGGCCGTCTCGAGCGCGCCAATGGCCATCAGGTCGTTCATCGCGAACATCGCGCTGGGTGGCGTGGCGAGGTCCAGCAGCTCGGCGGCCGCCTGGGCGCCGCCCAGGGCTGTGAAGTTGCCCTCGACCACGCGGTGCGGCTCCAGCCCCCGCGCGCCGAGGCCATCCAACACTCCCTGAAGACGCTCGCGGGCCGTCGTCACGTTGGGGGGACCGGCAATGACGGCCAGCCGACGGTGGCCGAGGTTGACCAGGTAGGCGGTCATCGCCACGGCGGCGGCGTGGTTGTCGATGGTGACACTCGGAACCATCGCGGGCGTCTTGGCGAGTGCGACGACGACGGTCCCGTGCCGCTCGAGCTCGGCCACGGCGCGCTTCAGGGCACGGCCGTAGCCAGTGTCCAGCAGGCCGCCACCGGCCAGCACGATCCCGTCGACGTGGTAGTCCAGCAACGACCGCAGGTAGCCCAGCTCGGTATGCGGATCGCGGTCCGAGTTGCACACGATCACCAGGTAGCCAGCGCGGCGGGCGACGTCCTCGACACCCCGGACGATCTCCGCGAAGTAGGGATCGCCGACATCGCCGACCAGGACGCCGACGATGTTGGTCCGCTTGGTGACCAGCGCCCGCGCCAGCGCCGAGGGCGAGTAGTTCAAGGCTCGGACGGCGGCCAGGACGCGATCGCGCGTGCCGGGCGCCACCGGGTAACCGTTGTCGTTGGCGACCCGCGAGGCGGTGCTCAGCGAGACACGCGCCTGGCGGGCGACGTCGGCGAGGCTGGCACGGGCGGGGCTGCCGGGCACAGGCAGGGCCTCCTAGACCGGTGCGGCGGACTTCGACTCGGCGAAGGCAGGAAAGACTTCGGTGGCGAGGAGCCGGACCTCCTGCAGGATGTGCTGGTGCGGCATGCCGGGGAAGAACAGGCGGCAGATCAGGTGGTCCACGCCCACGGTTTCGCGGAACGCTTGGATCTGTGTGATGCACTGATCCGGCGTCCCGATGATGAAGCGGTTGCGAGCGATTGCCTCGAGTCGGTCGACAGGCGTGGAATCCTCTGCCCCGATCAGGGGATGGCTCCAGGTGCCGCCGCCGTACTCGTCGCGGTAGTTGATCAGCAGATGGCGCTCGGCCAGCTCGCGCGCCTGCGCCTCCGTCTCCGCGATGACGACTTCGCGCGTGAGCGGGGCCGGCACCGCGGCCGGGTCCTTGCCGAGCGTGCGCAGCTCGGCGTGGTACTTCTCGCGGGAGGCGAGCAGCTTGTCGAGCTTGGCGGTCGGACCGGGCAGCCAGGCCTCGGCGAGCTGAGCGGCCCGCTTCATACCAAGCGGACCCCACGCGCCCAGCCAGATCGGCACGCCGCCAGGTTGGACCGGCTTGGGCTCAATTCGGGCGTGCTCCAGACGGTAGAACTGGCCCTCGAAGGTCACCGAGTCTTCGGTCCACAGGCGGCGCATGATCTGGAGCTGCTCCTCGAACCGGGCACCGCGCCGCTCGAGCTGAGCGCCGAGCATGGCGAACTCGTCAGGTCGATAACCGATCGCAACCCCGAGCGTCAGGCGGCCATCCGAGATGACGTCCAGCATCGCCGCGTCTTCTGCCGCCCTGGTGGGGTGATAGAAGGGCAGGACGATGACGTCCGTGCCCAGCCGGATTCGGCTGGTGCGGGTGGCGAAGCCGGTCAGGACGAGAAAGGGTGACGGCCAGTAATGGTCCTTGATCCCGTGATGCTCCTCCATCCAGACGGAGTCGAAGCCCATCTCCTCCGCCAGGACAACTTCTTCGAGCGCCTCGCGGTAGAAGTGGCCACCTTCGGTCGGAATGAGCCCGAACTTCACGACGCGTCTCCTCCAGTGTGCTTGCGAGCGTCCTAGATGCTGGCCGTCACGGCGTTTAGACGCTCGAGGATGCGCTCGAGTACGGGTATGTCGGACGGGGGGCGGCTGACCGCCCC
>WNGA01010865.1_pt1 | contig 11986 bp, 10 predicted proteins | sample 5400061 | NCBI WGS metagenome assembly WNGA01 (sample SAMN13153366, study PRJNA577476) | soil metagenome | isolation source: 100 cm soil or saprolite under grassland replicate 2 | place: USA:California | collected 2016-06-15
GCTCATCCTCCACGCCGGGCATTTCCAGGCCGGCGTTCTTGATTCGCTCGCGCAACTGCTCCTGATAACGCTTCAGAACTTCCGGCGCCTGTTTCTGAACGCGTTCGACCGATTTCCGCATAACGGCAATTCGCTTCTCCAAATCCCTGGTCAGGTGCACCCCCTCGCGCTCGCGCATGCCAATCAACGCGTCGAGCGCATTCTTCAACGCCTTCTCCACAGCCGGCCGGAACGTCTCGGAGTCGGTCAGTTCCTCGTCGGTCTGCAACACGCCCGGCGCGCGCACGAGGGTTTCCAGCGTGACCTGCCCCGCCAACTTCAATTCCTTCGCCAGTCGGCTCAGCTCCCGCGCGTAGGCCCTGGCCAGCGACGCGTTCAGTCGCACCCGTCCGGGCGCGGCGCCGTCCGACGCGTGCAGCGAAACCTTGACCGTGAGCCGCCCGCGGGCAACGCGGCGATTGATTTCATCCCGGATGCGCGACTCGAGCGCCTCCAGTTCGCGGGGGAGACAAACCGAGATTTCGCTCTGCCTCCGGTTCACCGAGTTCAGCTCCACGGTAATCTTGAAGCCGTCCTGGGCGCGCTCGCCGCGCCCGTAACCCGTCATCGATTTCATGCGTGCGGGGAATATGGGGAAGGAACGCGCGGCAGGCGAACCTTTTTTCGGCTGAGAACCCGGATCGCCCTCGCTGATTTTCGAGCCTGGCGCAACGTTTTCACAGTCACCAACCGCACCGCCCTGGAGCGCCGACCTCCGATCCGCCGCGAAAAGGTCTGAAGCCGCGTCGGCGATTTTCGCGAATCGGCGCCCATTCGCGCAAATTCGCGTAAAAAATCACTTCGGCATCTGCAATCCCACCTTCGCCGCCACTTGCGCCACGTCCTTGTCGCCGCGGCCGGAAAGATTGACGATGATGAGCGTGTCCTTGCCCAATTGCGGCGCGCGCCGGATGACTTCGGCGATCGCGTGCGCCGATTCGAGCGCGGGAATGATGCCTTCCCACCGCGCCAGTTTCATGAACGCGTCCAGCGCCTTTTCGTCGGTCGCGTAGGTGTACTCGACGCGGCCCTGGTCGCGCAGCCAGGCGTGCTCCGGCCCCACCGCGGCGTAGTCCAGTCCGGCGCTGACACTGTGCGTCAGTTGAATCTGGCCGTACTCGTCCTGCAACAGAAACGAGCGCGTCCCTTGCAGCACACCGAGCGAGCCGCCTTGAAAACGCGCCGCGTGTTTGTTCGGCCGGATTCCTTCACCGCCCGCCTCCACACCGACCATCTTCACCGAGGCATCTTCGAGAAACGGATAAAACAAACCCATCGCATTCGACCCGCCGCCCACGCAGGCCACGAGCAGATCGGGCAAGCGTTCCTCTTTTTCCAGGATTTGCCGGCGCGCTTCGTCGCCGATGACGCGCTGAAAATTCCGCACCATGACCGGATAGGGGTGCGCGCCATAGACGGTGCCGAGGATGTAATGGGTCGTGCGGACATTGGTCACCCAATCGCGCATCGCTTCGTTGATGGCCTCCTTGAGCGTTTGCTGCCCGGCTTTCACCGGCACGACATCGGCGCCGAGCATCTTCATGCGATAAACGTTGAGCGCCTGCCGTTCGCAATCGACCGCGCCCATGTAGATCACGCACTTCAAACCGAACATCGCGGCCACGGTGGCGGTGGCGACGCCATGCTGGCCCGCGCCGGTCTCGGCGATGATGCGGGTCTTGCGCATGCGCCTGGCGAGCAGGATCTGGCCGATGCAATTGTTGATCTTGTGCGCTCCGGTGTGGAGCAGGTCTTCGCGCTTGAGATAAATCTTCGCGCCGCCCAGTTCGCGCGTGAGCCGCTCGGCAAAGTAAAGCGGCGTCGGGCGACCGCAAAATTCTTTCAGGTAATACTCCAACTCACGCTGGAATGCCGCGTCAGTCCGGGCGCGCCGATACTCCTCCTCCAACTCCTGCAGCGGGTGCATCAACGTCTCCGGGACGTAACGCCCGCCGTAAGGACCAAAGTGCCCCTGCCCGTCGGGCAGGTCCCGGGTGATCACCGCGTTCATGGAAGCAGGCTAGTGGAAAGCGGGCCGATGAGAAAGCCGGAAAGTGGGCGGGGGGCTCTCCATGCTACCCATGAACCGTACAAAGCGCTCGGACAGATTCGTGTCGCATATGCGACATGAAATTGTCCAATCGGTTCGGGGTCCCAATGCGCGACGAAAAAGTCGTGAGGGCTACCCATGAACCAGCGCACCCCCTCACCCCGTCCCTCTCCCCCGCCATAAACCGGACTTTACGATGCCGCGCGGGCGGCCAGGATGAAATCGCGAATTTTCGCATGATCTTTTTTTCCCGGCGACGACTCTACGCCGCTCGAAACATCCACCGCGTAAGGCCGCAGATTGCGCACCGCGCCGGTGACATTTTCCGGCGTCAATCCACCGGCGAGGATGATCGGCCGGCCAAGCTTTGTCGCCTCGACCGCCCAGTCCCAGTTGAACGTGGCGCCAGTTCCACCCAAAGTGTCCGGCAGGAAGCTGTCCAGCAGCCAGGCGTCGGTTTCGTAGGCTGACAACGACTGCAACGATTCGAGATTCCGGATGCGAAAGGCTTTATAGACTTTCAGGGGCGGAAATTTTTGGCAGAACTCCGGCGTTTCATCGCCGTGGAATTGCAGGGTGTCGAGACCGCACACCGAGACGGTTTTCAAAACCGCTTTCTCCGTCGCATTCACGAACACGCCGACCTTCGCCACAAACGGCGGCAGGCGCCGGATGATCTCCGCCGCCGCTTTGACCGGCACGTGGCGCGGGCTTTTCTCGTAAAGCATGAACCCGAGCGCGTCGGCGCCGGCCTCCACCGCCGCCAGCGCGTCGGCGGGATTCGTGATCCCGCAGATTTTGACACGAACGCTCACGGATGAGTTCCCAACAGCTCTCCGGTCTTCGCCTGGATGTTCCCCTGCTTCATCAACGATTCGCCCACGAGGATCGCCTTCGCGCCGCTCCGGGCCAATCGCTCCACGTCCGCGCGCGTGCGAATGCCGCTCTCGGCCACGACCAGAATTTCTTTCCTGAGGTCAGAATGGCCTATCTTCGCGCTCAGACTCTCCGTGGTTGCCAGGTCCACCTTGAAGGTCTTCAGGTCACGATTATTGACGCCAATGAGCTGCGCGCCGACGGCCAGCGCGCGTTTCAACTCAAGTTCGTCATGCACTTCGACCCGCGCGGTCAGGCCGGCGCCGGTTGCCAGGGAATGCAATCGCCCCAATTGCGCCTCGGAGAGAATGGCCACGATCAACAAAACGGCGTCCGCACCCCATTCGATGGCTTCCAGAATCTGTCGCTCATCAATGAGGAAGTCTTTCCGGAGCAACGGCAGCTTCACGGCCGCGCGAATCCGGCGCAGGTGATCGAGAGAGCCCTGGAAGAATTTTTCATCGGTGAGCACCGACAGGCAACTCGCCCCCGCCTCTTCATACGCCTTCGCAATCCGCACCGGATCGAAGTCAGGACAGATCACGCCCGCCGACGGCGAAGCCTTTTTGACCTCGGCAATCAGCGCAAGGGAGCCGCGCCTCGGCGACCGCAGCGCGGCCATAAAATCCCGCCGATCGCCGCGCTTCTGCGCCGCGGTTTGCAAGTCCGCGACCGTCAACGCGCGCTTCGGCAACCGCGCAATCTCCAGCTTTTTCTGCTCAACGATGGTGTCGAGGATGTTCACTGGTTGGTTAGTGGTCAGTGGTCAGTGGTCAGTGGTCAACGGTCAGCGGTCAACGGTCGGTCGGTTCCGACGACCGACGACTGACAACTGACAACTGACAACTGACAACTGACAACTGACAACTGACAACGAACCACTCACAAAACTACTCATCTTCATCCTTAATCCCCTGCAACCGCTTCGTCGGACAACCGGCGCGCAGCCAGCCGTTCACGAATTCATCAAGATCGCCGTCCATGACGGCCTGCACGTCGCTGGTCTGCACGCCGGTGCGCAGGTCCTTCACCATGCGATACGGCTGGAAGACATAGCTGCGAATCTGGTTGCCCCAGGATACGCTGCCTTTCTCGCCATAGAACCGCTCCATCTCTGTGCGCTTCTGATCCTCGCGCAGGGCGTACAGTTTCGAGAGCAACAATTTCATCGCCGCCGCTTTGTTCTGCATCTGCGAGCGCTGCGCCTGCGAAGCGGCGACGACCCCGCTGGGCAGATGGGTGATGCGCACGGCCGTCTCGACCTTGTTCACATTCTGCCCGCCTTTGCCGCCGGCACGATACGTGTCGATCTGCAGGTCGCCGGGCGGAACGACGAGTTCCCCTTCCTCTTCGATTTCGGCAATCACGTCCACACTGGCAAAGCTGGTGTGCCGCCGCTTGTTTGAGTCGAACGGCGAGAGCCGCACCAGCCGGTGCACGCCCCGTTCGGCTTTGCAAAAGCCATAGGCATTTTCGCCCTGAATCAACAGGGTGACGCTCTTGATGCCGGCAACTTCACCGGCCAAGGCGTCGGTCACTTCGACCTCCCACCCGCGCCGTTCGCACCAGCGTTGGTACATGCGCAACAGCATGTTCGCCCAGTCGCACGATTCAGTGCCGCCCGCGCCGGCGTTGATGCCGAGGATGCAATTGTTTTTGTCGTGCGGACTGCTGAGCAGGACCGTGAGTTCCAACGCATCGAGTTCCCGGGAAAACCTGGCGAAATCCCGATCCAACTCCTGCTGGTGCTTGAGCTGCTCGGTCTCCGGCTCGCCTTCGGCCAGTTCGACCATGACGCGGAAGTCGTCGAGTTGCTTCTCCGCGGCAAGCAGCGGATCGATTGTTTTTCGGAGGGAACCGGCCTCGTCGATCAGTTTCTGGGCATGCTCACGGTTGTCCCAGAACGTCTCCCTGGCCATCTCGGCGTCGAGTTCGCCGAGGCGCCTTTGCGCCCTGGCCACGTCAAAGAAACCTCCGCAAGTGGGCAAGTTTCTTACCGGCCGTCGTCAACTGCGCTTTAATGGCATCAAACATAACCCGTATTCAATACCGTTGAATCGATCCCATGGCAAAGCGAAATTACACCCGCGAATCTGTTGGATCGGCAGGGGCAGAGGGGCAGAGACCGGAAAGCAGCCGAGTCACCTTCGTCCGACCCGTCGCATCGCGCAAGCCAGGGCCGACACGACCACACAAACCCATCCGAAGCTATCGCCGTGTCGCTGATAAAACGTCGGCGCGCGACTTTGGCCGGCGGGCGGCAGCGGTATTTTCGCAATCAGGAAGCCCGGCGCATAAACGTCGCCCGATTCCGATTGCAAGATCTTCCTCAGCCGGCCGCGGGAATCAATCCAGCAGGTCAACCCGTTATTGGTGCAACGGACGAGTGGCAAACCGTTTTCCACGGCGCGAAAAACCGCGCTGGCGGCCTGCTGCCATTGCGCCGCGCTTTGGCCGAACCAGCCGTCGTTGGTCAGGTTCAGAAGAAATTCCGTGTCGTCACTCGCGCCCTGACGCACCAGGCCGGGAATGACGTCCTCGAAACAGATCAGAGGCGAAAGCTGCACTCCCAGCCCGGCCAGTTCAAACGTCACGGGCTTGTCGCCCGGAGTAAAATCACCGGGAATCGGGATAATCCTGCGCAGAAACGGCAACTGACGGGCGAACGGCAGGTATTCGCCGAACACGACCAGGTGCTGTTTGTGATAGGTGGCCACGTACTCGCCCCTGGGGTTGAACAGAAATGCGGCGTTGAAAGAATCGTATCCGTTCGGGGCCGTCGATCCCGGACGACGCTCGGCGTCATCGGCTCCCAGGATCATCCAGACCTTGTGCCGCGCGATGAGGTTGGTGATGGCAGCAAAGTTTTCTTCGGTAAGACTGGGCAGGGAGGATTCCGGCCAGATCAGCAGGTCGGGCTTCGCCGCCAGGGCCAATTGGGACAACTCCATAATCCGATCAAAACGATCGGCGTCCTTGTTATGATCCCACATAACCTCCTGCCGGATGCTCGGCTGAATCAGCGCGACGCTCAATTCGCGCTGGGCGTCCGTCCGTTCCAGCAGCCGGCCCAGGCCAAAGATCATGACACCCGTCAGAACGAGCAGGGCCAGGCGCAGTTCCAGCAACCAACCCCAACGCTGGCCCGGCCGCCGGACAACCCGCAGCAACGCCATCGCCAGTGATGCGGAGAACCACACCACCAGAAATGAAACGCCATAAACGCCGGTCACCGACGCGACCTGAATCAACGGCACCATGCGATACTGCGAAGCTCCCAGAAGATTCCAGGGAAACCCCGACAAAAACCGGGCCACAACCATTTCCTGGGCGACCCAAAGCGCGGCGCAGAGAATCGTCCACCCGGCGCGCTGCCGCCAATGGGCGGTGAAAATCTCGGCAACCGCAGCCCACCAGCTTTGCGCCGCCACGAATTTCTTTCCGGGAAACAATTTCCAGCAAAGCCAGACCCAGGTTGCGGGATAGAGGGCGAGGTAGGCGCTGAGCGCCAGCCAGCCCACGATTGCGCCGGCCGGGAATGGAATGAACAACAGCCAGTAAAGCGAGAACAGATAGTGCGCGACTCCGGCGAGGTAACCGATGCGGAAGCATGCTTTGCCTGACTGTCCCAGCGCGGCGAACAACATCAGGCCGGGAGCCAGCCAGGCGAGTCCGGCGACGCCGGGTTTGGGAAACGACGCGGCCAGCAACAGGCCCGCGACGATTGCTGTTCCATGACGTGGATTGAGCCGTCCAAGAAGGTTCACCCGGCGCAGCTTGCCGAAACGCGGCCGAAACGCAAAGAGCAAACACGCCAGCGAGGAAGCCTTGGGCGCATCTGGATACTACTACCACGCCGGTCGTGGATCCTCTCGCCCCACGACGGAGGAGTGGGGAGAGGGATAGGGAGAGGGGCTTCACGAAACGGCCGCCAATCCGATGAAACGTGCCCCTCTCCCCGGCCCTCTCCCCGCTCGTGCTGAGCGGGGAGAGGGTGTGGGGAGCCTCGGACATGGTGGTTGTATCATCCGCCCGGAAGCCCTGTTCCGACCACAGCTCTCTTCGGCTCGCGAAAAGCGCAAACGCTATCGCGCCGACGAGAACCAGACCCAGTCGCCTTGCGTGAAATCCACGGTCCGCGACTTTTCCCTGGTCAACACAACGGTGCCGCCGTTATCCGTTTCATTCCAGCCGACGGAATAGAGCAGGAATTTCCCCTCATCCAACCGGCGATACTTCAAGGGTTGCCCCGAAATCACGTCGTTGGGAATTCTGTCGATAAAACGCGGCGCGAGCGCGTCGAGTTTTTCGGGAAATTGCCCGTTGGCCAGGCGAAATCGTTCCAAGGCGCAGGCGAGCGCCGCTTGATCGGCGGCGGTTTGGGCCTTGGCCGCTTTAAGGGATACTTTGCCGAGGGCCGGCAGCAGCATGGAGGCTATAAACCGATGGTGCAGGATCGCGTTCAGGCCCTTTCCCAGGCGACCTCCAGCAACCTCTCGTTCAAGCTCGTGAGCGTGGGTTTCGACTTGTTTTGGAGAAACTTTTTTGTTGGCAACGTCAAAGGTTCCGTCCATTTGGTTGTGGTAAAGTCTGCAATAATTAAGTTGCTCCTGATCATACCATCCTCGCGGAATAATCAGATTGAGCAAGTTGCCGCCACCGGGATCGCCCTGGGCAAACAGATCGCCGAGGCGGTATTTTTTCCGAGCAAGGAGATCAACCGTCAAAACACCGGCCGCTTGCTCCGCAGCGAGAGGCCGTTTCAAGTCCGCCAGGAAATTGTACTGCTGAAGGCGAGTTTGAAGTTCTTGAAGCTGTGAATCAGACCAGCGGTGCCCGGCCAGTCCTTCCCAAATCGGCTGGGCCGCGATGTTCAAGGAGGCGACGCGCCCCAAATAAGAAATCAAGAAGGGTTCTTCCTTCACCGAATCGGCCAGGTAAAGCATCAGCTTCACGTCTTCCAGGGCGCTTTCGCTCTGGCCGGCCGCGAGTTCAGCGCAGGCTCTGAGTTGCAGCCGCAGGCAGGCGAATCTGATGTTCGCGAGGTGAGGTATCAAAATGCCCCAGGGATTCTCCAAATCATAATTGATCGGGTATTGCGAATACCGCCGATGGCTGGCGGCGCGAAGTTCTGCCAGATTGGCCTCATCATCTTTCAAACCTTCCAAAACTGTCGGAGCTGCCCTGGCGCGCGAATCAAGATCCAGGCTGTTCGACTCAAGTTTCCTGTTCGAAGCGGGATTGCCAGATCGAACCGCGGCGAAGGCCGTTCCCCACGCGACGAGGTCAACGTATTCGGCTTTATTCTTCAACCCTTTGACCCTCGAACTGGCTCGCGCGTAGTTGTCCTTCGCGTGCCACCACTGGCCGGGGTTTCTCTTTTCAAACCAGGACTTGACGAACGGCGTGGCCGCGAAATTTTGCTCGTCGGGCAACGGCTTGGGAACAAATGCGCTGTAGTCAAGCTGCTCGCCGCGCGCTTGCAGTTCCCGCCGGTAGCCGTTCCAGGCGCGACGGCCGCGCCAGTTTTCCTCGGCGCAATACAGCGCGAGCAACGTGACAAGGCAGGCCAGCACAAACAGGCAACGGCGGATCATTCGCCAACTAAACAGCCAGCGGAACAGCCGACGAAAGGTTGGAAAATGGCCGCCGGCGGTTTGAGTTTTGGAATCATTCATGCGAATTGAACGGTCGCGATCGGGCGTGGGATTTCACTGCGCGGTCGCGGCTCGAAGGGTTTCGGCGGTTCGACAACCGCCGGCGATCCGATAAGCTCGGCCAGCAGACGCCGGTGCTCTCTCAGCGCGATCAAGAGCTCCGGCGCCGGGGCCGCTTTCGATGTTTTCGCGACCTGAGCCGGCTCGCGCGACGCCAGGTTAAGCACGAGAACCACCGCCCATACCGCCGCCAATCCCGCCCACGCCTGGGGACAAGGCCAGAGCAGCTCGCGCCACCAGGGAGCGCGTGACCCGTGATGCGTGTCGCATGATGAGTCGGGATAAACCCCCTCGACAGCGCTGAGAATCTCCGCGCGCCATTCGGACGGCACACGCCGCAGGGATTGGCGCCCGAGTTGCCGTTCAAATTCGTTCGTTTCCATTTTGTCGCGTTCTCCCGAACGCAGCCACGCCATTCATTTGATTTCTTCGTAAAAGGGACGCAGCCGCTGGCGCAATTTGTCTAATCCGTAACGATACCGGCTGGCGGCGGTGTTGGGCGGGAGGTCGAGCGCCTCGGCAATCGCTTCAAAGGTCAATCCTTCCCACAGTTTCAGATGAATCACGGCGCGTTGTTCGGGCGGCAAATCGCCCAGCGCCGCCGCAAGGGCGTGGCGGAAGGACTGCTCGTCCGGGTCGCCCGCAGGCGCGAAAAGGGACGCGGCCTCGGCGGCCCATTGTTCGTGATGCTTCTCCCGTGTCCCGCGCCGGCGCATCAGGTCGATGGCCAGATTATGGACCAGCCGAAGGAGAAACGCGCGCTCGTCACGCACGCCTTCCAGCAAACGGGGTTGTTTCGCCAGCTTGACGAACAGCTCCTGCAAAAGGTCTTTGGTATCGGTTTCGTTGCGGGTGAAGTTCAGCAGAAAAGCAAAGAGCGCCTGCGCGTGGTCGTCGTAAACGCGGGCGAGAAAATCGGGCGACGACATCGAATCATTCGACCGGACGAAGAAGGAATCGTCACGCCAGCGGCAGCGTGAAAAAGAAGGTCGTCCCCTGCCCCACCTGGCTTTCCACCCAAACCTCGCCGCCGTGCGATTGGATGATGTGTTTGACAATGGACAGCCCCAGACCCGTGCCCCCTTGCTCCCGTGAACGGGCTTTGTCCACGCGATAAAAACGCTCGAACACGCGATCGAGAGAATCCGGCGGTATGCCGGGGCCGTTGTCCCGCACGGACACCTCGACAAATTGTTCGCCGGCAAACCGCGCATTGAGCCAGACCTGCCCTTCCAGCCGCCCATACTTGATCGCGTTGTCCACGAGGTTGAAAAGAACCTGCTGAATGCGGTCCGCGTCCGCGCGCACCGCGATCTCGTCCGCAATCTGATTTTCCAGCACCACCTGTTTGTTCCGGGCCCGCGACTGGAGGTCGTTGATGACGTCGCCGGCCACGGATCGCAGTTCGACTTTCTGGAGGTTCATCACGACCTGGCCGGATTCGAGCCGTGAAATCGTGAGCAGGTCTTCGATCAAATAGGTCAACCGATCGGCGTGTTTCTCGATCGTCTGCAGGAACCGCGTGGCCACGTTGGGATCGTCTTTGGCGCCATTGATGAGCGTCTCGACGTAGCCCTTGATCATGGAGAGCGGCGTGCGCAGTTCGTGACTGACGTTGGCGACGAATTCCTGGCGCGTGTTTTCCAGTTGTTTGAGGCGCGTGAGATCGTGAAAGACCAGAATCATTCCCCGCTGTTTGCCGCTGCGATCGAGCAACGCGGTCGCGTTCACCTGCAAACAGCGGCTGTCCAGGCCCGGAAGCTCCAGCTCGAAGCCCAGCACCTGGCCGACCGCGCGAACGCGGCTCACCAGCTCCAGCAATTCGTGCAGCCGGAGCGCTTCCATCAGGGTGCGACCCCGGAGGTCGCCGGTCAGGCCAAAGAGATGTTCCAACGCCTGGTTGACGAGTCGGACGCGTTCCTCGCCGTCGAGAAGCAACACCCCTTCGACCATGCTGTTAAACAGGGCCAGTTGTTGCGCCTCCGCATGCGCCAGCGTGACCTGCTGTTGTTCGTGCAGCGAGGCGTTTTGTTCGGACTGTTCCTCGAGCCTTTGCCGCGCTTCGTCATAGCGGCGTTTCCACCAGAAATGCAGCGCGACAAGTCCGAGAGCGGCGAGGATGGTCAGGGCGGGCCACATGGTTGGCATGCTTTAACGGTTCAACGATTTAACCATTGAACGACGTTTCCCGATGGAACGCCAAATCGTTGAACGGTTGAAACGTTAAATCGCCGCCGGGTCAGTTTTCGACGAAGCGGTAGCCCACGCCGCGGACGGTGTCCAGGTATCGGGCCGCGCGGCCCAGCTTTTCGCGCAGCCGACGCATGTGCGTGTCAACGGTGCGGGTGTCGATGAGATTGTCGTATTGCCAGACGTCCTGCAGCAACTGCTCGCGCGATTGCACCCTTCCGCGCCGTTGAGCCAGCACCGTCAACAACTTGAACTCGGTGGCCGTGAGATCCACCCGTTTGCCCTGGACGGTCACCAGATGCCGCGGCACATCAATCACCAGCTCGCCCAATTGGAAACGGTCTTTTTTCTCCTCTTCACCCTTCCCGCGTTTCATGAGATTCTTGACGCGCAACACCAGTTCGCGCGGGCTGAACGGCTTGGTGATGTAATCGTCCGCGCCCAGTTCCAGGCCCAGCACACGGTCGATCTCCGCCGCTTTCGCGGTGAGCATGATAATGGGGATGCCCGAAGTCGCCGGGTCGCGGCGCAGAATCTTGCAGACCTCCAAACCGTCCACTTCCGGCAACATCAGGTCGAGCACCACCATGGCGGGTGAATGTGCCCGGGCCTTTTTCAACGCCTCCGTGCCGTCCGCCGCCGTCACCACTTCGTAACCGGCGCTCTTGAGATTGAACTCGACCAGTTCGACGGCGTCGGGTTCGTCGTCCACCACCAGAATTTTCGCCATCACACGGGCTTTGGTTACCACGAAGCCGATCTTCCTACAATTTCAGGCAGGTGACAAGGCCGTTACGAATGCGTGACACGGTTTGAGCGGCAGCCGGGCGGACCCGCGGTCAACGACGCTGGAGCAGCACTTGCACGCGCCGCTCAAGCTCACGCGGGCTGAAGGGCTTGGTCAGGTAGTCATTCGCCCCGGCATCCAGGCCAATGACGCGGCAAAGCTCCCCCGGGCGGGCCGTGAGCAGGATAATCGGAACATTCGCAGTCGCCGGATCACGCCGGAGGATTTCGCACACCGTGAACCCGTCCATCTCGGGGAGCATCACATCGAGAACGATGACATCCGGCGCGCCGGCGCGGGCCCTGGTCAGGGCCTCGCAGCCGTTGC
>WNGA01011437.1_pt1 | contig 11986 bp, 23 predicted proteins | sample 5400061 | NCBI WGS metagenome assembly WNGA01 (sample SAMN13153366, study PRJNA577476) | soil metagenome | isolation source: 100 cm soil or saprolite under grassland replicate 2 | place: USA:California | collected 2016-06-15
GGCACGGGGAAGTTTCCAGACTGATGTTTGCCCGTTATACGATTGATTCGATCACTAATGGGGTGCATGCGGCTACTTGGACGGCAAAGCCGTTTCGAGAACTTTATGACCGCTATATTCCAGGATGGGAGCAGGAAAACTTTAGCCTTCGTTACGCTCTCAGTATTCCCAAGGACGAGATATGGAGCGCCCATCTCGAAGCGAAGACGGCATTGATTCAGCACGTGAACCGCGAAACCAATCTTGGAATGAATGTGGAGGCTTTGACTATCGGCTTCGCTCGGCGCGTCGCGACATACAAGAGAGCCGATCTCCTTTTCCAGGATATCGCGAGGCTTAAAAGCATCTCATCAAAGGCCGGTCCCTTTCAGGTCATTTACGCGGGCAAAGCGCATCCTCAGGACCAGGGTGGAAAGGAACTTATCCAACGAGTTTTTCAGCTCAAAGAATCGCTCAAGAACGACATCAAGATCGCTTACCTTGAGAATTACGACCTGGAACTGGGCAAGACCATCACTTCCGGAGTTGACCTGTGGCTGAATACGCCTCAACCGCCGCTAGAAGCGTCAGGCCTAGTCTGAGTGTTCTTGATGGCTGGTGGATCGAAGGACGCATTGAGGGTGTGACGGGATGGTCCATCGGAGCGAACGGCCGGGGTACAGAAGAAGCCGGTGACCGATCCAAGGACGCTGTGTCTCTGTACGATAAATTGGAACAAATTGTAGTGCCCTTATTCTATAAAGACCGCGATGGTTTCATTGATGTGATGCGCCACTCGATAGCCCTCAATGGCTCCTTTTTTAATACTCACAGGATGGTACTACAGTATGTTTTGAAAGCCTATTTTGAGTGAAGTCGGCGAGCCTTCAGCAGCTTATTAAAGAACTCCGGCCACGGTTATGGAATATCGGGGTTGGGGATGTCGGTCGTTCCCGGATTTCTAACTTCGTCTTCCTGTCCATTCCCTTTTCCGTGGTCGGCGCCGTCTGAGTTACAATTTGAGTGTGGCGCTGTGGGTGGGGATCATCGCCCTCGCGGGCGTTGCCGGCCGAGACCGGGGTCGTCATCAGCGTTTACCTTGACGAGGTCTATGACAGAAAACTCCGCGAGGGGTCAATGGCTAAGATCGACGATCTCTACGAGGCGATCATCGAGGGCGCCGTGCATCGCGTGCGACCGAAGATGATGACCGTCAGCGCGATCATCGCTGGTCTTCTCCCGATCATGTGGTCGCACGGAACCGGACCTGATGTGATGAAGCGGATCGCCGCACCGATGATCGGTGGCATGGTGACATCTACCATTCTCACTCTGGTGGTCATCCCAGCTATATACGCACTGTGGCGCGCTCGCGAGGTAAGAAGCTTAACTAGGATGTAGATGCCTTCGGTGAGCTTGGCCCAGTCGTCCCACTCCGGGCGTGTGCTCCACTTGAGCTTAACTCCCGCTGGCGTGGTCTTATCCTCTGTCAGAGCGATTGAGTAGCGCGCCGCGGCGCGAGAGTTTCTCTCCAAGAGCCGCCCGATCTGGCGTTCCAGTGTGCCCCGGTCCAATGGGGTTTGGCTCTTCTCGATTCTTCGGGCAAGCGAGTGAAGCCCTTCTTCAAGGCGCTTGGAGAACCGTTCATGGATGGCCTTTTCTTTTTCGGTGCGACTGGCCGAACGACATAAAAGGAAGGTCTCGCTTCCCTCAGGCCGCCACAGATTTTCACTTCGATATCTTCGCGCATGGCAGACGCTGATCTCGGTGTTTATCCTCGCTATCGTGTTGAACTAAATGTGGGAATTGGGGCAGGCACCGCTCTATGCCGGGTTGGAAAACTACAATAGCGTACTTTTGTGGCACTGCTTCGTCGCGAGTTTGGGTGATGCCCTTATGGTACTGCTGATTGTCGCGACGGGGTGGATCACGCTGAGACGATGGGAGTGGTTCGAACAGCCAGGCGCTGCCGGATATGCCATGATGCTAACCGCAGGATTGATGCTGGCTGTATCGGTGGAATGGGTTGCGCTAAACATCTTAGAACGCTGGGCGTACACGGAAATGATGCCAATTGTGCCAGGGGTTGGAATCGGGATCGTTCCTATCGCGCAAATGGTTATTCTCCCTCCGGTGATATTCCGCACGGCGGCTCTCTTGTTATCAAGCAAAAGGTGAGAAATGTTTATTAGCGAAATCACGCTCTCGGGCATCTTCTGTCTTGCATAACGCATCCAAAGAGGTGTTGTGGCCCGTTGTTCAAAGAGACTTGATTTGGTACTGGAAAGGAGTAAGAATTTAATTATTATGAAGCGGCGATCGAAGAATGTTGCTGCGTATGTCCTCGCTGCATTCTTTGTGTTCGGCATTCTGTGTTCGGCGCTCGCCGCTCCCGGTCAGGCTCTCGCTTCGGTAAGTGGTTGCTCAGAAATGCCTGGTGGGACGGCCATGACTGGGTGCGACCATCCGAGCTATCTCTGCGGTTTTGATCCCGGTAGCAATCTTTTCTCTTCCGGTGCGCTTAGCTCAGCTCGGTTAAGCGATTCGCTGAAAAATGCGCTGGGTTTGGCTCTTGACGCTCCTTCTATAGACGTCTCCAACCTCACTCCCCCAGGAGCGAGGCAATGGAACAAAGTTTCTCTTACCGAACCTGGCAAAGTCTCCATTCGTCTTTTCAATTCCACACTGAACCTTTGATTTCTCGCCCCCGCTAGTTCTCTCAACTTTTTGATTCTCTGTCAGTCGTCCTGAATCCGGACGGACTGAGTTTATAGTTTTCCAAGGAGGAACCAATGAAAACAATCAGTTTGGCTGTTTTAGTGTCTTTTCTCGTTCTCTCAGGATTGGCTCTTGCTTCCCAATCGGGCGAGCAAAAGGACCATTCGTCCATGATGCAAGAAATGATGAAGGGGTGAGAAGCAGGGAGAGCACATGGATGGCATGATGCGCATGATGAAGATGATGGATCAGTGCGCGTCGATGATGGAGTCCTCGCAAGCCACAGCCGGGAAGACAGAGCAAGACCAACAAAAGTAAGCCAGCGTCGGGGGGCAAGAAATAATAGCTCTTGTCCCCCTTTTCTTGGCGAGATGCGTGACGGAGCGCTGCGATGATGAACGGCATGGGTATGATGGGTATGATGGTCTGGGGAGTCTTTAGCTTTCTCTTAGGTTTGCTTCTGATCTTTCTCTTCGTGGTTATCGTTGTAGCCGCAGTGAAATGGTTGTGGGGCCAACAGACGCCTTTCAGTATCGGAACTAAAGAGAGCGCTTTGGATATTCTGAAGAAGCGCTACGCCAGAGGTGAAATCGGCAAGGAAGAGTTTGAAAGGCTCAAGAAAGATATCGAGTAGACTGAATGATGCGAAAACATATTTGGCTCCTGACGGTCATTTCGATTTTAGGCTCTGCGGTTGGCTTGGGTTTCCCGCGAGTTGTGCGCGCCGCCGAGGACCCAGCGCTTGGCGAAAGGATTTACCAGGAAAATTGCGCCGCATGTCACGGCGAAAAGGGTGATGGGAAAGGCCCTCAAGCCGACAGGTTAAAGACCAAGCCCCGCGACTTCACCACAGGCATCTATAAGTTCCGCTCTACGCCGTCCGGATCGCTGCCTCTGGACCAGGACATCTTTAAGACCATTTCCCGCGGTGTGAGGGGAACGAGCATGCTGGCTCAACTGCAGCTGTCGGAACAAGAGAGATGGGCAGTGGTTCACCATCTCAAGACTTTCTCGAAACGATTCAAGGAAGAAAAGCGCGGGCAAGCCTTTGCCGTGCCACCGGCGCCATCGCCGAACGGCAAGCTCGTCGCCCTCGGGAAATCGAAATATGAAGAAGCGGGCTGCGGCCAATGTCATGGCGCCGATGGCAAAGGCGATGCTCCATCGGCGATGGATCTAAAGGACGATTGGGGTCATCCAATCACACCGGCAGACTTAACGCTTAAACCATTCAAGTCGGGTCCTAATCCGGAGGATCTCTACCGCACGCTCAGTACCGGTTTGAGTGGAACGCCCATGCCCTCGTATGCGGATGCTTTTTCTCCGAAGGAGCGCTGGGCGCTGGTGTCTTACATCCTTTCCATTGCGACTCACGAACGTCCGAGAGGAATGATGGGTTTGGTCGGCGAGGAAACGCAAGCGATGATGATTGACATGCGAGCGGCGATGGCGGGAATGATGGGCGGCCGGGGAATGATGCGTCGGGGCGGCGGTATGATGAACAGAGATATGAACGAGATGATGAAGGACATGATGGGAAAATAATTCATCACACAGGAGGTGTTATGCGAGGAAGATTTTACTTTTGGCCGTTGATGGGAATGCTTTGGTTTTTGGACGCCGGTGCGGTTCACGGTCAGGAGAATACAGGGCTTCTGCTTTCTGGTGCCACTCAGGACAGTCATCAAATGAATATGGGCGACAAGAAGGATGGCGAAGGTTTCCAGCACGTCCATGCGCTCGCTATCGATGGGGCAGGAAAGGCCATGTTTTTGGGTACTCACGTCGGTCTGTTCCGCAGCGACGACCGCGGGCGTTCCTGGAAAAAGGTGGCGATGTCGGCGACGCCGTCCGGCTTCGACATGATGGGGGTGAGTGCCGATCCGAGAGACCCAAAGACGATTTACGTCGCGACGCACGAAGCCGGTGTTTTCAAAAGCATTGATGGCGGCGAGACATGGAAGCAGGTGAATAATGGTCTCGGAGGAATGGATGTTCACGGGCTGGCCATAGACCCCAACACGCCTCAAAAGTTGTACGCAGCGGTCAGGGAAAAAGGAGAAGGAGTTTATAGGACTACGGATGGCGGCGGGAAGTGGACTCGCGTGGATGATGGGCCTCAAGGAGAAATCAAGGTTTTAACCTCGGTGAACATCTCGACGGGAATGGGCGGAATTTTTCTTTATGCGGGAACGTCGACCGGTCTGCAACGTAGTCCCGACTGTTTCTGAGGGTGGAATTTAGTGGGCGGTCTGCCCACCAGTCGGACAGTAAACGGCTTTGCTATAGATCCTGAAAATTCCAAGACCATGTTTGTGGCCATGCGCGACAGTCTCTTTAAGAGCACGGACGCGGGCGTGTCTTGGAAGGTCGTCGGCAGCGAGGTCAAGAATCCGGCGGCAGTCACGATCAATCCCAAAAACGTGAGTGAAGTGATTGTGGCGACCGTGGACGGAACAGTTTATGTGAGCGCAGATGCGGGAATGAACTGGGGAAAACAACGTTAGTAATTTTTTCGGAGACAAAGGAGACTCAATGTCTGATCAAATTCTTTTAGAGGACGAAAAGCTGCATGCGGAAAACTCAACTAGAGCCGCAGTTAAAACCGATGAGAGCTCGCTTGCTTGCTCGATGCTGGGCAAAGGATGGCTTAAGGGACCGGTCGGCATAGCGATCTGCTGCGGCGCTCCATTTCTTCTTCTGGGCGCAATCTCATTTTTCGGCTTCTCTCTCGGCGCAATCGCCAGCCTTGTGGCGCTGCTAGCTTGTCCGGTCGGGATGTTCTTGATGATGTATGATGAAAGAGAAGAAAGAAGATCAGCCGTCAAGAAAGTAATTGTTCATAGACAGGATAACGAATGTTTTTGTGAGGTGGTGAGTCTCCGAGTCGAAACACAGAAGGTACTCCACACTTCCCTGGTCTATCAAATGGGGCAAGGTGATCGAACAGAAACTGACTGTCGTTGGAGGAAAACACGTGGGCTTCTATGAGGATCGGATCCTGCCGCATCTCGTCAACTTAGCAATGCGCAACCGCCGTCTTATTCCCTACCGTGAGCGGGTGATCTCCGCGGCGGAAGGCCGCGTACTGGAGATCGGCGTCGGTTCAGGCTTGAATCTGCCCCTTTATGGTGCCCAAGTGCGGGAGATCCTTGGCCTAGAGCCGGCACCACGACTGCTTGCGATGTCTCGGCGTTTGGCGAGTCGATTATCATTGCCGGTGAAATTTATCGAAGGGTCGGCGGAGACGATCCCGCTCGAGGACCGCAGCATTGATACGGTGGTCACCACCTGGACTTTGTGTACCATACCGGCCGTGATTCAGGCTCTCCATGAGGTGCGCCGTGTGCTCAGTCCGGATGGCCAGCTGCTGTTTGTTGAGCATGGGTTGGCACCGGACGACAATGTACGGAAGTGGCAAGACTGGCTAACCCCGGCGTGGAAGCGGATTGGCGGCGGCTGTCACTTGAACCGGCCAATCCGCACGATCGTCGAGAATGCAGGTTTTGGCATCACGCAACTCGAAACCGGCTATATGAAAGGCCCGCAGCCGATGGCTTTTCTCTACGAGGGCCGTGCCAAGCCAAACAAAGACTGTGGGTACCCACAAAGTAGAAAAACATCTGCCGACCAGGGCTGGGGCCTATGACCAGAAATTCCGAGCTCATCAAGCAGTCGAACAAAATTGAGAGAGGAAAATGAAGCATTGGGTCAAGCTCGCCCTTGTGGGCGTAATCGCGGGAGGAGTGATCTCCCTTCTTGCCTACGGCTTTAGTAGAGAGTCGTGCTACATTTACTCCCCTTTGGTTGCCAAACCGGCGCCCTCTTTCACATTGACGCTGTTCGACGGCGGCACGCTAAATTCGAAGGACATCCTAGGCAAGGCAGTCCTTGTTAATTTTTGGGCCTCATGGTGTGTGCCGTGCCGGGCCGAAGCTCGCGCGCTCGAAGAAACTTGGCAGAAGTATAGAGACAGAGGTGTCGGTTTTTTAGGAGTAAATATTCAGGACAAAGACGAGGACGCTCGGGCTTTTATGAAGGAGTTCGGGATTACTTATTTGAACGGGCGCGACACTGACGGGAAAATTGCCGTTGACTACGGTGTGTGGGGAATTCCCGAGACCTTCTTCATCGACCCACAGGGTAGGATCACCTACAAGCACGCGGGCGAAGTCAAAGCCCCAATTATCGAAGCAAAGCTGGATGAGGCGCTCAAAAGCATCGTAAGCGCGGAAGGTAAGGGCGAGTACCGTTCTGTTCGGTAGGTTCAAAAGCCATGCAACACGTCTTTCGCAATCGACAATTGTTTGTTTTGAGTTGTGCAGTTGTTCTGTTGTCGGTTCTGTTCGGGATTGCCTTATGGAGAAGGAATTTCGTTGCTAAAGTTCGCCGACACTCTCGCACCGGGGATTGCTCTTGGCCAAACAGTAGGTCAGTTTGCCTGCCTACTAAACGGTGATAGCTACGGCCGGCCTACCGATCTTCCGTGGGCCATTAACTACACGGACCCGCGTTCTTTTGCGCCCTTAAATATCCCGCTTCACCCGATAGAAATCTATGAGATGATTGCCTACTTTTTGGTTTTTCTCCTGGTTTGGAAAATCAGAAAGCAGTACCGCATCGATGGATTTACTTTTTTCACTTACCTCGCTGCTTATGGGGCAGCGCGCTTCCTCCTTGATTTCTTTCGGGGCGACCCCGCGATGTTCGCCTGGGGAATGCAGGCGGCGCAGGTGTTTGGCGCGGCGATGATTTCGGTATCTCTGGTCGGATTTCTGCTGGTTAAAAAAGATTTGAAGTTTGCGAGATGAACCCAACACGCCCCACCAACATTTTGGCGGTCGAAAGACCTAGATTGGCGCTAAGCTGCGAGGAAATGGAAACTCGGTGATGACATGACCAAAAGAGTAAAAAGAAAGGAGGAAAGAAACCCTAAAATTATTACTAAGAGAAAAATGTTGAGGCTCTGGCCCCTCGGTATCTCTATTCTCGGGGTCGCATTGGTTATCGGTTTCATCTTTTGGTTTCCGAGCGCTGAACCGTGGGGTTTGCCGGCCATTCCCGCTAATCCGAGACCTGCCGCCCTGTCGCCAACGCTCTTTACTGGCGAGGCTGCGAGGGCCTATCAAATCGCTCAAGAAGTTCCCGAACTGTTGGAGCGAATGCCGTGTTACTGCGGCTGCTATGTGAATCCGGGACACCGGAACAACCTCGATTGTTATACAGATCGGCATGGCGCCGGCTGAAAGATTTGCCAAGACATTACGCTGAATGCGTATAAGATGTACAAAGAAGGAAGAAAGATGGAGGACATTAAAAGGTCCATCGACGCGAAGTATTCCAGGTATTGGCCGTATGAAAAGAAATGGCCTTTATAGTTCTTCTGTTGTTCTCGTTCGGCTGAAGCCACCTGATTTTACCTGAGCCATACCACGTGGAGGACGTTCTCTCTTCGGTTGGCACTGATGGTCAACCCGACGCAGTTTTGCGAGGAGGAGTTATGAAACATGTAAGAGTTCCGTTATTCACAGGTATCGTTTTGACCCTCATCTTAGCCGGCCAGCAAGCGCCTGGTCAGGAGAAGCAACCGCCGTCCCATAAAAGAAATGAAGCCTATGGGAAAGATGTCAATGGATGAAATGATGAAACAGTGCAGGGAACATCATCAAGCGATGACGAAATCCGTCGACCAATTGAGCAAGACATTGGAAGGGGCTAAACAGTCAAACGACCCTGGCAAAATGAGAGCTGCCATCGATCAAACGCAGAAACATCTTTCGGAAATGAAAGAGCACATGAGCATGTGTGGCAACATGATGAGCATGATGGAGAAGATGCAGGAATGGGAGAAATGATGAAGGGCGAGAAAAAGTAACTCATCCAAATATTTTGTCGCGCCGCACGATCAATCAACCGCTCGTATACTCTGAGTGTTTTATCTGAAAGGAGAGATTGTATGGCGAAAGATCCCGTTTGTGGTATGCAGGTTGACGAAAAGCAGGCTGCCGGAAAAAGCGGATATCAAGGCAAAACGTATTACTTCTGTTCTCCTGGTTGTAAACAGCGCTTCGATCAAGAACCTGATCGCTACGCCAATCGATAGTGCAACGGCGAGAATTCAGCAGCGTCGCCACAAGCGGCCGCGCTACCGAATGTGTTCTTATAAGTCACATGGCCGTAGAACTTACGCCACAGGAGCTATCTCGAAGATATAATCGCGTTGCCCGTTGGTACGACAGGTTGAGGGCATCCTGGGCCTGCTCGGTGTAAGCAGGTTGCGACGCCGGGTGTTGCAGCAGGCGAGCGGCAAAGTCCTCGAAGTCGCCGTTGGAACGGGAAAGAACCTCCCCTACTATTCGCACGAATGCCGAATCATTGCGGTGGATCTTAGCAGGGAGATGTTGAACATCGCCCGAAAACGGGTAGCGAAACTATCAATGAATGTTTCCTTCTTGTTGGCGGATGCAGAGGCTCTGCCTTTTTCGGGTGAGAGCTTTGACACGGTTGTCTCCTCACTTTCGACGTGCACGTTTCCAGATCCGGTGGCGGCGTTGAAAGAAATGGCGCGAGTTTCTCGACCACAAGGAAAAGTCCTTCTCCTGGAGCATGGCCGAAGCGATCGTGAGTGGCTTGGGAGGTGGCAAGATCGCCATGCAGATCAGTTTGCAAAGCCGCTGGGCTGTCACTGGAATCGAGAGCCGCTTCAGCTAGTGCGAAAAGCGAATTTAAAAAGTCAGCGAAGCACGACGACTGTTCTTCGGAGTTTTTCATCAAATCGAAGCAGATCATCCCGTTCTAGTAGAAAATTGAGCGTGAGGAGACACAAAGCGATGTATGGAACGTTACAGAATATGAGACATCGAAGTGGCCTTCGAATATGGATCTGGGCCGCATTGGCGGTCCAGCTAGTCGGCCTAGCATTTGATGCCGTATGGCACGGGTTGCTGAACCCGGACTTCGAAGCAGTAACCGTCGATCAAATGGTTAGGCATCTGATCACGGTGTATCTGCCCCTCTATATCGGTGTTCTAAGCGTGCTTGTGTCGACGGCGTGGGCGCTCGTGAAATGAGACGGTCAAAGATCGGCGTCGCCTTACCGGTCGCCTTCGCGGGTGCCCTTGTGTCAACGGCGGGGGAGATTTGGCACGCTTACACTCACCTCCAGTTGAGCACTCACAGTGGCCCGATAGCAGGGATCACGTCGTTTTTCGGTTTCATTGTCGTCGTCACCGCGCTCTGGCTTGAAGAGCGTCACGATCGGCGAGGCGCGCGCCCGGCGCCTTTAAGCGGCGCCGGGCATGACAGATCAACAAGTTGCCTGTGACTAATGCACAGAATGATTATGGTTGATGTGGCAGCATCTAGCTAATGCTTGCCTTGCGGCGTTCGATTATTGGACAAACCTCGTTACCATGTGGTCGGCCTGCTTTACGTCGCAATAGAGTACGAAGCTCATTGCGAAGCGTCTGCAACGCACTGATCTTCTGATCGATTTCCTGTAGGTGGCTCCGCGCTAACCGCTTTACATGATTGCAAGGCTGCTGCCCCTGAGTAGCCAACTCAAGGAGCGGCTTGATTTCTCTTAAGGTAATTCCCAGCGACTGCGCTCGCCGGACAAACAGCAGTAGTTTAATTGCCTCATTGCCATAGATCCTGTACCCGTTCTGTCCACGAGCTGCCGGGCGAACGATACCCTTGGTCTCATAAAACCGGATCGCGGACGCTCGCACTCCTACACGCTTGGCCACATTGCCTATCGTCAACATTTTCTTCAGACTCCCTTGACCTTAAACCTGAGTTTAAGGTGTATCAATTTTATCAAAGGAGGTGAAGATCATGGAACAAATCAAAGTCATGCTATGTCCCGCCTGTACCGGCTGTCCCGGCGTTGAGATCACGGACCAAGGGGTCACCATCGGTGAGGAGGAAAATATTGTAAGGCTCACTCACGCCGAGTGGAATGACCTGGTCGCGCGCGTGCGTCGCGGCGAACTCACAGAGGTATGATTAAACGCGGAGGCTAGGTCTCAGTTTCCACTGGGGCCTAGCTCGAAGCTTTTGTGCATCGGCAGTAAGAAAGGAGATAGACATGGCATTACAAAAAGGTGAAAAGTATCGTTGCCCAGACGTAGACTGTGGCTGTGAGATCGAGGTGACTAAAGGAGCGGCCCCTGGCAAAGGTGGCGATCAACCACCTCACTGCTGTTGTGGTAAGGAGATGCAGAAACTGAAATGAGATTTAGTTTTTCCAAGCCAATATCTGCCCGGAATCTCCAGGCAGACCGATGTTGCAGAGCTGGGCTGTGGGGTTCCGTCGCAATTGCACTCTGCTGCTTGACACCGCTCGTGGTTTTCCTGTTCGGGTTGGTTGGATTGGGTTTTCTGGCGCCTTATATGGATTATTTGCTGGTGCAGTTGTTTCTCATCTTCTTGATTCTTGCATTATACGGCTGGACGCGGGGTGGAAGGATTTTTAGTCGACCACGTGCAGAGAACCTTAAACGATAAACACGAACACACACCTAGCGTATATATGGATGATCCAAAGCTGCGTTGAAAAGCAAACAACTCCATGTATATGTTGGCTTCGATGAGAAAATTAAGCGTTGTTTTTCTCAGTCTATTTTTGACTTACGCCGGTGTCGCGTGGGCGTTGGAGGCATGCCTGCGCCATGACGGTCATTCTGATCACTCAACTTTTGAGAATCACTCCGACTCCCACTCATCGGTCGGCCACGACCATTCACTAGATCCTTCCGCGCCCATAATTCACTGTACGTCGGTGGTTCACCAAGTCGGTCCGGCAGCGCGAATAGCCTCAGCGGAGATTCCCCGCTCAGATAAAGGTGTCGCGCTTGACATGGTTTTTTTTCCCTACGCCATCTCCGCCCCGCTTAGAAACGATCTTTGGTTGGAAGCGGTGTTTAAAAGAATTGTCACGTTTTCCTCCCCAATCGATCTTGCTCGCCATCTGTTTCTTTCTATTCTCCAAATCTAACAGAGCCGCTTAGCTCGTTTTTGTTCTTGCCCGGGGAGATCTCCGGGAAAGAGCGCTGTGGTGCGCCTTGTTCGGCGTATCCGGGCGTAAAAAATCTCTAGCAGCTAAGAGGTCGTCTATGGCCGTTTTACGTTTCATCAGCATCTTTTTGATTTACAGCGGAGCTCAGTTTCTTGTCGTTGCTTCAGGCTTTGGAGCGGAGCCGATGCGACTGAATCTGGAGCAGGCCATTCAGGCGGCTCTGGAACGCAACCTCGAATTCAAATCTAAGCAGGAAGAATTGGGCATAGC
>WNGA01018307.1_pt1 | contig 11986 bp, 13 predicted proteins | sample 5400061 | NCBI WGS metagenome assembly WNGA01 (sample SAMN13153366, study PRJNA577476) | soil metagenome | isolation source: 100 cm soil or saprolite under grassland replicate 2 | place: USA:California | collected 2016-06-15
AAGCCGGCGCGCTGCAACACCTCGACGACGAACGCGGTGTAGTCGCGGTCGCCGTCGACGATCAGCACGGGCCCTCTCGGGTTTTCGGTGTGTGTGTCCCGCATCCGCTGTGTGCTTGGAGTACCGAAATTCGCGCAGTTCAAAACCTTACGCTTTCTTGGCGGAGTTGCGCTTACTTTGCACATCGTAAATTGACGAGTCAGTCGAACGTGACTGATAAATCAGTCGGTCGTGCCGCAAGGCGGCGCGGCCTGCGTCGCCTCCGGCCCCGCCGCAGCGGGGCCGGAGATCTCTGGAGAAGATCGCTACTTCTCGACCGAGCCGAGCGGGTCGTCGAACGGCTGCGTGGCGTCGGCGTCCGCGGCGACGAGTCCGACGAACGCGCAGAGAACAAAAGGGCGCCCTGCTTTGCGCAGGGCGTAACAACGAATTTTCACATCTCCCCCTCGAGGTCCGAATGGTCCGATATGCCGTTATGCACGCGCGTATGCACAGCGCAAACCCGATTGATTTGTCAGTCAAAACTGGGGGACGGCTTTTACGCGACTGCGGCAGGCGCGAGCAGGCGGCCGTCCTGCATGCGCAGGACACGCTCTGCCCTGGCGGCGACGTCGTGGTCGTGCGTGACGAGCACGACGGTCTGGCGGTGTTCCTCCGAGAGGGCGGTCAACAGCTCCACGATCTCGGCGCCCGTGGTCGAGTCGAGATTGCCGGTCGGCTCGTCCGCGAGGACGACGCGCGGTCCGGTGCTGAGGGCGCGCGCGATCGCAACGCGCTGTTGCTCGCCGCCCGAGAGTTGCGACGGGAGGTGCTCCGCGCGATCGGCCAGACCAACCTCGCCGAGCAACGTGAGCGCCCGCTCCCGCAGCTCGGCCGCGTTGGCGCCCGTCGGAGCGAGCTTGGCCTCGACGTTCTGGAGCGCAGTCAGCGTCGGGATCAGGTTGAACGTCTGGAAGACGAAGCCGAAGGCGCGCAGCCGGAGGTCCGCGAGCTCATGGTCGCCGAGCGCGTTGAGATCGCGGCCCTCGAAGAACACGTGCCCGCCGCTCGGGCGGTCGAGCGCTCCGAGGAGCTGGAGAAGCGTCGTCTTGCCGGAGCCGCTCGGCCCCTCGACCGCCACGATCTCTCCCGGCGCGATCGTGAGGTCGACGGACTCGAGCGCCGTGATCGTCGCGTCGCCGCGCCGGAACGTGCGCGTGACGTGTTGCAGGTCATAGAGCGGCGTGTCCATCACTCGACCTGCCTCAGGGCGTCTGCGGGTCGCAGCCGAGCCGCGCGCAACGCGCCGGCCGTGCCGGCGAGTAGGCCGCCGGCCAGAGCGAGGCCGAAGCCGAGCGCGAGCAGCGAGACGGTCAGCGGTGCGTCGAGCGAGACGGACGTGGTCGCCGTGCGCGAGAGCGCCTGGCCGAGGCCGAAGAGCGCGTCGCCGCCGCCGGTGGTCGTGCTTGCGCTCAGGTTCGGTCCGAGCACGCCTACGAGCCCGGCGGCGGCGATCCCGAGGCCGACGCCGACGAGTCCGCCGACGACGGCGGTCGCGAGGCACTCCGCGACGATCTGTCGAACGACGAGCCGCTGCGACCAGCCGAGCGCCTTCAGTGTCCCGATCTCGCGCACGCGCTTGCCGACCGAGGAGAGCGTCAGCAGCACGGCGAGCAGAAATGCGGCTGCCGCCGCGACGAGCGCGAGCACGAGCCCGAGGTCGTGGGAGAGGTTCGCAGCGTCGACGAGCGAGCCGTTGATCGAGTCGGCGACCTGCTTCGCGCTCGCGACCTGCGCGCCGCTCCCAAGCGTCTGCTCAATTTCCTTCTGCACCTTCGAGACGTCGGCGCTGCTCGTCGCGCGGACGAGGACCACGTTCGCAAGACCCTTCTCGTCCGCGAGCTTCTGCAGTTGCCGGAGCGGGATGTAGACGTCGGCGCTCTGTCCGCCGAGCGGCGGCTTGACCAGCCCGACGACGGTGAACGTCGTTCCGTTCAGATCGAGCTCTGAGCCCACCTTGAGCGAGTGCCGCTTCGCATAGCTCGCTGCGAGCAGCGCCTCCGTGCCGCTGGATAGGTAGTGCCCATTCGTGACCTGCGACGGCGTCACGAGCCCGATCGCCGGCTGGCTCGGGTCGACACCGGCGATGGTGTACGAGGAGCTCTTGATGTTCGTCTGCGGCGGGTTGATGAGCTGTTGCAGCGTCTGCTCAGGCGTCGTTATCGTCGCCTGGAACTTGCGCAAGCGCGCGGGCAGGCACTTGCGGGCAGCCGCCGAGTCGGGACCGCCGCCAGCCGCACCGAAGCCGCCGGGCTGCACACGTTGGCCGCCGGTCTGCTGTCCACCGCCGACTCCGGCCTTCTCGAAGCACTTTTGCATCGCCTCGAACTCGGCGGTGGTGGGCGGCTTGATTCGGCGCCGGATGTTGATCGTGTCGCCGCCCGTCCTGATCTTCGCGACGATCTTCGGCACGACGCCCTCCTGGTGCACCGCTGACAGCACGAGACCGGTCGTCACCGACGCGACGCCCGAGAGCGCGCTGATCTGCTTTGCCTGCTTCTGCGGAAACGTCAGCTGCGTCCCCGGGAGGAAGAAGTCGTGCACGAAATGGTCTCCGGCCTTGCCGAGCTTCGACAAGTCGGTCACCGCGGACTGGTTCGCATCCAGCAACTCGCGTCCGCCGCCACCGCCGCCGGGGCCGAAACCGCCGGTGTTCTGCTGCGGCGAGAGCGTCACCGTCAGATCGGTGCCGATCGTGGAGAGAGGATCGAGCGCCGTCTTCTGCGCGCGGTCGAGCCCGCGCGAGACGCCGCTGATCGCGATCACGAGCGCGACGCCGACCGCGAGGCCGGCGAGCGTGAGGATCGTGCGCGCACGCCGACGCAGGAGCTCGCTGCGGAGATAGCGCACGTAGAACATCCACGCTCACGAAACCACGGCGAGCTAAGAGACGGCTAAGACTTGGGCAACGTCAGCCGCATGCGCGTGCCGCCGTCCTCCGGCACTTCGAACGACACCGTCCCGCCGTGCGCTTCGGCGACCTGGCGCACGATCGCGAGACCGAGTCCGGAGCCCGGCATGCTGCGCGCGGACGACGCGCGGTAGAAGCGGTCGAAGATGAACGGCACGTCTTCCTCCGCGATGCCCGGGCCGCGGTCACGTACCGCGAGCTCACCGTTGCGGACGACCACGTCCACCTTGCCGTCGGGCGGGCTCCACTTCGCGGCGTTGTCCAGCAGGTTCGAAACCGCGCGCTCGATGGTGGACGGAACCCCGCGCACCAACGTCTCCTCGAGCTCTGGATTGAACACCACGCCCGGCCGGTTGCGGATTGTTCGCTCGATCGCGTCGGCGGCCACGAGATCGAGCCGCACGTCTTCAGGCTCTTGTGGATGCTCGTCGCCGCGCGCCAGCTCGACGAGCTCGGAGACCAGCGCGGACATCTCGACGAGCTGCTCGCCGACGTCGCGCAGCAGCTGCTCGCGCTCGTCGGGGTCGAGTGCGTTGTCGCGCGAGAGGACCTCGATGTTCGTCCGCAGGCTCGTCAACGGCGTGCGCAGCTCGTGTGAGGCATCGGAGACGAGCTGACGCTGCGCGTGCGCGGAATCCTCGAGCGCGGCGAGCATCGTGTTGAAGCTTCCGGCGAGACGGCCGAGCTCGTCGCGGCCGCCCGCGTCGATGCGACGGGAGAGGTCGCGCGTCTCGGTGACCTCTTCCGTGGTCTGCGTCAGCCGTCGCACGGGCGCCAGCGCTGCGCCGGAGACCGCGAGGCCGAGGCCCGCGGCAACCAGAACGCCGCCGCCGGCGATCAGGAAGAGGAGAAGCTTGATCCGCGACAGCGCGTGATCGGTTGCGCTCAGCGACCGGGCGACCTCGACCGCGTAGCCCGGGACGGGTTGGTACTGGAAGGCGATGACTCGAATGTGGTCTCCGAGCGCGTGCGCGTTGAAGAGAAGCGTTTCGCGATTGCCCTTCGCGACGGTCAAGACGTCGTCCGTGACCGGCAGGATGCTCGGCGACGGAAACGTGCCGCCGTTTCGGCTCACGACCTGAGTCGTGCCTCCGACGACGCTGAACTGCGGATCCGTGAAGCGGGGAATTTCCCGTGGAGGCACGTGCGCCAGGAGATCGGCGCTTCGCCGGAGGTTGTTGTCTACCGTGCCGTAGAGCTGGCCCTTGACCACGAAGTAGACGACGAACGACGCGGCGACCACCGCGAGCGCGACCGCCGCCGCGGCCACGAGGACGAGCCTGGTGCGAAAGCTCATTTCTCCCGCAGGGCGTACCCGACGCCGCGGATGGTCTGGATCAACCGCGACTTGCCGCCCGCCTCCGTCTTGCGCCGCAGGTAGCCGATGTACACGTCGAGTGAATTCGAGCCGAAGCCGAAGTCGTACCCCCAGACCCGCTCGAAGATGAGCGAGCGCGTCAGCACTTGCCTTGGATTGAGCATGAACAGCTCGAGCAGCGCGAACTCTGTGCGCGTCAGCTCGATCATGTCGCCGTCGCGGCGCACCTCGCGCGTCGCCGGATCAAGCTGCAGGTCGGCGAAACGCAGGACCTCGACCGCCTCGTCGGCCGAGCGCCGAAGCAGCGCGCGGACGCGCGCAAGCAGCTCGACGAGCGCGAAGGGCTTGACGACGTAGTCGTCCGCGCCGGCGTCCAGTCCCGCGACCCGGTCGCTCACCTCGTCGCGCGCGGTCAGCATCAGCACGGGCAGCTTGCTGCCGGCCCGCCGCAGCCGCCGGCAGACCTCGAGCCCGTCCACGTTCGGCATCAGGACATCGAGGACGACGAGATCCGGCCCGTCGCCGTTCGCCTCGAGGCGCTCGAGCGCTTCGGAGCCGTCCGCCGCCAGCTCCACGTCGAAGCCCTCGAGCCGCAACGCGCGGCCGAGCGACTCGCGCACCGCCGCATCGTCGTCCACGACCAGGATCTGCATGCTCACATTGTGGCCCCCGAGTGTGAAGGGACGCTAAGAGACTCAGGAAAGTCTTAGCCGACGTTTATCCAGGCATGCTCTACTGGTGGACATGAGACGCAACTCGGCGAAGATCGTCGCGGTAGCGGCCGCCGCCGCGCTGATCGGCGCGGGCGCCGGCGCGGGCGCGTACGCGCTGTTCAGCTCGGGCGACAGCAAGACCGTCGTCCGTCAGGTCCGCGTGACGCAATCGCTGCAGGCGGCCGAGAAGTCGGGTAGCGCGCTCAGCGTGGGCAGCATTTACCGGCTTTCGCACAAGGCCGTCGTCGAGATCTCCGTCACGTCGTCGAGCTCGCCGCTCGACCAGCCGCAACGCTCGCAGGGCTCCGGCTTCGTCCGCGACGCCGACGGCAATGTGATCACGAACCAGCACGTCGTCGACGGCGCGGATTCGATCACCGTCACCTTCTGGAACGGTAAGACGTACTCGGCGCATCTCGTCGGCAGCGACCCTTCGACCGATACGGCGGTCGTGAAGGTAGATGACGCGCCCGCGTCGGCGCTGCAACCGCTCCAGCTCGCCGACTCGAGCGCGATCCAGGTCGGCGACGGAGTCGTCGCGATCGGAAGTCCCTTCGGTCTCGAGGAGACGGTGACGACCGGGATCGTGAGCGCGTTGCACCGGCAGATGACGTCGCCGAACAACTTCACGATCGACGACTCGATCCAGACGGACGCCGCGATCAACCATGGGAACTCCGGCGGTCCCCTTCTGAACATGCAGGGGAAGGTGATCGGGGTCACGTCGCAAATCGAAAGCGACTCCGGTGGCAACGACGGCGTCGGCTTCGCGGTTCCGTCGGACACCGTCCGTAAGATCGCGGCGAAGCTCGTCGCGACGGGCAAGGTCGAGCACGCATACCTCGGCGTCTCGCTCGCGGCGCCGGAGAACGGCGCCGGCGCGCGTATCACGGGCACCTGCTCGGGCGCGCCCGCGGCGAGCGCCGGTCTTCGGACGGGCGACGTGGTCACCGCGTTCGCGGGTCAAAAGGTCTCGTCCGTCGACACGCTCCGCTTCGCGGTCGACGCGAAGAAGCCGGGTGACCACATCAGCGTCACGTTCCTCCGCAGCGGAAAGTCGAAGACCGCGACGGTGACGCTCGGTACGCGGCCCGCCTCGACCTGTTAGACGATTCGGCCGCGAACTTCGGCGAGGCCTTCGCCCCGCAGCACGACCTCGTCGCCGTCCTGCAGAAACGGCCCTTCGTTCCAGGTCAACTCGATCAGGCTGCCGCGCTCGCGCTCGCCGGGGCCGGAGATGGTGCCCGTCGCGAGTAGGTCACCGGTGCGCAGGCTCGCGCCGTTCGACGTCAGATGCGCAATCTGCTGCGCGACGTTCCAGTAGAGGTGGCGCGCGTTCGTCCGCGAGACGACCTCTCCGTTCAGCTCGACCTCGAGCGGGATGTCGAAGGCGAAGTTGTCCGTTCGGAGGTAGTCGAGCGGTTCAGGATCCTGCTCAACGCCCGCTACCTGCTGCAGCTCGTCGAGCGTCGTGACCCACGGCGAGATCGACGTCGCAAACGACTTGCCCAGGAATGGCCCGAGCGGCACGTACTCGAAGGCCTGGATGTCGCGCGCGCTCCAGTCGTTGACGAGCACGGCGCCGAAGACGTGCTGAAGCGCGCGCCCAACCGGGACCGGCTCGCCGAGGCGTGACGGCTTGCCGATCACGAAGCCGAGCTCGAGCTCGAAATCCAGCTTCTGCGACGGCCCGAAGTCGCCGGCCTTGCGCTGGCCGCTCGGCCGCCGGATCTCGGTGCCGCCGGCAACGACGGTTCCGGAGCGCCCGTGGTAGCCGATCGGCAGCCGGCGCCAGTTCGGCGTCAGCGGCTCCTGGTCGGGCCGGAACATCCGCCCCATGTTCGTCGCGTGCTCGAGCGACGAGTAGAAGTCGACATAGTCGGCGACGGCGAACGGCAGGTGCCACTGCACCGCTGCGACGGGCACTTCCTCGCCCTGTCTCGGAACCAGGTCCCGAGACAGGACCGAATCGCCCGGGCCCAAGTCGATCACGACGTCGCCCTCGAGGCGCCCGAGATGCCTTGTGACACTTTGTCTCTTGGTGAAGACGCCGAGCTTCACAGGATTCCGAGCGCCTTCAGTTCGCCCACCGGCTCCTCGAACGAGCAGGAGCCGATCGACGCGAACAGCTCGCGGCGGACCTGAGCGCACAGCTTCGCGTCGGCAGCGCGCCCGTTCGCGCGGAACGACTCCGCGTGGAGGGCGATGTCCCGCGTGGACAGCAGCTCCTCCTCGTCGCCGAAGACGCAGGCGGCCAGCAGGTTCAGGAACCCGTGCTCGCCGTTCGTCGGAAGCGCATGATGGAGACCCGCCGTCGCCTTGAACCGTAGGCCTTGTTCGCGGCAGCGGCGGATGAACCGTGCGACCTCGTCGACCGACGGAACGCGCGCGCCCCCGCAGCGGAGCTTCGTCTCGCCCTCGCGGTAGGCGGCGTCGCCCTGACGCTCCTCCGGTCCGTCGACCATCGCAAGCGGCTCGACGTCGACGTCCTGGCCGGCACGGGCAACGAAGCAGTTGACGAGCCACGCGTCGTCGGACGCGCGGATCCGGTGCCACTCGGCGAGCGCCTCGTCGAGCGGCAGCTCGGCGGGCGGGAACACGCCCGCGTAGTCCCAAAGACGCGCCAGCAGCGCGCGCCGCGCGTCGCTCAAAAGTGCGACGTGACGCCGGCGGGGTCTTCGTCGGCCGTCCCGACGGGCGCCGGGTCCTCGAACCACGAGTGCCAGTACTTGCCGTCGTCGAGCTCCTTCGCCAGCTTCGTCAGGCGGAGCGGATGGAACGTGTCGCACATCACGGCGAGCTCGTGCGTCTCGGTCATGCCGATCGACTTCTCGGCGAGTCCGGGCGCCGGTCCGTGTGGGATCCCCGACGGGTGAAGCGTCACCGAGCCGATCTCGATCGCCTTGCGCGAGGCGAAGTTGCCGTCGACGTAATAGATCATCTCCTCGCTGTTCAGGTTCGAGTGGTGGTACGGGATCGGGATCGCCTGCGGGTCGAAGTCGAGCTTGCGCGGACAGAACGAGCAGATGACGAAGTTGCGACCCTGGAAGGTCTGGTGCGAGGGCGGCGGCATGTGGATGCGGCCGGTGATCGGTTCGAAATCGTGGATCCAGAACGTCCACGGGTACACGTAGCCGTCCCACCCGACGACGTCGAACGGGTGGTAGTCGAGAACGTATGTCTGATACCCGCCGCGCACGCGCACCTTGACGTGGAACTCCCCTTGCTCGCGGTGCGTCGCGAGCTCGTTCGGCGGGTGGATGTCGCGGTGGTAGTACGGCGCGTGCTCGAGCAACTGGCCGTACTCGTTCCGGTAGCGGCGCGGGATCTCGATCAACCCCGGCGACTCGAACACAACGTAACGCTGCTCGGCGTCCGCCGGAGCGAAGCGGTACGTCGTGCCGCGCGGAATCACGATGTAGTCGCCGGGCTTGTACGGAAGCTGCCCGAAGATGGAATCGATCGTCCCGGATCCTTCGTGGACGAAGATCACCTGGTTCGACGTCCCAGGTCTTCAGGTGCAGCGGCCTGTGCTCTTTCGGCACCCACTCTTTGCGCTCGATCTCCTCGAAGTCGCCGAGCTTCTCGACGCGACACGGTGACGTGAGGTGGTAGAGGATCGACTCGTTCCCCGAGAAGCCCTCCAGACCCATGACCTCCTCGGTGAGCAGCGTGCCGTTGTCGCGGAACTGAACGTGGCGCTTCCGCGGAACCTCGCCGAGGCGCTGGTAGAACGGCATGGCGGGAGTCTAGTTGTCGGCCTCGGGATGAAGACGATCGAGGAAGTCGCACAGCGTGCGAAGCTCCTGGTCGCTGAAGCGCTCGCCGAACAGCGCGCGGATGCTCGCAACGTGGTCATCCGTGGCCGTCTTGAGCTTTTTTCGACCGGCGTCGGTCAGCTTCGCGTAGACGACGCGCGCGTCGGTCTCGCAGGAGGCCTTCTCGACGAAGCCGCAACTCTGCAATCCGTCAAGCAGGCGCGTGATTCCCGACGGCGTGAGCAACACCTGCTGCGCCAGATCGACGCGTCGCATCATGCGATCGGGCGCTCGGGCGAGTCGGAGCAGCACCTCGTAGTCGTTGATCGTCAGGCCGTGGTCGGCGACGAGCTCGCGGTCGAGCCCACGGACCACGGAGGCATGGGCCCGGACGAAGCTGACGAACGCCTGCACCTCCACGCCTTCCACAGAAACCTGCGTGCTCACACAACTAACTGTAGTGCGATTTGCGGCCGGTAGCCTGGAAAGGTGGCGGACGAGCACGGAATCGAAGCGCGCGGCCTCGTCCGCACCTTCAAGGACGTCAAGGCGGTCCAGGGGATTGACCTGCGCGTCGAGCCGGGAGAGATCTACGGGTTCCTCGGGCCGAACGGCGCGGGCAAGTCGACCATGATCCACATGCTGACGACACTGCTGCCGCCCACTGCAGGGACGGCCACAGTGGCGGGTCACGACATCGTCAAGGAGGGCCCGCAGGTACGCGCAGCGATCGGCGCAGCGCTGCAGGAAGCCGCACTCGATCCATATCTGACCGCGCGCGAGCATTTGCGCCTGCAGAGCGGACTGCACGGGCTGCGAAAGCGAGAGCGCGAGGAGCGCAGCAGCGAGCTGCTCACGCGCGTCGGGCTGACGGGCGCTGCCGACCGCAAGGTTCAGACGTACTCGGGTGGCATGAAGCGGCGTCTCGACCTCGCGCTTGCGCTCGTGCACCGGCCGCGGATCCTCTTCCTCGACGAGCCGACGACCGGGCTCGATCCGCAGAGCCGCAGCGCGCTCTGGACCGAAGTGGGACGGCTCGCGAAGGACGAGGGCGTCACCGTCTTCCTGACGACGCAGTACCTCGAGGAGGCCGACGTGCTCGCCGACCGCGTCGGGATCATCGACCACGGCAGGCTCGTAGCCGAGGGAACACCGGACGCGTTGAAGGCGGAGATCGGCAGGCCGACCGTCGAGGCAACACCCGGTGACACCGCGCAGCTCGGGAGCGTCGCCGCAGTGCTCGAGCGCTTCGGGGAGCCCGTGCCGGCCTCACCCGGTGCGATCGCTGTGATGCTGAACGGCAAGGGCGATCTCACGGACGTCCTGCGCGCGCTCGACTCCGAGGGGCTCCGCGTCGAAGACCTGCGCCTGCACACGCCGTCGCTCGACGACGTCTTCCTTGCAAAGACCGGGCGCAAGCTCGAGGGCGACGATCCGGAAGGCGCGTGAGCGTAGCCGTTCGAGATGTGGGCCTGATCGCCTGGCGCTCTGTCCGCCGCACGGTGCGGCAGCCTGCGAACGTCATCGCGCCGCTCACGTTTCCGATTCTCCTCTTGGCAATCAACTCGAACGGCCTGAAGGCCGCGACGCACCTCCCCGGCTTCCCGACCGACTCGTTCGTCTCCTTCTTCCTCCCCTTCGCGTTCATCCAGGGTGCGCTCTTCGCCGCGATGACTGCGGGAACGGACCTGGCGCGGGACATCGACACGGGCTTCCTCAACCGCCTCGCGCTGACGCCTCTGCGCGGCACGGGGCTGCTCGTCGGCCAGCTCGGCGGCGCAATGGCGCAGGCGCTCGTGCAGGCACTCGTCTATCTCGGCGTCGGACTGGCGCTCGGGGTGCATTTCGCCAGCGGCGTGCAGGGAATCTTCGTCCTCGTCGTGCTCGCACTGGCCGTCGGGGCGGCCTGGGGTGCCGTAGGGATCTGGATCGCGCTCCGCACGGGCTCGGGCGAGGCCGTTCAGTCGCAGTTCCCCATCCTCTTCTTCTTCATCATCATCTCGTCGATGAACCTGCCTCGGAACCTGATCGAGGCGGACTGGTTTCGCACCGCGGCGACCCTCAACCCGGTCTCGTACATGATCGAGGGCCTGCGCAGCCTGATCATCGAGGGCTGGAATACGCAGGCGCTCGCGCTCGGCTTCGGCTTCGCGATCCTGGGCGTGGGGTTCGCGATGGCGCTCGCGGCCCTCGAGTTGCGGAAGCGGATGGCGCGGACGTGAGCCGCGGCTCGTCCCTCACCGTCGCCCTCGCTCTCACCCGCCGGCAGGTGACGATCCTGCTCAAGAACCCCTCACTGTTCCTGCCCCCCATGCTCTTCCCGCTGATGAACTTCATGGCGTTCGCCGGCGGGCTCTCGCGCCTACGTCACGTTCCGGGTTTCGACTTCAAGGGCGGCTACACGTCGTTTCAGTTCGTCTTCGTTCTCCTACAGTCGGCGGCCTTCGGCGGCGTGTTCACCGGTTTCGGGATCGCGCGCGACTTCGAGCGCGGCTTCGCGCGCCGCCTACTGATCGCGTCGAAGCACCGCAGCGGGATCGTGTGGGGCTACACGATCGCGTCGCTGTTCCGCTGGAGCATGGTCGCTGTGATGCTGACGATCGTGGCACTGATCGCGCATATGCAGGTGGGCGGCAACGGTGTCGATCTCTTCGGGCTGTACGCGCTCGCCGTCATCGTGAACATCACGGGGCTGCTCTGGGCATGCGGGGTGGCGATGCGCTTCCGCTCGGTGCAGGCGGGACCGATGATGCAGACGCCGATCTTCACTCTGCTCTTCCTCTCGCCGGTCTATGTGCCGCTGCACCTGCTCCAGGGATGGATCCATGCTGTGGCGAAGCTCAATCCGATCACGTACATCCTCACGTCCGGTCGCGGCTTCATCTCCGGAGATCCGATCGACGTCGCACTCGCGTTCGCGCTCGCCTTCGCGCTGTGCGGCGGCCTCGCCCTGTGGGCTCTGCGCGGCCTCAAACGCGCGGAACAGATCGTCTGAAACACGAAAGAAGTGAGCCAGTCAACCCCGGATGGGGGTTGGTCAAGTGGGCCGACTGAGGACACACTTGAATCATGCGGCGGCTGATCTGCCTGTTCCTAGGGCACCGGTTTGGCGCACCTCAAGAGGTGCTCGGCTTCGACGTGCGCCAGTGCCGGCGCTGCGGGAAGGCTCAGGCCTGAAGCTCGCGCTCGAGCACTGAGGCAGCGGCGCGCAGCGCGACGCGCGTCTCCTCGAGCGTCGGCTCCCGCG
>WNGA01031738.1_pt1 | contig 11985 bp, 9 predicted proteins | sample 5400061 | NCBI WGS metagenome assembly WNGA01 (sample SAMN13153366, study PRJNA577476) | soil metagenome | isolation source: 100 cm soil or saprolite under grassland replicate 2 | place: USA:California | collected 2016-06-15
CAGAGGCGCCGGCCGCTGTAGAGCCGATGAGTAGGCCGATCGCGACCGCCGGGAGGGTGAGGTCAGAATATATGCACTGAAGAGGCTGTTGCGGAAACCTCCGTGATGTCGTCGAAGCTGGCCTTCAGAGAGGGGAGAATGACAGGCACGTAGTTCTCTCTCCCGAGGAGATCCCGTGGCCTTCAACTTCCTCCCCTGCGACCGAGACCAGCCCTACTTGCTGCCTCCGAGCCTCAAGGACTGGCTGCCGGAGGACCACCTCGCCTGGTTCCTCCTCGACGCCGTGAAGGAGATGGATGTTCGCCCCTTCTACGCGGGACACCGAGAGGATGGGTGGGGGGCTCCGGCCTTCGAGCCCGCGATGATGGTGACCCTGCTGCTCTACGCCTACTGCATCGGCGAGCGGTCCAGCCGAAGGATCGAGCGCCGGTGCCAGGAGGACATCGCCTTCCGGGTCATCACGGCCAATGCCGCGCCCGATCACAGCACCATCGCCCGGTTCCGGCAGGCAAACGAGCAGGCCCTCTCGGCCTGCTTCACCGAAGTCCTCAGGCTGTGCGCGGCGGCGGGCCTGGTCCGGGGTCGGGGTGGTCGCCCTGGACGGCACCAAGATCGAGGCCAACGCATCCCTTTACGCCAACCGCGGCCTGGGGACCATCGATGCCGAGGTGCAGGCGATGCTGGCCGAGGCGGCGGCCACGGACCGCCGCGAGGACGAACTCGTGGGCGCGGACAACCGAGGCGACGAGCTGCCAGAGGATCTTCGCAGCCGGGAGGGGCGACTTCGCCGGCTGAAGGAGTGCAGGGCCCGCCTGGAGTCGGAGGACGTGAAGGCGAAGTACGAGGCCGAGCTGGCCCGCCGGGCGGCCATCGAGGCGGAGACGGGCCGCCGCCCGGTCGGCCGCCCGCCCAAGCCCAAGAGACCACCAAGAACTCCGTCGTGGCCAACCCCCACCGACCCGGACTCCCGGGTGATGAAGCGCCAGTACACCTACCTGCAGGGCTACAACGCCCAGGCGGTGGTGAACGAGGACCACATCGTCCTGGCCGCGGCACTCACCCAGGAGTCGGTCGACCTGCACCAGCTGCACCTCGCCGACTCCGGCTACTACAGCGAGGCCAACCTGGCGACGGCGGAAGCGGAGGACCCCGAGCTCCTCATCGCCGTGAGGAACGAGCGAGACCAGCGCCGTGGCGAAGTCTCAGGCAGAGGTGTGTTCAGGGGACCCGGCGGACGGGTCATGCAGGACAAGCTTGCGACCGAACGAGGGCGAACGCTCTACGCCAAGAGAGCCCACACGGTTGAGCCGGTGTTCGGCCACATCAAGGAGGTCCGCCGGGTCAGGCGGTTCGCCCGGAGGGGCCTGGGCGCATGCGACGCCGAATGGAAGCTGGTGTGCGCCACTCACAACCTCCTCAAGCTGTGGCGGCGTTCCAGGACCTGAGCACCGAGCACCTGAGCCGTTCGGTCTGGACCATCCGAAACCAGAAGCTCTTCGATCGACATCACTCCGGGATCAAGAGAGCGAGTTTCCGCGACATCCTCTACAGGCTAAGACCAATCGTCCAGGGCGCATGGGGCGTTCGCCCAGGGTGGTTTGCCCCGAGCTGGATGGTCGGGGCAGCGCCCACCCAAATCATGGGTGCGGATTTCCAGGCCGGGGCCAACCTCGCGGCCTCGGTGCCGTTCAGGCGGTGGCACGCGGGCAAGCCCCGGATCGACCGGTCGGTCCCCTTCGACACATTCGGCGGTTGGCCTCGGGGTTCGTGGATTGCTCGGCGCTCGGAGGAATCGTTGAGGCCGCGGCATCCGTCCGGAGGAAGACCAGTGGCTTCCCCCTGGATCCCTCGAATCGACTCGTGCCTTCGGCGCGTCCCAAGGCAATCAGCGGTCCCCCCGTGGCGTTTCCGATGGACAGTCGTCCGTCCCCGATACGATCGGGCCGTGGTGAACCTTCAAGCGGTGTACTATCGGGCCCCCGACGGATCGGAGCCTGTCGGCGACTTCATCGATCGCCTGGACACGAAACGTCAGGTGGTGATCGACAACCAGGTGGACCGCCTGAACATGCTGACGCCCACCAGCCCGCACCTTCCCTTTCCGCACAGCACCCAAGTGCACGGCGAATTGCGAGAACTCCGATGCCACAACGGGGCGGGAGCTGTATCGGGTGCTGTTCCGCCGGTCCCGGAACCTGATCGTCCTCCTGCACATGTTCAGAAGGACACCGGAGCCATTCCCGAGGCCGAGATCCGGGTCGCCGAGGATCGATGGAGCGACTTCAAGGCCAGGATGGACACCCGAAAGCGAAGGCCTCCGAGGGCTGCCGGGCACGACGCGCCGTAGGCGGGGTTGCCGATCCATTATCAGAAGTGATGTGTTCGGACCAAGGAGAGATGCGTGGCTAGAGGAAGCCCCATCGGAACGACCGTCACCGAGGCGCGATCCAGACGCGCCCGGCGAAGCGCTGCCTATCGCGAGGAGCAGGCACGCCTGGCCCCGTTCGAGGAGCTGGCTCGGCTGGTGATCAGGCACCGTGCCGCCCTCGGCCTCTCCCAGGCGGATCTCGCTCGGCGGATGGGTGCCAGCCACTCCGCGATCTCCCGCATCGAGAGCGGGCGTCACAAGACAAGCGTCGAGACACTCGAGCGACTGGCCCACGCTCTCGGACTCCGGCTCGTCCTCGGCTTCGAGAGTGGCCCCCGAGATCGACCGACTCGAGAGCTCATCAGCGCTTGATCCTCGGGCGGCAACGGCCGTGTGATCGCCGCTCCGAGGCGCCTGCCGATGGCGGGATCGGCACGCGACGAGCGCCATGTCAGCGTGTCCTCTCCGCCCCTGCCGACGATCACTCGAAGCGGAGCGACCACCGCCCAGAACCGCCCGTGAGCAGGGACAACCCGCCGATTACGACAATAGTACGCTCGCCGGTTGCTTGCCTTGCCGCAAACCAATTGCAAACGTACGAGACGACACCAGACAACACAGGGCAGCACGAGACGGCATGAAGTGCCCCGACGGGGTGGACTGGGCAGCACGCCGCAGCACCAAATAGCACAGGGCAGCACGAACCACCCCGAACTTCAAAACCGGTGTGCTGGCGAGAGCCGGCAGGCGGGTTCGATTCCCGTCCGCCTCCGCTGCGAGAGCTGAGCTTGTCCACGAAGCTCAAGGTGGTCGGGCCGCTAACCGCCAACGCCTGAGAGAGCTCGCCGCAGCCGAGGCTGTGCGCGACGACGCGTGCAGGGGTGCAGTTATTCGGTCCACTGCCCTGATGCCGTGAAGGAGCGGCCCTCCGCTCCCGTGTTCACAGCGTGACGCCGCAGCGTCCGCTCAACATCGCGACGGTCTGGGTAGGCGCCAGACGAGGTGGCGGTTCACAGTCATTGGCCCAGACCACCAACCGCCCCCCCAAGCCCCCCGGCGAAGAGGTTCACAGCGCACTCGCGGCGCGTGGTTCACTAGGATGATGCTCGGCGCAGCATCCCGCTGCGAGTGGCGATGGACCCCACCTCGAGCGACATCATCGGAAGGCACTCTGAGCTCGCTTTGATGGCTCGCTTCGTCGACAACATCCCTTCGGGCGTGAGCGCGCTCACGATCGAAGGTGAGGCGGGAATCGGGAAGACGACCCTGTGGCAGTCAGGGCTCGAACGAGCACGCAAGCGAGGGTTCCGGGTTCTGAGCTGCCGGCCGGTGGAGCCCGAGGCGCAGCTCTCGTTTGCTGGACTCGGCGACATCCTCGTCCAAGCGTTCCCCGAAGTCCGTTCAGAGCTTCCACCTCCTCAGCGAAACGCGCTTGAAGTGGCACTGCTCCTCGTCGATTCCACGGCGTCACCGCCTGACCGGCGGGCTGTCTCGGTTGCTGTTCTGGCGTCCCTCCGGTTGCTGGCGGATGACTGCCCGGTGATGTTGGCGGTTGACGACGTCCAATGGCTCGATCCACCTTCGGCGCGGGTGCTGTCGTTCGCTTTGCGGCGCCTTGAGAACGAGCCGGTTGGTATCTTGACAGCCCTCCGGGTAGCAGCCGGGTGCGAAGACGCCCTCCACCTCGCTCATCAGCTTCCCGACGACCGAGTAACTCGCTTGCCGGTCGGTGCCCTCGATCGGGCCTCCCTACTCGACCTTCTGCGGAGGCGGCTCGGTCCAGGCCGAACGGGCCTCTCCCGTCCGGCGCTGCACCGCCTGACCGAGAGCGCTGGCGGCAATCCGTTCTTCGCGCTGGAGCTCGCGCGGGCCGTGGGAGGAAACGGTGTGCAGCTGGACGCAGAGGAGCCGCTGGCAGTTCCCCCAACGCTGGCCGAGCTGCTCGAGGCCCGCCTTTCGGGCGTCACCCCGGCCGCACGGCGCAGTCTCGGACTCGCGTCGGCCATGGCACGGCCCAGCCCTGCGCTCGTACGAGCGGCATCTGACCGTCCAGACGAGGTGAGCAAGCATCTTGCCCGGGCCGAGCGGGCTGGCATCATCCGGACCGACGGAGACCGCATCCGGTTCACGCACCCACTGCTTCGGTCTGCGGTGTACTCGGTCCGCTCGCAAGAGGATCGTCGCCGCGACCACGGGCGACTGGCGGACGTGGTGGAGGATCCCGAGGAGCGGGCGCGCCACCTCGCGCTCGCCTCACGGGGGCCGGACAGGGACGTCGCCGACGCGCTCGAGCGAGCCGGCTGGCGGGCGAGAGCTCGCGGGGCCCAGGACGCCGCGGCCGCCCTATTCGACCTCGCCTGGCACTCGACCCCTGCGAACGATCAGGCCGGTATCCGGCGACGGAGGCTTCGGACCGCGGAGAATCTGTTCGACGCTGGCGACGTCCCCAGGGCCCGGAGTCTCGTCGAGAAGATGCTTGCCGTTGAACCTCCGGGGCCAGCGCACGCCAAGCTGCTGTTCACTCTCTCGAATATGAACTGGAACGACACGGGCAGGATTCTGGCCCTCCATGAGGCCGCGCTTGCCGAGGTCGGCAGCGAGGACCGTCCCTTGCTCGCCCGCATCCAAGCGGATCATGCGTGGCTGTGGTACACGCGAGGTGACCTCTTCAAGGCATCCGAATGGGCGGAGCGGGCCGTCAGGGAAGCGGAGGTGCTTGACGAGCCCTTCTCTCTTCGGACCGCGCTCGGTGCCCACGCCACGTTCGCCTTCCTCCAGGGGCGAGATAGGGTTGACCTCCTGGCACGCGCGCTCGCCTTAGAGGAGGATGTGTGGCCGACCGAGACGGGGACGCCGCGCTCCCTACTCGGGCTCCAGCTCATGTGGGCGGGAGATCTCCCCGCCGCGAGGGAAGCCCTCCTCACCGAGGGCCTGCGCCTGCGGAACGAAGGCCAGGAGACCGTGCGGTGGGAACTCCTGTCTTACCTGGTCGAGTTGGAGGCCCGCGCCGGGGATTGGCACGCCGCGGCCCGGTATGCCGTGGAGGTGACCGACCTCCTCAAGGATGCCGGTCTCGAGGAGCCACGAGATCAGGTCCTCGCGGCGACCGCCCTCGTCGCCGCGCTCTTGGGCCACATCGAGGCTGCCCGTGAGCAGGCGCTCGAGGGGCTTCGGCTTTCCGAGCGACACGGACACCGCGTGGCCGAGATCCAGAATCGCTCTGTCCTCGGATTCCTCGCGCTGTCGATCGGCGACCCGGCCGCGGCGCTCGAGCTCCTTGGGCCCCTGCCCGTACTCGTCGAGGCTATGGGAGTACGAGAACCGGGCGCGTTCCCCTTCATCCCGGACCTGGTGGAAGCGCTGGTCGCCTTGGGAGACCCGGAGACGGCTAAGGCCCTCGCCGGCCAGCTGGAGGGCTTGGGGAGAACCCGACACCGCGCCCTCGCCCTGGCAACGGCGGAGAGATGCCACGGGCTCGTCGCAGCGGCGCTCGTCGATGTGCCCGGCGCCTTGCTGCATCTGCAGCGGTCCGTCGACCAGCACGAGCCGCTTTCGCAGCCCTTCGAGCTTGGGAGGACCCTCCTCATCGCGGGAGGTGTGCAGCGTCGATCGAAACAGAAGCGACCGGCGCGCGCGACGCTCGAACGCGCGCTCGGCATCTTCGAGACGCTGGGTGCCTCGCTGTGGGCGGCGAAGGCCCGGTCGGAACTGGCGCGCATCGGAGGTCGCGCACCGTCTCCGCTTGAGTTGACCCCGACGGAGCAGCAGGTCGCCGCCCTCGTCGCTGCGGGCCGCACCAATCGCGAGGTGGCCGAGGGTCTCTTTATGAGCGTGCATACCGTTGATGCCAACCTAAAACGCATCTACCGGAAGCTGAGCGTTCGCTCCCGAACGGAACTCGCGAACAGGCTGGCCGAACGACTTCGGTCCTGAAACGTACGGATTCCGGTGATTCCTCGACCTCTGACTCCCCCATAGCGTCGTCGCAGCGTCAGCCCTCACCGGAAGGAGGTGCGGTCATGAGAACGCCGTCGCTCTTCCGCATATGGCCCAAGGCGGTCGCTCTCGCCATTGCCGTGACGGCAGTCGCGGCGACCGCCCAGGCGACGTCGGGAGCGCCCGCGACGCCCGCGTCGGAAACGCCGGACTGCCGATCGTCCAGGCGGCGATTTACGATGCGACCGTCGCGATCGAGGGCGGCTACGAGCCGTTCGTCTCCTCGCCGGCGGTGACGCGGCCGGCTTCGACGGCCGCCGCGGTCGCTACGGCCGCCTGCGCGGTGCTGCTCGACCGGGTGCCCGATCAAGCCACGAGCGTCGCGGATCAGTACGCCAAGTACCTGGCGGCGATCCCGGAGGGTCCTGCCAAGGACAACGGGGTCGCCATCGGCAGACAGGTCGCGGAGGCGATCCTCGCCTGGCGTGCCGGCGACGGCTTCGACAACGTCATCCCGTGGGTCCAACCAACGCCCGGGCCCGGGGTCTTCGAGCCCTTCCCGGCCGGCACGACTCCGGCTGACGTCAAGCTCAAGCAGGTCAGGCCGCTCACGCTCAGGGCGAACGACCAGTTCCGTCCCGATGGCCCGAACCCGCTGACGAGCGCCGAGTACGCCGAGGACTTTAACGAGGTGAAGGCCTACGGCCGGGCCGACAGCGCCGTCCGCACCCCGGAGCAGACCGAGGTTGCACGCTTCTGGTCCGAGAACGCCACGATCCAGTGGCCCCGCACGGAGCGGGCACTCGCCGCCGAGAAGGGCCTCAGCGTCGCGAAGACCGCGCGAATGCTCGCGTTGACACGGGTCGCGGCGGCCGACGCGCTGCTCGCCTGCTTCGACGCCAAGTACCACTACGTCTTCTGGAGGCCCATCTACGCGGTCCGGCGCGCCGACACCGACGGCAATCCGGCCACCGTGGCGGACCCCTCCTGGACGCCGCTCCTGTTCGTCAACCATCCGGAGTACCCCGGCGCCCACGGCTGCGTGACGAAGGCGGTGACGGTGGCGCTTGCGGCGTTCTTCGGCACCGACAAGGTGGCGTTCTCGATGTTCAGCACCGTGACGAACACGACGCACTACTGGAACGCGTTCGACGAGGCGGCGAAGGAAGTCTACGACGCGCGTACCTGGGCCGGCCTTCACTTCCGCAACTCGACGATGGAGGGGGGTTGGATCGGACGGAAGGTCGCACGGTACGTTGCTGGGAACTTCTTCCGGCCTGCAGGAGCGTAGGCTCTCGACAGACGCGTCGTGCGAGCGAGGACGCGGATGCGACCCACGAAGACCTCGCGGCTCGAGCGGGGAGAGCCCCGCCCCTCCCTCGACGCGTCCGGAATTGCCTCGTTCCGAGCCTCGTTCCGGGGGGAGCTCGTGCTTCCCCCGGAACGAGGCGTACGAGCGCGCCGAGTGTGGAACGGGGCGATCGACAGGCACCCGGCCCTGATCGCACGCTGCTCGGGGGTCGTCGACGTCGTTCGCGCCGTCGAGTTCGCCCATGAGCACGAGCTCCTCGTGGCCGTCCGGGGCGGGCTCACAACGTCGCCGGTCACGGCACGTGCGACTGAGGCATCGTCATCGACCTCTCGCCGAAGCGCGGCATCGGCCTCGATCTGGCCAGACGCACGATCAGCGTCCAGGCCGGGGCCACGTGGGGGGACGTGGACCACGAGGCGCAGGCGTTCGGGCTCGCGACGACCGGCGGCCTCGTCTCGAATACCGGGATCGCCGGCTTCACCCTTGGAGGAGCGCCGGCTGGCTCATGCGGAAGCACGGGCTCGCCTGCGACAACCTTCTGTCGGCCGACGTTATCCTGGTCGCGCGCTCCCTGTGCGCTCAGCGTCCTCGATGGCACGCGCCAGTGCGACGCGTGTCGTGACACCCATCTTGCGGAAGATGTTGCGCAGGTGGGTCTCGACCGTCTTCTGGCTCAAGAAGAGCTCTGCGGCGATCTCCGTGTTGGTCTTGCGGTCGACGACGAGCCGCGCGATCTCCCGCTCGCGCTCCGTGAGCGCGGTGATACCCCGCGCGTCGCGCGTGCCTGGTCGCGTTCGACGATGGATGTGCCGGCCGAGCTTCCGCAGCTCGCGTTCCGCTTGGTTGCGGTACCGAAGCGCGCCGAAGGAGTCGAATGCCGCTGCGACTCGCTCGAGCTCGAGAGCCGCACGGTCCCGGTCACCTGACCGAGTGAGTGCTCGTCCCGCGAGTTCCCGGGCGCGGGCCGCGTCCAAGAGCGCCGAGACCGATTCGAACGTGGTCGGGCTAGCGGAGCTCAGGAACACGGACGGGACTCGATCGCGAAGCGGATCGCCCCTGGCTCCACCACTGGATCGGCCGTCGGTATCCGCTCTTCTCGAGGACGCGGATCGACGCCACGAGTTAGGGAGGCGACTCCGCACATACGATCCGCACCTCCGCGTGCGAGAACGCCCACTGGGTCACAACCTCGACAGCCTCGGTCGCGTTGCCCCGGCGCTGGAACGGTTCCATGAATGAGTACCCCAGTTCCACTTATCGCTCGCCGAAGGCCTGCTCCATTCGGACGGCTAGGAGCTTCCTGACGAGCTGCTTGGGCAAGGGTTTGTCGATACGGAAGTGAAGCGAACTCTTCGTCGATGTGTAGCTCGCGGTCTCCTTGGCCAATTGCCCGATCACCGATCCGCTATGCGGGAAGTAGCTCAGGTGGTTCTTGAACGCGGCGAGCCCGGCGATGGTCTTGCCACGAACCTTGAACGCCGGCATGCCGTAGGAGATGCATTGCTCGGCGTCGGGAACGATCGACACGATGATGTCGCGGACGCGGGCTAGCGTGGTCCGCTTCGGCTCCTCGAGAGCCTCGAGGTACTCGTCGATCTCCTCCGCCGGCACGCTCGCATCCTATCGACCCGCGAGATCCCTTGGTTCGACCCGCGGATTGGCTCGCTCATCGTCAGTTCTTCGACTGGTCGCTCTCTGTCGTTGCGAGTTCCAACAACGACCAACGATGACCGCAACGGTCCACGGCATTGCGCCTGGTGATGGCCCGTCCGCACATTTCGCCCAGGTCGTCGGGGGTTCCGTGCGCGGACTCATAATCCGTAGGTCGCGGTTCAAGTCCAGCCCGCTCCACGAGCGAGAGCGCAGGGCACAAGAGCGCTGGTCAAGGCCCTGATATGGACGGACCAGCCGAAGCGCCAACCCAAGGTGTCTCGTCGTCGCCGGCGCGGGCACGGGGTCGAACGACAGCTCGGTCAGGACCCTGAAGTGGCCGGTGCCGCCCCCGCGGATTGGTGCTGATCTCCGTCGTGGCCCTCCCGCGCCAGGACGTGCGGTAGCGGCGGTGACCCGAGGCGAGGATCTCGGCTCCACGGCCCGCGGTGAGTTCCTCCGACGCGGGCGGTCTATCAGGTGGGGATCGGCGAGAGGAGGTGCGATGCGCAAGGTGGTGGTGAACGAGCAGTGAGACGGGGACTACGGAGCGAAACTCGATCGCAGTCGACCTGGAGAAGGAGAAGCAGATGGGGAAGATCGCCCTAACCCAGCTGACGTCGCTCGACGGGGTCGTGCAGTCGCCGGGCTCCACGGACGTCCCGTTCAAGTACAGGGGTTGGGCCGTGGACTTCGACGCCGGTCCCGAGTTTGACCGATTCAAGCTCGAGGAGGCGCAGAACGCCGAGGCTCTCCTGCTCGGACGGGTCACCTATGAGGCGATGCAGGCCTTCTGGCCAGCAGCGGAAGGTGTGTTCGCCGACAGGCTGAACGAGTTGCCGAAGTACGTCGTCTCCTCGACGCTCACGGACCCGCCCTGGAACGCGACCGTCCTGGGCGATGACTGGCCGGAGATAGTAGCCCGGCTGCGGGAGGAGCTCGACGGCGAGATCCTCGTTTATGGCAGCCGCCGCCTCTCGCAGGTACTGATCGGGATGGGGCTGGTGGACGAGCTGCGCCTACAGGTCTACCCGATGGTGCTCGGTGCCGGATATCGCCTGTTCGGCGAGACGCAGGACAAGATCGCGCTGCGCCTGGTCGAATCGCGTCCGTTCGGGGGAGGCGTGGTGAGCATGGTCTATGCACCTGCCATAGCGGACGGGTGATGCTCGTCGGCGGGGGCGCAACCTGCTTGCGCTTGCACCCGACGTGGCGGGCTACGGCGTCGACGTTCGTCCCGGCGGTCGACTGCGAATGATCGGGAGGGAGGTCCTAGACGAGTCGGACCTGTAGCCTGGCCAGGGCTGCTCGCAGGTCCGGATCTCTCGATGCGGAGTTGGGCGGACGGGAATCGAACCCGCCTGACATCATGGTGTCCGAGTGCGGAACCATTCCAGGGTCGCTCGGATCGCCTGCGGGTGCGCAGTCGGGGTCGCGCCGAACGCTCGCTCGAACTTGGTGTGGTCTACGACCCACGGATTCTGGCTCTGGTAGAGGATCTCTCGGACTGCTCGTACGTCCGGGTTGAACAGGCCACCCACCGCGAGGAACCACGAAGGAGTGCGACGCGGTGTGGCCGGCGCGTCGGTCTGCTCGGCGATCAACTCGACGAACCGTCGCACGCTCACCGTCTCGGCGCTCGGGACGTGCCAGACCTCCCCGAAGGCCTCGTCGTGGGACCCCAGCGTGACGAGCGCGCTGGCGAAGTCGTCGATGAAGGTCACGGTGTGGGGCACGTCAGGGTCTCCCAACACCAGGGCGGGCTTGCCCGCCGCCATCCTCCCGATCACGCGCTCTCCGACCGTGGAGACGAGCGCATGGGCGCCGAAGAAATCAGATCCTCGGCCGATCACCGCCTGCACCTTGCCCTCGGCATGGGCCTTCAGGAGCATCTCGGCCACCGCTGCCCGGGTCCGTCCATTGGGCCCGACCGGTCGGTCCGGCAGGTCCTCCGTGATCGGACTAGTCACCCGGCCGTAGGCGTAGAGGTTGTCACCGTAGACGATCCGGGCACCCGCGGCCGCCGCTCCTTCGATCGTGCCCCGCATCATCCCGGGAAGGAGGGTCGGCCATTGCGAGTACCGGGGTGCGGCGCAGTGGTAGACGAGATGCGCGCCCTCGAAGGCACGGAGTGCCTGAGCGGGATCGGACACGTCGGCGGCGATGACCACTGCTCCCGACGGTGCTTCGTCTCGACCGCTCCGGGATACCAGTCGAACGAGCTCTCCTCTCCGCCGTAGCTCCCGTCCGACGGCGAGCCCTAGCGGCCCTGTTCCGATCACGACATGGCGTGCATCGCGGCGTTCCATCCGAACCTCACCTCACGACCGGGAACATGATGCCCACATCGCCGGACACCTGCACCGGTTTTTCAGTCCGGTGGGGGCAGCCGACCCCCTTGCACCTCGGGCACGCATCGGCCAAAACCCCTGGTAGCGGAGGCGGACGGGAATCGAACCCGCCATCGCGCTTGCACGCGATCCCTGGTTTTGAAGTTCGGGGACGGTCGTGTTTTCGGGTGCTATCTGGTGCCGCCTTGTGTTATCCAGTCCAGGTAGGCGGGCCTCTTCATGCCGTCTGGTGTTGTCCTGTGATACCGGGTTATGTCCTGGATGTTTGCAACGCGTTTGCAAGCAAGGCGAGCAGCAGGCGATGACTTTTGTACACGCCGCATGTTTGCTCACAGATCAGCTGACACTGGCGACCCCGGGTGGCTGGG
>WNGA01041597.1_pt1 | contig 11984 bp, 13 predicted proteins | sample 5400061 | NCBI WGS metagenome assembly WNGA01 (sample SAMN13153366, study PRJNA577476) | soil metagenome | isolation source: 100 cm soil or saprolite under grassland replicate 2 | place: USA:California | collected 2016-06-15
GGTAGAGTGGAATGACACAAAACCCGAGCTCATTCTCCAGCTCGCGCGCTGGGATCAGCCAACTTTAACCAGCCGGTTCCGGGACATAGGGCTCGATGTTACAGAGGCGCCATTTGGAGCCGGCCTACGCGTCGGCCTGACACCCGACACCAGACACCCGGCACCTCGTGATCTTCCAGGCTTCACCGAGGGAGCCTTCATTGTGCAGGATCCCGCGCACGCGTTAATAGCCCGTTTTGCCGCGATCCCGCCCGGCGAACAGGTGTACGACGCCTGCGCCGCACCCGGAGGCAAAGCCGTCGCGCTGGAAGCCCACGGAGCGCGGATTCTCGCCGGTGATGCACGCCACGAGCGCATGGGTCGACTTGCCGACACGGCCCGGCGCGCGGGAGTGGAAATTCGCTGCGTTGCCGCCGATCTTGAGGCGGCGCCGCTGCGCCCCGCCAGCGTCGATGCGGTCCTCGTAGACGCGCCGTGTAGTGCGACCGGCACCATGCGGCGTCACCCGGACGCGCGTTGGCGTCTCAACCCGACGGTGTTTGCCAGGGCGGCAACGCGGCAGGCCCGGTTGCTCGCGGCGGCGGCCCCGCTCGTTCGACGGGGCGGGCTGCTCATCTATGCGACTTGCTCGCTCGAACCCGAGGAGAATGAACACGTCGTGGAAGGTTTTCTGAACCAGAATCCGGAATTCGCGCGAACGTCTCACGCTGACGGGTCGGTCCCCACAGAGCTGCTGACCGACGCCGGCGACTTCCAATCGCTGCCGCAGCGCCACGGCATCGGCGGCGCCTACGCGGCCCGGCTAAAGCGGGTGAGCTGATGCGCGTCCGCCGCCATTACGAGGTTCGGGACTTCAAGCTCACGCCGAAATTCTGGAAGTGGCTGGGCATCGGCTTCGGCGCGGTGCTCGCGGGGTATCTCACCGCGTACCTCATTATTTTTCCCGCGCCCATCATGGCCGGCCACCAGCCCGTGCCCCGCGCGCTGGGGCTCACGCTCGCGGAAGCGCAGGCGGAGATTCAAAAAATCAAGCTGCAGGTCACCGATGGCGGCGCCGAGCCGCATCCCAGCGCGCCCGCCGGCATCGTCATTTGGCAGGATCCGCCGCCGGGCGTGATCGCGCCGGAAGGAACGAAAGTCACCCTGGTGTCGAGTGCCGGCCCGCCCAAGATTCCGGTGCCGGACGTCGGGAATCTCGACGGCGAGCTCGCGCAGTCGCTGATCGCGGCCGCGGGATTGGTCGCGAGCCAGGTGGAGTCGGTCCAGGCGGCCGCGCCCACCGGCCTCACGATGCTCACGCGGCCGCCCGCCGGAACGCCGCTGCCACCCGGTAGCAGCGTGACCGTCGTCGTCAGCCGCGGGGCGCCGACGATTCCCGTTCCCGATCTCCTCGGCATGGCATCGGCAGATGCGCGCACCAGACTGGAAACGGAAGGCCTGCAGCTCGGCACCGTGACCCGCCGCCGTACGGCGGACGCATCGCCGGGAACGGTGGTGGGCCAGCGGCCGGCGGCCGGAACGCTGGCGGCACCCGGCACCGTGGTGGACATCGTGGTGGCCAGGAGTCCGCAATGACGTCGAACGGCATCCGCATCGCTCCCAGCGTGCTCTCGGCCGATCTCGCGCGGCTGGCTGAACAGGTGGAGCAGGTCCTGGAGGCGGGCGCCGACTGGCTGCACGTGGACGTCATGGATGGGCGGTTCGTACCGAACATCACGTTCGGGGCCAACATGATCGAGACGCTGCGCAAGCTGACGGACAAGCCGATCGACGTTCACCTGATGGTGGTCGAGCCGGAGCAATACATCGAATCGTTCGCAGCCGCTGGGGCCTCGGTGTTCACGTTTCATCCCGAGGCCACCATCCACGTGCAGCGCCAGCTCGAGACCGTGAAACAGCAGGGCATGATGGCGGGATTGGCGTTGAATCCGGGCACTCCACTCGCCCACGCGGAGGAAGTGATTCGCGATCTTGATCTGTTGCTCATCATGACCGTGAACCCGGGCTTTGGCGGCCAGAGTTACCTTCCGGGATCGAACGAGAAGATTCAGCGTTCCCGCGCACTGCTTACCGCGCACCGCGCACAATGTTTTCTCGAGGTCGACGGTGGGATTACCAACAAGACAATTGCGGCTGCCCATCAAGCCGGTGCCGACACGTTCGTTGCCGGCAACGCGGTTTTCGCGAGCCCTGACCCCGCGCGGGAAGTGCAGGAGCTGCGGCGCCGCTGCATGGTGACGGCATGACGAACCGGCAGCAGTGGACGCTTATCGCCAGCGTCGTGACGACGGCGATGTTCGGCGTCGCCTTGGCCATCAAGCTGCGGCCGCAGATCAACCCCGTCGAGATAGGATCGAGCGCTCCTGCATTCGGCGCCACGGACCTGCGCGCGAACAAGCCGGCGACCCTCGCCGATTATCGCGGGAAAGTCGTGCTCGTCAACATCTGGGCGACGTGGTGCCCCCCGTGTCGTGCTGAAATGCCGTCGATGGAAAAGCTGTACAAGAAGCTCCGGGGGACGGATTTTCGGATCGCGGCAGTGAGTGTGGATGGCGACGCATTCCATCTGGAGGGATCGCAACCGCCGAGCGGGATCCTGGCGTTCGCGGACACCCTGGGCCTCACGTTCGACATCCTCCACGATCCCAGTGGCGAGATCCGGAAGGCCTACGACACATTCGGGGTACCGGAGAGTTACCTGATCGATCGCAACGGCGTCATCGTGAAACGCGTCATCGGAGCCGCGGACTGGGAGGATCCTGTTAACGAGATGCTGATCCGTCGGCTGCAAAATGAAAAGTAGTCTGTTGCAGCTGATCACCCGCAACTGGCCGATCAAGGGCGCGGCGCTGTTTCTGGCGCTGATGCTGTACGTCGCCGTGCAGCTGCAGCAGCCCGTCACGACGAGCTTCGACGTGACGCTGAACGTGCTGCTGCCGCGGGGACGCGCGCTCGCGCACCCGCCGCCCAGGGTCCGCGTCCAGATTTCCGGCAAAGGCAGCCAGATTCTCAAGCTCCGCTCGCTCGCGGGCGATATCACGCGCCGCGTCCCCGACACGCTGACCACCCCCACGTGGTCGATTCACCTCGATCCTTCCGACGTGGAGCTCGCGCTTCCCAAAGGCGCGGACGTTCGAGTGATGGAGGTCCGGCCGAGCGAGATCACCCTCGCGCTGGACAGCGTGGCGCGCAAAGAAGTGAAGATCGTGTCGCTCGTGAGCGTCACGCCCGATTCCGGACAGGTCCTGCATGGCGGACTCTCGATGACGCCGACCACGGTGCGGCTCGTCGGCCCCGAGCAGAGTCTGGCGAGGATCGACTCGGTGACGACCGTGCCGATGGAGATCACGAACGTTTCGGGTGAGTTCTCACGCAGCGTGCCGATCGACACGGGCCCGCTCGGGATCGTGCGCCTCTCGCCCAAACAGGTGATCGTCACCGGCGACATGGGCCGGATCGCGGAGCGGTCGTTCGCCGGTATTCCGGTCGAGAGCGGTGGGGGCGCGATCACGAGCTTCATCGTCACGCCGTCACGCGTGTTGGTCTCCGTCCGCGGGCCGGAAGAGCGCGTGCAGGCGCTGACGCGGGATTCGCTGCGGGTCGTCGCGCACATCACGGGAACGGGTGGCGGCGTGGCACGGATCACGGTCATCGCGCCGCGCGGCATCATCGCCCGCGCCATTCCCGACTCGGTCACGCTGCGGCGCCGCGCCACGCCTCCAGCCCCGCGCCGTCGTGGCTGACGCCGTCCTCGGCATCGAGACGTCGTGCGACGAAACGTCGGCCGCCGTTCTGGTGAACGGCGAGCTGGCGAGTCTCGTCATTCTGTCGCAGGACATTCACAAGGTCTTCGGCGGCGTCGTGCCCGAGCTGGCGAGCCGGGCGCACCTCACGGCTCTCCCGGCCGTCGTCGACCGCGCGCTCGCGGAAGCAGGCCTCGCGCCCTCGGCGATCGATGCGGTCGCGGTAACGGCCGGGCCCGGGCTCGCCGGGGCGCTGCTCGTCGGCGTCGTCTACGCCAAGTCGTTCGCATTTGCCGGCGATCGCGACCTCATCGGCGTGCACCACATGGAAGGGCACCTCTTCGCGCCGGCGATCGAAGATCGCGATCTCACGCCGCCGTTCGTGGCGCTGCTCGTTTCGGGAGGCCACACCCTGCTGCTCGACGTGCCCGCCTGGGGCCGCTACCGGCTGCTGGGGGAGACGCGCGATGACGCCGCGGGCGAGGCCTTCGATAAGGTGGCGACGTTGCTGGGGCTCGGGTATCCCGGCGGGCCCGCGATCGAGAAACTCGCGCGCGAAGGAGATCCGACGCGCTTCAACTTCCCGCGACCCATGATCGCGGACGGATTCGAGTTCTCTTTCTCCGGACTGAAGACGGCGGTCCTGCATGCCGTGCGCGCCTCTGATGATCTGGAGCGCGACCGCGCGCACCTCGCGCGTGGGTTTCAGGACGCGGTGCTCGACGTGCTCGTGACCAAACTCGAGCGCGCGGTGCGTGCCACCGGCTACTCCACTGCCGTCCTCGGCGGTGGCGTCGCATGCAGCAGGGCACTGCCGGCCCGGGCCGCCGAGCGCCTCAACGGTTTCGCGCGAGTCGCGGTCGCGAGTCCACGACTCAACGCCGACAACGCCGCGATGATCGCGCGCGCCGGCTGGCACCGGCTGCGCCTGGGTGAGCGGAGCGATTGGACGCTCGACGCCCGCGCCGATACCGGCTGCGCCTGGGTGAGCGGAGCGATTGGACGCTCGACGCCCGCGCCGATTTGCCCCTCCCGGGGCTCGAGGTCGGGGAACCCACGCACCACGCACCACGCACCACGGACTCACGATGACCGTTTATCCATTCGCGATACACCTGGGACCGCTGGAGCTGACAGGCTACGGGCTGATGATGATGGTGGCGTTCCTGATGGCGGGGTGGGCGATTCAACTCGACCTGCGCGCGCGGGGACTGGACGAAGACTACGCCGCCGACATCATCATCGCCGGCGTCATCGGTGGCTTGCTCGGCGCCAAGCTGTGGTATGTGTTCCTCACTCGCGACTGGGATATGCTGTTTCGCCGCGGCGGGTTCGTCTGGTACGGCGGCTTCCTCGGCGCGACGGCCGGCATTCTCCTCAACGGGTGGCGCCGGCGCGTGCCGGCCCGATTCACGGCGGAAATCTGTGGCGCACCGCTCGCGCTCGGCTATGCACTCGGCCGTGTCGGCTGCTTCCTCGTGAACGACGACTACGGCATCCCGACGCAGGTGGCGTGGGGCATGAAGTTCCCGAACGGATTGCCTGCGACGACGGTCGCCAACCTGCAGGGAATGGGCGTCCATTTTCCGGCGATGACCGATCCGAACATGGTCGTCGCGGTGCACCCGACGCAGATCTACGAGACCATCGCGATGCTCTTCGTGTTTTGGTGGCTGTGGCGGCACCGCGATCACGGGCACGCGATCGGCTGGCTGTTCGCCTGCTACCTCGTGTTCGGCGGACTGGAGCGCTTTCTCGTGGAGATTTTGCGAGCAAAGGACGACAGGTTCGGCGGAGTGTTCTCCGTCGCGCAGGCCATGAGCGTGCTGCTGGTATTGGTTGGGGGATTGCTGATGCTCAAATGGCGCGAACCGGCTGGCCCGCAGCCGCTGCCCGAATCATTGCGACCGAAGCAGGTCCCCCTCCGAGGGAGTGCCTGACGGCTTTGGTCTGGACCGCATGGCCCAGACCGCGGCCACGATCGCCAGCACCAGCAACAGTCCCTGCACGATCAGCGACTCGACTGTTGGATAGATCCCGAACACGGGAATGCGGGGCGCGCCTTCGATGACGGTCAACGGCACGATCCCCGCGCCCTGCAGCTCCGCGATACCCTTCCCCGCGAAGACGAACGCCATGTAGTAGAGCATGACGCCCGTGACGGCGAAGAACGGCTTCATCGCCACGCGGAGCCCAAGCTGATTGACCAGCAGGTAGATGGCGACCAGTCCGACGGTGCCGGCTGCGATTCCCCCGACGACTGGTACGCTGCTCGCGCCCGCCGACGTGAAGAGTGCCTTGTAGAACAGGATCGTCTCGAATCCCTCGCGATACACCGCCAGAAACGCGACCGCGCTCAGTGCCAGGCCGGAACCGGACGAGAGCGCGCTCTGCATTTTCCCGCGCACGAATGCGGTCCACTTGGCGGCTTCGATCTTGGAGAGCAGCCAGTAGCTCACGTAGAAGAGCACGGCGGCGGCCAGGAGCATCGTCGCGCCCTCGATGATCTCGCGTTGTCCCGGCGTCACCTGTAGCAACAGCTCGACCAGTACCCAGGTGATGACGCTCGCCCCAACCGCGGCCCACGCGCCGCGCGCCACCTCGCGCCGCCGCTCGGACGCGCCCGCCTTCGCGAGGAACGTCATCAGCGCGGCGACGATCAGAATGGCTTCGAATCCTTCGCGCACGAGCAGGAAGAACGACGCGACGAAGAGGCTCATGCCCGACGGTCGATCCGCGACGACGCGCTCCGCTCGCTCGAGTCCCGCCAGCAATCGGTCGCGAATCGTGTGGCGCTCCGCATCATCGGCGTTCGCCACACGCGTGCGCAGCCACGCGAAGTTTCCTTCCAGCTCGCTCGCGAGCCCGCCATTCTTGGCGCGAATCGCGGTCTCGACCTGCTCGAACGTCATGTACGCGTCGACCGCGATCTTGCCGGAGCGCCGCGCCAGCGCGGAGTCGATCTGGTGCCGCACGGCCGCGAAAATGGCGGCCGTCGCTGATCCGCCGTACTGCATCGCGCCGACGTAGGACGCGACCGCCCAGCGGTCTTCGGCGGAAAGGTCTTCGGCAAACTCCGGCATCGCGGTCCCCGGAGTGCCGATCGAGATCCGGCGGAAGATGTCGAGCAGCGACTTGTTGCCCATGACAGCCGGATCGCCCAGGTTCGCCGGCGGCGGTCCCTTCAGCGATTTCGCTTTCGGGCCATCTCCCCGCCCCGATTCCCCGTGACATGCGGCGCACCGCTCCCGGTAGACGACGGCACCGCGCTCGAGCGACGGCGGACGGGAGGGCAGCGGTTCGACGACCTTGGGTCCACCCGCCGCGTTCGTGATGAGCGCGACCAGGCTGTCGGTGACGCGGTTGACCGAATCAGGAGGAGCGAGCGATTCGAGCAGCTGGGTGATGCGTGACAACGTGCGCCGCGTGTTGCCACGCGCAGCCACCGGCAGCCCGGAGACGTCGAATTGTGCCTGCTGAATGAACAGCTTGGCCTCGTCCACTTCCTCGGGCTGGGTGATCTGTCCGCCGGCCGGGACGACACCGAGGGCGTACTCCTTGGCTGCCAGGGACGCGGCGGCAACCACGCGCCGCGCCAGGGCCAGAGAGTCAGGCGCCTGCCCTGCGAGCGGCTGTGCAAGGCAGGCGGTGATCAAGAGGAGAGTTTTGGACAACCGCACGACAAATACTAGAGTTACTTTATCGGAATTTCAATCTGTTGATAGGACTGCGATTGCGATGGCGGCCTCGTGCGTATGGGAGAGGGACAGCAGGATCCGCGTCACCCGAAGTTCCCTGGCCCGCCGTTCGGCAATTCCGGTGAGCAAGACGTCCGGCCGGCCGTCCGGCGCCCGCGTCACCTCGATGTCCCGCCACCCGATCCCCCGTGCCGCGTCACTCCCCTGGAGTGCCTTGTAGACTGCCTCCTTGGCGGCCAGGCGAACCGCGACATGCTCGGCGGGATCGGGCCGCGAGCGGCAATACTCGGCTTCGGCGGGGGTGAGGAGACGATCGAAGACGTGCGCGCCCTTGTCGGCCAGCATGGCGCGGGCGCGCGAGACCTCGACGAGGTCGACCCCTACTCCCACCGCGCTCCTCCATTCACCACGCGCCGGGCTCCTCCGCCAAGGGTCAGGTCCCAAACATATTCGTTCGTCGCGGCGGGCACCGTGGTCTGAAACAGCCGCTCGCCGAGGAAGCTGAAAACCGACAGGGTCGCGTTGCCGGTGGCCGCAGGCCACGAGATCACGACTTGATCGCTCCGCACGGGGTTCTCCGACACCTCCGCGCCCGCTGTCTGTGCGGAGGCCGATGCCGCTCCGCACAGAAGCAGCGCTAGAAACCCAGTTGTTGCGCGAGCCATGCGGGAGCGGGCAGATAACCGCCGAGCATCAAGCCGAGCCCTACCAGCAGCAGGGTGAGTGGCACCCACACCACGAAGATCGGCCAAAGCGACGATCGCCAGGCGGCGAGGGCCTCGATCTCGGGATTCCAGCGCTCGCGCTCCGCTTCGACCTCGGCCTCGAGGGCGAGCCAGGCGGCTTCGAGCCGCCGCGCGACGGTGCGGAGCGCATCCTGCCAGGTAGCGTGCGCATCCTTTTCGAGCACGGACGCGTTCGCGGCGTGCGCCGCGGCTGCTTCGAGCTCATCGAGCGCCGCCACGAATGGGCCGCCGCCCGTTCCCAATCGTGCCACGATCGCGCGCTTCTCGGCATTGGAGAGATGGTGGCGGCGCAGCTGCAGCCGCGGCAAGCGCACCTGCCGCGCGGTGCGCGTGATTTCGGCGTCGAGCGCATCGGCGACTCGGGCTCCCGCGCGCCGCACGGCGTGATCCCAGGCTGCCGCCCACGCGCGCCGTCCCGTGACCTCGAGCACGCGCGCGCGTGTGTCGCCATCGGCTTCCCGCGCCGCCGCCGCGCGGCCCTCGCCGCCCAGCTCCAGCACGCGGGTCGCGAGCTCCTCCCGAATGTCGTCGAGTGGCACCCACGGATCGAGCAGGCGTCGCGGCACGATGATCCGCCCGAGCGACGGCGCCAGCTCGGGGACTCGCAGCGGCATCAGCAGCTTCATTCCCGGACTCACGCCGGCTCCGCGCGCGAGACGCGCGCCGTGCGGCCGGTCCGTTTTTCGTACGCTTCCTTGAAATACGGCAGCGATTCGGCGAGGAATGACTCCCGAGGCAGGCCGGTCGCGGCGATGGCGCGTTCGATTTCGTCCGGTGCGCCTTCCACTTCCAGCAGCACGTCCATCGCCGGATACCACTCGAGCCGCAGCGTCGCCCCTCCGAGGTTGTATTGCTCAATCGCGCGATCGATCCGCACTGCGATCTTGTAGCCAAGGCGGCGCAGGACGACGAGCACCGCTCGGGGATCATCGACGCGCGACTCCCATTCCTCCCGATGCCGGTATCCGTCGCGCTTGCCGACGGGACCCTTCCAACCGAGCACACCCCATTCGCTGGAGCGATCGGCGGGGTGATAGACGCGCAGCCGCACGACTTCATCGCGGCGCTGCAGGCGGCCCTTCCGGTCGAAGCGGCGGTCGAGCATTGCCCCGCGATAGACCAGCTCGGCGCCGGCGGCCAGCAATGCCTTGCGGAGGAAGTCCGGGTCTTCGACCCGAGCCTTGAGCTCGAGCTCGTCACGTACAAGCGTCACGAAAACAGTGCCTGCAGCACGGCTTGCGTATCGCCGAGGTCCGCGAAGACATGGGTGGCGCCGGCCGCGCGCAGCGCGGGCACGTCGTAGAAACCCGTCGCCACGCCGACCGACTGCGCACCCATGGGCTTGCAGCAGGCGACGTCGTCGGGCGTGTCTCCGACGATCACGATGTCCGCGCCGGTGAAGGGGCGTCCGGTGTGCTGCGCGGCACGACGCGCCGCGACCGCGGGAAGATCAGGACGGTGATGGGAATCCGAGCCGAACGCGCCGACCACGAAACGCGCGGGATCGAGGCCTGCCGACCGCAGCTTCAAGCGCGCGCCATGCTCGACATTTCCGGTGAGCAATCCGACGAGCGCGCGGCCGGCCGCTTCAAAGGGCTCGAGCGCAGTGAGCAGCTCGGTAATGCCGGGATACACCTTCGTCGTCTGGGTCGGCCTTTCGAGCTCGGCGGTGAGCAGCTCGACGTAGCGGCGGCACACCGCCGTCACGCGGTCGTCCGAGCTCGCGTCCGGATGGCCCGCCAGCGCCAACAACTCGCGCACGATCTGCGGATCGGTCTTGCCATCGAAGCGGTACGCGTCGATCGGCCCCGCGGTCCCGACTTCATCGAGCAGGGCGCGGTGAATCGCGCGTCTGCCCGCGCCGGCGGTCCACAGGAGGGTTCCGTCAATGTCAAATAGGATCAAACGCATGAGGGAATATCAGGTGTCCGGTGTCTGGTGTCAGGTGTCAGGGCAGACACCAGGCACCAGGCACCAGACACCAGACACCAGACACCAGACACCTATGCGGGCCTACGAACCCCAACCAAATTGTCCCGCAACCTCACCATCCGAGGCTCAGGTCCAAAAAGGGTGTCGCCGCCCACGCCACCGCGCGAAAGCGCCGAGTGCACGATGCGTCCCGCTCCGGCCCAGAGCGCCACGTGCGAGACCCGCCCGCGTTCCGTAAAGAACAGCAGATCGCCGGCTTCAAAGCCCGCGCCATCCGACGCGATCGCGATCTCCTGTCCCTGGCCGAACTGTTGATCGCTGTCGCGCGGAAGCGTGATACCGCGCGCGGCGTACACCGCTTGCACGAGCCCGGAACAATCGATGCCCCACTCGGTGCGCCCACCCCACAAGTACGGCGCGCCGGCGTACCACTTCTGCGCGAGCTCCGGCAGCGCGAGGTGGCGGGCTTCGACGCGCAGCTCCTGCTCCCGGCGCACGCTTCCGGCCGCGACCGCGCCGCGCTGGCCATCCGCCAGCTCGACCACGCCACGGCGGAGCGCGACGCGCGCGCCGGTCGGCAGTCTGCGGCGGCCATCCGTCGTCAGGATGTCGGCGCTGAGCGAGCGGGCCGTCGCCCGCTCCGTCCAGTCCTCGGCCCAATCGGTCGGTCCGGTCGCGACGTATCCAGCGTTGAGCCAGGCGATGTACCCATCGGGCGCGCGCACCCGCAGCCAGTCGTCCCGCCCTTCGAGCACATCGACCACCTCGCCGTGGAGCACTTCGCTCACGCGTGGCGCCGCCAGCCGCGCTGTATTTGCTCACTCAGTCGGGTTTCGCCCGCTAGACGACGCAGCGCATCCCGCGCGTCGCGACTCGTAGTGACGCCAACCAGTAGGGGCGCAGCATGCTGCCCCCCTACATTTCCCGAATCCTGCGCCCCGACCTTAGACGCGATCGATACCTCGAATACCGCGAGCCGGCCGTCAGGCGCCCATTTGCGGCGGATGTCGTCGACCGCGCGCTCGATCTTATCCACGTCGCACCGCGCGCTCCACCGCCTCGGGCACCACGAGGGCGGCAATCGCGTCGACCTGCAGCGGGGACTTGGGCCTCACCGTGGCGGTGCTGACCGCGAAGATGACGTCGCCGTCGAACAGCGTTCCGTACGGGGTGATGCGGCGTGCGAGCGCATCGCTGCCCGACTGCGCGAGCGCCTGCAGCTGCACGCGGTCGAGATCGGCGTTCGTCGCGATCACGGCGAGCGTCGTATTGCGATTCAACCGCGCGGGGTCGCCGAATGGCGCGCCGCCTTCGGCGAGGTAGCGAAGACTGTCGACGCTGGCGGTAATGATGTCCCCGTGCGCGTTTCGAATGTCGCCGACGGCATTCACCACGACGAGCGCAGAGACGATCACATCCCCAAATTGCGCCGCCCACGACCCCAACCCTGCCGGAATCATGTTTTCGAGCCCGGCGGCCTTGCCGCACGTGGCTCCGCGGCCCACACCGACGCGCCCCTCGGCGAAGTCGGGGGTCGCGGCCTCGCACGCGCGATAGGCGTCGTCGGGGCTAGGCCAACCCAGCGGCTTCCCGGCATTGCCGAGATCGAAGATGACGGCCGACGGAACGATGGGAATCGTCCCCTTATCTCCAACCTCTAGCCCCCGGCCCCTCTCACGCAGCCAGCGCATCACACCGTCCGCGGCGCCCAAACCCAGCGCCGAGCCGCCGGTGAAGAGAATCGCATCGATGCGCTCGACGAGGTGGCGCGGATCTAAGACGTCGAGCTCGCGGGTGCCGGTGGCGCGGCCGCGTACATAACCGGCGGCGCGCATCCCCGTTTCCGGCGCGAGGATCACGGTGCA
>WNGA01010871.1_pt1 | contig 11981 bp, 12 predicted proteins | sample 5400061 | NCBI WGS metagenome assembly WNGA01 (sample SAMN13153366, study PRJNA577476) | soil metagenome | isolation source: 100 cm soil or saprolite under grassland replicate 2 | place: USA:California | collected 2016-06-15
CGTAACATCCATCAAACAAAAACAATTTGGCGTTATGAAGCAAATGCTGATGGCACTTTGAAGAATGGGAAAATATTTTTCGATTGCAATCAAACAGAAGATGATGAAGCACTCGATGGAATAAAAGTCGATAAAGAAGGAAATTTATTTGTAAGTGCACCAGGTGGTTTATGGATCATTTCACCGGATGCAAAACTGCTTGGTAAAATCATAACACCTGAGCGTCCTGCAAACATGGCATGGGGCGATGAAGATGGAAAAACTTTGTACATGACTGCACATAGCAGCTTATATAAAGTAAGAGTGAATACGGGTGGAAAATTTAGTTGGGAATAAAACCCTCCAACCTCCCCAAAAGGGAGGCTTTTTTACTCGTATAATCAGGTGATCGAAGTTGTAATAATCTACAATAAAGATGAAGAAAGTATAAAACTTGACTTTCTTCTCCTGAATGAGAAGGAGCTAAGAGGGGTTACTCAATAATATTCAGTAAGCACAAGTGACTCCACGACTTCGTTGGATTAATTGACACAGCAAAAACTGATTAGAATTATTTTAGACGATAAAATAAAAAAATGAAAACAGTTATAATTACAGGCGCCAACGGAAATTTGGGAACTGCCACAGTAAAAAAATTTTTAGATGAAGGATATTCCGTAATTGCTGTTGACGCAAAAAATGATCATCTTGAATTTGCTTCAGGCAATAAAAATTTTGAGTTTCGCTCTGTTGATCTTACTAATGAATCGGTAACCCAAGATTTTGTAAATGATGTAATTGCAAAACATGGCAAAGTAGATGCTGCCTTGTTGCTGGTAGGAGGTTTTGCAATGGGGAATGTTTCAGCAACAGCGGGGGCAGATATACAAAAACAATTCTCACTCAATTTTGAAACTGCTTTTTTTGTTGCCCGTCCCTTAGTGAAACACATGCAACAAAATGGTTATGGATGTCTGATTTTTATTGGTGCAAGACCTGCGCTGAATGCATCACAGGGAAAGGATCTTGTGGCTTATGCATTATCAAAATCATTGTTATTTAAGTTAGCTGATTTCATTAATGAAGAGAACAAAGGAACCAATATAGTTGCATCTGTTGTTGTACCCAGCACAATTGATACAGCCATCAACAGAAAGAACGTGCCGGATGCAAATTCTGAAAATTGGGTGAAGCCTCAGCAGCTTGCTGATGTATTGGAATTTATCTGCAGTGAAAAAGGATTACCTCTGCGTGAACCCGTTTATAAAGTGTATAACAATGCTTAATTAATGACAGATTGAAAACAACAAATATTCCTCCCCTTTAAGAGTCGTTAAAAAAAATATTTATTATGCAGGTTGCTTTGCATTAATCTATGCTGCCGCTTTTTTAGTGACGACTTTTGTTTCCAACGGACGGATCCTTTTTCGCGAAACGCGAATCGTGAGAAGATTCCCATTGACCATCCCAAAAACCTTTTTTCTTCCCCTCAGTCATATACATGACAAACAAATTCTTCGCTTTAAAATAGATTTGAATTGAAGTTTGAAATATTGTTCACTATTCAAATCAGCGTCATGTCAGCTCATATTCTTCGTCATAAAAAAGTATTAATCACTGCCGGTCCCACAAGAGAAGCGATTGACCCGGTTCGTTATATCAGCAACCATTCCTCCGGTAAAATGGGATATGCCATTGCAGATGCATTTCTGCAGCAGGGTGCACAGGTATTTTTGGTGTCAGGTCCTGTTTGCATTTCTTTACAACATCCAAACCTTGATTTGGTAAAAGTAAATTCAGCAAATGAAATGTATCTGGCATGTTGCCATTTCTTCGAGACTACTGATGTAGCTGTATTTGCAGCAGCCGTTGCAGATTACAGACCGGAGAAAGTTGCAGAACATAAAATAAAAAAGACAGCGATGCATTTACAATCAAAATGGTAAAGAATGTTGATATAGCCTATGAGTTTGGTAAAGTAAAAACCCATAAACAGATATCAGTTGGCTTCGCACTTGAAACAAATGATGAACTGCAGAATGCAATCGGTAAACTCAATAAAAAGAAATTAGACATGGTTGTTTTAAATTCAATGAACGATGCTAATGCAACATTTGGTTATGATACCAATAAGATCAGCATCATCAAAAACAATTTGATGAAAAAAAGAATTTCCGTTAAAGGACAAGACTGAAGTTGCCTTCGATATTGTGAATGAAGTTTCATCGTTATTGTTTACAAAAGAAAATTTTTGAGAAACGATAAAAGTTGCCTGAAGAAATAATTATAATTTGTCTAATTCTACTCTCTCTGTATTTTCAATTGTTTGGATAAAAGAATCTATCACTTTTTTAATTGCATTCAGTGTTGCAATGTCCTTTACTTCACCCTTTTCATTTAGTTTGGAGCGAATGAATGATATCAGTAAAGTGGCGTCTTCTGTAACGTTTGCTGTTAAAGCGGAAAGTGTTAATAAAAGCGATGCGTGTGCTTTATCACCACCGGTGGCAGCCGTTATTAAGGCAACAGGCTTATAAGTAAATTCTCCGGATGATGCGGTCCAGTCAAATGCATTTTTTAAAGTTCCCGGTACTCCAAACGCATATTCCGGTGTGCAAATAAATACACCGTCTGCCTCTGCCACCAAATTTCTGAACTTCTGTACTGCCATGGGTGCGTCCTCATTACCATCAAAATGAGGTATACTTCCTAAACCTTCGTAAAATTTAAATTCTACTTCCCCAGGAATCAATGTTGCAACCTGCCGCAAAACGGAGGTTGCTGAAGAGTTACTCCGAAGGCTTCCTGAAATGGCGAGTATTTTTGTTTTTTTCATTTTTAAAATTCATTCAATTAAGGGCGCTAACCTTCGGAAATCTTAAGGGTAAATAATATTTGCAATGAAGTATCATGTTGCATACAGTTATGCTGAACAAAAGTGCGACACTCGTCCGAACGGTTCACAAGGGCGGGCAACCAATGCTCAATAGTTGCAATTTGCCTGGGCTCAAAAAAAACTTCGTAATTTATTCCTGTTAATTTAAAACTTCTTTCAGTTTGTTCTCCAAATCAATACCACGCAGATTTATTGCAATGATGATCCCGTTCTTATCAAGCAATAAATTAAATGGTATGCCTTTTATTCTATAAGCTATAGCAGCACTGTTTTTCCAGGCATCAAGATCGCTTACCTCAGTCCATGCTAAATGATCGGCTTTAATTGCCTGCAACCATGCATCTTTATCACTATCGAGTGAAACACCCAAAATATTAAAACCTTTGTCTTTATACTCGTTGTACATTTTTACAATATTCGGATTTTCCGCGCGGCAAGGTCCACACCAGCTTGCCCAAAAATCTACCAACACATATTTGCCTTTGAATGATGATAGTGAAACAGCTTTACCGGTTGCATCATTTTCCGTAATATTGATAGCAGGTTTTCCAATAGCAGTTTTCTTTGTTATTTCGATTGTTTCCCTGATCTGTTTGCCATATAAACTTATCTGATTAGAAGCAGTTAAAGTATTGAACAATGGTTCAAGTATTTCGGGTTTCGGATCGTAAGCAAGGTTAGTAATAATCGCCCACGCGCTTACTGCAGAAGCCGGGTGATCTTTTATAAACGCTTCAATAACATTATACTTTTCATTCTCAAGATCAAAATGTATTTTGAATAAACTGTCTTTTATCTGCTCAGTTATTTTACCCGAGAGAAATAATTGTTTTCCGGTTTCATTCAGATCGGCAGATCTTTTATCAATCGAAGCAACCTGCTGATTATATGTTTCAAATTCTTTTTGTGTTGCAGAACCTTTAATACTTGCATTGAGTAAATCAGCAGTATCAATGATGATATTTATTTCGTGATTCTCAGCAAAAAAAGAAATACTTCCATTGTAGTTATTATTACTGAAATTAATGGTCACTTGTTGAGGATCGCTTAAATATCCGTCGAAACTGAATGAACCGTTTTTAATAGTGCTTGTAAGCGTTTTTTGAGTTCCATTGATTTCATATTGGAGAAGCGCCGTTCCGTGTTGTAAATCACTTACTGTTCCATTGATGTGAAAAGAACTCTTTATGTTTTTGACTTGAGCCATCGCTAATATTGAAGTAAACAACATAAGCAGGGCAAATAATTTTTTCATTTTTGTTTTTATTAATGTTCTTGAACAATCTGCAAACGTAAGTGAAGACAGTAAAAGTAATTGACACACGGTTGACAACAGTCAATAAAAAGAGAACAATCTTGTTCCCTTACTTAAAAAATTTTGTAACTGCAATTGATGTCGGATCAGGTTAGTAATTGCTTTAATCACTTTTATCTACTGCTTTCCATTCTTCATACGAAATGATTCCAAGTTCCGGTTGTGGCTTACCGGGCAGCATTGCAATAAATTCAAGCGAGTGATTATCGGGGTCATTAAAATAAATCGAAATAGCAGGCATCCATGCAAAAACCATCGGTCTTTCGATTCCGTCATTAAGAAAATTCTGAAAACGTAAATTTCTTTCTTTGAGATACTTCACAGAAAGATTTAAAATATCATTCACTTCACAACGAAAAGCATAATGTTGTTGAAGAACCTGTTCTTTTGGTTTTTGCCATATACCGAGCATTGCTTCACCCCATTTGCCTAACCAGTAAAATGCAACCCTTCTTCCTTCTTCATATCTTCCCAATTCCAATCCCAATACTTCTCCGTAAAACTTCATTGATCTTTCAAGAGAAGTAACATTAATATGTGTTTCAAATAATCCTTTTATCATAAAACTATTTCGAACATGCAACAGAACAAGAAGCATACATATTGCCATAATGGTCATTGATGTACGAATAATGTTGCAAACCATTTTCAGCATTTACATACAATACAACCCAATCATCATACACAACAGCTTTTGCGTGCAGCTCTACAGGCGATGCGACAAAATCTTTTACTGCTTTATTCATTTTTTCACCCTTAGCGCCAACGATCAAATAATAATTTTGTTTACCTTCTTCGTCTGTTACTTTCAATACAGGTGGCATACCACCGAGAATGCAACGTATTGCACAATCCTTGTGTGATTTGCCTTCGCCGGGTTTCATTACACCAAAAAAACATTTTGGATCCACTATCTCACCCTTCACATCAATTATTCCGAGATCTTTTATTTTTGTCGAAGCATTTTCATTTGAACTTGTTGTAACATTCAACAACGGTTTGTCATTTGCATCAATTTGCATTAACAGTTTACCATCGTTATATAATAAAGTTCCTTTTAATATAACTTCTTTTCCCTGGAGGTTCACATTTTTTTCTTTTTCAAGATCCGCAATAATTCCATCAGCACCATGTTTGCCATAACCGATCAATGGCACCGTAATGTAATTTTCGTTTCCCAAAATGTCTTTTCCGTTTACTACTTTCAAACTCGGAACCGGTGTATTGGAATAAATTCCTTTTACTTCTGTAAGTGTTCCAAATTCAAAATTGCCGGTGCCAAATTTTTTTTGCGATAACGCAAGCAAAACACCCAGCACAATTACAATTGGTAACAATACCAGCAAATATCTTTTTATCCAGCGTGAAAAGCCTCTGGGTGCTTTCCCCATCCAGCCAATATAAAATTCATCATTCTTCATTGCAATATTTTTTTATGATCTCAGCTTTATTATTAGTATTAAATTTTGTTCGCCGCACACTTCGACTTTTGCAATTCTATTCAACAATTATGACACTTGCCCTTTCTTTTTTCCATTTTCCATTTTGTATTTTACATTCTCCATTTCAATCATTGCGCCCGGTCTTTCTGTTCCTTCGGGATATGGCAAAGGATTTAGCCAAACATCATTGCCTTCAAGCTTTACATCATAAGTAGAAACCTTTTCCTTAAATGGCGGTGGTGATTGACCGTTGTGCGGCAAATACTGATAACCGTGCCATGGACAAGTAATACACCCGTCCAAAACTTTTCCTTCACCCAATGGTCCGTTTTGATGTTTGCATACATTACTTACTGCAAATAATTTTCCCCCGGTTTTAAAAACAGCTATTCGTTCGTCTTTAATGCAAAACATTTTTGCTCTGTCTTCAAGAATATCATTTACGTTACACACTTTTACAAAACCCTTCAACCTATTATCTCCCGCAATGGATGATGAATATATAATGTTATCTTTTTTTACTTCACGTGTTCCCGCAATCAAATGCAGTGTGATAAGTATTATTGTGCCAACGGCCATAATAATAATGAATACAGGATTTGTTTCATACTGTATCACGCCGAGTATTACATGCATCACCACAAGAAAGTAGGCGAGATACACAAACATGTGCAGTGTTTTCCAAACTTTTGGTGAAAGATTATGCAGCCAGAAATCATGACTGGTGATTGCCATTAAAAAGAAAATGATCAATGCAAAGAAACCAAGCGCCTGGAAAGGGAAATCTGCAAGTGAACCAAAATGTGTGTTGGAAGTAAACAACGAAACAAAAGGATTTACATTTCCTAATGAATGGAACTGCAGAATGCCGAATGCTCCATGAACGAGTATAATGCAAAACATTGTTACGCCAAGATGACGACGATTATACAGCAGCGGTAAAAATTTTTTATTGATGCGTGTTAATGGGCCTATGATTAGAATAACATGCAACAGAATTAACGCTAATGTAGATGTAGAGCGGATAAGAACTGTTTCAAATGTATAGTCAGGATTGAATATAGCTGTGAGTACAATAAATGTTGTAAGATATACAGCACAAAAAGCAAATATCAGCCAATCATAAATTTTCTTTTGCCTGTTCCAGCCAACTGCGAGATATGATGCACCCATCGCTCCTCCTTACTCCCCAACGAGGGAAGATTTTTTTTAAAATGTTATTGAATCTATTATTTTTTGATGAATAAAATCGTAAAGAATAAAATGATAATTATTGCGAACCAAATTTTTGTTTAGTTGAAAATGATATGTTCCTCTTGCTTCAATTCGTCCTATCAATACAGCATTCGATATACTGTTTCTATTCATTATGTCTTCGTAAATTGTTGCAGTAGGGTATATCAAAGTTTTTTTGTTGATCCATTCTAATTGTAACAGAGAAGTATCAGGGTTGCTTCTTATTTGGATCGCATAATTGTCTTTATCGAGAAATTTTAAAATGACCGGCAAAGCTTCTGTGGATGTTGGTTGCAGCAGTTTGTCTTTTGGAAATTGTGGTCTTACAATAACAGCACTGATGATGCCAATTGGTATCAGCACTGCCCATGCAGTCCAAATTTGTAAATGTCTTTTGCGTAATGCTTTAATCATTTGAATATTTTTTTGCCACAAAGGCACAGAAACACAGAATTATTTTGCTGGATATACATCGTTCATTGCTTTCGCAGTCTTCCGACAGTTGAAAGTGCGACGCAGCGGAAGCTAAATTTATATTCTTTGTCTGGTTCATAATCCTAAAATAAATTGGATAAGCACTTCTATAATTCAGACGGCTTTAAGTCTCCCCTTCAGGAGAGGTTTGGCCGGATTTCGCCTTTATCCATTTTCTTAACAACGCCGGCCAAAACACAATTGTGCCGGGAATAATGATAATTCGAAAGCCAATGCTGCTGCCGTGTGCGCCTTCGTCAATTGCATCAACACCTTTGATAATAAATGGTATCATGAATACAAAACCACACGCCAGATAAACTGCGATGATGAAAAGAAAAATTTCTACAAGTTGCATGTTAGTTTTTCTGATTGTCAATAATAAGCACACTGTTAAAACCGCTGAAACCATCCGGCTCCCGGAAAGGGTTATCAATATCTTCCATCCAGTGATGTCCGTCAATTAAAAATTTATAATGATATTTTCCCTGCGGCAACATAGGTATTTCGATTTTCCAAAGCCCGTTATTTGCAGGCTCCATCAGCAATACATCCTGCGCCCAATGATTGAATGTGCCTGCGAGAGAAATTTCTTCCGCACAAGTATTCTCAACATAAAACTCGATCATTTTTTTTTGCTGATTAATGAAAGGTGAAGTGTAAGGTTTCATAATGTTTTCTTTTTGAAAAACTTTAAGAATAGCTTTTCGCGGTTTAATAATTCCGAAGCCCTGTCGTTCTGGTGAAATACTTTCTATGCGCTTCGCTGTGCTAAATAAAATATGCCTTATTTCTCTCACGGTAAGGTAAGGACTTATTTCAAGCAGTTGTGCAATCACACTGGACACAATTGGTGCAGCGAACGAGGTGCCGTCAACATGCATATAATGCGGTGAAATGTATTTGCAGTTTTGTATGCGTGTGATGATCGCTTTTCTTTTTTCGGCTGCGGTTAATTGAAAAATATCTTTATCAAAACCTGTTTGATGAAAGTGTTGCGACAATTTTTCAGTGAGTTGCTCATCATTTATGTTCATTAATTCATACAGAACCTGTGCTTCCGTATGCTCTTTTGTGTTTGGCAAAATGGGTGCCGCAAGCCATATAGCATGTGCCACCAGTTCAGGCTTCATCAATGCATCAGCGGTTGCTCCATACGAAGAATGGTATGCTTTGATGATGCCGCTCTCCATATTGTTGTTATCATCCACACCACCGATTGCAATTACATTCAAGGCATTTGCAGGCGGATGAATGCTGCCATTTTCATCATTTCCGACTGAAGCAACAATAACAATATTCTGTTCTATCAAAGCCTCGGCAAGCAGATCAACTTTGCTTTCTTTATAAGAACATAACTCATCACCACCCAAAGAAATATTCACGATACGAATATTGTATTCTTCATGATGTTGCAATATCCACTCAAGCGCTTTTGCAATATTTTCTGTTGTTATTTTTCCTTCATCGTTTTGCACTTTTATCAACACAAGTTCTGCATCGCTTGCAATTCCTTTGTATAAACCTTTGCTTAAAAAGCCATCGCCTGCACAAACAACAGTGGTCATGGTGCCGTGCCATGCAGCTCCTGTCCAGCTTTCGCCGGCGGGAGAGAAGTTTTGTGGCTTCGTAATGTCAATCACTTTTTTTATACGATTCTTATGTACGACCAAATCAGGATGCGGATAAAAGGCACTATCAATAAAACAAATCGTTACATCTTTACCTGTAAACCGCGGATGTGCATCAACACGCAATGGCGTTGGAAGAATAATAAAATCATCAGCACTCCTTACGGGAAAATGCGGACCAACCTCGGGCAATATTCTTTGTTCGCGAACTACTTCCACATGATAATAATCCACACAGCGCCTGCAAATTCCATCTTGTTCAGCCCATTCAGGATTATTTAGTTTAATCTGTTCCAGCACCCTTCTTTCATCATCAATATGAAAACGATAAAACAGCTTATCTACTGTATCATTGCACAAAGGACAAATAATTTTTTCATCGTTGTTCATAGTTGATGATGTTGTTACAAAGTGAAACCAAAAAGAAATTTTTGATTGTCGTGTGGATGACGAAGAGGAAGAATTAATGATTTTATGATCTCTGTTTTTTTACTACCAAACTTTGGTGTGAATATAGAGTTGTTGTTGCGTCGCACTCTTCAAATGCAGCAACTTTGTGGGCAAAGATTAGAACGTACAAGTGAGGCCACGACTTCGTCGGGATTTACATGACACAACGAAAGCATTATAGCAGTACAAAAGCTGGTTTAATAAAAATCAAATATATTGTTCAACCAGCATAGCGTGCCCGTCAGGATCTCTTACTATAAATGCTTTTATATGCTTCCCTTCTTTTGTATGTAAATGAACAAGTTCTTTTGAAACAAATTTGAACTGCGCATTAGTTGAAGTATCGGTATTATGTAGTTTGTTGTAGAGGCTTTCGGCGTCATCAACATACAAAGTTGTTTGCCAGTGCCATATATCATCGGCTTTTGAATCAGCAGGATAAGGTTTGCCCACACCGGGTTGTATGTATTGCAGAAACTCAATTCCTGCGCCACTTTCAGCGCGAAGACCTGTAATGTGTAAACTGGCGCCTTCAACATTATTCAAGTGTGCCTGCTCCATTCCTATGTTCCATGTTTCACCTTTGCGCTGAATGCCCAACAAATCCTGGTAAAAATGTAAACTTTTTTCTGTATTGCTGATGCTGATAGCAGTGTGGTCGATTCCTAAAAATAATTTACCATCACTGTTTTGCCATTTCGACTGTCCTTTTCCTTTTGGAAAATAAATCAGCTCAAGATTGTGCATATCAGGATCATGAAAATAAAACGCACGAATACCAGCAGCGGCAACATTGCTTGCCGGAATTGTTTGCGGTGCTGTTGAAACATGCATTACCATATATCTTCGCAAATGCTCATAAGCCTTATCCATATCGCTTACAACAATAGCAACATGCTGAAAATATAGATCATTGCTTTGCATATCTTCCGGAATACTTCTGCCGCCGCTTGTCAAATAATCTGTGAGCTCAATTTGTTCCTCACCTAATTGCATATGCACAACACGAATGTGTAAACCAAACACACCTTCAAGCTTTTCATATTCATCACCTGTAAATTCTTCATCGCTTATTTTTTCAAAACCCAATACTTCAGAATAAAATTTTACAGAGGCGCTCATGTCTTTTACAGTAATGCCAATGGCTCCAACACCCGTTACCTGTGTGAAAGATGCAAGTGCGACAATTGTAAAAAAACTCAACAACAATAATCTTTTCATACAATAATATTTTTTTGTTTGTTTGTGATGTATTCTTTTATGGCAATCTTATTTTTTTGTAATTGTTTTCTTCTTCGTACAAAAAGAAACACTTCGGCAGCGCTTAACATGCCTGCAAAAGGAATGAACATATATATCCAGAAAGCAGTATAAGTGTGTGCCGGAAAAGCACTGGCAAGACTTCTTGCAGGGTTCATTCCAAAACCAGAAATTGGACCCCCAATAATCACATATATACATACAAAACACCCTGAAAAAATTCGAGTGTATTTTTTCAGAGTTGTATGTTCCGATGTAAATAACACCATTGTCATCATGATTACAGCGATAATAAATTCTGTAATTGCTGCAGCTGTAATACCATATTTTCCGGGAACTGTTACAGCGTAGTTTACAGGTGGTGCTGTCAATGCATCACCTATCAATGCTGCCATCATATATACCGCAAGTGTTCCGCCGATGAATTGAAAGATGATATAGAATATTGCATCAAAAGGACACATTTTATTAAGTCGTAAAAATGTAATGGTTACAGAGGGATTGATTTGTGAGCCGGATGGCGCGGTGAAAGGAGAATAAAAAATAAACAATGCAGTTAAGCCCATTAAGACTCCATTAACTATATTTCGCAGTTCTTCGTTTTGAAAAGTATAATGAAATGAATCATTATTTCCCCAAAACAAAGCACTGAAAAAACATGCAGAGATCATAAAGATGGCAAGCCCTAGAGCTTCCTGAAAATAATGGATCCAGTTCTTTTTAAAAGAAGCTTTCATTTGTGTAAAGCCACCTTTATCGCTGTAAACTCTTATTGGCATTACTCTCATAATGCAAAGAGAGTAATCATAACAAGAATTAAATGTCATGCATTTGACGGGAAGAGTAAATAATTCAATCAGTTTTGTAAAAAATAAAAGATGCAAAAAACGGAATATCAGAAAATGCTTGCGGGGAGTTGTATGATGCAAGTGACAAAGAGTTAATGGAGATGCGCATAAAAGCAAGGGCATTGATGCATGTATACAATCAAACGCTTTATGATAAGGAGCACAGGGAAGTGCTGTTGAAAAAGCTGTTGGGCAAAATGGGAAGTAACGTAGATATTCAAATTCCTTTCTTTTGCGATTATGGAACGAATATTGAAGTTGGTGATAACTTTTTTGCCAACTTCAATTGTGTTTTTCTTGATTGCAATTATATCAATAGTCCGTGAATTTTTAGGGATATAAAAATAAGAGAGTTCTTTGAGTAGAATGTGGATAAGTGGATAAAAAGAGTTGGTGAGAAAAGAGGAAAGCATCAGAATTTTGTATGCTAAACAACCATTCTAATGCTTT
>WNGA01020813.1_pt1 | contig 11981 bp, 5 predicted proteins | sample 5400061 | NCBI WGS metagenome assembly WNGA01 (sample SAMN13153366, study PRJNA577476) | soil metagenome | isolation source: 100 cm soil or saprolite under grassland replicate 2 | place: USA:California | collected 2016-06-15
TTTTGCGACACGGCTCCAGCACGCGGCCGAACGACGGCATGACGATCTATGGTGACTACTATTTGCTGGAGACATTGCTGTGGCTGGAAGCACATCCTTTGAAGGAGCCGCGTAGCGCCGCAGTGAACCAGGATTAGTGGCAACCCGAAGGAAGCTGACCGCCAGAACTGAGAGCCGCTCTAACGCAATCCTATCCCAATTATCTTCTATTTGTGGTTCACGATTTCTCATCGGAGCGGGCAAACTGGTCAACCAATTTCCATAGAAAACGGCCCTATCTGCAGGAGAATGTGGTTTCCAATTGCCCGTGCCTATGCGCAGTCGGCTTCTTTCATCAACAAAGAGAGGCTGGAAGAGTAAATCTCTGCCTAAATATTGTCTTGACAGGGAATTAAATTGGGAGTATAGGTGCCCCGCAATGGACGAAAATGCTCAGACCAATTTCGGTGCGAATCGATTAAAGGTAATCGAGCAGAATGGATCAAGCGCTACCACTGAGGACGTCATCGCGCGAATATCTGATCTAATAAAGGGCGCTCAACTCAAACCTGGGGACCGCCTACCTGCTGAGCGTGACCTGGCAAAACAGCTGGGCGTTAGCCGCCCATCGCTGCGTGGCGGGTTGCGCGCTCTGGCGTCGATGGGAGTGCTCAAGTCGAGACAGGGAGCGGGAACTTTCGTCGCAGGTGGACCACCCACGCTCGATAGTGAGCCCTTGAGATTATTGGCGGCCCTGCATGGTTTCAGTTTCAATCACATGTTCGAGACGCGGTCGATTCTTGAGGTGGGCGCTGCGGGCCTGGCGGCCAAAAATGCCACGAGCGAACAACTGGCTACTTTGGCTGAGGAGATCGCGGAAATGTATGCCGCACTTGCCGATCCCCAGGAATATCTCGTCCATGACATTCGTTTTCACCGCGCCATTGCCGCCGCCTCTGGCAATCCGACGCTGGCGACCTTAGTGGAGATGGTGTCGGCGGTGTTGTACGAACGGCGGCGTGAAACAATAGATCGCGCGCACGATTTCAAGGAATCGATGGAACTACATCAGCGGCTTTACCGCGCCATTCGAGCGCGGCAGCCGGAAGAGGCGCGCGCTGCGATGAGCGAGCACATCCGGCGGGCGCAAGAAGCCTTCGCGTTGGAAGAGAGCGAAGAACAAACTACGAATCAAGTTTCTGAGAATAGGGAAGACATATCCGTCGGGGTGTGAACCTGCGAAAGCGAATCACATCCCGGGAAATGATTATGTCCGCGGAATTTGTCCGAACATAAGACAAACTAGTTCCGGACTTTTGTAGCCGGGCCCAGCGACAGTCGGCCACCAGGCGAATGCTGCTTCTAGTTTTTGGTCTTGCGGGATCGGTGATCGGTCAGTTGCCCTCAAATAAGAATTTTTAGAGCCACCTGAGGAGGCTTTCCATGCTTAGTGCGAGGAGTTGGTGTTCAAGGTCTCTGTTGGATTTGATTGCTGTCTCAATGCTCGTTGGGTTGCTGGCTGCATCAGCGGGAGGTCAGTCGGTCACCGGATCGATTTCAGGCATGGTGACCGACTCCGCAGGCGGCATTATCGTCGGGGCAAGTGTGACCCTCAGTAACGACCAGACAGGAAGTACGCGCGCTGTCACTACGAGCGAAGATGGTAGGTTTTCTTTTGCTGCCTTACAGCCCGGCGTCTATACCCTCAAGGTGGAACAGCCCGGCTTTCAAGCACTTGAGCGAAAGAACGCCATATTAAGTGCCAACGAAAGCCTCGCGCTCGGAGATCTGGCATTAACGGCGGGCCAGGTTACCGAGACGGTGACCGTGACCGGTGAAGGGACCATGGTCGAAAAGGAGAGTAGCGATCTAACCGCCCGATTGACGGAGGATCAGATCAGCCTGATTTCGACCAAGGGTCGCGATGTCACTTCGCTGCTGCGCCTGATACCCGGAACTTCAAATGATGATGACATTGAAGCGGTGGGTGAAGGCTTTGGGACCAACTTGCCGAATATCTCAGGTCAACGCGGCCGTTCTACTGTTTCGACAATCGATGGCTTGAATGCAAGTGAGCCGAGCGGCAACAATAAATTGAGCATGACGATTAACCAGGATGCCGTTGCCGAGGTCAAAGTCCTGCGAAATAACTATGCTGCGGAGTACGGCAATAACGGTGGCGCCTTGATCAACCTGGTGTCGAAGGGCGGCGGCAAGGATTATCGGGGCAGCGCTTACTATTTTCTGCGGAATGAAGCTCTCAATGCATCTCCGTTTTTCACCAATAAGGCCGGTCTGAAGCGGCCCCTCTATCGTCACAATATTTGGGGCTTCAACGTCGGTGGGCCCGCGCCGATTCCGCGGTTCGGAGAAGGCGGATCGCGATTGATAAGAGACAAGGTCTTCTTCTTCTTTTCCTACGAGAAGCCGCACCAGATCACCCCACAGGATCCTCGCTTCGTGACCGTGCCGACAGCGCCTGAACGAGCCGGTGATTTCTCGCAATCAATCAACTCAACAAATGCAAAGGTGTTCATCAAAGATCCGCTCAGGTCGGGCAATTGTAGCGCGACTGATAGCAGCGGATGTTTTCGTGATCCGTCGCGAGCGACCGCGAGTAATCCCCTTGGCCTGAACATTATTCCGGCCGCGCGTTTTAACACGAGTGGACAAGCGCTCCTTAATTATTTCCCGTTGCCTAACGCGATCGGTGCGCGCACGCCAACCGGCGGTGCTTACAACTATGTGGTCCAGAGTCCAGTAGATGTGCCAAAGCGAAGTATGGTCATCCGCTTTGATGTCAAGCCCTCAGAAAATGACGCCTTCTATGGAAAGGCGCAGTGGTGGACCTCGGATAATTTGGGAACCGGCACGTCGGGTTGGCCGTCAGGCGACGCCAGCCGCTGGGGAATTCAATCGCACTATCTATACAAAGATAACGGTCTGTCGTTCAACTGGGTTCATATCTTCAATTCAAGCATGGTCAATGAAGCGAATCTTGGCTTCCGACACGATTCCGAAGGCTTCATACCCGGAGATGGTGAAACTGACCGCTTGACGAAAAGTGCGTTGCATTACACCGCGCCCCAACTGTTTCCGCAAAACAACACACTCGGGCTGATCCCAAGAGTAACAAACTGGAGCGGCGTACTCGGCGTCGCGCCGGCCCAGATTAACTGGCTATCTCGCTGGGGCGAAATTGGCAACGATTATATTCTTCCCTCCTTCGCCGATAATCTCTCGATCACTCGAGGCGATCATAGTTACAAATTTGGGTTCTACCTCGAGCATGTGCGAAATGGTGAAGCTCGAGGAGGCGACTGGTCGGGTTCCTTTAATTTCAGCGGCACCGATAGTGGCTTTAGCGCGTCTGGCTTAAATACAGGCTACGCCTATGCAAACGCACTGATCGGCAATTTCGCTCAATACAACGAGCAAAGCGCCCGCCGTGGCGCTAACGTCGAGCTGTTGATGCTGCAATGGTATGGCCAGGATCAGTGGAAGATGACCAGGAACTTTACAGTTAATTACGGACTGCGCATGGGCTGGAACAATCAGTGGCAGCAACGTGATTTTCAGTACGCAAACTTCGATGCTACCCGCTTTGATCGTGCCAAAGCGCAAGTTCTATATCGACCTTTCTGCGTCGGTGGGACTCCGGCCACAGCATCCTGTGCGAACGCCAACCGTCGCGCGCAGAATCCGATCACTGGTCAACTCTTAACTAATACCAGTCTGGTCGGCACGGTCGTTCAGGGCGTGGGCGATCCACTGAATGGCATCCTGTTACCGGACCAGGCGCCCAGAGGGTTCATGAGACCTCCGGGCATTCATTGGGAACCGCGCGTGGGCTTCGCGTGGGATCTTTTTGGGCACAGCAGTACGATCCTCCGCATGATGGGAGGCGTCTATCATACATATCGGCTCGGCGGAGGAACGACGGGCGGCAACCTGGTCAGCAATACGCCCTTTCAGAGTAATTCGAGGATCGATTTTGGCAACATTGACCAAATCGCTAACCTGGTCGGAAGTGCGCTGAGCAGGACGACGGCGCTGAAGGCAGTCGATCCTGACTTTCACACGCCGACAATCTACAACTACTCAATTGGCATCCAGCAGGAACTAGGTTTCAAGACGGTCATCGAGATTAGCTACGTAGGATCGCAGAGCCGGCATCTGGGTGAACAGCGCAATATCAATGGTGTTCCGGACGGGTTCAAGTTCATTAACCTGCATCCGGAGAATAGGAACCCATTTTCCGCCGTTACCCAAAATGGACCAACTCAATTAGGCGCCCTGGCCGATGACTTTTTGCGTCCTTTCCAGGGCTATCAGGACATTCAGTTGATCTCATATACGGGTAACTCGAACTACAACGCACTACAGGTCCAGGTCAATCGACGGTACACGCGCGGATTCCAATTTGGGGTCGCTTACACCTGGTCAAAAACATTGGAGACGGTTACGAAAGACGGCCCTGCCGATGATGGCGACGCGGTTTTTGGTCGTCCCTACAGAGCATTTAACTACGGTCCCGCTGACTTCGACCAAACGCACATTTTTACGGTCAACTATATTTGGGACGTGCCGAGTTTGAGCAGGCACTTTGCCAATAATGGTTTTGTCAAAGCGATCTTTGATGGATGGCAGATTTCCGGCACTACTTCATTTGCGACCGGAAAACCGAAGACATTTGGCAGCGGCACAGGGCTAAACTGGACTTTTGCCGGTACAACATCGGCCACTAACATTACGGATTTTACCGGCGGTGAAGTAAACGCGCGGCCGGTAGTTATTTGTAATCCAAACCGGAATCCCGGGACGTTCGCTCCCGACGGCACCCCCTATTTGATTGACACCTCCTGCTTTGCCAAGCCTGGAACCATTGGCAGCATCGGCGATCTACAGAGAAATCTGATTCGGCTTCCGAGCATCTTCAACAGCGACGTGGCGTTCTTTAAGAATTTCCGCTGGGGAGAGAAACGGGCAATTCAATTGCGCTGGGAAACCTACAACGTTTTCAACCGCGCAAATTTCACAGACATTAATGGGGCCATGACATTTGACGCTGCCGGCAATCAAACGAGCACCAGTTTTGGCACACCCCGCGCAACTCGTGCGCCGCGCGTCATGCAGGCATCCATACGGATCAATTTCTAACTGGAGGCAAGACGGATCGAAACAATACTCGAGGTTTTTCTTTGTTCGGCTTGACGGACTCATTGGTCATCGCTCGCAAGAAACAATTGGAATTCTCAGACTACCTGAAGGAGGCCCCATGGTTATTTCCAGGCGTAGTTGTTCAAGGTTGCTATCGAGTATTTTTGCGGTCTTGCTGCTTGTTGGGCTGGCTGGATCAGCCGTAGCTCAATCGATCACCGGATCGATTTCAGGTACGGTGACCGATGCCACCGGCGGCGTTGTGGTGGGTGCCAGTGTCACATTGCACAGCGACCAAACTGGAACTGCGCGCTCGGCTACTACCAGCGACGACGGTCGGTTCTCTTTTGCCGCCTTACAGCCTGGAGTTTATACAGTCAAGGTGGAACAGCGCGGCTTTCAGACCCTCGAGCGAAAGAACGCCGTGTTGAGCGCTAATGAAAGCCTCGCGCTCGAAGATCTCGCATTGACCGCGGGCCAGGTTTCCGAGACCGTGACGGTGACCGGTGAAGGAGCTATGGTCGAAAAGGAAAGTAGCGACCTTACCGCGCGACTGACCGCCGATCAGATTAGCCTGATTTCGACTAAAGGTCGCGACATTACTTCGCTGTTGCGACTGCTGCCAGGCACCTCTAACGACGATGACATTGAGGCTGTCGGTGAGGGCTTCGGTACGAACTTGCCTAACATCTCCGGACAGCGTGGCCGTTCCACTGTAACGACAGTTGACGGACTAAATGCCAGCGAGCCGAGCGGTAGCAACAAAATAAGTATGACCACCAGCCAGGACGCGATCGGCGAAGTCAAGGTCCTGCGCAACAACTACGCGGCAGAATATGGCAACAATGGCGGCGCTATTATCAATATCGTCTCGAAGGGTGGCACAAAGGATTATAGGGGCACCGCGTATTACTTCATTCGGAACGAGGGGCTCAATGCCAACAGCTTTTTCAATAATAAGGCTGGGCTAAAGAGAGGACTCTATCGTCATAACATTCCTGGCGGCAACTTCAGCGGGCCCTTGCCACTCCCGCGTCTCGGTGAGGGTGGTCCGAGCCTGCTAAGGAACAAGGCTTTCTTCTTCATCAACGTGGAGAAGCCGCACACGATCACGCCAACGAACGCTGTCTTTGTAACCGTACCTACAGCTCTCGAACGTCAGGGTGATTTCTCAAAGTCGTACACAGGATTCGATTCGAAAACTGGATTGCCAACCCCGGTCAGTCTTAATGATCCGCCTCATGCTACGGGCGGGGCGATCGTCGGCAATGTCATTCCGAGGGATCGCTGGAACGCAAATGGGTTAGCCTTGTTGAACTTTTTCCCCTTGCCCAATACGCCACTCGGTCGTACTCAAAGCGGTGGCGCCTACAACTACGTTTTCCAGCAGAGTGTGGATGTGCCGAAGCACAGCTACCTCATTCGTTTCGACGTCAAGCCTACCAATAACGACAGCGTGTACTGGAAATATCAATGGTGGACTTCAGACAACGTAGGCTTGGGTACTTCCGGCTGGCCGAGTGGGGACGCCAATCGTTGGGGAATCAATTCGCATTACCTCTACACCGATAACGGTTGGTCAGCCAATTGGGTTCACGTTCTGAGCTCAACCGTAGTGAATGAATTCAATTTCGGGATGCGGCGCGACACCGAAGGATTCATACCTGCTGAAGGCATGATTGATAAGGTGAGCAGAGCCAAGGTGGGATACACGGCGGCCCAACTGTTTCCGCAAAACAATAACCTCGGTGCTATCCCGAGAATAACAAATTTCGGCAACGTGGCTGGTACGCCAGCTAATATTAACTGGCTCGACCGCTGGGGCGAAGTTGGGCAGGATTATATCCGTCCCTCTTTCGCCGATAACCTCTCGGTGACGCGAGGCGACCACTCTTATAAGTTTGGCGTGTACTTTGAGCGACTGATAAATACTGAAGCACCGGGTGGTAACTGGACTGGGACATTCAACTTCAGCAACAGCACTAATAATAGCCAGTTTACAACTGCCGCTGGAAATGCGAACTACGGCTACGCGAACTTGCTTCTGGGTAATTTTCAATCCTACAGCGAGTCTAGTGCGCGGCCTCATACCAATCTCGTCATAAAGCAGTTTCAATGGTATGGGCAAGATCAGTGGAGAGCTAATCGTCGACTCACGCTCAACTATGGAATGCGCTTCACGTATCACTCACCTTTTGTGCAGGCCGATGGACTGGCGTCAAACTTTGATCCGACGCACTTTGATCCGGCCAACGCCCCGCTGCTCTACGTGGGTTTCTGCAAGGGTGGAACTCCGGCCTTTGGAACCGCTTGTGCAACAGCCAACCAGTTTGCGGTTGATCCGCGCAACCTTCCCAACCCGACGACCGCGCAACTCTTAAATCGGAATCTCGTCAGGTCGTTTGTTATCGGAACAGGTAGTCTAACCAATGGTTTGGTATTAGGAACCGATCCAACCACGCCTCGTGGATTCAGAAAAACGAAGCCGATTGATTTCGAACCGCGCCTCGGCTTTGCCTGGGATATCTTTGGCAACGGCAAGACTGTCCTGCGAATGCACGGTGGTGTTTACCACGCTCCGCGTGTGGGCGGCGGCACGACCGGCGGTAACCTGGTGTCGTTGGCAATATCGACAATCTTGCCAACATCAAGAACCTTGCGGTGAATTTCCCCGGTTCTCTCAACGCGATCGAGGTCAACTCCAAGACACCGACAACCTATAACTTTCAGATAGGCGTTCAGCGAGACATCGGTTTCAAGACAGTAATGGAGATCAGTTACGTAGGGTCGCTGAGCCGACATCTCGGGGAAAGGCGGAATATCAATCAGGTTCCCGACGGGGCGAGATTCGTGGATCCGGCTCAATGTGCTCTGTTCGGCGTCATGTGTCACCCGGAAAATAGGGACCCGCTTACCGACAGGAGTGCCAAGAACAGTGATTTCCTGCGACCCTATCGAGGCTACGGCGACATCAACATGGTGATGTATTCCGGTACCTCAAACTATAATTCGTTGCAGGTTCAGCTCAATCGCCGTTATACGCATAACTTCCAGTACGGTGTCGCCTATACGTACTCAAAATCGTTTGACTACGCCAATGACGACTATTTTCGGTAACTGGCAGATCTCCGGCACGACGTCGTTTGCGACCGGCAAACCGAAAGATTTCACCCTTGATTCGAATACTTACAGCGGCACCACGTTCGACATCCTCAGAGCGAGCGGGACTTGCCCTCCGTTGACCGTCCGCACGCAGAATGCGCAGGCGAAGGCGGGCGACCCCTTGACGGACCGTTGCAATCCAATCACCGACTGGACGGGTGGCACAATCAACGCTACTCCGTTCGTGATTTGCGACGCTGTAAAGAGCTCACACGATCGTAATGCTGACGGTACGCCCCTGGCATTCAATCCGGCGTGCTTTGCTCAGCCCACTGCCCTTGGACAAATTGGCAATCTACCGCGAAACGGTCTTCGCCGTCCCTCAATCTTCAATACAGATCTGGCGTTTTTCAAAAATATACACCTCGGCGAGAAGCGCACAATTCAACTACGGTGGGAGACCTACAACCTGTTCAATCGCTCAAATTTTTCCGACATCGACGCTACTCCGAAGTGGGGTCTAGTGGGAGAGAATCAATCTATCTTTACGAGGGCCGACGGCACAACACTGACGACGTTCACGGGTGGGCACTATGAGCAAACCAACGCCCGTTTTGGCGCCGTTACCGCTACGCGCTCGCCGCGCGTGATGCAAGCGTCGATCAGAATCAATTTCTAATGTTGAGCAATAGGAACCTGTCGAAACAATACCCACAGTTTTCTTTGTTCGTTTTTGACGGACTGATCAGTCATCGCTCATGAGAAACATCCGGAATTCTTAGAACCACCCGAAGGAGACACTCGATGTTTATTTCCAGGTGTCGTTGTTCAAGGTTGCTGTCGAGTATGTTTGCGGTCTTGCTGCTGGTTGGGCTGGCTGGCTTAACCTCAGCTCAATCGGTTACGGGATCGGTTTCCGGCACGGTCACTGCCACGGGCGGCGTTGTGGTTGGCGCCGGCGTCACATTGCACTTGGAAGTTAGTTCGCAAGCCTCGCGTGTTTTAGTGGTCCTTTAGCAGGAGGGACAAAGTGATGTTTTCGCTAAGAGAAACGCTGACGATTTTGCTGCTTGTATTAGTCTCGGCTTCGGTACTCTTTGCTCAGACGGCAACGGGCGAGGTCAGTGGAACTGTCACCGATCCGAATGGGGCTGCAGTGCCTGGCGCCGTTGTCAGGCTGACGAACCAGGCCACGAAAATAGAGTCCGTAGCCAAAACGAATGAGAGTGGATTTTTCGTCTTCGTGAATGTGAGACCGGCAACTTACATGCTCTCAGTCGAAGTGCCCGGGTTCAAGGGAGGGCAAACTCAATTTGATGTGGGTGTGAGCGAAACGGTTACGCAAAATATTGCGCTGACGGTTGGACAGGTTTCTGAAGCAGTCGAGATTATTTCAGGAACCGAAATGGTCCAGAGGTCTTCATCTGATCTGGGTACCGTAATTTCCGAGAAAACTGTGCAGGATCTGCCTTTGAATGGCAGAAATTTCACTCAACTACTCACCCTTACGCCGGGCGCAACGCCCGTCTCTACTTCGCAAAACAGAAATGTCGGCGGCGTCGAAGGAAACGTTGGAATTCCCGGTTCAGGTTTTGCCGACCCTTCTTTTCATGGGCAGGAAAACCGTTCGAAGCTTTATTTCTTTGATGGCATCATCAACACCAACGTTCGTGGGCCGACTTACATAGTGATTCCGAACATCGATCTGATTCAGGAGTTTAAGGTTGTCGGCCACGACGCGAAGGCTGAGTTTGGCGGCGCGATGGGCGGAGTAATGAACATGGTCTCGAAGTCCGGAGGGAATAGCTTTCACGGCTCGGCCTTCGAGTACTTGCGTAATGATGCCTTCGACGCGCGCAATTCTTTCGACGTCTGTACGACCGCCAGATGCGCGCCCGGACAAGGTGTTCCAAAAAAGCCGCTGCCATTTCGGCAGAACCAGTTTGGCGCAATCGTTACCGGGCCCGTGATCAAAAACCGCACTTTCTTTTCATTCGGATACGACGGCTGGCGTTACAGCCAACCCACCTTGGGACTGTCGTATGTGCCGACAGCAGCCGAAATCAACACTGCGTTGGTGCGCGATCCGTTCCGGTGTGATTCAGGAGGAAATCCACTGCCGGTGAATGCGCAAAATCGCCAGGATCAATCGGTCGGCAGTGTCTGTAACAAACTGCCTGCCGCGCTCATATTCAAACCCATGCAGCAGTTCTTCCAACAGTATTCGGCCATACCGAATCTTTCTGCCGGGGGAAATGCGACGCAAAATTTTGCCCAGGGCCGTCCTACGACTAACAACTCCAACGGCTTTCAAATACGCGTGGATCATACTTTCAGCGACCGCGATAGCGTTTTCTTTCGCTTCACCCAACAGAATGTATCGGTTGATAATCCGATCGGTACGGAAGGATCTACGGGCGGCAGCGGAAAGGGCCGCAACTATGGTGGCGCCTGGACGCATAGCTTCAGCCCGTCGCTGATCGTCGACGTGCGTGCGGGCTATGCGGGTCGGCCCGGCGTTGATTCAGGGCAGCAAAACCAGCACGCAGCCGGAATCGAGCCGTTGAAGCAATTTGGTTTTCGTGACATTGATAAGTATGGTGGTCTCCTTGTCAGGCTTGACACAAATGAGTGGACTGCGGGCAGCAACAATGATTTTGGCGTGCGCGGCGCGGCGCTGCGTGAGAATCCAAACTGGAGTGTTACGCCTAATCTGACCTGGCTCAGGGGCAATCACAATCTTAAATTTGGCGGCTGGTATATCAAAGCCAAACGCATCCAGCTAAATACGTTCCAGCGGTATAGCTTCAGCGACGAACAAACGCGTAACCCGGCGGCGGCCTCGAACACAACCGGACTATCGCTCGCCTCCGCTTTGCTAGGCTTTCCCGCCAGCTTCGATGCGCAACTGCCAAGTCTGCATGGGGGACCGGTCCAGTTCAAGTATTCTTCATGGGCCGCTTACGGACAGGACGAATGGAGAGTGGGCCGCAACGTGGTGCTGACCCTGGGTCTTCGTTATGACTACCTGACCCAGCCGAAGACACTCGACGGACGGCTGTGGAACTCATTCGACCTTTTGAATCAACGGTGGATAATTGGAGCAGACACGTTGCCTCCGCTTTGCAGCGTGGCCAAGGCGGCTCCCTGCATTCCTGATTCGTTTCTCTCGGATCCCCATTTCAACAACGTGGTTCTGGCAGGCGCTAAGTTTTTTGCACCGCCTCCGATTAAAGACAATCTTGGACCGCGCATCGGCATCGCCTGGTCGCTCAATTCGAAGAACGTAATTCGCGCCGGATATGGGCTCTATTTCGATCCGCTTCCGGCTCGCAGCCAGTATGCTCAAAACGATCTTGAAGCTGCGGTGTGGCCGGACGCAACTGCCTTTGCCGGAACCGCTAACACCAATGCCAACTTTGCCAATGGGACCTTCTTCAACATCGTTCAACTTCAAGCCCAGGGATTCGCGACCCCTCTGCCGACGGCGAGTCCGTGGACGGTAGGTGGCTTCAACGATGATCCGAGATACAAGGATCCCTATTCACACCAATGGCATGTCGAGTTTCAACGTGAATTGACAAAGTCCACCATGATCTCCGTGGCGTATGTGGGTAGCGTGAGCCGTCGCCTGCCGTATTCTGGCCTGGCTAATGCGGCTCGTCAGGCATTTCCGAATGGAACTCCTGCCGCAACAGTCGATGCGGCTCGAGCCGTGCCATGGGTTGGTGCCGGCGTCA
>WNGA01010873.1_pt1 | contig 11979 bp, 10 predicted proteins | sample 5400061 | NCBI WGS metagenome assembly WNGA01 (sample SAMN13153366, study PRJNA577476) | soil metagenome | isolation source: 100 cm soil or saprolite under grassland replicate 2 | place: USA:California | collected 2016-06-15
AGTGCTCCTCGCCGACGATGCGCGGCGAGAGAATCTTCGACGTCGAGGAGAGCGGATCGACCGCCGGGTAGATGCCGAGCTCCGCGATCTGGCGCGAAAGAACGGTCGTTGCGTCGAGGTGCGCGAACGCGGTCGCCGGAGCCGGATCCGTCAGGTCGTCCGCCGGGACGTAGATCGCCTGAACCGAGGTGATCGAGCCTTTCTTGGTCGAGGTGATGCGCTCTTGCAGCTCGCCCATCTCGGTCGCGAGGTTCGGCTGGTAACCGACGGCGGACGGCATCCGTCCGAGCAGCGCCGACACCTCCGAGCCCGCCTGGGTGAATCGAAAGATGTTGTCGATGAAGAGGATGACGTCTTTTCCTTCGACGTCGCGGAAGTACTCGGCGACCGTCAGGCCCGAAAGGCCGACGCGCAGTCGCGCGCCCGGCGGCTCGGTCATCTGCCCGTAGATGAGCGCGGCCTTCGATTTCTTCGGGTCGCCCGGGGTGATGACTCCCGATTCGCTCATCTCGAGGTACAGGTCGTTGCCCTCGCGCGTGCGCTCACCGACGCCCGCGAAGACCGAGTAGCCGCCGTGGTGGATGGCGACGTTGTTGATGAGCTCCAGCACGATGACGGTCTTGCCGACGCCGGCGCCGCCGAAGAGACCGGTCTTGCCCCCCTTCGAGTACGGCTCGAGAAGATCGATGACCTTGATCCCGGTCTCGAACATCTCGACCTCGGTCGACTGGTCTTCGTACCTGGGCGGATCGCGATGAATCGGCCAGCGCTCCTTCGCGTCGACGGGGCCGAGCCCGTCCACCGGCTCCCCGACCACGTTCAGGATCCGGCCGAGCGTCTGCTCGCCCACCGGCATCGTGATCGTCCCGCCGGTGTCGACGGCCCTCATGCCGCGCACCATGCCGTCGGTCGGCTTCATCGAAATGCACCGGACCCGGTTCTCGCCCAGATGCTGAGCGACCTCCGCGACGACGTCGATCGGAATGCCGGTTTCCTTGCCTTCGTCCTGCACCACGACCGCGTTGTGAATCGGCGGCAAATGGCCCTCGGGAAACTCGACGTCCAAGACCGGACCGATCACCTGGACGACCCGACCAATCTGTTGCTCAGCCATTTGTCTCCGATCTCCTTTGGACTACTCGAGCGCCGCCGCGCCCGACACGATCTCGATCAATTCCTTCGTGATCCGCGCCTGCCGCGCGCGGTTGTAGGTCAGGGTCAGCGAGTCGATCAACTCGCCGGCGTTCTTCGTCGCCGAATCCATCGCGGTCATCCGCGCGCCGTGCTCCGCGGCCGCCGACTCGAGCAGCATCCGGAAGATCACGAACTCCAGGTAGCGCGGGAGGAGCTTCGCGAGAATGGTCGCCGGATCCGGCTCGTAGATGTACTCGATCGCGGGAGCTCCCGAAGCGGCCGCCTCGGCGAGCGCGGTCTCAGACCGGGAAATCGGGAGGATCCGATCTCGCCGAACGATCTGCGTCATGACCGACCGGAACTCGTTGTACACCGCGTAGGCCGCGTCGATCCGGTCCTCCACGAACTCGGCGGTCAGGTAGTCGGCGATCTCCTTCGCATGGGCGTACTCGACGCGCGCAAAGATCCCGGGATAGGTCTTCGGCGCGAGAACCGCCTTGCGGCGGCGGAAGTAATCGAACGCTCTCTTGCCGATCGGAAGGATCGTGACGGACTCCCACCCCTTCTTTTCCGCGGTGAGCGCCGCGACGGCTCGGTTGACGTTCGCGTTGAAGGCCCCCGCGAGACCCTTATCCCCCTCGACGACGAGAAGCGCGACGCGCTTCTCGTCGCGGGCGGCGAGGAGGGGGTGCTGTGCCTCCTTCACGCGCGAAGAAACGGAGGCGAGGACATCGCGCAACGCCTTCGCGTACGGCCGGGCCGCGATCACCCGGTCCTGCGCCCGCCGCAGCTTCGCCGCGGAGACCATCTTCATGGCCCGCGTGATCTGCTGCGTGTTCTTGACCGACTTCAGGCGCCGTCGGATGTCGATGAGGGAAGCCATCGGGGTCCCACTCCAGTGTGTAAGTACTAAGTACTAATTCTAGGCCGCGACGGCATTCGCGTTCTCCTTGACGAACTGGTCCTTGAAAGCACCGATCGTGGCCGTCAGGGCCTCGTCGGTCGCCTTCTCGAGCTTGCCCGTATTGACGATCGCCGAGAGCACGTCGGCGTGGTCCCTCTTCATGAATTCGTGCAGCGCCGCTTCGAAGGGGAGGACCGACTCGACCCGGAGCGAGTCGAGGAAGCCTCGCGTACCCGCGAAGATCGAGACGATCTGAAGTTCGACCGGCATGGGCTGGAACTGCGGCTGCTTCAGGATCTCGACCAGCCGGCGCCCGCGGGCGAGCTGCGCCTGCGTGGCCTTGTCGAGGTCGGATCCGAACTGCGCGAACGCGGCGAGCTCGCGGTACTGAGCGAGATCGATCCGGAGCGTGCCGGCGACCTGTTTCATCGCCTTGATCTGGGCGTTGCCGCCGACGCGGGAGACCGAAAGGCCGACGTTGACCGCGGGGCGGACGCCCGAATAGAAGAGGTCCGATTCGAGGTAGATCTGCCCGTCGGTGATCGAGATGACGTTCGTCGGAATGTAGGCCGACACGTCGCCGGCCTGAGTCTCGATGAACGGGATCGACGTGAGGGACCCCGCGCCCCGCGCATCCGAGAGCTTCGCCGCCCGCTCGAGGAGCCGCGAGTGAAGGTAGAAGACGTCCCCGGGGTAAGCCTCGCGGCCCGGCGGCCGCCGCAGAAGGAGCGAGATCTCGCGGTACGACGCCGCGTGCTTGGAGAGGTCGTCGTAGATCGTGAGAGCGTGCTGCTTGCTGTAGAGGAAAAACTCTCCCATCGCGCAGCCCGCGTACGGCGCGATGAACTGCATGGGCGCGGGGTCCGACGCGGTCGCCGAGACGACGATCGTGTGCTCCATCGCGCCGTATTCCTCGAGCGTCTTGACGACCTGCGCCGCGGTGGACTTCTTCTGCCCGATCACGACGTAGATGCAGATGAGACCCTTCCCCTTCTGGTTGATGATCGTGTCGAGCGCGACCGCAGTCTTGCCGGTCTGCCTGTCGCCGATGACGAGCTCGCGCTGCCCGCGGCCGATCGGGATCATCGCGTCGATGGCCTTCAACCCGGTCTGCACCGGTTCGCGCACCGGCTGCCGCTCGATGACGCCCGGCGCCGTGCGCTCGATCGGATAGTGATCGGCGGCGGCGATCGGCCCCTTTCCGTCGATGGCGCGCCCGAGCGAGTCCACGACACGGCCGACCAGAGCGGGGCCGACGGGAACCTGGATGATCTTGCCGGTGCGGCGGACCTCCTGCCCTTCGGAGACCTCGCGCGACTCGCCCAGCAGCACCACGCCGACGTTGTCCTCTTCGAGATTCAAGGCCAGCCCGAACACGTCGTGACCGAAGTCGAGGAGCTCGCCCGCCATGGCCTTGTCGAGGCCGTAGACGCGCGAGATGCCGTCGCCGACCGAGAGGACCGTGCCGACCTCCGCGACGTCGATCGACTTCTCGTAACCCGCGAGCTGCCGTTTCAGGATTTCCGTGATCTCGTCTGCTTTGATCTCCATGGGCCCTCATCTGGGGACAGGCTTAAGCCTGTCCCTGGTTCTTGGCAAAAGCCTGTCTCCAGTCATCGGCAACAGGCCGATCGTTGCTAGCCCGCTTCCGCCGTTTCGTGGAACCTCTCGATCGCCCGCGCCGCGGACGCATCGAAGACCTCGCTGCCGACCTTTGCCACGAAACCGGCCAGGATCTTCGGATCCACTTGAACGTTCATCCGCACGCGACGGTTGAGCTGCCGCGCGAGCGCCTCCTCGATCCGGACGCGCTCTTTTTCGTCGAGCGGGGCGGCGACCGTGACCCGCGCCTCGACGACGCCGGAGGCCCGGTCGTACGTTGCCCGAATTGCCGAGAGAATCTCGGACAGAGCAACGATTCGGCGTCTCTCGAGGACGAGCCCGAGGAAGCGGCGGCCAACATCGTCGACGCCGGCAGCGCTCGCGAGCTCGTCGAGCGCCCGGCGCTTCGCTTCGATCGGAACCGAGGGAGCTGCGAGGAAGTTCTTCAGGCGCGGATCCTGCCCGATCGCTCGCCGAATCGTCCCCGCCGAGGCGAGAAATCGCTCGACGTCGTAACCGGGCGGAACGGTCTCGAGAAACGCCTGCGCGTAAGGGCGGGCGAATCGGCTCACGATCCCGCATCTCCCGTGAGGTTTTTCTCCGCGAGGCGCGCCACGCTTTCCTCGAGGAGCCGCCGCCGGTCCTGGTCGGTGATCTGGGCGGCGAGCAGGTCGCGCGCGACGCCGGCGGTCAGGTCTGCGGCGGTGCGACGCAGCTCCTGCTTCGCGGCGGCCAGTCGCCGACCGATCTCCTCTTCCGCCTCGCGGCGCACGCGCTCGACCTCTAAGTCGGCCTTCTCCGAAAGCGCGGCGCGCTCGGATTCTCCCTCGGCAAGGCCGCGGGCGCGAATCTCAACGATCTCCTGGTCGAGGCGAACCATCCGTTCTTTCACCTGCGCCTCGAGTCGCGCCGCTTCCGCTCTCCGCTCCTTCGCTTCCCGCAATCGCTGTTCGACTTCGAGCTGCCGCTTTCGGAACATGGCGGCGAGAGGACGCGCGACGAAGTACAGCATGACGCCGAGAAAGAGGGCCAGGTTGACGAGCTGCCAGAGCCAGAGAGGAAGACCGAGGAAGGTGGCAGCGTGCTCCTCGGCCTGCTCGGCCGCGAGCGCGATTGGGACTCCCCCGAACAGTCCCCGGCCGGTCGAACGCCTCGCGGCGCCCGAAGCGCCGATGCGGCTTAAGATCACGCGGCGAGCTTCCGTCCGAGGATTTTTTCCGCCAGATCGACGGCCATGGCCCGGGCGCGGGTAGGGAGCTCGGCAGCGGTCTTCCGGACTTCGGCGCCGATCTCCGCGCTCGCGCCCTCGACCGCCGACGTCGCCGTCTGGCGGGCTTCCGCGAGTTGGCGTTCGAACTTCGCGAGGCCTTCGGCGCGAAGGGTTTCCCGCTCCTTCAACGCCTCACGCCGCGCGGCCGCGAGCCGGCGCTCGGCCTCCGCGATCGTTCGCTCGAGCTCCTTCAGGCTCTCCTGGTGAATCCGGGTCGCCTCGCGCTCTTCTCGCTCGCGCTCCGCCAGAATCGCGCCGAGCGGCGCGAAGAGAAAACGCTTCAGGATCGCGTACGAGAGGACGAACGCGAACATCACGTAGAGGAGCGTCACGTCGGGGGCTTTGATCATGGATCTGGCGTGCTTTCCTCGCGATTCGAGAATCGGACTGGAGAGAACGGGACCGCCTGTGTTTCCGCGCCGGAGCGCGGATGAATAGCACACGCCCCGAAAGGGGTCAAACGAGCGAGCAGTCCAGACCCCGAGGGACGACCGGAGACCCGGGGCGGAGGACTTCCAGAGTGAGTATCAGTACAAGTGCTTTATATTCAGAAGCTTAGCTCCGACGCTCCGCTGCCGGCGCCGGCATTCCAACCACGTTCGACGGAGCTTCCTGTCCCATCTTGCACGAGCCCTGGAAGAACGCTCCTTCCTCGATTGCGAGCGCGGGCGTCGTCAGATCTGCCATCACGCGCGCCTTCGGGTGAAGCTCGATCCGCTCCGTCGCGACGACGTTTCCCCGGAGAGTGCCGTTGACCGAAAGTCGCTCGACGTGGATCTCCGCTTCGACGTCGGCGTTCTCACCGACCACGAGCTCGCTCCCCGACGTGATCTTTCCTTCGAACTTCCCATCGATGCGGAACCCGTCCTCGAACTTGAGATCACCGCTCAGGTGACTCCCACGATCCAGAAACCCGTTCAACGTCGCGTCCTCCGTCTTCCCTTTCATGACCCTTCCTTCCTGGTTCGATCCACCCTGATTCCATAGGCGCTACATCCTGGTTCGCCGCTCTCTCTCTTTTAAGCACGAACAAGCCTCTCGTAGAGACCGATGAGCTCGTCTTCCGACCCGAACGAGATCTCGACCCTTCCTCGACGACGGCGGCGCACGATTCGGACGCGCGACCGCAGGCGCCGCGAAAGCTTCTCCTCGGCGTCCCGCGTAAACGGATCGCGACGATGTTCTCGCCGGAGTTTATCCGCTCCGCCAAAGCTCGCCACGCGTTTTTCCGTCTGTCGGACCGAAAGGTTGCGCCGGACGATCTCTTCGGCGAGCCGTTCCTGGTCATCCGCCGACGCGAGCGACGCGAGGGCGCGGGCGTGTCCCCCGGACAGAAGACCGGAGCGAACCCGGTCTTTCACGCTCGAAGGCAATTTCAGAAGGCGCAGGGCATTTGAGATCGTCGTTCGGTCCTTGCCGACCCGATCGGCGATCCTCTCGTGAGACAAGCGAAACTCGTCCTTGAGCCGGGCATAGGCCTCGGCCGCGTCGAGAGGGTTCAAATCCTCGCGCTGGAGGTTTTCGACGAGCGCAACCTCGAGGAGGTCCGTCTCCGATTGCCGCTCCCGGAGCACGATCGGCACTTTCGTCAGGCCCGCCAGCGCCGCTGCGCGCCACCGACGTTCCCCCGCGACGATCTCGAGCTTTTCACCGCGCGGGGTCACGACGATTGGTTGGACGATCCCCTGTTCGCGGATCGAGGCGGCGAGCTCGGCGAGCCCCGCTTCGGAGAAGTCCCGCCGGGGTTGGTAACGGTTCGGTACGAGCCGGCCGATCTCGACCTCCCGGGCGCCCGTTTCCCGTGGAACCTCCTCCCGACCGGGCAGGAGCGCCGAGAGACCCCGACCGAGCGCCTGCTTTTGGGTCATCGAACCTCCTTCCTCTTCAAAAGCTCTCGTCCGAGAGCGAGATAAGCCTCGGCGCCCTTCGACTTGACGTCATAGGCCAGGACCGGCTTGCCGAAGGAGGGCGCTTCCCCCAGCCTCACGTTACGCGGGATGACCGTGTCGTAGACGAGCTTGCCGAAGTGTTGACGAATATCCTCCACGACTTGCCGGCCGAGGTTCGTGCGGTCATCGTACAGGGTGAGCAGAATTCCTTCGATCTGCAGATCCGGATTGAACGAGTGTCGCACGCGTTCGATCGAGTCGAGAAGCTCGCTCAACCCCTCCAGAGCGAAGTATTCCGTCTGGAGTGGAATCAGCACCGAATCCGCAGCCGCGAGGCCGTTGACGGTGAGCAACGAGAGCGAGGGCGGGCAGTCGACGAAAACGAAATCGAAGTCGCCGCGGAAGCGATCGATCGCCTCGCGGAGGCGCCCCTCCCGCCCCTCCTGGCCAACGAGCTCGATCTCCGCTCCGACGAGGTCCCTTCCGGACGGGAGGACCCAGAAATTCGGAAAGCCGCTCCCGAGAAGAGCTTGCCTCGGATCGGCCCCGAGCAGGACATCGTAGGCGGTCGCGCCGTTCTTCTGGCCCGCCAGGCCGAGGCCGGATGTCGCGTTCGCCTGGGGGTCGAAATCGACGAGAGCGACCTTGCGGTCGAAGGCGGCCAGCGCAGCGCCCAGATTGATCGCGGTCGTGGTTTTCCCGACTCCCCCCTTCTGATTTGCAATTGCAATTACACGCCCCATTTTCGCCATTGTGGAGCCTCCGGGCTCAAATGGAAAGAATCGAGCCGAAGCCGCTCTCTTCACTGAATTGTCGTGGCGGGCTGCCCGATGTTCCACGTGAAACGGGCCGAGTAAGAGATCAGTCCGTTCGAAAAAGCGCGATGACGCGGCGTCGCGTCCCTGGGAGTGGCAGAGTCTGCTCGAGTCGAAAACGAGCGGACAGAAGGGAGCGTTCGTCCGAGCGCGAGGTGGTCCAGAGCAGCAGGGTGCCGCCCGGCCGCAGAAGCCCGGCGAGAATCGGACCTTCGAGCTTCAACCCGCGGGACGTCGCGCAGTCGAAGCCCGATGGCGGCAGCTCTTCGACTCGGCCGGCGATCACCTCGGCGTTTCGGACCGGAACGGCGCGCGCCACGTGCCGGAGAAAGGCAGACCGCCTCTCACGCGGCTCGAGCCAGGTGAATCGGAGATCCGGCCGGCAGATGGCGAGGGGCACACCTGGGAACCCGCCTCCCGTGCCGATGTCCACGACAGAAGCGCGCGGCGGCAGCAGGTTTGCTCCGAAGGCCGACTCGAGGGCGTGCGAAGCCAGGTCTTCCGCGGAAAGCCGCCCGGCCAGATTAACCGTCCGGCGCCACCGGTCGAGCTCCGAAAGGAAGCGGGCGATGCGAGACCGTTTCTCTTCGTCCAGGCCGAGCGGAAAGTCGGCGAGCTTGCGCTCGAGAATCTCTCGAAATGCTTCAGTGGGAAGAGGTTCGACTCCGGACGACATGCGCGCAGATTATCGCGACGGCAGCGGGCGTGACGCCCGGAATGCGACCCGCTTCGCCGATCGTCCGGGGACGCTTCCGGCTGCAGCTTTCGATCACTTCGCGCGAGAGGCCCGGGATGGAGCGGTACTCGAATTCTTCCGGGATCCGGCGGCCCTCGAGGGGCTTCATCCTCTCGATCCGATCGATTTCGCGGCGGATGTAACCCTCGTAGCGAACGCGGCTCTCCAGGATCGACCGCTCGTCGCGCGAAAGCATTCCGAGAATCTCGCAGGCGTACGGCACGAGGCTCTCGACAGATAAATCCTGCCTTTTCAATAGTTTATGAAGTGTCGTGGGCTCGCCGAGCAATATGCCAAAGGCCTGTTCGAACTCCTCGCGCGTCTCGCGGTCCGGAAGGATCTCGGCAGTTCGAAGGTCCGATTCGGCGCGGCGGAGTCGCTCCTCGGATCGCATCGCCTGCGAGAATTCCTCCGGCGAAACCAGCCCCAGCCGGAGCGCGTGCGGCAGAAGGCGCGGCAGCACCGAGTCGACGCCCAAGAGCAGGCGATGCTCGGCGCGCGAGGTGAACAGCCGGTAAGGCTCCTCGAGACCCTTCGTCGTCAGGTCGTCGACCATGACGGCCGCATACGCTTCCGCGCGATCCAGCATGAAGGGCTCCTCGCCGCGCACCGAGAGCGCCGCGTTGATGCCCGCCCAGATCCCCTGCGCCGCCGCCTCTTCGTAACCAGACGTGCCGTTGATCTGGCCCGCGAGGAAGAGGCCGGGGACGTCGCGGGCTTCGAGCGTCGGCCGAAGCTGGTTCGGAAACGCAAAGTCATACTCGACGGCGTAGCCGGGGCGAATCATCTCGGCGTGCGCGAGACCCACGATCTCGCGCAGGATCGCACGCTGCACCTCTTCGGGCAGAGACGTCGAGAGCCCGTTGATGTAGATCTCCGGGGCGTCCCACCCTTCCGGCTCCAGGAAGATCGAGTGGCGCGGCTTGTCGGCGAACTTGACGACCTTGTCTTCCACCGATGGGCAGTAGCGCGGTCCGATCCCGACGATCCGTCCGGAGTACATGGGGCTCAGGTGGAGGTTCGCGCGGATCAGGTCGTGGACGCGCTCGTTCGTGCTCGTCAGCCAGCAGAGCGCCTGCCGGGAAGGTAGCTCGGCGGTTCGGAACGAGAACGGCACCGGCGGATCGTCGCCGCGTTGAGGTTCGCAGAGATCGTAGTCGACCGTGTCGCGTGCGACGCGCGGCGGGGTGCCGGTCTTGAAGCGTCCGAGCGCGAGTCCGGCTCGCGCGAGCGCCGCCGACAGGCCGACCGCGGCGGCTTCGCCGACACGACCTCCCACCGTCTGCCGCTCGCCGGTGTGCATGAGACCGCGGAGAAACGTTCCCGTCGTGACGACGACCGCGCGGGAGGCGAGGCGTGTGCCGCTTCCCGTGACGACTCCGGCGATCCGGCCTCCGTCGTCGACGAGATCTTCGGCCATGCCTTCGACGAGGTGCAGGTTCGGAGTGTACGCGAGGGCTCGCGCGGCGAGCCTCGAGTACAGCCCCCTGTCGCACTGCGCCCGTGGGCCCCATACCGCCGGGCCGCGCGATCGATTGAGGATCTTGAACTGGATCCCCGCGCCGTCGGCGAGGCGTCCCATCAGGCCGCCCAGGGCATCGACCTCCCGCACGAGCTGCCCCTTCGCGAGGCCGCCGATCGCCGGGTTGCACGACATGCGGGCGATCGCCGAGAGGTCTCCCGAGAGGAGAGCCGTCTCGAGGCCCATGCGCGCTGCCGCGTGCGCCGCTTCACATCCCGCGTGACCGGCGCCCACGACGATCACGTCGAATCTGGCTGGGCCGGTCATTTCCCGATGCAGAAAGTCGAAAAAATTCGGCGGAGCACGTCTTCCGAGGTCGTCTCGCCGAAGACATCGGCGAGCGCCGCGAGTGCGCAATCGACGTGGGTCGCGGCGTATTCCGGTGAAACGCCGCGCTCGAGCGCGGCGAGGGCGTCGGCGGCGGCGGCCCGGGCCCGCTCGACCAAGTCGAGCTGCCGCAGCGACGCGAGGACCTCCGAATCCGACTCGCTCGGGACGTCCGCCGCGATCGTTTGCTCGACGAGCGTCCGCAGGCTCGCTCCGGCCTCGGGCGCGAGGCCACAGAGAGCGAGCGCCGGACGCGGGCTCTCCGCCGGGCCCGACCCCGCGCCGCCCGGGCGTTCCGTCGCTTCCAGCCGATCAATCTTGTTCGCGACCACGGCCACGGGCTTTCCGTCGAGCGCCGCCAGAGCCGCGCCGTCCTCTCGGCACCAGCCGGCCGACGCGTCGAAGACGTAGAGGATCGCGGCCGCCTTCTCCCCTTCTTCTCGCGCACGCTCGACGCCGAGCTTCTCGATGCGGTCGTCGGTTTCCCGCAGCCCCGCGGTGTCCACCAGATCGACGGGAATGCCGCGGACGTCGATCGTCGCCTCGATCGTGTCGCGAGTGGTCCCCGGGACCTCCGTGACAATCGCACGCGCCGTTCCGACGAGCGCGTTGAAGAGGGTCGATTTCCCCGCATTGGGACGGCCGAGGATCGCGACCCGGCAGCCGGCGGAGAGGAGCCGGCCCACGCCGTAGGTCCCGGCAAGACGCGCGAGAGAGTCGCGCGCGGCTCGCAGACGAAGGAGAACGGAAGGATCGACGGTCTCTCCGACGTCTTCGGAGAAGTCGATCGTCGCGGCAAGGCTCGCGGCGGCGGCCAGCAGGTCCTCCCGCGCCTCCGTCAACCTCGAGGACAGCGCGCCCTCCAGGCGCCGGGACGAGGCCCGGGCGGCGGCCTCGGTGCGCGAGTCGATCAAGTCGCGGATCGCCTCGGCGCGGACGAGGTCGATCTTTCCCGACCGGAACGCCCTCTCGGTGAACTCGCCTGGCCGCGCCGGTCGCGCTCCGCAGGCGGAGAGCGCGCGAAGCAGTCTTTCGACGACGACCGGGCTTCCGTGGACCGAGAGCTCCGCCACGTCTTCCCCCGTGAAGGAAGCCGGAGCGAGAAAGAGCGTGGCGAGCGCGCGATCGATCGGCTCACCCTCGAGGTCGGTGAGCGACACGAGATATGGCCGGCGCGGCTCGATCGGATCGGGCAGCTCGCGCGCGACGCGAGCGAGGATTTCGCGCGTGCGCTCTCCCGAGATCCGAACGAGCGCGATAGCGGAACGGCCGATCGGAGTGGCGAGCGCGGCGATGGTGTCGAGAAGCGATTCGGCAGAGGGACGCATGGATACTCGGTTGAGAAAGACGGTGGCGAAATCCGGCTCCTCACTCCCGGTCCCTCGGCGAGGGAGACGGAAAGTGAGAAAGCCCTAGAGCGATTTGAGCTTGACCGCGACCCTTTTCAGATAGCCGTCGCCTTCACTCTCGGTCTCGACCTCCGGGTCGGACGAGAGCGCGAGGTGAACGAGCCTGCGCTCCCCCGGCGCGAGCGGCGGCAGGAGCTGCACCCGGCGCGTGCGCTTGGCCTCTTCCGCCGATCGATGCGCCAGCTCTTCGAGCGACTCCCGCTGGTGCGCGCGGAAGCCTTCGGCATCGAGTCGCGGATAGACCGGATGTCCCAGCCGGCGGCTGGCGAGGCGGCCCGTCAGGACCTCGAGGCCGTTCAGGCCTTCCCCTTTGTTGGCGAGGAGCGGCTCGACGTCGTCGCCGATCAGCTCGATCACCATCTCGTCGGGCG
>WNGA01010877.1_pt1 | contig 11979 bp, 9 predicted proteins | sample 5400061 | NCBI WGS metagenome assembly WNGA01 (sample SAMN13153366, study PRJNA577476) | soil metagenome | isolation source: 100 cm soil or saprolite under grassland replicate 2 | place: USA:California | collected 2016-06-15
GCCCGGCAATTCGCGGTCGAGGCTGGGAAAACCGCTGGCAACCGTATTATCGGCACGGGCCAGCCGATCTCCGCGCCAGAACAATGGGTTGTGCAGCAGTTCGGCGAGCGCGGGCTTCATGGCGAGCCGGATACCGGGCGGACCCGCCCCGGGGATGAGCCGGGACGGGTTCCGGTCAGACAGGAAATTACAGTCTATCGAACGATCGTTCGATAGTCAATCGCATGCTGCCACGCCATGCTACACATGGATGGAAGCCACTACCGTGGGCGTCCTGCCCGCCCGCACCCGCAATGATCCGGCTGTGTTGAGCCTCATCGGCAACACGCCGCTGGTCGAAATAACCCGCCTCGACACCGGTCGTTGCCGCCTCTTCGTCAAGTTGGAAAGCCAGAATCCCGGGGGCTCGATCAAGGATCGCATTGCGCTTTCGATGATCGCCGCCGCCGAAGAGGACGGCCGACTCAAAGCGGGCGGCACGGTCGTGGAAGCCACTGCCGGCAACACCGGCCTGGGCCTCGCATTGGTCGCCCGCGCCAAGGGCTACCGCGTGCTGTTGGTGATCCCCGACAAGATGTCCGCGGAAAAGGTGCTGCATCTCAAGGCGCTCGGCGCCGAGATTCGCATGACACGTTCGGACGTGACCAAGGGCCATCCCGAGTATTACCAGGACATGGCGGCCCGGCTGGCCGCGGAAATTCCCGCCGCGTTCTACGTCAATCAGTTCGGCAATCCGGCGAACCCGCTGGCGCATGAGCGCACGACCGGCCCCGAAATCTGGGAGCAAATGAACCACGACGTCGACGTGGTCGTCTGCGGCGTGGGATCGGGCGGCACGCTGACCGGGCTCAGCCACTATTTCGCGCGCACCAGCCCGCGCACGGAGATGGTGCTGGCGGATCCCGTCGGCTCGGTGCTCGCACCCTATGTCGAAACCGGCAAGATCGGAGAGGCGGGCTCATGGGTGGTCGAAGGCATCGGCGAGGATTTCATCCCGCCGATCGCCGATCTCTCGGGCGTCAAGAAGGCTTACTCGATTCCCGACCAGGAGAGCTTGGCGACTGCGCGCGAGCTCTTGCGCTCCGAGCTCATTCTCGGCGGCTCGTCGGCCGGCACGCTCGTCGCCGCGGCGCTGCGTTACTGTCGCGAGCAGGCTGCGGCGAAGCGTGTGGTGACCTTCATTCCGGATACGGGCAGCAAGTATCTGTCCAAGATGTACAACGACTTCTGGATGGTCGACCAGGGCTTTCTCGAGTTGCCACATTACGGCGATCTGCGCGATCTGGTTTCGCGCCGCTACGCCGATGGAGCGGTAGTGTCCGTCAGCGCCGAGAACACGTTGCTGACCGCCTTCCAGCGCATGCGCATGGCGGACGTGTCGCAGGTGCCGGTGCTCGCGGACGACGAAGTAGTCGGGATCCTCGATGAATCCGATCTGCTGCTGCACGTGTACAAGCAACCCGATCGTTTTCGCGACACGGTCGCGACCGCGATGACCCAGCGGCTCGAAACGCTCGATCCGCGCGCGAGCTTTGCCGACCTCCTGGCAATACTCAACCGCGAACTCGTCGCGATCATCGTCGCGGACGGCCGCTTCTTCGGCCTCATTACCCGTTATGACCTGCTTACGTACCTGCGGAGAAGCCTGCCGTGAATGATCAGATGCGAAAATCCGTCCGCGAAGGACAACAAGGTTTCGCCACGCGCGCGATTCACGCGGGCCAGGAGCCCGATCCCGCGACGGGCGCGATCATGACGCCGATTTATGCGACGTCAACCTACGTCCAGTCGAGCCCCGGCGTGCACAAGGGCTACGACTACGCGCGTACCGCGAATCCGACGCGCGCGGCGCTGGAGGCCTGCGTGGCCGATCTCGAAAGCGGCGCGCGCGGCCTCGCCTTCGCGTCGGGTTTGGCCGGCATGGCGACCGTGCTCGACGCGCTCGATGCCGGCGCGCACATCGTGGCGAGCGACGATCTCTACGGCGGAACCTATCGCCTGTTCGAAAACGTACGCAAACGTTCGGCGAATTTGAGCACGAGCTTCGTCGACATGTCCGACCCGGCGCGCTTGGCCGCGGCGATCCGTCCCGAAACGAGAATGCTCTGGGTCGAAACGCCGAGCAATCCACTGCTCAAGCTGATCGATCTCGCAGCGGTTGCGAAGATCGCGCGCGAACGCGATCTCATCGCGGTGGCCGACAATACCTTCGCCAGTCCCTGGATTCAGCGGCCGCTGGAGCTGGGCTTCGACATCGTCGTGCATTCGGCGACCAAATATCTGAACGGCCACTCCGACATCGTCGGCGGCGTGGTGGTGATCGGCGGTGAGGCGCGCCACGCGCCGCTGGCCGAGCGCCTCGCCTACCTGCAGAACGCCGTCGGCGGCATCAGCGGCCCCTTCGACAGCTTCCTCGCGTTGCGGGGCTTGAAGACGCTCGCGCTAAGGATGGAGCGGCATTGCGTCAACGCGCTGGAGCTTGCGCTCTGGCTTAACAGCCAGCCGGAAGTGGCGCGTGTGCATTACCCCGGCCTCGCGTCGCATCCCCAGCACGAGCTCGCACGTCGGCAAATGCGCGCGTTCGGCGGGATGGTGAGCATCGGGCTGAAAGCGGACCTCGCCGGAACAAAACGCTTTCTGGAGCGCTGCCGTTTGTTCGCATTGGCCGAAAGCCTCGGTGGCGTCGAAAGCCTGATCGAGCATCCGGCATTGATGACGCATGGCTCCATCCCCGTGCCGCAGCGCGATGCCCTCGGTATCGACGATTCCCTGGTTCGGCTTTCGGTCGGAATCGAAGACGTCGAGGACCTGCGGCGCGACTTGCGCGAGGCCCTCGATGCGATCTAGGCAGCGACCGTCCTTCGCACTCATCCGTTTGTCGTGACGCAAGCAGCGATCAAGCGGCGCGGCCTGGCAGACATGGTCGGCTTCGCTCATCTCGAGCGCCAGATGGATGCGCTGATGCGGCGTATCGACCGGCAGGATGCCGCGACCTCGGCTCGTGCGCTCCGAGACAAGGGCATATCCGCCGCCGACCACTGGCGCATGGCGATCGCGCCGCACGACGACTACGCGTACGTGGGCTACCTGTACCCGCTCGTCCTGGCCAACATCAGAGCCGGCACGGTCATCGTCTTCGGCGTCGCGCACAAGGCGCGGCAGCTCGACCTCGAGAATCAGCTCATCTTCGACAGCTTCACGCATTGGCGCGGACCGTACCGAGACATCGCCGTATCGCCGGTGCGCGAGAGGATCATGAGCAAGCTGCCCGAAGGCAGCTATCGGGTGAGCGATGAGATGCACAGCATCGAGCACTCGGTCGAAGCGAAGCTTCCCTTCCTGCAATACTACAACCGCGGTGTGCAGTTCGTGCCGATCCTCGTGCCGTTCATGTCGTACGCGCGCATGAACGAGCTTGCCCTGCCGCTTGCGTACGCCATCGCTGCGATCATGGACGGCGAGCGGCTGGAATGGGGAACGGATATCGCCCTGCTCTCATCGACCGACGCGGTCCATTACGGCGACGAAGGTTGGGGTGGAAGAGACTTCGCCTTCTACGGTGCCGACGCGGAAGGCTATGAGAAGGCGCTGCTGCACGAGCAGCGGATCATGCGCGATTGCTTCGAGGGAGAAGTGCAACCCGACAAGATCGAGCGGTTCACCCGCTACACGCTCGACGACCACGACCACCGCGAATACAAGTGGCCATGGTGCGGCCGTTATTCGGTCCCTTTCGGCTTGCTGGTCGCCTGGCGGCTCCAGCAACTACGGCGCGCAAGGCCGTTGATGGGTACGATCCTGGGGTACGCTACGTCAGTGGACAACGCGCGCGTCAAAGTCGACGACCTCGAGGGGATGGGTGTCACTGCGCCAGCAACGCTGCGCCACTGGGTCGGCTATGCGTCCGTAGGCTTCCGCTAGAGGTATGCCGGCCGGAAGTTAGGCGCCGCGCGCGGCCGGAATATGGGCTTACTGAGTAACCTTGTACTCGACCAGCTCCCAAATGACTTTCGTTCTGGACATGAACGTGTCGGCGTCCTCATAGATAGACTTCACAAAGTTTTTCACCTCTGGAGCGTACCATGTGGTCTCAGATTGCTGGCCGGACCACCTGCCGCCCCAGACTGAGCCCATCGAACCATTGTAAGAACCTTTGACGACAATTTTTAGCGCGTCGAAACTTCCGGCTGGAACGGAGACTTTTTCCCTGCCAATCACCTCGCCTCTGAGCTGCGCGACGACTTTCCGATCGTCAAAATTGCGGGTGAAGGTAACTTCCTTTTCCCAACTCTTGCCGATTTCAAGCGGGAAAACGTAGCTCGGATAGTACGGATCCCAGTCGAACTTGCGATCACCCGTTTCCGTTCTGCGGCGATTAAGCTCCTTGTTGCGGGTTCCTATCGTCATTTCGCCGTTGTCGGTCCGCATAGACTCGGTGCGGATCTCGCCGTCAGTTACTACTGTAACTACAAGGACCGTGGTAAAGTCTTTTGTTTTTTGCCATCCGTCGATTCTGTTGTACGTCCACGTGTCGCCGACCTTGATACTCGGCGTCTCAACCTTGGTGGACGACGGGTTTTGGGCGAGCGCTGGTAGCACTAGGAACAAGCACCAAGCTGCGCAGACCAAAAGGCAATGTCCCCTCAGTAAGCGCTTCATCAAACCTCCCCGCGAGGATATCGGTAAATCTGAGCAACGAGGCTAACCAGCACCAAACGAAGGCGTGAACTCATCGACGTGGCTATCGGCTGAGTGAGCAGCTAGGCCATCGCGGCAGTCGCCCGCGCCGCCAGCACCGACACGAGATGCGCGCGGTACTCGGCCGAGCCGTGTAAATCGTTGTTCAGCCGATCCGCCGGAACCTTCACGCCTTTCGCCGCATCGGCGGTAAAGCTCTTCGCCAGCGCGTCCTCGATCGCCTTGGCGCGATGCACGTGCGACGCGGCGCCTGTTACCGCCACGCGTACGCCGCTGCCGGTCTGCGCGACAAACACGCCGACCAGGGCAAAGCGCGACGCCGGCTGCGGAAACTTGACGTACGCCGCCTTCTTCGGCACGGGGAAGCTCACCGCGGTGATGATCTCGTCAGCGCCAAGCGCGGTCTCGTACATACCCTTGAAGAAATCGTCGGCCGCAATCTTGCGCTTGTTGGTGTGAACGGTGGCGTTCAAGCCCAGCACCGCCGCGGGGTAGTCGGCGGCGGGATCGTTGTTGGCGAGCGAGCCGCCGAGCGTGCCGCGATTGCGCACCTGGCGGTCGCCGATGCCTTCCGCCAGCGCGGCGAGCGCCGGTATCGCCTGTTTCACGGCCGATGACGATGCGACCTCGGCGTGCGTCGTTAACGCGCCGATGACGATTGCATCGCCCTCCTTCTTGATGCCTTTCAGCTCGCCAATGCCCGACAAATCGACGACCGTGCCGGGATTCGCGAGCCGTAGCTTCATCGCTCCGACGAGGCTTTGGCCGCCGGCGAGCGCCTTGCCGCCGCTCTTGCTCAGTGCCGCAGCCGCATCGGCGACGCTCTTTGCGCGTTGGTACTCGAATGCGTACATGTTCGTCTCCTCAATGCTTCGCCGCTTGGATTGCGTCCCAGACTCGATGCGGCGTCGCCGGCATGTCCATGTATTTGACGCCGGCAGAAGCCAGAGCATCGTGGACGGCATTCATCAGCGCTGCCGGCGCACCGATGGCTCCGGCTTCGCCGCAACCCTTAGCACCGAGCGGGTTGTGCGTACACGGCGTGACCTTGGTCGCCACCTTGAACGACGGCAGATGGGCGGCACGCGGCATCGCGTAGTCCATGTAGCTGCCGGTCAAGAGCTGGCCGGTCTCGTTGTCGTACACGCAGCACTCGAGCAGCGCCTGGCCGATGCCCTGTGCCAGTCCGCCGTGCACCTGACCTTCGACGATCATCGGATTGATGATGTTGCCGAAGTCGTCGCAGGCAGAAAAGTCGACAATCTGCACGACGCCCGTCTCGGGATCGACCTCGACTTCACAGATGTGTGTACCTGCAGGAAACGTGAAATTGGTCGGATCGTAGAATGCGGTCTCGTCGAGGCCGGGCTCCAGTTTGTCGAGCGGATAATTGTGCGGCACGTACGCAGCCAGCGCCACTTCGCCGAAGGCCTTGCTGCGGTCGGTGCCGGCGACGGTGAACTTGCCGTCCTTGAACTCGATGTCGGCTTCCGCCGCCTCGAGCAGATGCGCGGCAATCTTCTTGCCTTTGGCGACGACTTTGTCCAACGCCTTGATGATCGCGGTGCCGCCAACCGCCAGCGAGCGCGAGCCGTAAGTGCCCATGCCGAAGGGAATGCGCCCGGTGTCGCCGTGAACGATCTCGACGTTTTCGATCGGGATCCCCAATCGGCTCGCGACCACTTGCGAAAACGTCGTCTCGTGACCCTGACCGTGACTGTGCGAGCCGGTGAACACGGTCACCCCGCCGGTCGGATTGACGCGCACCTCGCCCACTTCATAAAGCCCCGCCCGCGCGCCGAGCGCGCCGGCGATGTTCGAGGGCGCGATGCCGCAGGCCTCGATGTACGACGAATAACCCAACCCGCGCAATTTTCCGCGCTTCGCGGCCTCCGCTTTGCGCGCCGAGAAGCCTTGGACGTCCGCCATCTTCATCGCCTCGTCGAGACAGGCGTCGTAGCCGCCCGTGTCGTAGAGCAGTGCGACCGGCGTCTGGTACGGAAACTTACGGATGAAATTGCGGCGGCGAATCTCGTCCTGCGCGATGCCCATCTCGGAGGCCGCCGCGTGCACCAGCCGTTCGACGACGTACGTTGCCTCAGGCCGGCCTGCGCCGCGATAGGCATCGACCGGCGCGGTATTGGTGAATACCGCCGTCACTTCGCAATAGATCGCGGGCGTAGTGTACTGGCCGGCGAGCAGCGTCGCATACAGGATCGTCGGAATGCACGAGGCGAAGGTCGAAAGGTAGGCGCCCATCGCCGCGGTCGTGTGCACGCGCATGGCGAGGAACTTGCCGTCCTTGTCGAGCGCCAGCTCGGCGTGCGTCACATGATCGCGGCCATGCGCGTCGGAGAGGAACGACTCGCTGCGCTCGGCCGTCCACTTGATCGGCCGGTTGACGCGCTTGGACGCCCACACCATCGCGGTCTCTTCCGGGTAGAGATAGATCTTCGAGCCGAAGCCGCCGCCGACGTCGGGCGCGATGACCCGCACCTTGGTCTCCGGCAATCCCAGCACGAACGCGGTCATCAACAACCGCTCGACGTGCGGGTTCTGGCTGGTGACGTAGAGCGTATAACTGTCATCGGCGCGGCTGTAGCTCGCCACAGCGGCGCGCGGCTCGATCGCGTTCGGGATGAGCCGGTTGTTGACGATGTCGAGCTTGGTCACATGCGCCGCTTTGGCGAATGCCGCGTCGACGGCGGCCTTGTCGCCCAGCGCCCAGGTGTAGCACTTGTTGCCGGGCGCGCCGTCGTGGATCTGCGGCGCACCCGATTTCAACGCATCGACGGGATTGACCACCGCGGGCAAGACTTCGTAATCGACGTCGATCAGCTCGGCGGCGTCCTTCGCCTGGTCGGGCGTCTCCGCGATCACCAGAGCGACCCCATCGCCGACATAGCGAACCTTGCCCTGCGCCAGCACCGGATGCGGCGGCTCCTTCATCGGCTGCCCATCGGTGCCGGTAATCAGCCAGCCGCACGGCAGGCCGTTGACGCCGGTCAGGTCGGCGCCGGTGTAGATCCCGACGACCCCGGGCGCCGCCTTCGCCTTGGACGTGTCGATCTTGCGAATCTTTGCGTGCGCATGGGGCGAGCGCAGGAAGAACGCGTGCACGTGATGCGGCGGGTTGACGTCGTCGGTGTACTGGCCGGCTCCGATCAGGAACCGATAGTCTTCCTTGCGGCGAACCGATTGGCCGATGGTGCTGAGATCGTTAGCGCCCATGATCTTATCTCCGCATCGCCGCGGCGGCCTGGGCCACCGCTTTGACGATGTTCTGGTAACCCGTGCAGCGGCAAAGATTGCCTTCGAGCTCGGCGCGGATTGTTTTCTCGTCGGCGTTCGGATGGCGCTGTACCAGATCGATTGCGCTCATCACCATTCCCGGCGTGCAGAAGCCGCATTGCAGGCCGTGGCATTCCTTGAACGCCGCCTGCATCGGGTGCATCTCGCCATTGCTTGCCAGGCCTTCGATGGTTGTCACCTTGGCCGCTTCCGCCTGAACGGCGAGGATCGTGCACGCCTTGACTGCGTTGTCGTCGATCAGCACGGTACACGCGCCGCATTGCCCGGTGTCACAGCCGACGTGGGTTCCGGTCAGCCCAAGATCGTTGCGAATGAATTCCACCAGCAGCGTGCGCGGATCGATCTCCGCGCGCTCTGCCTTGCCGTTGACGGTAAGAGACAGCGAGACAGACACAGGCGTCCTCCTTCGGTTGACTGCCGCCGAAAAAAGCTGGCGTTGGGATTCGCGGCGTGGCGGCAAGCCTAGGATACTCCGCGTGGAAGATGACGGCAACGCGACGGCCAAGCAGTCGTGGCCCCGCGCAGCTGAGCTGCGGTCTAAGGCGGGACAATGCATGGCACGAGCGAGGTCTGTGCGCCCTTGCCGGCGGATTTCCGCCGTCGAACCGTGGACGGACTAATTGAGGTTGCCGATGTACTGCGATAGGTTCTCGATGTCCTGCTCGGACAACGTTGCAGCGACGCTGGTCATGTTGCCAGCGTCGTTCGTGCGCCGCCTGGCCTTGAAATCCTCGAGCTGCTTCTTGATATATTTTGGATATTGCCCCGCGACACGCGGGATCTCGTTCTGCCCGACAAAACCGCCGAGATGGCACATCGGGCATAGCACCGCATCGGAGGTCTTGCGGCCCGCTACGACTTTGGCGCTGTCGGCCTGGAACTTGATCGGCAGCGGCTTCTGCACCGCGAAATAGTTCCCCAACGCTACCATGTCCTCCTGCGACAGAGTCGCCGCGATCGGAGACATTTGCGGGTCGCTGCGGCGTCCTTCCTTGAAGTCCTTGAGCTCGATGTAGACGTAACGCCAGGTCTGCCCGGCCAGGATTGGATAGTCGGGGTTCTGCGAGTTGCCGTCCGGGCCGTGGCAGGCGACGCAGACCTGCGCCTTTTCGCGCGCCGCGGCCATTTGCGCCTGATCCATCTGCGCGTGCAAGGGGAACACGACCGCGGCGGTCGCAGCACAAACCAGGATCTTCAACGTGTTAGGGAACCTCTGAACAAGTCCCGCGTGGCCGCGACGGAGGCTTTCCGGGATGAGATGCGCGAAGCGACGCGAAGCCCGTGGCAGGCTCCACGGGCGAGCGGCGCGACAAAGCAGATCGCCCGGAAAGCCCCGTCCCTTCGGGTTTCGGCGCATGTGGGACTTGTTCAGAGGTTCCTTAGCACGGGCGCAAAAAAAAACGGCTACCCGGTGTGACCCCGGGCAGCCGCGATTCATTCGAAGAGAGGCTAAGGCAATGTGAAGACGAATACGCTGTTGCCGCGCTTGGCGTCGATCTGGTTGTTCCCGCCCGCAGCGACGGCGACATACTGCTTGCCGCCGACCATGTACGACACGGCAGGTGCGTTGACGCCGGCGCCGCAGTTGTACTTCCACAGCTCCTTGCCGGTCTTGGCGTCGAACGCCTTGAACCAACCGTTGGCCTCGCCGTTGAACACGAGATTGCCCGCGGTGGCTAGCACGCCGCCGATCAACGGTTGCGGTGTCTTGACGCTCCAGGCGACCTTGCCGGTATCAAGGTTGACGGCGACCAGCCGTCCCGATTGCTCCTCGCTCGGGATGACCTTGAACGCGCCGCCGAGCCACAGCTTGCCGCCGGGGTACGGAACCTCCTCGACGTGATAAGTCATCGGCTGATGCAAGTTCGCGGCGTAGGCGAGGCGCAGGCCGGGATTGACCGCCATCGGCGACCATTCCACACCGCCGTTGGCGCCTGGCAGCATGCGCGCGCCTTCCTTGGTCGGCAGCACCCACATGTTCTCCTGTGGGACCATCGCGTCGGAGAAGCGGATCAGCTTGCCCGTGTTGCGCTCGTGTACATAGATGTGGCCGGTCTTGCCGCCATGGATAACGACGTCGACCGTCTTGCCATCCTTGTCGCGCGCTTGCGTCAGGATCGCCGGGCTCACCGCATCCAGGTCCCACACATCGTGCGCGATGTACTGGAAGTGCCACTTGTACGTGCCCTTGTCCAGATCGATCGCGACCATCGAGTTGGTGTAGAGGTTGTCACCCGGGCGGATCCCGCCATACAGGTCGGGAGAAGGATTGCCGGCGAGGAAGAATACCGTCTTGGTCTTCCTGTCGATCGCCGGGGTCATCCACACCCCGCCGCCGAGCTTGTCGAAGAACGAGCTGTCCTTGGCGAAGGCAGCCTTTTCGGCTTCGATGTTGCGATGCATGTCGCGGCCGGTGGCGTCGTTCTTGGCCCACACGCCTTCATGCCCCTTGTCGGGGATGCTGTAGAACGTCCACAGGAGCTTGCCGTCGTTGGCATCGAACGCCTTGATGAAGCCGCGAACGCCGTACTCGCCTCCGTTGGTGCCGATCAGCACCTTGCCCTCGACCACCGCCGGTGCCATCGTCTCCGAGTACCCTTTGTCGGGATCGGCGATCTGCGTTTCCCAGAGCAGCTTGCCGGTCTTGGCATCGAGCGCGACCAGCTTGGCGTCGATCGTGCCCATGTACAGTTTGCCTTCGGAGATGGCGACGCCGCGATTGTTGTTGCCGCAGCACACGGTGACGATCGGACCCAGCTTGTGCTTGTAGTGCCAGAATTCCTCGCCGGTCGCGGCGTCGATGGCGTACACGTGATTGAACGAAGTGGTCAGAAACATCACGCCATTATCGACGATCGGCGCGGTCTCCATCGACTCCAGCACCGCGGTCTGGAACACGAACGCGGGCTTGAGCCTGGCGACGTTCTCAGTGTTGAGCTGTTTGCCGGTATAGAACCGCGTCTGCTCGTAGCTGCCGTTCGAATGCAGCCAGTTCTTGCTGTCCTTGCCGGCGCCATCGAGCATCGCCTGCGTGATCGGAGCGAGCGCCGACGACATCGGGCGCATGGTCGTCGTTGCCGCGCCGGGCGTTTCCTGCGCGCTACAAATCACCGCGAAGCCGAACGCCAACGTGGACGCGGCAGCCGCGGCCATCAACCTGACAAACTGAGATGACATAGGATCCTCCTTCAGGGCTATTCTGTTGTTGGCCGCCCGCGAGCGCGCGATGTCGCTAGGCGGGGGATCTATTCCCACAGAGATAACTTATAGTCGAAAATACAAGCCAATGCAAACTTGTGGGCCACAATGGAGCCGTGCATGAGGCCAGAATCGCGCGTGCAATACACCCGAGCGATGTGCCGCGCGGAGACCCGATCGCTGCCGCTGCGGAGCCTTGTCGCAGCTTGCCTGATGACCACGCTGGTTTTGTCGTTGCCGTCCGCCGCATCCGCGCAGCAGCCGAGCGCCAACGTCCGGCTGGTCGCCGCGGCACGCGCGGGCGATCAGGCCGCCATGATGCAAGCGCTGGCAGACGGCGCAACGCCCAACGCGCGCAACCGAATCGGTGAAACCGCGCTTTTGATCGCGCTCAAGACCGAGCGGCCCGATCTGGCCCGGCAGATGATCGAAGCAGGTACCGACGTCAACCTCGCCGCGGTCAACGGCGTGACGCCGTTGATGGCGGCCGCCCACGTCGGTTACACCGACATTGCCCGGTCGCTACTCGCCAAGGGCGCGGACGTCGGCTTGGTCGACCGGCTCAAGAAGAACGCAATGACTTATGCCGCCGGTCAGGGCCGCACCGAAATCGTGCTGCTACTGCTCAATGCCGGGGTCGATCCCAACGCCGTCTACGCGCATTCGTTGACCGCGCTGATGTGGGCCGCCGGCTACGGTCATAGCGACGCCGTGCGGGCGTTGCTTGCGGCCGGCGCTCGAACCGATCTGCGCGACGATCGCTGCAAGACC
>WNGA01010880.1_pt1 | contig 11978 bp, 8 predicted proteins | sample 5400061 | NCBI WGS metagenome assembly WNGA01 (sample SAMN13153366, study PRJNA577476) | soil metagenome | isolation source: 100 cm soil or saprolite under grassland replicate 2 | place: USA:California | collected 2016-06-15
GACGGGGGACTCCTCCCGCGAGTGTTCTTCCGCCGGTGGGGAGATCAGGTCGAGGTCTCCTGGACCTCGGACAGACTTGTTGGAGCTCCGGAAGGCTTCCACTTCGCAGCACCTCAAGGGCGGGCGCACTACCCAGTAGCAGTACTCCGTTACGTCGGCGTGGCTGATGGGTGCAGCCATGCCGTCGACCGTGGGAGTTTCCGCTGACAGAGGGGACATGCGCCGGCCCAACAGGCGAGCAGCAGCTGCAGCTCGCGCACGACCTGGAAGGTGGTCAGGCCGACGCAGGCGCTTTTGGGTCCAGCCGCTCCAGCGTGACGAAGGCGTGGGCGACTGACACCAGCGTCACGTGGTGGTGCCAGCCCTTGAAGGAGCGGCCCTCGAAGTGGTCAAGGCCCAGCGCGTCCTTCAATTCCCGATAGTCGTGCTCCACCCGCCAGCGCAGCTTGGCCAGCCGAACCAGCTCGACCAGCGGCAGGTCGTCGTCTAGGTTGGCCAGCCAGTACTTGACCGGCTCGGGCTCGCCCTGGGGCCACTCGGCCAGCAGCCAGCGCACCGGCAGCTCCCCGCCCCGGGTGGCGCGGCGCAGCCGCACCCCGGCCGGACGCACCCGCAGCGCCACGAACCGGGAGACCAGCTGCTGCCCGTCGGCCCCTTCCCGCCAGGCGACCGCGCTGGCCGTCTGCTCGCCCGCGGCCAGCACCAACTGCCGCAGCGAGGAGCGCCGCTGCCGGTAGCGCGCCACCGGGGGGCGGCCGCGGCCCGCATACGGCAGCGCCTCGGGTGCCACGTCCTCGGGGTAGGCGCTGATGGTGCCGGGGACCTGCACGACGTAGGCCAGCTCGCGCTGCTCCAGGCCAAGCCGGAACCCGTTGACCTCGCCGTAGGCGGCGTCGGCCAGCACCACCGGTGGCACCAGGCCCCAGCCGGCCAGCTCGTCCAGCAGCTCCAGGGCCAGCTGCCACTTCGGCTGGTGCCGCTCGCGGTCGGGCAGGTGGGCCCTGCGGCGCCGCTGGGCGTCGTGGTCCCACTCCTCGGGCAAAAACAGCCGCCAGTCCAGCGGGCAGGAGGCCTGGTCGGTGACCGCATGCACGCTCACGCCGACCTGGCAGTTGGCCACCTTGCCCAGCGCCCCGCAGTACTGCGGCGCCACCCCCACCGAGTGGCGGCCGAACTTCGGGAAGCCGGTGTCATCGATCACCCACGCGGCCGGGGCGATCACCGTGGTCATCCGCTGGGCCAGCCGGCGACGCACCGGGGTCCAGTCCCAAGGTGACTGGTTGACGAACTGCTGCAGGGCCTGCTCCAGCGCATAGGCATCGGCTTGGGGATCACCCTTGGTGAGCCGCCTGGCCATCGGCTCGATCGACTTGCGCTTGCCGTCCAGCAGCAGCCCGCGCAGGTAGGTCTCCCCTCGGGCGCGCTGATCCTTACGGGGGATGGGCTCGAAGATGCTCTCGGCGAAGGTGACCAGACGGGTTCGGATGCGTCGAAGTTGTGTGGGTGTCATGTGGTGCCACCAGTAGTGGTGGCGGGCTCCTTTCAGCTCGGGTGATCTCGCTTCACAGGTACACCCGAGAACAGCACCCTCGCAAGAGCTAACGGAGTACTGCTAGCGGGAGGTGCGGTCCGCTGGATGTGGCTCGGCGGCGGTGATGTGGAATGTCGGATGGTCGGCCGGGTCGGGCAGAGCGCGGAGGGTCGCGGCAACACCGGGCATCTTGCCGTAGCGGGCGGTGTAGGCCTCGATGAGAGGAGCGCGATCGGGGACGGGTACCTCGACGACGGTGATCTCCTCGACGTGTCCGCGCTGGGTCAGCCGGCCGCTGTGCGAGGCGCGCAGGTCGAGCGCCCAGTCGCTTTCTCCGTGGACCGAGACGAGGTAGCGCTCGCCGTTGTGATCGAGGACGACGATGGGCAGCGTGTGCCAGCGACCGCTGCGACGGCCGGGTACCGACAGCTTCCGCACCAGCGATGGCCGGAACAGCGGTGCCAGGCGGTTGCCGACGTTTCGCTGCATCCACGGTGGCTTGAGGTATCGACGACGGTTCATGCGTGACCCTTCTCCTGCGCTGCTAAGGCGGGGCGGCTGCGCCGGCGGCACTGTTGCATCTGTGCAGAAGGCGCCGCCGACGAGTACCCGAGTGGAGGCTGATTCCAGACTGAGGGTCGCGAGAACGGCTCAAAGCCGCCGATGGTAGACGCCATCCGGGGCTTTCAGGCCACCAAGTGGAGGACGCCAAGGGCCCCGATCGCCAGATGCAACAGTGCCATCGACCTCCTTCGGCAGGTCACGGGTGGACGGCCGATCTCGCATGACCGCGACTACCGCCGCTTCCTTCGCGAGCTGGAGGTCGGGATGCTCGACCAGGTCTGCCAACCGTACACCCCATACGGGCAAGTTGACCGAAGCGATGCTGAACGGCGTGTTCCGCGGGCCCGGGAGTTGCATGGAGGTCGTTGGCTGGTGGGCGGGGATCTTGTGGCGGGCGGCGCCTGGCATAGTGTCAAGGGATCCGGCCACGGAGGATGGATCATGACCGTTCCAAAGACCACGACAGAGGCCAACAGCAAGTTGAACGTAGCGTGGCGGGGCCGGCGAACGAACTCCTCGAGCGCCTGGCGGCGCAACTGGGGAGCAAGGCGTCGGTCTCGGCCGTCTACGGGCAGCCGGTCGATCGCGAGAACGTGACCATCATTCCGGTGGCCAAGGTCAGCTTCGGGTTCGGCGGTGGCGCCGGCACCGGGACGAAGGGGTCGGACACCAGCGAGGGAGGCGGCGGCGGTGGTAGGGTGCAGGCCGTTCCGCTCGGCTACATCGAGATCAGGGATGGCAACGCCGTGTTCAAGCCAATCCGCCGCCCGATGATGGACGTCATCGTCCCGTTGCTCATCCTCGTCGCCGGCTCCACCGCCCCGCGAATTCCGCGCATCATCCGCAGGCTCCGCCGGAACTGAGGGCAGTGCACTGGCAGTCCCGGCGCACCTCCCCACACACCGTGAACCTTCCCGCCCGGCGACCGACGCCACAGCAGGCGGGCGCGAATCTCGAAGCGCTGAGCGAACTATGCACCTGTCAAGCCTCGTTCTGCCCCTGATACGCCTCTGTCGCGCCCCTGGGGTGCCCTGCCGTTCCCCGGGTTGTCCGCCGCGAACCGCGAATACAGGCTTGGCCTGCTGGCCACATAGCTGCGCAACTCTGGTCGGTCGGCGGCCGGGATTTCGCTCCACCTTCGCTCCGCCCGACGCCAGGCCGCGCGGGACGGAGCGGAACGGGCGGGGACGCCGCGTGACGGCCGAAGCTGTCGACGGGCCGTTTGTGCACGTCACGGGCGATGATTGGGACCAGGTGGGGATGGGAGGGGACCCCAGGGCCTCGGCATAGTGCTGGTTTGTCTGGTTGGTGATGGTCGGGTGGGTGGGCTGGGCTGAATGTAGAACAGGCACGGTTCCCGGCGATCATGTGGTTATCGAAGCCCATGACCAGACCGGAAGACCGTGCCTGCCCCTTCATCATCCCCCATTCTGGCTGCTGCCCAGCGGCTGGACGCACCCGCCACGCTGGCCCCCGAGCACCACCGTGACCTGCTCGACTACCTCGCCCAGATCACCGACCCACGCCACCGGCGCGGCCGACGGCACGCGCTGGCCACGGTGCTGGCCGTGGCGGTGGCCGCGGTGCTGACCGGCGCCAGATCGCTTGCCGCGATCGGTGAGTGGGCCAGCGACGCGCCCGGCCAGGTGCTGGTCGCGCTCGGGGTCCGCCGTGACCCGTGGACCGGCGCCTTCAGGCCACCCGGCGAGGCGACCGTGCGCCGGGTGCTGGCCCGCATCGACGCCGACGCGCTGGACCGTGCCGTCGGCGCCTGGCTGGCCGCCCAGCGGCCATCACCCGCCACCCCACCATCGCCACCACCCCGCCCGTGGCGGCAGGCGGTCGCCGTCGACGGCAAGACCCTGCGCGGCAGCGGTCACCACCCACGCCACAGGTCCACCTACTGGCGGCGATGGACCACACCAGCCGCGGCGTCCTGGGCCAAGTCGATGTCGACACCAAGACCAACGAGATCCCCGGGTTCCAGCCGCTGCTGGACAGCCTGGACCTGGCCGGGCGGGTCCTGACCGCCGACGCCATGCACACCCAGCGTGCGCATGCCGACTGGCTGGTCAGCGTCAAGCACGCCGCCTACCTGCTGATCGTCAAGGCCAACCAGCCCGCCCTGCACCACCAGCTGGCCACCCTGCCCTGGCGCCAGCTCCCCGTCGCCGACCACACCCGCGACCGCGGCCACGGCCGGGCCGAGCTCCGCCGCCTGCAAGCCACCACCGTGGCTGGCCTGGACTTCCCCCACGCCACCCAGGCCATCCGCATCACCCGCCGGGTCCGGCCGCTGACCGGCCACAAGTGGCGCACCGTGACCGTCTACGCCGTCACCAACCTCACCGCCGCCCAGGCAAGCCCCGCCCGCCTCACCGACTGGATCCGGGGGCATTGCGGCATCGAGGCGCTGCACCACCTCCGCGACACCACCTTCGCCGAAGACGCCTCCCAGATCCGCACCGGCAACACACCCCGGACCATGGCCAGCCTACGCAACCTCGCCATCGGCATTCTGCGCGCCCGCGGCCACCGCAACATCGCCGCAGCGCTGCGCCGCAACGCCCGCGACGCCACCCGAGTCCTGCCACTCCTCGGCATCACAAGCCCGTGAACCAGTCATTCCCGCACTATGCCGAGACCCTGGAGGGGACCCGCGGGGTGACGGCGGTGCGACCTGTAAAATCGCCGGCATTGTCTACGAGGGTCGCCGAATCTCCCCTTGCCGCCTGACAACGTTTGGCACGTTTGGGTGGAGTCGCCAGAGCAGATCGCTCGTAGGGCTGTGTTACAGCGTCAACGACGTGGTGAACTCCAGCCGGCGCGGTGGTCCAGTCGGCCCGCCGACTCGAACCCAACCGTGACGGGATCGACTCCAGCAAGGATCGGGTCTCGCGTCCAGCGATGATCAGTACCCCGTCGGTGTATGGCTCGCGCCAGCTGACAACATCACCAGCGCCCGTCGACACAGTCATCGCACCAGCACAAGCGGCACCACGCCGCCCAGCGCCCCAAGTCGCAGACATGGGTCAGGGGATGTCCAGCCGACGCAGCTGGTCCTTCAGCCATGCGGAACCCACCCGCAGCTCGGTAAGCATGCGCCGAAGCGACCAGCCCTGCTCGAGCCGCCGCACCCGCAAGTAGTCCTCCACATTGGCGAACCCGAGGGCGGCCAGCCGGGCCTGCCGCTTGGCCGCCCAGCAGGCGGTCTGCCGCTGGATCGCCCGGCGGGGCCGGCGGGTCGCCCGCTGGCGGGGCAGGCCGTGCTGGTCGAGCCGGTCACGTACCGTGGCCGGCTGTACGCCAAGCTCGCCGGCGATGCTGGTGCTTGGCCAGCGCCGGGTCACCGCCCGGTCGGCCAGGTACGCCAGCAGGGATGGGAAGCCCAGCTCCACGGCTCGTGCGGCGAGGTGCTGGTCGGTGGTGGTGCGCCGCGTGCGTGCGGCGGTCACCTGGCGGGATGACGGGGTGACGCCCGCTGTGTCGAGCGTGCGGCGGACGACCGTGGGGGTGGTGGCAAGCTCGCTGGCCAGCTGCGCGGGGCTGGCCTGCTGCTGGGCGCGCGCCAGCAGATAGCTGCGAAGGTCGCTGTACCCCTGGGCGCGAGCGCGGCGGTGGAGGCGGCGCTGCTGCTGGTCGATGACCGCGAAGCCGCCCCTGATGCTGAGCCCTCGGGGCGTTGGCGCTGGTAGTGGCGTTACACATGCGCTTGGCGTGCCGGGCGCCACCCCGCTCAGGGAGATCCTGATCGATGAACTGACCTGCGATGATCGTCCCGTCGGCGGCTGATAAGCGCCCACGCGCATGGGCAACGCTCGGCGGGACCGGTCGGCCAGCGCCGGGGGAGTGGTGCGGATGGCCGCAGCGGTCCAGGGCGGTCGTGGGCTTGGTCGGCGCGATGAGGCCATCCGCTGGTGACGGTGCGTCGAGGTGCCTGGCTCGGCAGCATCCGGGAGTGCCCGAGCTGCGTGAATGCATTTACGTGCCCCACGCGTAGATGCCGCGGCGGCGGCCGCGGCCGTACAGCGCGCCGACCACCACCAGGTCGAGGGTGTCGGACAGCTCGGTGCGGTAATCACGCTTGAGCTTGATCCACAGCCAGCCACGCGCGCCGGCCTGGTAGCCGGCTGTGGGGGAGAGCGACTTGCACAGCAGGCCCTCGCAGCCGTCGGTGACCGCCTGCTCGAAGGCGGCCTCCAGACCCGGCTCGTCGCTGACCTGGATGGCGGTGGCCAGCCGCAGCCGCTCCGACGGGGTGATCGCCTCGGCCAGCCGGGCGCGCCGGGTGGGGTAGGGCAGACGGGTGAGGTCCTGGCCGTCGGCGTACAGCAGCTCGAAGCAGAACAGGCTCACCGGCACCTGCTGGGTGGCGTCCTCGATGCCGTGCTTGCGCCGGCGGAACATCACGTCCTGGAACGGGCGCAGCTCCCCGGAGGCCGGGTCGAAGGCGACCACCTCGCCCTCCAGGATCGCCTCGCGGGGCTTGATGGCGGTCTTGAGCAGCTCCACCAGGTCGGGGAACTGGGTGGCGATGCGCTCCAGGCGGCGGGTGTACAGCTCGATCTGGCCGTCGGCGGTGCGATGCACCTGCACGCGCACGCCGTCGTACTTGTACTCAGCCGCGCAGCGGCCGCCGAGCTTGGCCAGGATCTCCTCGGCGCTGGACAGCCGCTGGGCCAGAATGGCCCGCACCGGGTTGCCGGGGCGGACGTGCATCGCCTCGACCGCCGCCAGGCCGCCCTCGACCAGGGTTTCGGCGACCAGGCCCAGGTCGCAGCAGATGTTGTAGGCGCGCTCCAGCACCGGCCGGTCGCTGCGGCCGCCGGCGTGTACCTGCGCGAGCGCGTCGAGGATGGTCGGGGTGCCGACCCCCAGCCGCAGCGTGCCGGTGACCAGGCGCAGCAGGTAGCGGGCCTCCAGCGGGGTCGCCTGCTGGAGCAGGCCGACCAGCAGCTCCAGCTTGCGTGCCTGGGAGCCCTGCCCCTCCGCGGCCGCAATCTGGTGCAGGGTCTTGACCGCCGCCACCTCCAGCGTCGCGGGCCGGCCGTCGGCCGCCTCGGCCAGCAGCTGCTCGGCGGCCTGGCCCAGGTCGCCGGTCTGGCGCGCGGTGGCATGCACCTGCTCGACAGTGACGCCGGTGGCGTTGGCCACCGCGCGGGCGGCCAGTTTGTCGGCCACGCCCAGGTCCACCCCGGCGAACTCCGGGGCGATCAGGCCCTGGCACAGGTAGCAGACCCTGGCCAGCAGGTCGGGCGGGGTCTGGGCGAGCAGCGCGGCGAGCCGGTCGATCAGTACCAGCCGGCCGGTGGAGGCCTCCAGGTCATGGTAGGCCTCGGCGACGATCTCGTACTGCACGGCGCTCCCTTCCCTTCACCCTGGACCGCGCGGCGGCGTTCCCGCAGGGTAGACCATCGCCGGGGCGCCGACCTGGACAGCCCCGGGCGGCGGAAGCGCGAGAGGTCAAGCCGCAACGGCAGCCCTTGCCGTGGCGAGCGGTCGCTGCCGGGATGCGAGCCAGCCCTCCCGAAACGGCCGCTCATGCACGCGGCGCGATGGTCAATGCACGCAACAGGCCGCCGCTTGGTCGGCTACCATTCGCCACGTCAACCCCGCCGGCACCTCGGCGCCCTCTGACCCCGGGACGCGCCAGAACCGATAACCCGATCGAGTCGACCTTTGCGCCGGTACGGGCCAGAACCCTGGTCACAAAGGACTGAGCTGCCCTGGCTTTCCTGGAGGCCTAGGGTGGCCAAGCGGATGCGCGTGGCCTACCACATCAGCGACCCGCTGGTGGCCCAGGCGGACCTGGAGGCACTGGCGCGCGAGCTGGACCGCTCCCACCCGGGTGCTGCCGCCTCCTTGCGGGAAGGCTGGCCGAGACCCTCACGATCAGCCGGCTCGGCGTACCACCGACCCTGGCTCGGACGCTGCGCAGCACCAACACCATCGAGTCGATGATCGCCATCTGCCGCGATCACGCCGCCAACGTCAAGCGCTGGCAGAACGGGCAGATGGTGCTGCGCTGGATCGCCGCCGGGATGGGTGAGGCGGCCAGGCAGTTCCGCCGGTCAACGGCCACCTGCACCTGCCCGCCCTGCGAGCCGCCTTGGACGCCACCGTCACCCCTGTCACACCCGGCAAGGAGGATGCCGCCTGATCACCGCTGGACGGACCGCCACCGAAGTTCCACGGCAGTCGGGACATCCTCTCGCCTGGCCCGCAGGGTCAAGAGTTCCTTTCTTCGCAGCCGACGCCATTGTGATTACGGTCCAAGTCAAACGGGTCCGGGGGCCGCACAGTGAGTGGACCCTCCACATAGTGGGGGCCGTTCCCGCTGCCTTCCGCGCAATCCCAGTCTCCAATCCCATCCTGAAGGCATTGGTCTGGGTAGGCCGGATCGCAGTTCTTGGGCGGCGCCGTCGGGGGCGGTGAGGTCCGTGGTGGTGGTAGCGGTGCCTTGGCGACCGCCAAGGGTGGCAGGTCACCGGCGTATGGGCACTGGCGCAGTCCACCGTCGGGAACCTTCCTGATCTTCTGCGGCTTGAAGCCGCGTCGCGCGAACTGCTCGGCGCTCACATACCAGCAATGCCCCGCAGACACGTAGTACGCCCGCGAATTTGACACTTCCTGGAACAGCGTGCCGTCGACGGGCACGTCGCGGTACCTGCGCACTTGGCTGGTGCTGATCCGCCGCACCTGTTGCCACGGGTCGTTCCCACCGACCAGCAAGCTGAGCTGATCGCGGTTGGGGATCCAGAACAGCGCACCGCCGACCGCGGTGAACGTCACCGACCGACTGTTCACGAAGGGTTGCGACCCCGAAGGCAGTGGGGCCACCCTGCTACTACCCGCCTCGGCGCCCCGACTGCACGCCGTGGAGTTGTCTGCCGCGAACCGTATCGGCGACCCTAGCGGGTTGAAGGTGACACGCAGGCAGGCGTGTCTGTCCCTGGCGTTCTTCAGCGTGTCGATGAGCGGATGGCTGAGGACGGCGGGGAGCGCGCCGCAGACGTCGATGGCGACCGGGTGGCGCAGTTTGAGGCATAGTCTCGTTGCGGTCTTGGCGAACAGGGCTTGTCCGAGCGGCGCGGAATGGGCCAGGCGGCTGGTAACTGAGACGGAGAACCAGACCGCGCACTTGATCCAGGCGCAGCCGATGCTGAGCAGCGGATCTGCGACGACCGGGTAGCGCGCGCCGATGTGGGCGACATGCTGCACGATCGCGCCTGGCTCCCGGGTGTACCAGGTGGGGACTGGGTTGCCGGCTGAGTCCTGTGCCCACGGCGCCGCGATGCTGCCGACGCCCTCATCGTGGCCATCGAGGATGACGTAGCCGGTGGTGTTGCGCTCTTCCGGGATGTTGTGGGCACCGCTGTTGCCGTGCGCCATCGGCGCGAGCCTGCCCCCGCGGGGGATGTGCACTGGGAATCGGTAGGTCTGCGGTTCGTTAGGTGATCGGATGATCACCAGGACCCGCGCGCCGGTATCTGTGGGCTGCACCGCGACGTCGGCCTGCGCCGGGTCGGGGGCCGCGAACACCGCGATGTTGCCGTCGGCTCGCTGCGACGTGATCCCCTGTCCCGCGGGTAGACCCACCGCCATCTGGGCGCCAGCTCCTGCCGCCTCGAGATTGCCGCTAGGGTCCTTGGCGACCTGCACGCTGGTTGCGGCGTCCTTGGTGGTCGCCAGGATCGACGTCGGGTTCTGCGTGGTTGTGTTGCCGGCTGCCGCCGGCCCCGCGACAACGTCCGCCGTGACCAGTCTTAGCGCGTCGATGACCGGGTTGACGAGCTGCCCCGCCGTCGTCGACGGGGCGGCCGTGGTTGACGGAGAGGTCGCTGTGAACTCGGTCGTTGGGGCTACGGTCGTCTCGACTCCCCCGGGGCCAGTGGTCTGTGGCGCCTCGTGCCGCCAGCCGGCCGTGGCCGCGGTGTTCCCTATCGGCAGGCCGAGACCCAGCAACGGCGCCAGCAGGAGCGCGAGGTAGGATACATGCCGCGGCACTTGCACGCCGCGACCTGGGCGCATCAGTATAAGCGCACCTCCCCGGTCGCACGGACGGGTCTGGCGCAGGCGCCCATCCAACCAGGTGGCGTGCAGACCTGTCCAGCAAACACGATCACACCCCGGAATTGATCAGCGAGTGTGCTGTAGATGTAGATCACCACCGAGGTGTGATCGCCGAAAGCTGGCTGGCAGGCTGACGCCCCACAATCATGGCGAAGACATGGCCGCGAACCAGGCGATCCGAGCGCGGACCTGGAGTAGCGATGCGGCCAACTTGGGTCGCCGCCGGCGGCGCGGGCCTAGGTCTGCCAAGATCGCGGCCGCTCCGCATGGATCAATCGCGCGAAGCTGCAGAAAGGCATCCTGCGAACGGCGTGTCGCTCCTTCAGCGAGATTGCCCAGGCTGCCGATCCGGAGCGCTTCGTCGGGACGGGATGGAACTTGAGCCGCACCAAGGTGATCGACAACGCCATCGTTGGCTTCTGCAGGGTGGAGCACCTTCCACATCTCTAGACCGCACAGAAGGGCGCTGAAGTGGCTGGGTGGCGGCGGTGTGTGCCGAGTGTTCAGACTGGCTACTGATCGTCGAGCGCAATCGTTAGCGCGGATTTTCGAAGAGCCGTCGCTTACCCGGCGTAGCCAGTTGAGGAAGCGTCAATCCCTTTGCTCCCAAGCAGTGGACTGTTGCTGCGGTCGAAGGGTAGGGGTGATCTCGCTGTACACGAACGGGCGATGATCCAAGTCGTGCGACCGGCGCTCAGTCCGTGCCTCGCCGCCGGGACCGCGAGCGTCAGACCCTGCCGCCAGGGCAGGTTTGCTCGACGACCGCGCCACCGGCGCCACGACGCTCTCGTGTTCAGCGAACCGGCCCATGCGACTGTTGGCTTGGTAGCGCCCGAACCGTTGCCAGGAACGGGATGTCGGTGGGGCGGAGCGTGGCGACCGGCAACCAACCAGGGGTCGATTCGCTGTTCGAGAATCCAAGTTAATGCTACGTTCCTCAATGTGGGTATAGGTGGCGTGTCTGGGTAGCAGTTGCGCGATGATGCGCGCCGAGGGGAATCCGCCGTGCCCGTCCTGCTGTTCGCCCGACCGCCGATCGACCCCGCCGAAGAGCGCACCATCCGCAAGCTGGCCGGCGCTCGGCACGCGCCCGGCGACTGGATCCGGCGCGCCCAGATGATCACCCACAGCTGGGACGGCCTTGGCACCACCCAGATCGCCGAGCAGCTGGGCTGCCACCCGCAGACGGTGCGGGAGCGGCTGCACCGGTTCAACGCCGAGGGCGTCGATGGGCTCGGCGACCGGCCAGGCCCCGGCCGACCGCGGCGCCTGACCGAGACCGACCGTGGCCGCATCATCGCCCTGGCCCGCTCGGCGCCGCCCGGCCGGCTGCACCAGGGCGGCGAGGGGCTGCTGGCGCCGGAGAATCCCACCGCGCCGGCGCACTGGACCCTGGACGCCCTGGCCGAGCGCGCCCAGGCCGAGGGCATCCGGGTGGGCCGCAGCCAGGTCCGCCGCATCCTGCTGGCCGAGCGGGTGCGCTGGCGATCGACCCGGTCGTGGACGACCAGCACCGACCCGGACTTCGCCCCAAAAGACTCCCATGCCCTTGGGGCGCCGCGACGGATGAGAATGGGCCGGGGGCCTGGCTGAGCTCGGCGTGCCTTGGTGCAGCAAGCCCGTCCAAAAGACTGACGCCTGGGGCCGTCCCGGCACCGCGAACTGTCGCTGCGAGCACCTGCGACGTGAGGCCGCTTGAGAGGAGTGGATGCCACCAAGGAGACTCGACTGCTGTCGAAGGGTGGGTCCCAGGCAGTGTGCAGGGCCTGTCCCCACCTCGGCGTGCGTCGCGGGTAACCGCGGGGTGCGA
>WNGA01010881.1_pt1 | contig 11977 bp, 7 predicted proteins | sample 5400061 | NCBI WGS metagenome assembly WNGA01 (sample SAMN13153366, study PRJNA577476) | soil metagenome | isolation source: 100 cm soil or saprolite under grassland replicate 2 | place: USA:California | collected 2016-06-15
CCCTCGGGCGCGAGGGCATTCCCGGCTACCTGTCGAACACGGCGGGTACCTACCTGTGCAACCAGACGCTCTACGCGACCCTGCACGCGATCTCTGCCGAGCGGAGGCGAACGATCGCCGGCTTCATGCACGTGCCGCTCTCGCCGGACATGGTCGCCGCGTCCGGTCTCGATCAGCCGAGCATGGACCCGGGGATCGGCGTGCGCGCCGTCGAGGTCGCGTTGCGTGTGATCGGCGAGCGCCTCGGCGCGCCCTAGGCTCGAGCAAGCCATACACCCGAGGGCGCGCCGCCCGCACGGTCACCGAGTCCTTGGTGACGGGTGCGGGGCTACGCGTTGTCGGTGGGCGGAGGAGCCTGGGCTTTGAGGGGCGCTAAAAGGAGAAATCCGAGGGCCGTCCAGGCCGCTTCGCGGACGCGGCGGATCAAAGTGAAGGAGAGACCGGCGGGGGCGCCCAGGCCGAGGGCGGCGAAGATGGCCACGTGTCCGGCTTCGAGGGCGCCCAGGTAACCGGGAACGAGGAAGGCCGCGAAGCGGATGCCGGTGCTGAAGGCTTCGATGGCGGCCGCTTCGGCGAGCGAGACGGGCAGGCCGATCCAGCGCAGGATGAGCCATGGCTCCAGCACCCCGATCAGCCAGGCGAGGAAGTGGTAGATGATCGACAGGGCCAGGCGCGGTGGCTCGCGCCGGTAGAAGTGAGCGAGCTCGTCGTCGATCTGGGTGAGCGTCTCGACGGGGCGGTCCGAAAGCCAGCCGATTCTTTGCAGCCACCGGGTACTGCCGCGGAGCGCCCCGCCCGCCTGCACGACGACGAAAGCGCCCACGGCCAGCACCTGGACCACGAGCAGCCACTGCATCCCGCGGATCACCAGCGAATCGGTGGGCAGGGCGGCGTGGGCGGCGAGGAGTCCGACCACCAGGAAGAGCGCTTGCCCGATGACGATGGTCGTCTTGGCCACGATGACGGAGGGCAGGCCCTCGGTGATCGGTACCCAGGGTCTCACGAGCCAGGCCTTGACCGCCTCGCCGCCTACCGACGCGGTCGGGGTCGTGAGATTGAAGGCCTCTCCGGCCAGCCGCGCGGCGAGGAGGGAGAGGAAGGGCACCGCATTGCGTCGAAACGCGTAGCGCCACCCCAGGGTGTCCAGAAGGGTGGTCAGGCCGAAAGGGAAGACGAGAATGATGAGGAGCCGCCACGAGAGATCCCTGAAGGCCTGGATGACGGCACCAGGCCCGATGCTGACGAGGAGCCACAGAAAGAGCGCCGCTCCGCAGAGGAGCAGGCCCAACCGAACCAGCCGCATCAGGTGGCGGGCATCTCGGCCCGCTTCGCCTTGGCCTCGATGTGGTCGATCCGGACCATCGGCACCAGCACCCAGGCCAGGGCGGTGAACGCCGTCGAGACGAGGACGAGCGGCGTGTAGCCGAACGAGTCGTAGAGCCGGCCGCCGATATTCTGGGAGATCTGGGTGCCGCCGTTGTAGATGGACATGAGGAGCGCGAAGAACGTCGCCTCGATGTGGCGGGGGCAGGACTTGGCCGCGAGGTCGAGGAAGGCGAGCTGGGTGGTCATGCCCACGCAGCCGAACACGATGTCGATGATGAGGGCGGACACCGGGCCCTCATAGAACAGGTAGGCGAGGGTTCCTGCCACCCCGATGCCGATGGAGAGGTTGATGAGCCGTTTGAGGGGCACGAGGCGGGAGAGCGGCGCGTAGATGAAGGCGCCGACCACGCCCGCCACGGCGCCGAGCGCTCCCAGATGACCGATGAACTGTTGCGAGAAGTGGAGCACGTCCGTCTGATAGTAGAGAAGGGCCGGCCCGAAGGACGGGCTGAACGTCCAGAAGAAGATGAAGCCTCCGACCACCCAGATGTCGCGCTCGCGGAACGCCCGGCGGATGGCCCGCCACGTCGTCCGGAATTCTTCCCTCTCCGTCCGGGCGGGCGCCTCGTGGACGAAGAAGGTGGCCATGAGAAGGGACACGAGGGGGAAGCAGGCGGCGATGAAGAAGGCGGCGTGCAGTCGGCGGTGCTCGGCGAGATAACCTCCGATGACTCCCACGAGGATCGCGGCGGTGGTAATGGCCCCCCACTGCACGGACTGGAAGGCGCCCGTCAGTCCGAGGGGTTTGCCGTTCTCGACCATCAGGGCATCCACCAGCACATCCGTGAAGGCGAGTCCCAGCGCCATGCACGTGAAGAAGGTGGCCATGCGCGCGTACGAGTGCTCTCCCGTCGAGCCGAGGAGGAGGCCCGCGGCCGCCGCGGTGGCCGAGGTCAGCATGAGATAGCTCTTCCGGTGGTAGCCGAGGAGGGGCACGAAGTCCGACAGGAACCCGTAGACCGGTTTGATCAGCCACGGCACCGTGGTGATGGCGAAGAACGTGGCCACTTGGCCCGCGGACAGCCCCGCATCCTTGAGGGAGATCGTGACCGTCTGGTTGGGCAGATACCACATGCCCTGGGCGAAGTAGACGATGCCGAAGAGCAGAGCAAGACGCTGGGCGGCCGGCGTCGTGAACGGATGAAGCGTCTTCAGCCGCCCGCGCATTGGAGCACTATACCCCGGGGCGGCGACGAGCCGCCCCGGGGATTTTCAATCGGTCAGGGAGTCCAGCGGCCAGATGGCGTGAGTCAGTTCGACGCCGTCGGCTTCACCTTGCCGTTGCTCTTCTCGTAGGCCTCCACGGCCTTCTTGAGGTCGCGATACTGCTCACAGCTGAACAGGCAGAGCTTGTCGAGCCGCTTGAGGTGCTCCTTGGCGTTGGCGAGGTCGTCGAGGGCCAGGTAGGCCTCGCCGATGTACTCGTGGGCGCCGCGGTGCCTGGGATCGATGGACAGCGCTTTCTGGTAGATGGGGATCGACGCCTTCGGGTCGCCATTCTTGCGCGTGGCGTAGGCGAGCCAGTTGTAGGCGTCGGCATTCCGCGGCTCGCGCTTCACGACGTTCTCGAGCATGGGCATGGCCCGCGCGAACTGCTTGGCCTCGATGGCCTGCACGGCCGCGCTGTACTCGGGATCATCCGCCTTTCTCGGCTCGGGGCCGCCGCCGCCTCCGCCCCCCCCTCCCCCGCCCCCGCCTCCGCCGCCGTCGGCAAGGGCAAGGGCCGGGATCATCAGCAGAGCGAGGAGGGCGACCACGAGCTTTCGCCACGTCGTTGTCATGACAGCCTCCGTGTCGGCCGGTGGTGAACGGGCCGTTTCGGCCAGTGAACCTGCGACGCTGCCGTCGAGTTCCCCACCATGGCGCGACCCTCGAGAATCGTGCGGGCGGGTCGGCCGTACGCGTCGCCTCGAGGATGGCAGGCTTCTCGGATAGTTCCAGCGCACGTGGGTCCCACGCGCGTTTCCGCGCCGTACAACGTGTGCTACCCTGTGGCCTCGATGCGTGAGACTCGGCACTCCGTTTGTCCGCACGATTGTCCGTCGCAGTGCGCGCTCTCCGTCACCGTGGAGAGTGGCCGTGTGACCCACGTGGCCGGCGACTCCACGCATCCGTTTACGCGCGGCGTCGTCTGCGGCAAGGTCCACGACTACGCGGAGCGACTGTATGCTCCCACGCGCGTGTTGACGCCGCTCAAGCGGGTAGGCGCCAAGGGTGAGGGGCGCTTCGAGCCGGTCAGCTGGGACGCCGCTATCGAGGAGATCGCCCACCGGTGGCGTCGCGTGATCGCCCAGTGGGGCGGCGAGGCCATCTTGCCCTTCTCGTACGCGGGTACCCTCGGGCTGGTCCAGTACTGGGCCGGGCACCCGCTCTTCCATGCCCTGGGCGCCTCCCAGCTCGACCGGACCATCTGCGTCGCCACCGCGTATGCGGGGTGGGCGGCCACGGTGGGCACGGTGGCGGGGAACGACTCAGAGCAGATGGCGGCCTCCGATCTCGTCGTCCTCTGGGGTATCAACGCCAGCTACACCCATATCAATCTCATGTCGCTGGTCAAGAAGGCGCGCCGGGGTGGCGCCGTCATCGTATGCATCGATCCCTACCGGACGCAGACGGCGAAGTGGGCCGATCTCCATCTCCAGCCGCGGCCGGGCACCGACGGCGCGCTCGCCCTCGGCATGATGCACGTGCTCATCGGCGAAGGGCTGGTGGACCACGACTACATCCGGCGCGCCACCACCGGCTACGGCCCCCTGGCCCAGCACGTCAAGCAGTACGATCCCGAGCGTGTGGCCGCCATCACCGGGCTCAGCTCGGAGATGATCGTGAGCTTCGCGCGGCGTTATGGGGCGACCCGGGCCTCCTTTCTTCGCGTGGGCATCGGGCTGTCGCGCCATGACAACGGCGGCGGAACCTGCCGTGCCATCGCCTGCCTGCCCGCCCTCACCGGCGCCTATGCGCATCCGGCGGGCGGCGCCCTGCTCTCCTCCTCGTACTCCTTCGGGGGCAATCTGGCCGCCCTCGAGCGGCGCGATCTCCTGCCCACGCCGACTCCGCGGACGCTCAACATGATCAAGCTCGGCCGCGTGCTCACCGAGACGCAGTTGCATCCGCCCGTGAAGGCCCTCTACGTGTACAATTCGAACCCCGCCTCGATCGTCCCCAATCAGGAGCTGGTATTGCGGGGACTCGCGCGCGAGGATCTCTTCACCGTGGTTCACGAGCAGCATCTGACCGACACCACGGACTACGCCGACATCGTGCTCCCCGCCACCACCTCCATGGAGCACACCGATCTCTACAAGTCGTTCGGGCACCTCCATGTGCAGCTCGCCGACCCGGTGATCGAGCCGGCCGGCGAGTCGCGCTCCAATTGGCAGGTCGTGCGACTCCTCGCGCGCGCCATGGGCCTGACCGACCCGCACTTCGCCAAGGACGAGGCCACCCTGATGCGCGAGGTCCTCGGGTCGGGCCATCCGTCGCTGGCCGGCGTCACCTACGAGCGCCTGCGCGGGGAGCGCTCGGTGCGTCTCGAGGTCGGGCGGCCGTATCTGCCCTTCGCCAACGGAGCTCCCACGCCGTCGGGCAAGGTCGAGTTCGTCTCCTCCGCCTTCGCGCGCGCCGGGCTGCCTTCGCTGCCTACGTGGACGCCGCTCGTCGAAGGCCCGGAGAACGAGGTGGTATCCCGGCGCTACCCGCTGCAATGCATCGTGCCCCCCAACCGCTTTTTCCTGAACTCGTCCTTCAGCCAGTCGGAGATGCTGCGCCGTCGCCAGCGGGGGCCGTCGGTCTTCCTCCATCCCGAGGATGCGCGGGATCGCGGGATCACGGAGGGAGATTCCGTCGAGGTGCGGAGCGCCCGCGGCGCGGCGCGCTTCACCGCCACCGTCACCGACGATACCCGGCCCGGCGTGGCGGTGATCGAGGGCATCTGGTGGTCCAAGCACCAGACGGGCGGGCGCGGGGTCAACGCCATCACCGACGATCGGGTGGCCGACGTGGGCGGAGGCCCGGCCCTGCATTCCAACCTGGTGCAGGTCGCCAGGCTCTAGTCCCATCACTCAGAGTCCGGGAGCATCGAGATGACGGCACCGACGCGAGTCCGCTTCGCCCCCGTCGAAGGGGCGGCCCAGCTCTTCACCGCCGACTTCAGCGACTACCTCGGCAAGATGCACGATGACTTCACGCCGAGGGTGCACGCCCTCCGCAGGCAGCGGGATGCCGTACTCCGGCGCGCCCTGGAGCAGGGAACGCTTCCCGGACCCCAGCCCGCGTCAGCGGCCACCGCCGGCGATTGGAAGGTACCGCCGGTGCCCGAGGATCTCCGGCGGCCCGGCATCGAGATCTCGGGCCCGTGTTCGATCACCAGCATGTTCATCAACGCCCTCAACCCGGGCCCCGAGGGCGAGCGCGCGGAAGGCGACCTCGACGACGATGAGGACTCCGCGGGCCACCGCCTCGTCGACACCGTGCGGTCCGCGCACAATCGGCTCGCCGCGGTCAACGGTGAGCTCGCCTTCACCGACACCGCGCGGGGCAGGGAATACCGGATCGCGCCGGGCGAGCTGCCGTTCTTCATGCATCGGGAGCGGGGCCTGCACCTCGACGAGTCCGAGGTGAGCGTGGACGGCCGGCCGGTGCCCGCGGCCATCCTGGGCACCGCGTTGACGCTGTTCTTCGCGGGTCGGGCGCAGGCGGGCCGGGGGCAGGGCATCTATTTCTATTTGCCCAAGGTGGAGAGCGCGGAGGAGGTTGCCTGGTACCGCGACTTCTTCGACGCGAGCCGACGCCACTTGCCCTCCCTCTCGGACGCGGTGATCCGTGGCATCCCTCTCGTCGAGTCTCTGCCCGCGGTCTATCTGATGGAGGAGATGCTCTACGCCCTCGGCCCCTATGCCGCGGGGCTCAATGCGGCGCGCTGGGACCTCAAGGCCTCCATCTTCGAGTTCGTCATGGCCGACCCGAAGTCGGTCTGGCCCGATCGATTCGGCGTCGACATCAAGACCACGCCCTTCCTCGCGAATATCTTCAGGCGCCTCGTGGCCATCTGTCTCAAGCGGGGCGCGGTGCCCATCGGGGGCATGGCGACGGCGCTGCCGAGCAATGACCCGGAGGTGAATCGCGCGGCTGCCGAATCGATTCGCGCCGACAAGGAGTGGGAGGCAGAGCAGGGCTTTATCCGGGCCTGGGTCGCCCACATCTTCCATATGAAGACGGCGGGCGACCCCTTCAAGAAGATGGCGGCCTCCGGCCGCACACCCACCCCGGCCATGGCCGATCCCGCCAACTATCCGGTGAAGATCGACGTGCCCGCGGGACCGGTCACGGTAGGGGGCACGCGGCGAAACGCGCGCATGGTGATCGAGTACGTCGAGGGATGGCTCGGGGGGCGCGGCGCCAAGGGCATCGACAGCCTCGCGGGCAAGCCGGGCATTCACCCCGCCCTCATGGAGGACCTGGCCACGGGGCGCATGTCGGTGGCCCAGATCGCCCAGCGCATCCGCCACCACGCCAAGGACTCCACCGATCCGTCGCAGGTCCACGACTTCCCGATGGTCAAGCGCCTCCTGGAGGAGGAAGTCGAGGACATCCTGCGCCTCATGCCGACGAAGGATCCCGAGACCGAGGCGCGCTATCTGAAGGCGGTCAAGGTCGCCATGCGCTGGATCAAGAACTACACCGACCTCGATTTCCGCAGCCTGGGCTCCTACACCCACCCCGACCTGGAACGTATCGCAGCTGCCCCCGACGCGTTCTAGTTGTTAGTGGTAGCTGGCGTATCAGGCCGGCGAGAAGGGTCCAGATGCGAGGCGGCGCCCGAAGGCCCGCGCGAGGCGTAGTCTCTCTACGTTGAGCGCGAGGCCGAGGGCGCCAACGAAGCAGATGGGCCCTTATCGGCGGCCGGTTCAGGCGGCGGTGGACCGGGCTACTGCCGGTGTGGCAGGGACGGCGACGCGCTTGGTGATCAGGCGGAGGATGACGGGCAGCACGGCGAGGGCGGCGAAAAGACCGCAGGCCGAGCCGAGAGTGAGGAGCAGCCCCAGGCTGTAGATGCCCTGGTGGCGCGCGATCATCAGGCTTCCGAAGCCCACCATGGTGCTGACCCCGCTCAGCGCGACCGCCATCACGGTGCTCCGGGCCACCAGGGGCCCGCCATGGTCGCGTCCCTCGAGGTAGCGCACCATCACGTTCAGGCCGAATTCCGCCGAGGCGCCGATGATGAGGGGCAGTCCCCACACATTGGCCATGTTGAACTGGATGCCGAAGACGCGCATGAGGCCCACCGTCCACAAGAGGCCGAGCACGAGGGGCAGAAGCGCCAACAGGGTTTCCTTGACCCGTCGTATCATCAGGAAGGAAAGAATTCCCACCGCGAGGAAGGCGTAGATCGTGCCTTGGTAGTACGCGCGCTCCATGTAGCCGATGGCCTCGTAGGTGATGATGGGCGCGCCCGTCACGTCGGGATCCACCGATCGCAGCTCCCGCACGAAGGTGCGCGCGCCTTCACGCTCCCAGATGTCCACCCGGGGATGGACCTGCAACAGGAAGTCGCCCCGCTTGCCGATGAACTTCCGCTGGATCTCCTCGGGAACGTCGGCGAGCACCACCGGGCGGGGCCTCAGGTTGCGCTGGAGGTCGAAGAACTTGCTCGTGAAGTCCCGGTAGAGCTGGGACTGCAAGTGTGACAGCGCGGGCTCCGCGACCTCCCGGTCGGCGGTCTTGAGGGTCTTGAGCAGCGCCGCCGTCCTGGCCCGGAGATCCTTGAGGTCCGCGGGCAGCTTGTCGCCGGCCTCCGTGGCGAAGATATCCAGGCGCCGCTGGAGCTCGCCGAGCGCGCGCGCCAGCCTCTCGATGTCCACCGGGCTCGATCGGCCCACGCGCACGGGAGAGACGATGGAGGCGAAGGTGTTGACGATCGCGATCTTTTCCGGCTGATTGTCGGGGATCACGCGTAGCACGGAGTCGACGTCCGACACCGAGGGCAGCTTCTCGAACGCCTCCTGCTTCTTCCGCAGCTCCTCGAGGGTCTTGGCGGAGGCGAGGCCGTTGAATCCGGAGCGCCCGGTGGTGGCGAGGATGCGCTTCTCCCACAGGACGGACTCCGTTCCCTTCGCTTGGAGATTCAGGAGGTTGTAGTCGAAGGCCACGTAGGGAACGGCCCCCAGCGAGGCCACGGTGGCGATCCCCGCCACGGCGAGGACCGTCTTGGGATAGCTGGTGACGCGGTCGAGCACGGGCACATGCATGCGCTCGATGGCGTGGGCGCGCGGCGCCTGATTCCTGGGCCGCCCGGCATGATGCCTGTCCACCAGCATGAGGAGCGCGGGGAAGAGCGTGATCATGCCGAGCCAGGCCATGAGGATGGCCGTGCCCGCGATGAAGCCCAGCTCTTGAATGCCGCGGAAGTCGGTGAGCATCAAGACGTAGAACGTGCCGCCCGCGGTGAGGGCCCCGATGAGCATGCCGGGTCCGGTGCGGGCCGCCGTGAACTCGAGGGCCTCCTTCAGATTGCGCCCGAGGAAGATCTCCTCCTCGTAGCGGAAGAGGAAGTAGATGCCGTAGTCGATGCCGATACCGATGACGATGGAGATGAACATCACGGAGAAGATGGTCAGGTGCCCCACGGTCAGGGCAATGATGCCCATGGACCAGGCGAGGGTGACCGCGAGCACCGCCAGCATGAGCAGCGGTTTTCCCACCCGCCAGAACGCCAGCATCATGACGAGGAGGGTGAGGGCGAAGGCGATCCCCGTGGCGACACTGCTGTCCTCGAAGGCGGCCGTCATCTCGTCGTTGGAGAGCGTGGGGCCCCCCGTCACACCCGCCTGCACATTGGGGAAATCGGTCCGGAGCTTCGCGATCACCCCCCGGATGACTTCAATGGCGTGGCGGTCACCCATGAAGCTGCCCTTGTCCGACTGGGGCGTCTCGACGAGGGCGAAGAGCAGGCTCTTGTCGTCCGACAGGAAATAGCCCGCGTCGGCCGGGCGCTCGCCCAGCGAGAAGAGAGTTCCCCACGGCGAGCGGTAGGGGGTGGGGCGGTCGAGCCGGTCGGATATCTGCTCGAGCACGAGCTGGAGGAACCGGGTGTTCTCGCCCCCGCCCTTCTCGAGGCCCAGATCGAAGAGATTCGACACGAAGGCCGAGGCCATGGCCGCGTTGGCGCCTTCGACGAGGCGGGCGAGGCTCGGATCCCCCGCGAAGCTCTCCATGAATTCCTGGTAGTCGAAGATCCGGTCGCGCACTTCCTTGAGCTGCTCGGTGGGCAGGTAGAGGAGCTGCCGGCCCTCGAAGCGCTGGGGATCCACGCGGTAGGTCACGCGGGGGAACTTGATGGGGGAGGCTCGCAGGTCGTGGACGAGCCGCGCCGCATAGGCCTTGGCCGCTTCGAACGTCCGCGCCTCGATGACGATGACGATGTCCTCGAGCTCGCCGAAATCGCTGGCGTACTGGTTGTAGCGGACGATGTAGCCGGCGTCGCGGGGCAGGAGATCGCGTCCGGACGTCCTGAAGCTCAGGGTGTGGAGCGTATAGGTGATCCCGGCCACCGCGAGGAGAAGCGAGATCGCCGTGGTCGCCACGGGTCGGCGGCAGGAGAGCCGCACGAGCCGGCGCAAGAGCCGACCGGTCCGGGAAATGGCGATCATGCGATGGCGACCATCCGTTCGGCCAAGTGTATCACCGAGGGCCCGCGCGGCCTGAAAACGAGGATGGGGATCTGGCTAGACGCCGCCGTCGATGAAGCGCTCGAGCCGGAGGCGCGCGGTCTCGTCCGACCACTGCTCGGGCGGCGATTTCATCAGGTACGCCGAAGGGGCGAGGAGCGCGCCCTTGAGGCCCCGATCCATGGCGATCTTGCAGGAGCGGATGGCGTCGATGACCACCCCGGCGGAGTTGGGCGAGTCCCACACCTCGAGCTTGAGCTCGACGTTGATGGGCTGGTCGCCGAAGGAGCGGCCTTCCAGGCGAATGTGCGCCCACTTGCGGTCACTGAGCCACGGCACGTAGTCGCTTGGCCCGATGTGTATGTCCTCGGGGGCCATGTCATGGGCGAGCTGCGAGCGGACGGCGTCGGTCTTGGAGATCTTCTTCGAGGCGAGCCGGGAGCGCTCGAGCATGTTGAGGAAGTCGGTGTTGCCCCCGACATTGAGCTGGCTCGTGTGCTCCATGTGGACGCCGCGGTCCATGAAGAGCTTGGTCAGTATCCGGTGGACGATGGTCGCGCCCACCTGCGACTTGACGTCGTCGCCCACCACGGGCAGCCCGTGCTCCTCGAAGCGCCGCCGCCAGTATTCTTCGCGCGCGATGAAGACCGGGATGCAGTTGACGAAGCCGCAGCCCGCGTCGAGGATCTGCTCCACGTACCACTTGGTTGCCATCTCGCTGCCCACGGGCAGGAAATTGACCACCACGTCCGTGCGCGTCTCGCGGAGAATGCCCGCGATGTCCACGGTGGGGCCGGGCGCCTTGGTGATGATCTGGGAGAGGTAGTGGCCGAGGCCGTCATGGGTCATGCCGCGCTGGACGGGCACGCCCAGATGCGGAACCTCGCCGAAGCGCACGGTGTTGTTGGGCTTGGCCCAGATCGCCTCGGACAGGTCGAGGCCGACTTTGTTGGCATCGATGTCGAAGGCCGCCGAGAACTCGATGTCACCGACGTGGTAGCCGGCCAAGCGGGGCCGCATGAGACCCGGAATGAAGCCGTCGTCAGGGGCCTGCTTGTAGTAGTGAACGCCCTGAACGAGTGCCGAGGCGCAATTGCCGACTCCGACGATGGCGACGCGTACCGATCCCACGTGGACCTCCAAATGTTGATTTAAAGACGGCTCAGCTTACCATAGCCCCCCCGCTTCCGTAAGCTCAGCTGGCCCGTGGCCCCTCGAGCGGAGGTCGTGCGGGGTGAGCTTTGAAGACGGCGAGCGCGGCCAAGCCTACCACCGCCCATGTCGCCTCACGCAGGCGCCGAATGAGCGAGAAGGACAGGCCGACTGCCCCGGGCAATCCGAAGAGAGCGAAGGCGGCCACGTTGCCGCCCTCGAGCGCTCCCAGCGAGCCCGGGATCATGAAGGTCGCGAACCGGACGGCGGTACTCAGGGCCTCGAGTACGAATGAAGTCGCGAGGTCGACCGGGATGCCCGCGAGGGTCACCACCACATAGATCTCGAGCCCGCCCACCGCCCAGCCGCCCGCATGGAGGATCGCCGAGGCGGCGACGCGCTTCCAGCGTCGGTGGTAGAGATTCATGAGGCGGTCTTCCACGTCGCGGAGGAGGTCTTGGTAGTGAGCGGCAGGGCTCACCCCGAGCCGGTGGAGGATGCGGCCCGCGCCCGCCACGCCTCCGCGAAGCTGTACGAGGAGGAACCCGCCCACGCCGATCATCTCCGTCGCGAGCAGGACGCCCATGGCCACCGTCACTTCCCTGGGCGCGGCGAGGGCGGTGACGGCCAAAGCGAGCCCACCCCCGAGAAAGACGGCCTGGCCGATCACCATGCTCGTCTTGTCCGCGACGACGGAAGCCAGGCCCAGGGCCAGAGGGACGCGGTCGCGCACGAGATAGGCCTTGAGCAGCTCACCGCCCACCGAGGCGGTC
>WNGA01011849.1_pt1 | contig 11977 bp, 11 predicted proteins | sample 5400061 | NCBI WGS metagenome assembly WNGA01 (sample SAMN13153366, study PRJNA577476) | soil metagenome | isolation source: 100 cm soil or saprolite under grassland replicate 2 | place: USA:California | collected 2016-06-15
TCGCGCCGGGCCGAGTAGACACCCGGAAACGGATCCCGGAGGCGGCGCCAAGCCGCGCAGGGAGCGTCGACCCGTCGTGGCCGCCATAGAAGGCCGCGTAGTCGGCCCGACCGTGCCGGATCATGTCGAGCCCCCGCCGCCCGTCAACGTTGAAGTCGTAGACGAACGCGCCGAACCGGTCGCGGCTCGGCTCCGGGTACTGCGGGTTGAGCCGCAGCACCGTGAATGCGCCGCCGCTGCTTCCGGCTATGTAGTAGGGGCCAGCGCTCGGTATAGGGTCCTGTAGCCCCGTCGGAACCGCCGGTGTGTCCTTTGGGACGGCGCAGAAGTAAGGGGCAGCGAGTCGGGCGTCCAGGTCCGTGAGCGGACGGTCCAGGCGGATCGTCAACCGAGCCCCCCGGGCTTCGACGCCCGCGAGGTGCGTGGTCAGCCCGCGCCGGTAGGCGTGCATCCCGACCACGTCGGCGAGTGCCTTCGCCGCCTCGGAGTGGCGGAACGCGGGCGCCGTCGAGCGCTCGATCGTGGCCGCGAACGTTCCGGCGTCGACGTGTTCGCGCGACGGGGGAGAGAACGCGAGGCCGGGGCGGATCTGAAAGGTCCAAACGCGGTCGTTCGATCCGTGTGTGGCCGGGCCATCCACCGCGTACGGCACCAGGCGTGCGTCGCTGTACTCGTAGAGCGAAAGGCAGGTCGCGGCCAGTCGCTGCCGGTCGGCGTCGGGGTCGCCGTACAGCACCGGGGCCGCCGGGTCGGTGTCGGCGATGAGGTCCCGCGGCATGAGGATGCGCGCGATCGGCCCGCGGACACCGGCCAGCGCTGCCCGTTCGCTGGCTGCCGGCGCGGGGACGTGGACGACATCCTGCACCCCGCCGTCCGGCCGGAGCTGCCAGAGCAGGCCACCGGCCTCGGATGTCGCCCATGCCGAGCCGCCGCCGACCGCCAGGCAGCAGATCCCCGCGCGTAGGTGGGTGCGCGCGCCCACCCTGTCGGTGCGAGGGTCGAGCTTCGTGACGACTCCGCTGTGGGTCGATATCGCCCAGATCGCGCGCCCGTCACTGACGACTTGCGTCGCGGCGGGAATTCGGAAGCGATGTTCGAGTTTTCCCTCGCGCGACAGCCGATCCACTATGCCCGCGAGCCGTGCCACCCAAATCGAGCCGTCACTGACGGCGACGCCACCCGTGCGTCTCGCGAGCCTGCCGCGAAGCGGCGGGAGCCTGATCCGGCGGGCGGCGGTTACCCCCGAGCCGAGCCGGTACAGAGTCGGCGAGCCGCTGTCGGTGATCCAGGCGGCGCCCAGTCCCACGGCCATGCCTCCGGGGCCGGCCGGTAGCGCAAGCGGGGTGGAGTTCACGATCCGGCCGCGCGCGAGATCGACCTGCGTGACCGTGCCCTGTTCGGTGACCGACCAGAGCGAGCCGTCGGCGAGAACGAGACCGCCCGGCTGCTCGTTGATCACTGTCCCGCTCAGTGGGATCTCGGCCCGCACCGGCCCGACGTCGGGACCCGTGATCACGAGCGCACCAGCATGCACGCGCAGCGACGCAGCCTCGCGTCGTCCCCCGCCGCCCGCGGACAGAATGCCGACCGCGGCCGCGACGGCGCCGGTCACGACCGCCGCGATCGTGATGGTGCGGCGACCGGGCCGAGCCACCCGGCGCCGACCTCGGGGGACAGGCACCGCGCGCTCGTCGGCCTCCCCGGTCACGACCGTCCGGTGTGCTTCGCGGAGGGCGGCGCCCGGCGATGCCGAGCTCCTCGGACAGCCGTCGCCTGACACGGTCGTACTCGAGCAGCGCGTCGGTGCGCCGGCCGCTGGCGCCCAGCGCGAGCACGAGCTGCGCGTGCAGCCGCTCCCGCAGCGGCGCCGACACGCACGCGGCCTCGAGCTCATCGACCAGCCGGGGAGACACGCCGAGCGTGAGGCGGGAGTCGAACTCCTCCTCGAGCAACGAGAGCTTCAAGTCCTCGAGGCGACGGAGTTCATCGCCTGCCCAGCCGTTGTCGTGGAGGTCGGCCAGCGGCGGCCCGCGCCAGAGGTCGAGCGCAGCCCGAGCGACGTCCGAAGCTTCGCCGAACTCGCGTGCAGCTCGCAACTCGCGAGCGTTGTGCAGGGCCGCGGCCGCGCGCCCAGCGTCGACGTGGCCGGGGTCGACCCGGAGCCGGTAGCCGACGTCCGTTGTTTCTATGACTTCCGAGGGGCCGCCGGCCTCCCGCATTGCCGTACGCAGGCGAGACACGACGGTGTGCAGCCGCTGCGCATGAACCTCGGGGACCCCCTCTCCCCAAAGCGCCTCCACGGCCCGATCGCGCGAGACGGTCTGCCCGGGCTCAAGCGCGAGCAGTGCGAGAAGCGTGCGCTGCTTTGGTCCACCGAGCGCGGCCCGTCGATCGCCCACCCACAGCTCCATCGGGCCAAGTAGGAGGATGCGCACTGCGTTCACAGCGACCGCCACGGAACCAACCTACATCCGGCCGAAAGCCGTTTGTGAGCGCGTTGAAAGCCGCTCCGCGGACGCTGTCGTCCCCGACCTACGGAGGACGCATGGCACGGCTGCGATTCATCCCGCTCGTGGGCGCGTTCGCCTGCGCAGCGGCAGTTCCCGCCGCAGCGGGCGCCACGGTGACCCACGACGGCGCGCGAGGCACCGAGGTGATCGAGAACCAGCACAACCTCAACATCTGTGGCCTCCCCGGCACGTTCAACATGTTCACCAGGTTCGAATGGCACTCCACCGAAGCCAATGGTGGCTTCCACTTCCAGATGACCGAGGTCTCGCGCTGGACCGTGGCCTTGGACGACCCGGCGCTCGGCGTGTGGGACGGGCGGGGTACGGACACGGCGGCCTTCACGGCCTCGCCCGGCGAAGTGCTGACATCCCACGAGGTCTTCAACGGCCGCGAAGGGCCCGTCCGCATCCACGAGCACCAGACGTTCGTGGTCGGCGCCGACGGGACACTGCGAGTCGAGATCAACCAGGTCACGACGGATTACGGAGCGTGTCCATCATGACTCCGCGCGCGCCCACCCTGACGCTCCTGGTCGTGGTGGTCGCTGCGGCGGCCGGGTGTGAGTCCGACAGTCACTCGAGCGCCCACCAGGCGGAGGCCCACGCCGCCGGCTCGGGCCTGCGAGGCAAGATCGTCTTCCGCCGCTTCCTAAACGACGCGCAGAGCCACGGCGCACTTTTCGTGATGAACGCGAGCGGAACGGGTGTCCGTCAGATCACTCGCCCGCCCGCGCAGGCGGTCGACTCGCTGAACGGTCCGCCCAGCCCCATCGCGGACGGGTCAAGCCTGATCTTCGACCGCTCCACGTCCGATGCCAACGGGATCTTCCGCGTCCGTCTCGACGGTGGCCGCGAGCAGGAAGTTCCGGCTCCCACGGGTGTCCCCGGCGACGGCTGGCCAGTCGTCTCGCCGGACGGAACACGGATCGCCGTCGCGCGCGCTTGGGGCCATCCGGACGAGTTCCAGGACGTGAAGACCGGACTCTACGTGTTGGGCATCGACGGCGCCCACCCGCGCCTCGTCGCAGACTTCGGGTACCGGGCGGACGTCGGCGGCGCGACCTGGTCGCCGGACAGCAAGACGCTTGTCTTCAGCATCCATAACAACGGACCCGGCAAGCCCCTCGAGGGCACGGCTCTGTTCGCCGTCGGCGCCGCTGGGAGGAGCTTGCGGAGGCTGACTCCATGGGAGACGGACCAGGAGGTCAACGGGCCGGCCTTCTCGCCCGATGGCAAGAAGATCCTGTTCCGGCTGAAGCCGGCCGGGCAGGACTTCGGCGGCGACTACTGGACGGTGAACAGTGATGGCAGCTCGCGACAGCGGCTCACGCACTTCGGAGCTGAACACACGACTGGCAGCTCGATGTGGTCGCCCGACGGTTCGATGATCGTGTTCGCCGACTCCGGGATGGGCGGCAACGATGACCTTTACACGATGCGCGCGGATGGCGGCGGGATCAGACGGCTGACCCGCACGCCGCAGTGGGAGAGCGCAGCGGTCTGGCTGCGTGGGTGAACGTAAGCTGGCTGCGCGGCTGGTGTCGCGGCACGGGGATCGGGCCAAAGACGGCGTTCTTTGGCCCGATCCCAGCCGAAATGGGCGGAAACTGGCCGAAAATGCGAGCCTCACGCCGAGCCTCACCGCCACGAAATCCCAGCAAACAAGCCAAAGTCAGGGCTAGCGCACGCCTGGATCGCACCCAGGGCGGTCGGGGGTTCGAGTCCCCCTAGCTCCATTTCGGAAAGGCCCTGCACGTCGGGGCCTTTCTCGTTGCGGGGTTGGCTTTCAATGCCGTCGGATTGGCTCGCGTTCGGGCACTAGTGCCCAAACGCTGCCGCTCGGCGGGGCGCGAGTCGTCCCGCGCCCGCGACGGCGACCGAATCGACCGGTGGGCTGCCCGCTCTCCTCGAGCGCGGCCACCAGGATCGTGACGGGGGTCGTTGAGAGGGGGATCCGGCCCCGCAGGCTGGATGCGCGAGCGCGCCCGCCACGCCGCCGCTGTCTTCAAGGCGTTGACGCTGCGCACGCCTGAGGGGGATCGAGCTTGGGATCGATGTAGAAGCGCTCGTGGGTCGCGGCGACTCGGGCGACCTCAGCGACGCCGCCGTCCATCTCAGCGGAAGCCCCCGACCCGGATGAATCTCCCCTGCCGTCGCGTGTCGGCGATCCGCGCCGCATCGGGATAGCCGAAGCGCAGCAGGAGCGAGACCTCCCGCGTGGATGTCGGAGACGATCGCGAGCCGCATGGCCTCTCAGGCCGCTTCGATCGAAGGAGTGGCGTCGGCGGCCGGCCCTGCGTGTTCTACCGACAGGCGCCCGGCCACCGCAGCCGCGGTCGGTTCCGGCGGCGAGGATCCAGAGCAGCAGCGTGTGCCGCCCAGCGCCACCAGCCCACGACGGCCCTCTGGGGCTCCCGGCCGCCGAGACCGAAGCCTGCGCTCGTCAAGCTTTGACCGGAGATGGATGATCCGCTTCGCCGCCGCCCTCCCGAGCAGACGCTGCGCTGGGTGACCGAGTCGATCGGCCCCGGGAGCCGCGTCGCGTCTCTGCGGCGGCTCACCGAGGGCGGCTGGCACGCAAACCACGCGCTCACGGTCATCGACCGCAGCGGCCGTGCACACCGACTCGTCCTGCGCCGCTGGGCGCGCCCCGGGTGGGAGCAGGAGGATCCGGACTTCACGGCGGAGCGAAGCCGCCGTGCTCGAGCTGCTCGCCGAATCGCCCGTACCCGCCCCGTGCATCGTGGCGGCGGACCCGGAGGGCGCAGTCTGCGACGTCCCCACGCTGCTCACCACGCGTCTTCCGGGCCATCCGCCCGGGCTTCCCCACGACATGGACGCCGTCCTTATGCAGCTTGCGGAAGCCCTTGTCGTGATCCACGCCGTCGACGGCAGGGCGACGAAGCGGATCCCCGGCTACCGGACCTACATTGACCTCACCTCCGCCGCGCCGCCGCGCTGGTCGCGGCGCCCGCAGCTCTGGGAGCGCGCGCTGGAGCTGGCCTCCGCCCAACCTCCCCCGGGGCCGCGCTGCCTCATCCATCGCGACTACCACCCCGAGAACACGCTCCGGTCGCGGGGCCGCCTGAGCGGCATCGTCGACTGGACGAGCGGGTCATGGGGGCCGGCGGCGGTCGACATCGGCCACATGCGATGGAACCTTGCGGTCGCCTACGGTCTCGATGCCGCTCCGCGGCGTTTCTGCGGCTCTATCGCTCGGTCACATCCGTGGTCCCTGAGGACCAGCACTACTGGGATCTCGTCACCCTGCTCGACCTCGTCTGCGACCTCGACCCACATGATCTCCCTCCGCGCTTCGACCTGGCACGGCTCTAGCGCTACGCGGGGGACGCGCTCGCCCGGGCATCCTGACGAGCTCCGAACGTCGGCCCAGGCGCCGCCTCCACGCCTCCGATTCGCGTGGCGTGCCGCCGGGGGTCCGCGGTGTGGCTGCGGCGCGGGCGCGCCTGCTGCGATCGTGGCGCGCAGCGCTACGCGCTCCCGGTCCACCGGACGCCACAGATCACGCGGTGGCCTCGAGATCAGGCCGCAGGGCCGGCCAGCCCGGTCAGAGGCTGTCGAATCCCGGTGTTGCCCTGGGGCGCGGCGGCAGCCGGATGGCCGGCCGCGGTTTCGAGCGTCTCCGCGAGTTCGGTGAGCGTCTCGGCGGCGGCCTGCTGGCGCTTGGCTGACCATGTGGCGAGCAGCGGTTTGGTTTTCGACTCGAGCGTCTTGATGAAGCGCTCGGCGAGGCGCCGGCCTTCCGGGGTCAGCTCGATCACCGTGACCCGTCCGTCCGATTGCTCGCCGCGGCGCTCGAGGAGCCCGCGCTTGGCGGCTCGGTCGACGAGCCGGCTGACGTTGGAGCGATCGCAGCGCAGCACCCGTGCGAGGTCGCCGATCGCGCCCGGCCGCATCGCCGCGCACAGAAGCTCGGCCTGCTGCGCGGTCAGCCCCAGCTCGCGGCTGGCCTGCACGTAGGTCTCGTCCATCGCCACCCGCAGCCGCCCGAGCGCCTGCGGGACCGAGACCGCAGGGCGCGCTGACATCTCGATGCCTCGCCTATTGCCCACGTCCTCAGCATAGCGAAACTGCTTGACACCATCACGTATATGTGTGCTATAGTCACGTAAGTCCGTGACATCATCACGTACTTGGGAGGTAACGATGACCGCGCCCACCCAGAAGACAAACGTTTTCCGAGAGCGCCCCGCGCCGGAGGCGACGCGCATCCTCTGCATCTCCGGCAGCTTGCGTCGAGGCTCCTACAACCGCAGGCTGCTCAGAGCCGCCGAAGAGCTCGCGCCTGCAGAGGCCGAGCTCGAGCTGTGGGACGGCCTCAAGGCGCTGCCGCCGTTCGACGAGGACGACGAGTCCGACCCGGATCCAGCGGTCGTCGCGCTGCGTGAGGCGATCAGGCAGGCAGACGGCGTGCTGATCGCGACACCGCAGTACAACGCCTCGCTTCCGGGGCAGCTCAAGAACGCGCTTGACTGGGCCTCGCGCCCGTATGAGACGAACGTCCTGCGCGGCAAGCCCGTCGCCGTCGTCGGGGCGAGCCCCAGCCCATCGGGCGCCGCACGCTCGCAGGCCGAGGCGCGCACCGTGCTGGGTGCGATCGGCGCCGACGTGCTCGACGCAGAGCTTGCGCTCGCGCGCGCGTCCGAGCAGTTCGACGCCCACGGGCGACTTAGGGCGGAGACGAGTCGCCGCGGCCTGAGTCACGTCGTCGAGCAGCTCGCCGCACGCGCCCGCGGAGGCGACCGCCTGGCGATAGCCGGGTAGTAAAGGACAGAGCCATGTACGCGATCGTCAGGCAGTACGCATACGACGCCGCCAAGCACGCCGCGGTGGGGCAGGCGCTCTCCGACGCCCAGGCGCTACATGCCGGGCAGCCGGGCTATGCCGGCAGCGTCGTCATCGACGACGGGCAGCGCATGACCGCGGTCAACCTCTGGGAGACCGAAGAAGCCGCGGCCGCGGGACGCAGCGCGATCGGGGAGCAGGTGCAGCGCCTGCTCGAGCCGCTCATGGCGGGCGCATCGGAGCTCATCGCCGTCGGCGAGGTCGTGGCAAGCGACCTCCGAGACCTAGAACAAAGAAGGGAGCAACCATGAGCCTGACTCACCCATTCGTTCGTGCTCCGTTCGGACCGCGGAGGAGCGGGAGGTTCGATTTCAGCCCGCCCGAGCAGGTCAGGTACTGGGAGCCGTGGCCGCGGCGGATGCGCGCAGTGCTCGCGGGCGAGACCGTGCTCGACAGCCGGCGCGGGATGCTGCTGTGGGAGACCGGCAAGTTCCCCGCCTACTACTACCCGCTCGAGGACATCCGACAGGATCTGCTGGAGGAGTCCACCGGAGACGAGGGCGCCGACGGCGTCCGGCGCTGGAGCGTGCGCGTCGGCGACCGGCTGGCGGAGGATTGCATCACCTCCTCCCCGCGCGGTCCCGACGGCGAGGAGCTGCTGCCCGGCTACGTGACCTTCCATCAGTCGCACGGCCCCGCGGATAAGGCCGATCCGCAGGCGCTGGACGAGTGGTTCGAGGAGGACGACCCGATCCACGGGCACCCGCGCGACCCCTACCACCGCGTCGATGTGCGCTCCTCGTCGCGCCACGTGATCGTGCGCCACGACGGGCAGATCGTCGCCGAGTCCGACCGGCCCAAGCTGCTGTTCGAGACCGGCAACCCGATCCGCTACTACCTGCCGCTGGCGGACGTGCGCATCGAGCTGCTCCGCAGGAGCGAGTTCGTGAGCGCCTGCCCCTACAAGGGCGACGGCCAGCACTGGCACGTGGCCGCGAACGGTGAAGTGCTCGAGAACGCCGCCTGGAGCCTGCCCCACCCGCTGCCCGAGGGACTGGCCGCGGCCGAGCACATGTGCTTCTACCCCGAGAAGATCGAGGTCGAGGTGGACGGCAATCGCATTCGCGAATGACACACCGCGCGCGCGAGGACCCTCCGCACCAAGGTGCTGACGCTGTGCCCCGGCGCGACCGCGTTCCGACATGAGCGGATGGGAGGGCCGGTGAGCGATTACCTGCCGATCGCCGACCACGGGCTGATCGGCGACCTGCACACCGCGGCGCTGGTCGGTAGCGACGGGACGATCGACTGGTATTGCTGTCCGCGCTTTGATTCGCCGAGCGTGTTCGGCTCGATCCTCGACGCGCGCCGGGGCGGCCGCTACCGGATCTCCCCGGAGGGCGCGGTGTCCACGACGCGCCAGCTCTATTTCCCGGACACCAACGTGCTCATCACCCGCTTTCTCACACCGGACGGGGTCGGGGAGGTGGAGGACTTCATGCCGGTCGGGGAGACGCAGGCCGGCGAGCACCGCCAGCGGCTGGTGCGCCGGGTGATCGCGGTGCGCGGCGCGATGAGGTTCGCGCTGGAGGTCGCCCCGCGCTTTGACTACGGCCGCGCCCGACACGAGGCCGAGCGTCATGCCAACGGGGTGCTGTTTCGGTCCCCGGTCTGCACGCTGGCGCTCGAGACCGACACCAGCTTCGACCTGCGCGACGACGACGTCCACGCCCGGTTCGATCTGCGCGCGGGCGAGAGCGCGACGTTCGTGCTGGAGCACGTCCCGGGCGAGTACGAGCCGCACGGCCATCCGCCCGACCAGATGCGCGAGCTCTTCGAGGCGACGGTCGCCTACTGGCGGCGGTGGTTGTCGCGCTCGCGCTACACGGGCCGCTGGCGTGAGATGGTCAATCGCTCGGCGCTGACGTTGAAGCTGCTCACCTACGCGCCGAGCGGGGCGATCGTGGCCGCGCCGACCACCAGCCTGCCCGAGCAGGTCGGCGGCGAGCGCAACTGGGACTACCGCTACACCTGGATCCGGGACGCCGCGTTCTCCCTCTACGGGCTGCTGCGGCTCGGTTTTACCGACGAGGCGGCGGCGTTCATGGACTGGCTCACCGACCGGTTCCGAGATTGCCGCGACGGCGACTCCGGCCCGCTGCAGATCATGTACGGGATCGACGGCCGCTCCGAGCTGCCCGAGGACGTGCTCGAGCACTGGGAGGGCTATCGCGGCTCGGCGCCCGTGCGGATCGGCAACGGCGCCGCGAACCAGCTTCAGCTCGATATCTACGGCGAGCTGATCGACTCCGTCTACCTCTACAACAAGTACGGCACGCCGATCTACCACGACGCCTGGGAGGACCTCTCCCGGATCGTCGAGTGGGTCTGCGAGCACTGGGACCAGGCGGACGAGGGGATCTGGGAGACCCGCGGCGGGCGTCGCCAGTTCACCTACTCGCGGCTGATGTGTTGGGTGGCGGTTGAGCGTGCGCTGCGCATCGCCAATCAGCGCGGGCTTCCCGGCGACCGTGCTCGCTGGGGACAGGCGCGCGACCGGATCTACCGCCAGATCATGGAGCGCGGCTGGCACCCCAAACGCGGCGCGTTCGTCCAGCACTACGACACGGACGTGCTCGACGCATCGCTGCTGCTGATGCCGCTCGTGAAGTTCATCGCCCCCACCGACCCGCGCTGGCTCTCCACCCTCGACGCGATCTCGCACGAGCTCGTCTCCGACAGCCTCGTCTACCGCTACAACAGCGAAGCCGCGCCCGACGGGGTCGGCGGGCAGGAGGGCACCTTCTCGATCTGCTCGTTCTGGTACGTCGAGGCGCTCGCGCGCGCCGGCCTCCTGGACGACGCGCGGCTGGCGCTCGAGAAGATGTTCACCTACGCCAACCACGTCGGCCTGTACGCCGAGGAAGTCGGGCCCACCGGCGAGCAGCTCGGAAACTTCCCGCAGGCGTTCACCCACCTGGCGCTGATCAGCGCCGCCGTCAACCTCGACCGCGCGCTCGGATGACCAAGCTCAGTCGGGCGGGGCTTGCTCGTGCGCTCGGTTGCCTACAAGGAGGACCTCATGCCAGACGCACTCGCGGGCGTCGTTAGGATCGTGTCCAGCCTGACCCGCAGCGGATCCTCCCGCGGGCAGAGCGACTCGGTCGTGAACTCGATCCGGCTTTGCCTCGACGACTGGGGCTGGCGCGTCGGCGGCGCGGAGATCGCGTACGAAGACCTCGATGACGGCAGCGAGGAGCGCGGCTCCTGGGTCGCCGAGAAGGAGGCGGAGAACGCCCGCCGCGCGGCCGCCGACCCCGACTGCCTCGCCTACATCGGCACCCTGGACGCGGATGCGGCGCCCCATTCGATCCCGATCCTCAACCAGGCCGGGCCGCTGCTCATGGTCTCCCCCTGCAACACCTACCCCGGGCTGACGCGGCCCGTCTCCTGGGATCCCGACGAGCCCGGCAAGTACTACCCGACGGGACGCCGCAACTACTGCCGCACCGCGCTCACCGACGACGTCCAGGGTCACGCCGCCGCCCGCTGGGCCGCCGAGCTCGGCGCCCGGCGCGTCTACGTCCTGCACGACACCGAGCCCTACGGCCGGGGAGTCGCAGAGCCGTTCGCCGAGTCCTGCGCCCCGTCCGGCATGGACGTCGTCGGCGGCAGGGCGCAGGCGATCGTTCCGAAGGCGCCCGAGTTCGCCGAGCTCGCGGCGAAGATCGCCGCCAGCGAGGCCGACACCACGTTCTACGGCGGGATCATCCAGAACGGCGCGGGCCGCCTCTGGCACGACATCAAGGCCGCGACGCCGGCAATGCGCATGATGGCCGCGGACGCGCTCTTCGAGCGGGCCTTCCTCGCCGAGGCCGGCCCGTTGGCGGAGAACACGCTGCTCACCTTCGGCGGCGTGCCCCCGGCGCAGCTGAGCGGGGACGGGGCCTCCTTCTACCGGCGCTACAAGGAGACGTACGGCAGCGAACCCGAGTCCTACGCCGCCTCCACCTACGACGCGCTCACCGTCGTCCTGCGCGCGATCGAGCACGTGGGCAGCAAGGACCGCGCGGCGATCACCGAGGCCGTCTTCCGCACCCGCGACCACGACGGGCTGCTCGGGCGCTGGAGCCTCGACGAGAACGGCGATATCAGCCTGCGAACGGTCAGCCGGCTCACGGTCGCGGACGGCGACTTCCGCTTCCTCGAGACGGTCGAGGTGGCCGACGGCGTGCCCGCCGGCGAGTCGTAAGGTCGGCGGCGACCGCCGCCGGCTCGAGCCCCCCGGCCAGGGCCCGGCCGCAGACCTCGGCCGCTCCCGGCCGGCCCCGTCGTTCGAGCGAGTACGGAACCATCCCGCGGCCTGGCCGCGGCACGGCTACTCGCGCAGGCCGGACTCCCCAGACCCTGCCGAAGGCGGTTCCCCCTCCTGAGCGCGGCTCCGGCCGTGGCCGAGGAACGCGAGCAGCTCGGAGGTCACCTCGTCGGGTCGCTCCTCCGGCAGAAAGTGACCGCAGTCAAGGGCGCGGCCTTCGGCCTCGTCGGCCTGCGCTCGCCAGATCTCGAGCACGTCGTACGAGGATCCGATTCCCTGCCGGCTCCAGAGCACAAGCACCGGGCAGGAGATCTTGTTGGCGTTCGAACTCGAAGCCCGACGCGAT
>WNGA01010884.1_pt1 | contig 11975 bp, 9 predicted proteins | sample 5400061 | NCBI WGS metagenome assembly WNGA01 (sample SAMN13153366, study PRJNA577476) | soil metagenome | isolation source: 100 cm soil or saprolite under grassland replicate 2 | place: USA:California | collected 2016-06-15
GCCGTCATGATGGTGCCGCTGTAGCCGGGATGCGCCTTGACGATCTTGCCGGCCCACTTGGGATCGAGCAGATCGGCGAAGCTCTTGGGCGCTTCCTCCGCCTTCACCAGGCTCGTGTTGTAGCCGATGACCGAGAGCCAGGCGCGGAAGGTGGCAAACGTCCCGTCCGGATCCTTGTGCTCGGCCGGATAATGCCTGGCGACGTCCTCCGGCACGTAGGGTGCGAGCACCCCGTCGCGCTTCCACACGATGAAGTGCGCGGCATCCGACGACTGGACGACGTCGACCGCGTGGATGCGGCTCGCATATTCCTGCCCGATGCGCTGGAACACGCGCTCGGCGCCGCTGCGCTCGACCCGGCAGGCGATCCCGGGATACTTCGCCTCGAACGATTTCCCCACCCGTTCGGCCGCCGGCAAGTCGAGCGAGGTGTACCAGACTACCTTGCCTTCCTTCTGCGCCGCCGCGATCAAGGCCGGCGTGACGGCTTCCGCCGGCGGCGCAGCGGCCCGGACCGGAGAGGCAAAGACCGTGAGCCCGAGTGCGGTCGAGCCCTTGAGCACGTCGCGTCGCGAAATTCGCTTATTCATGATCGACCTTTAGACTTTGAAGATCTGCGTATACCGCTTCTTCAGGTTCTCGGTCTCGCTTTCGACCCCTGCCGCGTCATCCTTCATCAGCTTGATCTCAGACAGCGGCCTGCGGCCGGGCTTTTCCTTGGCCAGGGCGTGGACCGAGCGCATGCCGCCGGCATCGATCATGACCTGCTGGCCCTCGGGCGTGAACATGTAGCTCTGCAGCAGCCGGGCCGCGTTCGGGTTCGGGGCATTCCGGAAGATCGCGTTCGGGCCGACGATGAGCGGGGTCCCCTCGGCCGGGTAGACGATCTCGATCGGGTCGCCCTTTTCCTTCATTTGCAATGCGACGTACTCGCCGCCGTCGGCCATGATGGCGCGCTCGCCGAGCGCGAGCTTCTTCGGCGGATCGGTGGCGGACTGCACCTGCATGATGCGCTGCTGGGCGAGCTTCTCGAAATACGACCAGCCGATATCGCGCGCGATCTGGTAGGTCGCGGTGAGGATCGTGCCGCTGTAACCGGGATGCGCCTTGACGATCTTGCCGGCCCATTTCGGATCGAGCAGGTCGGCATAGCTCGTCGGCGCCTCCTCGGGTTTGACCAGGTTGGTGTTGTAGGCGATCGGGCAGAGCGTGACGCGGACGCTCGCGAAGGTGCCGTCCGGGTCCTTGTGCTCGGCGGGAAAGTGTCTGGCCACATCCTCAGGCACGTACGGCGCGAGCCAGCCGTTGCGCTTCCACGGGAGCACGTGGGCGGCGTCGGAGGTATTGACCACGTCCACGGCGTGGATGTTGCTTGAATATTCCTGGCCGATGCGCTGGAACAGCCGCTCCGCGCCGTTGCGCTCGACGCGCACCGGGATGCCGGGGAATTTCGCCTCGAACGATTTGGCGATGCGCTCGGCCGCCGCGAGATCGATCGACGTGTACCAGACGACTTTGCCCTCCTTCTTCGCCGCCTCGATCAGGGCGGGCGTGATCGGCTCCGCCGGCGGCGCCGCGGCCCGCAGCGGCGCCGCATAGACCGTCGCCGCAAGGGCGCCGGATGCCTTGAGGACGTCGCGCCGGGTGAATGCCGATTTGCCCATTGTGCACTCGCTCGCCGCCGCTCAGACGCGGAAAATCTGCGTGTAGCGCGCCTTGATGTCTTCGCTCATCTTCTCCACCGCCGCCGGATCCTCCTTCATGACCTTGATCTCGCGGAAGGGTTTCCGTCCCGGCTTCTCCTTGGCGGCCGGGTGCATCGAGCGCATGGCGCCGACGTCGACGATGAGCTGCTGGCATTCCGCCGTGAAGCAGTAGCACTGGAACAGGCGCGCCGCGTTGGGGTTGGGCGCGTTCTTGAAGATGCCGTTCGGGGCGACGATGATCGGAATGCCCTCGGTCGGGTAGACCATTTCGACCGGCCCGCCCGCCTCCTTGATCTGCAGCAGGTTGTACTCGTTGCCGTCGGCCATGACGGCGCGCTCGCCGAGGCCGAGCTTCTTCGGCGGATCCGACGCGGATTGGACCTGCATCACCTTCTGCCTGGCGAGCTTCTCCAGGTAATCCCAGCCCAGCTCCTGCACGATCTGATAGGTCGCCGTCATGATGGTGCCGCTGTAGCTCGGGTGCGCCTTGACGATCTTTCCCATCCATTTCGGATCGAGCAGATCGGCGAAGCTCTTCGGCGCCTCTTCGGGCTTCACCAGATTGGTGTTGTAGCCGATGCCGCTGAGCCCGATGCGGAAGCTCGCGAACATGCCGTCCGCATCCTTGTGCTCGGCCGGATAGTACCTGGCCACGTCCTCCGGTACGAACGGCGCGAGCAGCCCATCGCGCTTCCACACGATGAAGTGGGCCGCGTCCGCCGAGTTGATCGCATCGACCGCGTAGATGCGGCTTGCGTATTCCTGGCCGATGCGCTGGAACACGCGCTCGGCGCCGGACCGCTCGACCCGCACCGCGATGCCGAAAAATCTCGCCTCGAACGATTTCGCGATCTTCTCCGCCAGCGGGAGGTCGACCGACGTGTAATAGACGACCTTGCCTTCCTGCTGCGCGGCCGCGATCAGCTCCGGCGTGATCGCGGTGGGCGGCGGTGCGGCGGCACGGACCGGCGCCGCATGGAGCGTCACTGCGAGCGCGCCCGATCCCTTGAGGACGTCGCGGCGGGAGACCTTCCTCCGCATTGCTGTTCCTCCCTTGCGAACGGGCTACCCCGTCAGGGCGCGGCAGCGCTCGGCCGGCAGGTGCAGCCACACCGACGATCCTTGAGCGATGTTGTCTTCCGCCGACGTGACCACGCGCAGCTGCGTGCCGTCGGCCACCTGCACCATATAGTCGCGATTGCTGCCCAGGAATACCTGGCGCACGACGGTCGCCGGAACGACGTTCTCGCCGCCGTCCGGCGCCTTCGCCATCAGCCGGATGTCGTGCTGGCGAATCGACACCGCCGTCTCTCCGCCGGTGGGCAGATTGGCGCCGATCACGCGGAGCGGCGTGCCGGCGAACTCGATGCGGTCGGCGGCGAGGTTGCGGCCCTTCACGATATTGCTCGAGCCGATGAAGCGGGCGACGAATTCCGAGCGCGGCCGATCGTAGATCTCCTCGGGCGAGCCGGCCTGCTCGATCTTCCCGGCGTTCATCACGGCGATGAGATCGGCCGTGGTCATGGCCTCGGACTGGTCGTGCGTCACGTACACGGTGGTATAGCGGTATTGGTCGTGCAGCCGCCGCACCTCGAACCGCATCTCTTCGCGCAAATTGGCATCGAGGTTGGACAACGGCTCGTCGAGCAGCAGCGTCTCCGGCTCTACGATCAGGGCGCGCGCCAGCGCCACGCGCTGCTGCTGGCCGCCCGACAACTCGCCCGGATAGCGGTCGGCCAGGGCGTCGAGGCGCGTCGTGGTCAGGATCGAGTTGAGCTTGCGGCTCGTCGTATCGGCATCGACCTTGCGCAGCTTGAGGCCGTAGCTGACGTTCTCGGCGACCGTCATGTGCGGCCACAGCGCATAGCTCTGGAAGATCATCGACATGTTGCGCCGTTCCGGCGGCAGCGTGCGGCTGCGCGACGACACCACGCGGTCGCCGACGGAAATCTCGCCCCCGGTCGGCTCCACGAAGCCGGCGATGAGACGCAACGTCGTGGTCTTCCCGCAGCCGGACGGTCCGAGCAGGCACACGAGCAGCCCGTGCTCGATGTGCAGCGACACGTTATCGACCACGGCGACCGAGCCGTAATGCTTGGTCAGGCCGCGCAACTCGACCGATGCCACAGGTTCCCCTTTGCGTCCGTACGCCCCTCATTTACCCGCAAACCCCGGGATTATTCCATGCGGCCGGACGCCGCCACGGATCCCCGGTTATCGCCGATGCGCGAAAAGAAGCGCGACGCCATGACCGCATCGAAAACGACGCGATGACCGGCGCCGCTCCAATGGGCGTCGCCGGGAAATTCGAACAATTCGCCGGTCCGCCGGTAGTGCTCGAAGAAGAAATCGTCGAGATCGATCACGTCGTAGCCGAGCGACTCGGCCTTGCGGCGAAATGCCCGCCGCATCAGATCGAAATAGGTTCCGGCCGCGGCGGCGGCGAGGTCCGGATAGCGCAGCCCGTCGAGCGTGAACAGGACGCGGTCCGGCGGCAGGCCGACCAGCACGGGCAGGTCGCGAAAGAACGCCTCGATCCCGGCGAGCGAATCCCGCATGCGCGGCTCGCCGGTGTCGGTCGACGTGTTCCCGGCATAGCGCGGTGCCGCAAGCGCCGGACCGCCGAACAACAGCGCCCGCAATTCGAGCCATCGCTGGCCGATTTCCAGGTTGAACACGAGATAGCGCCCGAGCGCGCTCGCCGCCGCGATCTTCCCCAGCACGGTCGGGCGGTATTCGAACAGGCGCAGGTTGAGTTCGTTGTTCGCGCCGGACACGTAATGCCAGAACCCGTGTCCGGTGCGGTAGGCCGCGAGGCTCTCGTCGAAGTCGTTGCCGACCACGTTGATGACAAGCCGGCTCGCCCCATAGTCCTTCACCGCGTGGCGCGCCCAGACGAGGTATTGGCTCAGCGGCGCCCCGGAGGCGCCGAAGCTGTAGACTCGCAGCCTGCCCTCGCGCGCCTTGGCGAGACGGCCATGCACCGTCTCGGCGTACGGCACCATCAACGCCTCGATGTAGGAGTCGCCGACGACCGCGAGCAGCGGGCTCGCGTCCTCCTTGCGGTAGTCCTGGTCGTTGACGAAGCCGGCGTTGTTGACGTGGCCGCGGTTGAACAGCGCGAAGTTCCAGCCGCGCGAGTACACGAAGTCGCGGTTGGGCGCGAAGCGATAAACCGGGTTCTCGGCGTTCACCGCCTGGGCACGCATCGCGGAAGCGACCGGCATGAACCGGAGCGCCACCTCGGCGAGGCCGAGCACAAGCGCCGTCGTGCCCGCGACGGCGATGAGGGCGAACCACGCTTCCTTGCGCCTCATCATGGGCTAGCCAGGATTTCTCACAGTCTCGACGCGCGCTGGCTTGATCTTTGTCCCGCCATCGCTTTTTCGCCCCTTGCCAATACGTCCTGTATTGGCGGCGGGTCTCAAAACCGCTGGCTGGCCAAATCTCTGCGCCATCGCCACGCGATCCTGTGAGAAATCCGGGCCAATCAGGTTCCGGTGAAGACCGGCTTGCGCTTCTCCATGAAGGCGGTGCGGCCCTCGACGTAGTCCTTGCTGTCGAAGCACATCTTCACCAGCTCATCGGCGCGCGCGAGGTTTCGCTTGCTTTCTTCCTTCACCACCTCGCCGACGATGTACTTGACCGCGTTCACCGTCAGCGGCGCGTTGCCGGCAATGGTCTCGGCGTAATTCTTCACAGTGGCATCGAGCTCGGCCGCCGGCACGACGCGGTTGACGAGACCCATGGCGCGCGCCTCCTCGGCGTCGAACTGGCGCGCGGTGAAGAAGATCTCCTTGGTGAACGACGGCCCGACCACGTCGCACAGCCGCTTGATCCCGGTAAAGCCGTAGCCGAGGCCGAGCTTGGCGGCCGGTACGCCGAAGCGCGAATTGTCCGAGCAGATCCGCAGATCGCAGCACACCGCAAGGCCTAAGCCCCCGCCGATGCAATAGCCGCGGATCATCGCGATCGTCGGCTTGGGGAATTCATGGAAGGCGGCATTGGCCTTGCCGACGATGACGTTGTAGCGCGCGATCGCCTCCTCGGTCGAGCGCTCGTCGCCGAAGCGGGAAATGTCGGCGCCGGAAATGAACGCTTTGCCGCCCGCCCCGGTCACCACCACCACGCGCACGTCGTTGTCGCGCGCGAAGTCGTCGAGAATGCGGGTGGCGGCTTCCCACATGTCGAGCGACACCGCGTTGTGGCGCTCGGGATTGTTGAAGATCACGGTGCCGACCTTGCCGTCCCGGCGGGCGAGCACCTTGTCGGTTTCGGATGACGGAGGACGGACGACGGAGGACGGATTAAGGAGGGCTGCAGAAACGGTTGATCTGTCATCTGTCATCTCTGTCCTCCGTCCTCTGTCGTCTGTCTTCCGTCCTCAAATCGCATTGGCCTTGCGCAGCGCGGCGATCTCCTTCGCCTTGAACCCGAACTCCTTGAGCACCGCATCGGTGTGCTCGCCGAGATCGGGCGGCGGCGCCACCAGCTTGCTCGGCGTGCGCGACAGCGACACCGGCTGGCCCGCCATGCGCAACGTCCGGTCCTTCTTCTTGACGCTCTGGGCGAGCCCAAGATGCTCGACCTGCGGATCGGCGTAGACCTGGTCGATCGAATAGATCGGCCCGCACGGAACCCCCGCCTTGTTGAAGCGCCCGACCCAATCGGCGCTGGTGCGCTTCGCGGTGTAGCGGTCGATTTCGGCGTTGAGCGCGTCGCGATTCTGCGAACGTGCGGCGGCGGTCTGGTATTCCGGCCGCCGCATGAACTCCGGCGCCTCGAGCGTGGTGCAGAACCGCTCCCAGATCCTCCCGCCGGTGGTGGCGATGTTGATGTGGCCGTCGGCCGTCTTGAACACGCCGGTCGGGATGCTGGTCGGATGGTTGTTGCCGGCCTGCTTCGGCACCTCGCCGTTGATCAGCCAGCGCGCGCCCTGGAAGTCGAGCATGAAAATCTGCGCCTGCAACAGCGAGGTCGTGACGTGCTGACCCTTCTTCGACTTCTCCCGTTCGAGCAGCGCGACCAGGATGCCGAGCGAGCAGAACAGCCCCGCCGTCAGGTCGGCGACCGGGATGCCGACCCGCACCGGCCCGTGCCCCGGCAGCCCGGTGATCGACATCAGGCCGCCCATGCCCTGCGCGATCTGGTCGAAGCCCGGCCGGTCGCGATAGGGGCCGCTCTGGCCGAAACCGGAGATGCTCGCATAGACGAGCTTCGGGTTGATCTTGGCGAGCTGCGCGTAATCGATGCCGAGCCGCTTCTTCACGTCGGGGCGGAAGTTCTCGACCACCACGTCGGCCTTCTTGACCATGCGCTTGAAGGCGGCAAGCGCCTCGGGCGCCTTCAGATTGAGCGTCATGCTGCGCTTGTTGCGGTGGAGGTTATAGAAGTCGGGCCCGTCGCGCGGGCCGCCGAGCTGCTCGCCGCCGCCGGGATCGGGCGGCAACTCGATCTTGACGACGTTTGCCCCCCAGTCGGCGAGCTGGCGCACGCAGGTGGGGCCCGCCCGGACGCGGGTGAGATCGAGGACGGTGAAGCGCGCAAGCGCTTTCGAGGCTCGGGGAAACGGCATTTTACGAGGTCTCGGGAATGATATCGTTTCCGGATGAATGGTGCGGCTGCGCCTGGTGTCGTTCCCGCCCCCGATCAAGTCGGGGGCAGGCTCCGGCGGGGAACCCATAACCACTGACCTCGCGCCCGTAGGGGCGCCCCTTGTGGGCGCCCTGCAAAGGGCAACCACAAGGGTTGCCCCTGCCGACACGGCGTATGGGTCCGCGGCCGGAGCCTGCCCCCGACTTGATCGGGGGCAGGGACGACGCAAGCGGCGAACCGATCACTCGGAAAGCATATGACATCTGCGCTCGGAACGTTGATACCGCACAAGGGCGCCGACCATCTCCGATATGCGGCGAATTGTCTAGAAAGGCCGTAGCGCATCGAACTGCGGCCTCACCAACGTCGACGGGATGATCGAGCCATGCGCGCCGCGTACGCCAGGCACGTGATTTTGCCGCTATGGTTAACCGCAACGGCGCCGGAATCGTCGTTTCATATCGGTTCGTTGCACCGCAAAAAAAACGCCGCCGGCAAAAGCACTTGGCACGGCGAGCCTCGGCGACTATGGTCGCGCGCCTTTAGCCTAAAGGCTAATATTCCGGCAGCAGCCGCGCGCGGGCGGAAATTCTAGAAGGGGCGTCCGGCCATTGCCACGGCCGGACCGGCAGTGGAGGAGTTCCGTGGAGGAATCGGGGTTCAGGAACGGCGCGCACGGCGCCGACAAATTCGGCTTCAAAGGCCTCGAAGCGGTTCACTGGAATCTCACCGCGCCGGCGCTCTACGAGCACGCCATCGCCGACGGCGAGGCGCAGCTCGTGCAAGGCGGCGCGCTGTGCGCCGAGACCGGCGTCCATACCGGCCGCAGCCCCAAGGACAAGTTCATCGTCTGCGACGCCGGCACCGAGAAGACGGTCTGGTGGGAGAAGAACGGCAAGCTCACCCCCGACCAGTTCGACCTGCTGCTCAAGGATTTCATCGCGCACGCCGAGGGCAAGAAGCTGTTCGCCCAGGATCTCTACGGCGGCGCCGACGCGAAATACCGGATCAAGGCCCGCGTCTTCACCGAGCTCGCCTGGCACTCGCTGTTCATCCGCTCGCTGCTGATCCGGCCGGAGCGCTCGGAGCTCGCCAACTACGTCCCCGATTTCACCATCCTGTGCCTGCCGTCGTTCAAGGCCGACCCCAAGCGCCACGGCGTGCGCACCGAGACCGTGGTCGCCATCAACTTCACCAAGCGCATGATCCTGATCGGCGGCAGCTATTACGCCGGCGAGATGAAGAAGTCGGTGTTCACCACGCTCAACTACTACCTGCCGGCCGAGAGCGTGATGCCGATGCATTGCTCGGCGAACGTCGGTCCGGCCGGCGACGTCGCACTGTTCTTCGGCCTGTCCGGCACCGGCAAGACCACGCTGTCGGCCGATCCCAACCGCACGCTGATCGGCGACGACGAGCATGGCTGGGGCCCGCAGGGCGTGTTCAACTTCGAGGGCGGCTGCTACGCCAAGTGCATCAAGCTCTCGGTCGAGGCGGAGCCCGACATCTACGCCGCCACCTTGCGGTTCGGCACCGTCCTGGAAAACGTGGTGTTCGATCCCGTGACGCGCATCTGCGACTTCGACGACGAGTCGAGGACCGAGAACACCCGCTCCGCCTATCCGCTCGACTTCATCCCCAACGCGTCGCGCACCGGGCGGGCCGGCCAGCCGAAGAATCTCGTCATGCTCACCGCCGACGCCTTCGGCGTGATGCCGCCGATCGCCAAGCTGACGCCGGCGCAGGCGATGTACCATTTCCTCTCCGGCTACACCGCCAAGGTCGCCGGCACCGAGAAAGGCCTGGTCGGCGTCGAGCCCGATTTCTCGACCTGCTTCGGGGCGCCGTTCCTGCCGCGCCACCCATCGGTCTACGGCAACCTCCTGCGCGCGCTGATCGGCGCGCACGGCGTCGACTGCTGGCTCGTCAATACCGGCTGGACCGGCGGCAAGTACGGCGTCGGCCGGCGCATGCCGATCAAGGTGACGCGCACGCTGCTCACCGCCGCCCTCGACGGCTCGCTGAAGAACGTCAAGTTCCGCACCGATCCCTATTTCGGGTTTTCGGTGCCGACCCAGCTCGCCGGCGTCGAGCCGCACCTGCTCTATCCGTTCAAGACCTGGCAGAACAAGGCCGAGTTCGACGAGACCGCGCGCAACCTGGTGCGCATGTTCCAGGAGAACTTCGTCAAGTACGAGAAGCACGTCGACGCCGACGTGAAGGCCGCCGCGCCCGAAGTGCGCATCGCGGCGGAGTGAGGCCAACTGTCGATGACTTGAGGCGTCATGCCCGGCCTCGTGCCGGGCATCCACGTCTTAAGACGCGAGCGGAACCAAAGACGTGGATGGCCGGGACAAGCCCGGCCATGACGACCCGGACAGGTCGACCGGCTTCGGTTCAATTGATCGTTCGCTTGCCCTCCGGGCTGTCGAGCGAGAAGGCGGGGATTTCGATGTCGAACCGCTCGCCCTTGTCCGTCACCATGCTGTAGGTGCCGGCCATGAACCCGGACGGGGTCGGCAGCGGCACCCCGCTGGTATATTCGAACGTTTCTCCCGGCGCGAGCCGCGGCTGCTCGCCGACGACGCCGGCGCCGCGCACCTCCTGCACCCGGCCGAGCGCGTCGGTGATGCGCCAGTGGCGCGTCTTGAGCTGCACGGTCTCGCGCCCCTTGTTGGTGATCGCGATCGTGTAGGCCCAGAAATAATGGCCCTGCTCCGGCGACGAGCGGTCGGGGAGGAAGCGCGGGGTCACCGAGACCTCGATGTCGCGGGTAACGGCCTGGTACATGGCTCGACTTGCTGCGCCGGTGCGTTTCGCTAGTGTCCCGATTCCGAAGTTCGCAAATACTGGCGGCACCCTCTCATGCGAACTTCGGAATCAAAGGGACACTAGCAACTCTATGATTCTAGTGCCCCTTTTGAACCCGAAGTTCGCAATCGGACTGCCCGGCACGACTGTGCGAACTTCGGGTTCGGGGCACTAGTGAATCCTGTCACGGCGATGTGTGCAACCGCCACGCCGCCGCGCATTCTCAATCCGGCGCGACCGCACTAGGATCATTGAACCGATCATCTCAAGCCCGCACGAGTCGCACGCCTCCATGCCGCCCGCCGTCCCGGTCCAACGCGATCTGCGACTCGATCTGTTTCGGGGCCTCGCGCTCTGGCTCATCTTCCTCGACCACATTCCCTCGAACATCGTCAGCTGGGGCACCATCCGCAACTACGGGTTCAGCGACGCCGCCGAAATCTTCATTTTCATCTCCGGTTATACGGCGGCCTTCGTGTACGGCGGCGCCATGCGCGACCGGGGCTTCATCGTGGCCAGCGCCCGCATCCTCAAGCGCGCGTGGCAGATCTATGTCGCCCATATGTTCCTGTTCGTCATCTACATGGCGGAGATCGCCTACGTCTCGTCGCGGTTCGAAAACCCGCTGTTCAACGAGGAGTGGGGCGTCTTCGAATTCCTCAAGCAGCCGGACGTGACGCTGGTCCAGGCGCTGCTCCTCAAGTTCAAGCCGGCCAACATGGACGTGCTGCCGCTCTATATCGTTCTGCTGCTGGGCTTTCCACCCATCCTGTGGCTGCTGCAGCGGCAGGCGACCCTGGCGCTGACGGTCTCGGCGACGCTCTATGCCGTCACGTGGCATTTCGGCTGGAACCTGCCCGCCTATCCGAGCGGCAACTGGTGGTTCAACCCGTTCGCCTGGCAATTGCTGTTCGTCATGGGGGCCTGGTGCGGGCTCGGAGGGGCCGAGCGCCTGGGCCGCTTCACCCGCTCCCCGCTCGTATTGAGCCTGGCGGGGGCCTACGTGGTGTTCGCCCTCGCCATCGTCCTGACGTGGCATTTCCCGCGCTATGCCCCGTACGTGCCGAAGTGGCTCGCCGATTTCTTGTATCCGATCGACAAGATCAACCTCGACGTGCTGCGGATCGCGCATTTCCTGGCGCTTGCGGCGCTGACCGTGCGCTTCGTCCCCATGCATTGGCCGGGATTGAAGTCGCCGGTCTTCCGTCCCGCCATCCAGTGCGGGCAGCATTCCCTCGAAATCTTCTGCCTCGGCGTGTTCCTGTCCTTTGCCGGGCATTTCATCTTCACCGAGGTCTCGAACAGCGTGATCATGCAGGTCGCCGTGAGCGCGTTAGGCATTGCCATAATGTGTGCAACAGCCGCGATGATCTCGTGGTACAAGCGCATAGAAGGGCGAAGCCCCGGATCGCGTTCCAAGCCGCCGGACGCGGACCTCGCGGGAGGCGAGGCATGAGGGAATGGACCGCCGCCTTGCTGGCGATGCTCGCGTGCCTCGGCACGGCATTTGCCGCGGAAACCCCCGAATGCGCCGTGGGGGCGCCGCTGGCGTATGCCGATTACCCCCTGCCGCGGGTGGCCGCCGGCCTCGACCAGGCTCGCCGCCTCGACGTCGTGGTGGTGGGCGCAGGCTCCTCCACGCTGGCCGGCCCGGGCGGCGCCAATCTGGCCTACCCGGCGCGGCTCGAGACCATTCTCAACAAGCGCTGGCCGGGGGTTGCGACCAAAGTCGTAACCGACGTCAAATTCCAGCGCACCGCCGCCGAGATGGCGGAGGTATTCGAAAAAATACTTATGGAGACGAAGCCGGCTTTGGTGGTATGGCAATCGGGTACGGTGGACGCCATCAAGGGCGTCGACCCG